>ERZ808024.23-NODE-23-length-175799-cov-9.136722_pt1 | contig 175799 bp, 175 predicted proteins | sample MGYA00380181_ERZ808024 | MGnify/ENA primary metagenome ERZ808024 (study PRJEB31490, sample SAMN06133413) | mouse gut metagenome | isolation source: Z2_1 | host: mice | place: China: Chengdu | collected 2015-05 ...
CAAAAGTCTTGTGGACATCAATGCCACAGCAGATTTTGTACACGATTTTTAAAGCCATAGGGACTCCTTTCAGAACCTAAAGGTTCAACAAAGATTATAGGGAGAGACGGCATTGACTGAACGCCTAAGCCATAAACGAGATTGTTTATACAAAGATAAGATTACGTGCTCTAAGTCACACTTATTTGTGCTTGAAAAGGCGGACTACACATATAAACATACGGTCATCCGGCAAGCCGGACAGCCCACTCACCTCCCCGTGATTTGTAGTATACCGAGTTCCCTACAAGAAGAATTATAAAGAAAAAATAGGCTCAGGGAAACCATTTTCATTACGTTTTGTGCCTGAGCGAAGCGAAAGGAATGGATATAAACATGGAAAGTTATGAAAAAAAGGCAGATGAAAATTTGATTGCATTAAAAAAGAAAGACAAAAATAACATGACAAAGCATGTCATTATTTCAATTCTTTTTTCAGCAACACTATTGATAGGGATTATGGTATGCCTTATTTGCGATATTGCAATATCCGGTAATTTAACATGGTCATTAATTCCGGTCAGTTCTATTGTATTCGCATGGATAATTTCTTTTCCAAGTATTTTTGGGGGGAAAAGAGGGTTTACTGTAAGTTTAATATCATTAAGTGTTTTTATCGTCCCCTATCTGTTCTTATTAGGCGGTTTATTAAAAGCGAAAGAAGTATTTTCAGTTGGTGCAGTGATGGCGGTGGTTTCAATCATATTCTTGTGGATAATAGTTGCAGTGTTTAAGTGTATTGAAAGGAAGTTAGCCGCTTTAGGAACAACTTTTTTATCTGCTATTCCATTAATGATTATTGTCAATGTAATACTATCAAAGATGATAGAAGAGCCTGTTCTTGATGTATGGGATGTGCTGTCTGTCTTTATGCTGCTGATATTGGCATTTGTATCCTTTATTTGTGATTACGCTAAGAAAAAAGGACTGATGAAATAAGCTGATGAAATAATGAAACTGTACAATGTCAAATAGGCTTAATTGCGATATAATAAGAACAGCATTGTGGGTGTAGAATGTACGGAGTATGATACAGAATCGGATTTTGGAGGAAATTGGGGATGGAAAAAGATAAAAGAAAATTAACAGATAAAGAATTGAAGCGTAAAGATCACTTTGAAAAATTAAACGCTGAAATGCATCAAAAAGGATATCAAATAAAGAATATGATTATTGATATACAGCAGGCGAATTTTCAGGGGCCTTTGAGTATGCTGCCATTTATGGTTTTGGCATTTGGGGTATACTATTATGTGAATGGTTTGGCTATAGACGGAATCTCTATCGGAATTGTCGCAGCAGCATATCTGCTTATTCTTGTTCTGATTGTACTGCATGAGTTAATACATGGAATCACTTGGGGGATTTTTGCAAAAGATCATTTTCATTCGATTGATTTTGGATTCATTCGGAGCAGTTTTACTCCATACTGCACGTGCTCAGAACCGTTGAAAAAGTGGCAATATCTGTTCGGAGCGGCTATGCCTACACTAATTTTAGGATTCGCAGCTGCGGTAGCTGCAGTGATAACAGATCAATTATTGCTGCTTTTCCTGGCGGAAATCATGCTTCTGTCAGGCGGCGGAGATTTTCTGATCATACTGAAAATCTTGTTATACCGCACGGATAAGAAAGAAAGTGTGTATTGCGATCATCCTTATGAATGTGGCTTTGTTGTTTTTGAGAAATAGAATTTTGAATAACCGTTGTATACAAAGAACGGCGTACCAAGGCAGGAATCAAGAAAAAGGTTCCTGCCTTTTGTGATGTTTATTTCAAAATATTTAGATCATACCGCACATTTTGGTGATATAATGCGTTAATCAAAGTGAAGGAGGTCTCTTGATCCATGGACATAGAAGAACAGTATGACAAAATATACCGTTATTGTTATTTTAAGCTAAGTAATCAGCAGTTGGCGGAGGATATTACGCAAGAAACTTTTCTTCGCTTTTTAGAGAGCAATACTTATTATGAAAAGGGAAAGAAATTACGGTATCTTTATACGATAGCGCATAATTTGTGTGTTGACATATATCGCAGTAAAACGGAAGATCCTTTAACAGAAGAATTATGGTCAGAAGATAAAGAGAATGAAATACTTACAAGTATTGTTATAAGAGACGCATTGCATAGACTGACGAGAGAAGAGCAGGAAATACTGCTTTTGCGGTATGTGAATGAAGTACCTGTATCGGTTATTTGCGGGATATTGAAGGTATCAAGATTTTCATTATACCGTAAAACGACAAAAGCGTTAAAACAACTTCAAGATATGCTTAGAAGGGAGGATTTCAGGTGAAACAGGATTTAAAAAAAGAGTTGTGCGAGGCTTTTGCAGCACCTTCGCCAACACGAAAAAGAGAATTTTTAAATAGAATCCCGCAATCAAAGATCAGTAATCTGGCATTTTTAAGAGTACAGATTACCTATATTCCCAAATATGTCTGGGGAACTTTTGGGATCATACTGGGGATTGCAATTCTTGGCGGATGTTTTTTAGAACAAGATATATTATGGGTGATATCAGCGTTGATTCCGTTCATAGCATTGACCGCGGTCACAGAGCATGTGCGTTCAGAAGTTTATTTGATGGCTGAGCTGGAGATGTGCGCTCGTTTTTCACTGAAGAGTGTTTTACTGGCACGGATGATGATATTGGGTATGGTTCATTTGATCTTAATGATGTTATTAATTTCCATCTGCACTATTTATAATGCGGTGTCAGTGTTTCAGACTGGATTATATTTATTAGTACCCTATGTGCTTACATCGGCAATCGGCATGTGGGGGACCAGGAAGATACAGGGCAAAGAATCTATGTATTGGTGTATGGGAACAGCGATCGGGATTAGCGGAATGAATCTCTTTATCCAGAACATTTTTCCGATCGTATATGAAATGAAATATTCTGTGATTTGGTTGATCGTGTTAATCATATCTGTTGCAATCATCATAAAAGAAGCGAAAAGAAATCTAAAACAAGTGGAGGAATTGGCATGGAATTGAGCTTAGATCGTTTGACAAAGCAGTACCGTAACAAGATAGCGGTAGATCGGGTATCTCTCAAATTAGGAGAAGGAGTGCATGGTTTACTGGGGGCAAACGGCGCGGGGAAAACGACGTTGATGAGGATGATCTGTGGAGTATTAAAACCAGATAGTGGGACGGTAACGTTTGACGGCATAGATGTTTCTACAGAACTATACCGGTCTAAACTGGGATATTTACCGCAGGATTTTGGATATTATCCGGATTTTTCAGGAATGGATTTTTTAATGTACATGGCAGCTTTGAAGGGCTTGATAAAAATGCAGGCTAAGCGTAGGGCAAATGAGCTTTTGGAATTGGTATCTTTACAAGGAGACGCACATAAAAAAATCAAGACATATTCAGGAGGAATGAAACAGAGATTAGGGATCGCTCAGATGTTATTAAGTGATCCGAAGCTTCTTATTTTGGATGAGCCGACCGCGGGACTCGATCCCAAAGAGCGTGTTCGTTTTAGAAATATTATTGCAGAAATTGCGAAAGACAGTATTGTTATTTTGTCAACACACATTGTTTCAGACGTCGAACATATTGCAGATAACATATTAATGATGAAAGACGGAAAAATGATCTATCAGGGGAGATGGCAGGAACAGTTGGGCGATCTGGAAGAATTTTATTTGAAACAATTTGAGGAGGAGTAAGATGAAACAGATAAGAACATTATATTTCTTTGAATTAAAGAAAATTGTGGATCGAAAGATCACGTGGATGATCGGAGGAGTTATAATTTTGCTATGCATATTTTTGAGTTTTGCTGATCTGCTGTCTTCGTCGGTCTATGTCGGCGACGTCTCGATCAGTGGTTACGAAGCTATGAAAATAAACAGAGAATATGCAAGAAATCTCAAAGGAAGAGTGATCGACGATACGCTGCTTCAGGAGATGGCGGATTCCTATCCTGAGGGAATCGAGAATGAGGGGAGAGTTATTATTAATGACAGGACGAACGGTACGGTGGGAGTTATAACAGAGAGTACAGAAGAAAACGGAGAAAGGAAAGTATATGCAGAACAGTTAGATCCTCAAAGTTTTATTAATGAATATGAACCGATTTATTCGTTTATGTGTAAGGTTGTAGAAAACGAGTTTTTAGGTATAAGTGAGGAAGAGCTGTATGACGAAAGAGCAATGGTGATCTCGCAGAACCGCACGGATCAGATGCTTACGGAAAAGGAACTGAATTTTTGGGAAGAAAAATCTGCACAGATTAAAACACCATTTACTTATGAATACGCAGAAGGCTGGGGGAATATATGGACGTATGCATATACGGTTAATTATATGATATTTTTGATGATCGCAATATGCCTTTCCAATATGTTTTCTGTAGAACATTTGCGTAAAACAGATGCGATTATTTTATGCAGTCAATATGGAAAAAAACATTTATATCTGGCAAAAATATTAGCAGGAGCAACCTTTGGTGTAATTACTGCAAGCCTTATTTTAGGGGTAACAGTGATCTCAAGTATTCTTGTCTACGGTGCGGATGGATATGATGCGGCTTTACAGCTTATATATCCGTTGTCTTCATGGAAGGTTAGTATTGGAGAGTCGATAATTATCTTGTTTGGTGTATTGTTGATCATTTCTGTATTGTATAGTGTTGCTGTAATGGTACTGTCGGAAATGATAAAGAACAGCGCAGCGGTTATGGCTGTTCCGGTTGGAATTATGATCCTGACTATGATGATCGACATACCATATCAATGGAGAATACCGTCTCAAATATATGATTTGCTGCCAACAAATTTATTGATAAAATTTCAGTTGTGGGATGACAGGTTAGTGTCCGTTATCGGACGATATTTGACAAATTTTCAGATTTCTCCGTTTATATATGGAATTGCTGTCATAATATTATTCTGGATCGGAAAGAGAAAATATCAAAGATATCAAATAGCCGCAAGATAAAACTATCCAATGACAAATAGGGATGATTGCGCTATAATTGTTTTGGAAAAACAGAAGAAATCTTGATGAGGTGAGCATCATGTACAACATTGCAATCTGTGATGATGAACAGGATTTTGCTGATGAAATGAAGCAATACATACAGCGGTATCAGGAAGAAAGCGGTGAGGAGATCCGTGTGATGGTATTCAGAAATGGTCTGGAGCTGATTGAAAATTATGATCCATCCACGGACTTAATCTTCCTGGATATCCAGATGGATCAGATGGACGGCTTAGAGACGGCAAAGCGTATCCGGGAGAAAGACGAAGAGGCGGGCATCATCTTCCTGACTTCGTTGAAACAGTACGCATTAGAGGGATATCAGTATCAGGCGGTCAATTATCTTATTAAGCCGATGAAATATATCAGATTGAAAACGGAGCTTGACCGCTGGATTGAGAAATGCAGGAAGAAGAACCCTTGTATCGTGATTGCCAACGATCAGGGAACATTTAAGGCGGCTGTAAATAAGATTCACTATATCGAAACCTATAAGCGGAATCTTCTGCTGCATACGGACGAAGGGGAAGTGATCAGTTATGAGAGCATGAAAGCGCTGGAACAAAGGCTGAGCCCTTTTGGGTTTTACCGCTGTCATGCCGGATATCTGGTGAATATGGGACTGGTCCGGAAAGTGGAAAAACTGGAGATTACTTTATCTTCCGGTGAGACGGTTTATGTCAGTAAGCCGAAGAAGAAAGACTTCATGAAAGCGTTAGCCGGACACTGGGGGAAGATGCTATGATGCAGATTCACTTTATGGTACATATTCTTTCTATCGGGGTAAATGCGCTGTACAGTTATTTGTTTTTTCGGATATTTTTGGAGTTGTTAGAGATTCGTAAAAATATCTTGATAAAAGTGACCGCATATATCGCATTTGTGTTTTTATGGACGCTGCCGATCTACAATTACAGCAGTATTCAGTTTGTGTATGCGCTGGCGGGAATGGTTCTGTTCGTTGCCGTGTTCTTTCGCAGAAATTGGACGAAAAAGATATTTGCGGTGCTCGTGTTCTGTCCGTTGATGATTGCGGTAAATTTCATCACCTTCAACCTGTCGGACAGCATTTATTACCGGGTTACAGGTGATCCGGGAGGTCTTGAATGGTCTGTACAGGAATTGACGGCGGCAAGCCTGATCGCTCTGCTGATCGATGTGCTCCGCCTGCTGCTTACATTCGCGGTATATCCGTTTTTTAAGAAATATATTTGCCGGATCAAAGAAGTTCTGACGGCTAGTATGTGGATCGTACTGGATATTTTGCTCTTAGTTCCGTTCGCGGCGACTTTTGGGATTCTCTGCTTCACTGCGACGGATGTTGCGGTGATCTATCCAATCTGCATAACTGTGATCGCCTCCAGCTTCGGATATATCTATCTTGTATCTTACATTTGCAGAACGATGGAAGTGGTGCATCATGCAAAAGAGATGGAAATGCTCCAGAAGTTTTATGATGAACGTCTGAAAGAAGAGGAACGTGTCCGGGCAGTTTATCACGATATGAAGAATCATCTATTGCTGCTTGAAGCCCGCACAGGGCATCAGGAGGAGACGCAGGAGATGATACAGAGATTACAGGAAAAGGTAGAAGATTATGAGAACTATATCCAGACGGGCAATGCGTATCTTGACATTATTTTGCGGGACAAGATGAGGTTGGCAAAGGAATCCAGGATCGATGTCCAGGCTGAGGTGGAGTTTTCAAAAGGAAAGTTTATAGACGGGCTGGATATTAGTACGATCTTTGGAAATGCGTGGGATAATGCCATCGAAGCCTGTATGAAATTGCCGGAAGAACAGAGGTTTATTACGGTCAGGGCAGGCGTCAGGAATCAGTTTTTAATCGTGAAGTTTGAAAATTCTGCCAAAGAAGGCGATCTGGAAATTCCAACAACAAAAGCAGACACACTTATGCACGGATTTGGAAAGAAAAATATCCAGAAAGCTGTAGAAAAGTATCAGGGCAGTTGTCAGTGGGATTATACGGAAGGGATTTATTCGCTGTCCATTCTCATACCCATGACGGAGGAAAAATAAATATTTTATAGAAACGATTTAATATTTTTGGATATAAAGAGAGCCGGCGGACTGTGATTTTTCACAAGTCTGCCGGCTCTGCGTTTATGCGTCTGGCTCTTGCTTATTTGAAAATAGTCTTTGTTTTTACCAAGAGGACAGCCGGGGAACTGATCTCGGACAGGCGTTGCAGGAGGTCAAAGTAAGCGTTGTGGAAGTCAAAGTAAGCGGGAGATATTGAAATAATCTTTTACAACAATATACTAAAGATTATCAGAAAGAACCGCAGGAGGGCGAGAGGACATGCGTATATTGAGTGCAAGAAATTTAAAAAAATATTATGGAGCAGAAGACAATTTAACGAAGGCGCTGGATGGTGTCGACCTGGATGTTGAGCAGGGAGAATTTGTGGCGATTATCGGTGCATCCGGCAGCGGGAAATCTACACTGCTCAATATGATTGGCGGTCTGGACGTGCCGACCTCTGGACAGGTATGTATTGGCGGGAAAGAGATCGGGAAGATGAAGCCGGATGAGTTGACCGTATTCCGCAGAAAGAATATTGGTTTCATTTTCCAGAACTATAATTTAATACCGGTATTGAACGTGCTAGAGAATATCACGCTTCCGATTGAGATGGACGGCAAAAAGCCGGATGAAAATTTCATAGAGCAGATCATAGAGCTTCTGGGACTGACAGAAAAGGTGTATAAGATGCCCTCGCAGCTATCGGGCGGACAGCAGCAGAGGGTGGCAATCGCCAGAGCGCTTGCAAGTAAACCGTCTATGATACTTGCTGACGAACCGACCGGAAATCTGGATTCTGAGACGAGCCGGGAGGTGTTGGAGCTGTTGAAGGAGACTTCGGAAAGATTCCATCAGACGATCGTGATGATCACCCACAATCCGGAAATTGCACGGCAGGCGGACCGTATGATACGGATCGGAGACGGACGGGTGGTAAAGGAGGCATAAATCATGGGAGGCAAAAAGCAGATAGAAAAACAGATAGAAAAACAGATAGAAAAGCAAGCGATCAGGCGTATTGTACAGCGGAATTTTAAGAAAAAACGGATGGAGAATATGGTGCTGATTCTTTCGATCTTGTTAGTGACAGTCTTAATGACGGTTATGTTCGGAGCGGGCATCAGTCTTTTTCATAATCTGGAACTGGCGAATCTGAGAATGAAAGGGACGGAAGCGAATGTGATCATTCCGCATATCGAAGAAGAGGAGATGGAGCGGTTCGGCAGGATTGAAGAAATATCAAGCATAGGGCGGCAGCAGTTTGTGGCGGCGGCAGTTATGCAGGAGGGGATGTCTGACAGTCAGGTATTTGCCATGACTGCCTATGACAAAACAGAATGGGAGATGCATATTGTGCCTACGCTTTCTGACATACAAGGAACCTATCCGCAGAATGAGAATGAGATTATGATGTCCCGGTGGATGCTGGGGCAGTTAGAAATTGATGAACCAAAGATCGGTATGAAGATCCCTGTTTCCTTTGTGGATTTAGCCGGGGAGGAAAAGGAGCAGACGTTTATTCTAAGCGGATATTATGTGGATTATATTAATTATGCCCCAAACATAATGCCAAACAGCGCGAATACAATTTCCGCAAATCTGTATTATACAGAGCAGGGAAGTACGAAAAAAGCCATCGGTAATATGGCAGTCTCTCAGGAGTTTGCAAAACGGTATGGAACAGCGGAGGGGCTTTATGGCACGGCTAAGATCGACGACAGCCTGAGTACAGAGGAAGCCTTTGCATTGATCTCGGAAGTGACGGACCGGCAGGATATTATTGTGACGGGATTATCGAAAACCCTGGCGCAGTCTTTCGCCTTGGCGGTGATTCCTGTATTATCCGTTGTTCTGATCATGATTGCGGGATATCTTTTGATCTTCAATGTGATCAATATTTCTGTTCTTCGGGAAATGCATACGTTTGGGCAGTTAAAGACGCTGGGTGCCACTTCAAAGCAGTTGAGCTCCATTGTAAAAAGACAGAGCAATCTGGTATCTGTGATCGGGATCCCCGCAGGGCTTCTGGCAGGCACGGTATTGGCAGAAGCCGTAGTGCCGGGACTGTTAAGAAGGATGACGGAAGGAAATGGATTTGGAACGACCTTTGAAACCGGGATCATAATCTCACCGTGGATCTATGTGTTTGCAGCAGCCTTCGCATATCTTACCGCGGCACTTAGCAATCAGAAACCATCGAAAATGGCAGCGCAGGTATCTCCGGTAGAGGCGCTCAAATATGTGGAACAGACAGAGACGATAAAAGCCCATAGAGGAGGCAGCGGCGGGAAATTATACCGCATGGCATATCGGAATGTATTTCGCAGTAAAAAGAAAGCAAGGGTAACGTTTGCTTCTCTTTTCTTTGGATTTTTGATTTTTCTGATCGTAGAAGTCTGTACCTATGGCGCAGATTATGAAGAAAAATACGATAGGGAACAGCCGGACAGCTTTACCCTGCAAAATCTTACATTTCAGATGGCAGACGCAGGCGGCATTGAAAATATCCTGAACGAATCGGTGACAGATACGATATGCGGTTTTGAGGGCGTAGAGAAGATAACCGCTGACTATGTAGAGCCTGTTAATTTTCAAAATAAAGAGCCTTTTTTAGAGCCATTTATAAAACTTCAGGCACAGTACACAGGCTTGTCAGAAGAACAGATCAGGGGACATCTGCGGGCAAGAAGTATCGGACTTCCGTTGGAAAAATTTGAGGATTTTTCTTATGAGAGCACATTTTCGGAAGCGGAGATCCAGACGTATCTGGAAGATGGAACGGGTGTATTTTTTGACGAATATGCAGAGGCGGATATCCGGCAGATCTGCGGAAAGAAGATCACACTTTCCGGCAGGCGTGAAGGAGGGAAGACTGTGGAATTTACCATACTTGGCGTGATAGGGGATAAAGGGAATAAGTATGTCAATACGCCTCACTTTTACGGAGACGTCAGAGACGATGACGTCCCTCTTTATATGACGGCAGAAGCCATGGAGAGAGTAGCGGGGGAAATGCTGGTTCAGACGCTTCGTATTCAGACGGACAAAAGCAGAGACGAAGAAATATTGGAGGAATTGGAGACAATGTTTGCCGCGACGACCGTCATCCAGATCAGCTCACAGGTAGAAACGAAGGATCGGGCAGACGCCGCATTTGACACGATCAAAACGATCGGAAATCTGTTCGCCGTATTCTTGATTTTCATGGGCACGCTCAATTTTGTAAATGTCATTTTTACAAATATTTACGCCAGACAAAAAGAATTGGCCGCATTGGAGAGTATCGGTATGACAAGGAATCAGATGAAAAAGGTATTGATGCTGGAGGGGATCTATTACAGCGGGATTACGATGCTTTTCTTATGTACCATAGGCGTTGCCGTGTCGTATGGCGCGTCATGGCTTTTTAGGACGGCGTTCGTATATTTTGCCAAATTTGGGATACCGGTTGCAAGCCTATGCATCGTGTTTGTCCTGATGCTCCTCATCTCGGGAAGCGTACCGGTGTTGGTGTATCATTATATTTCAAGAGAAAGTGTGGTGGAAAGACTGCGCAAAGGGCAGGATTAAACTATGATTCGGAGTCCGCATATGAGCTGACAGGGAGCTTAGATGCTGAGTTTCTGGAAATTCGCTGTTTATGGGGTGGATTTTAGAAATAGAGTTTTTATATAATGTTATGTAATAAACGAGTAGGAGGTACTGAGGATGGATGTTCAAAAAATAGGCGGGTTCTTAAAGGAACTCCGAAAGCAAAATAACATGACACAAGAGCAATTAGGCGAAAGGATCGGTGTAACAAATAAGACTGTTTCAAGATGGGAGACGGGAAAGTATATGCCGCCGATTGAACATTTGAAGCTTTTGAGCGATCTATATCAGATCAGTATTAATGAGATTCTGACAGGAGAAAAATTAGATGAAGAAGATTATAAAGGAGCAGCCGAAAATAACATTGTGTATACACTGGAAGAGATAGAAGCAAAGGAAAAGAAATTTGAAAATGTTATGTTTATCGTTATGGGGATAACTTCTCTGCTTGCGATTGCCAGTATGTTTCTTCTGCCAGAGGGAAGCGGATTAACGGTTGCTGAAAAGGTAAAGGAAATGATCGTGGTTATATTTATATGGATTCTGGCTGCCGTTTGTAATACGTTGAGTATTATTACTATTATAGCTAAGAAAAACAAATAGTATTGGGTACATCATTGCATTAATCTTGAGGTAATAGTGCTTGATATTCGTGTCAGCTGTGCGTCTACGAACCGACGGTGTAGTAACCACAGGCAATTCCAGTGTAAACACTGGAAGAGATAGAAGCAAAGGGAAAAAGGTATGAAATTAAACAGCACGGCTTGTAAACCGTAAATTGTTATGATATGGTATAAGTACAGGAAGAAAACTTTGCTGGTAATGCGGCATATATTAAAGGTGGTGAATCCTTTGGGGGTAAAAGATACAGTAACAACAAAATATATGCGGCAGAATGAAATCTTTGCTGATGCCTTTAACTATTTTGTATATGGCGGTGAGCAAGTTATCAATCCGGAAAGCCTAGAGGAACTGGATACCTGTGAGGTAGATGTTCCCTATGGTGGAGAAAAAGGAGCAAAACAGCCAGTGCAGAGAACCAGGGATGTTATTAAATCGGTCATAGCGATGATGGATAAACGTACTGCTTATCTTCTTCTTGCAATCGAAAATCAGTCAAATATCCACTATGCAATGCCGGTAAAAAATATGGTGTATGATGCTCTCCAATATGCGAAACAGGTGGAGGCGGCGGTAGCTTCCCATAAAGTGTTCGGTGATTATAAAGGTGCTGACAGTGATGAATATCTGTCAGGATTTATGAAGGAGGATCGGCTGTTACCTGTGGTAACATTGGTCATTTATTTTGACTCAAAAGAGTGGAGCGGTCCGTTATCTATCCATGATATGTTTGATAAACGGGATGCGAGGGTGCTTGCGTTGGTTCCTGATTATAAGATTAACTTGCTTGCGCCGGCTTCCATAGAGGATGAAGATTTTGGAAAGTTCCAGAGTTCGTTGAAAGAAGTGTTATTATTTATTAAGTATGCAAGAGACAAGGATGAATTGAAAAAGGTATTGGATGCAGACGAATCTTTCCGTCATTTAGGGAGAGAAGAAGTGGATGTATTAAATGCCTGCGTAGGTGCAAAGATAGCAGTCAAAGAAGGTGAGGAGGCGGTTGATGTGTGTTTGGCAATACAACAAATGAATGAGGAAGCGGCTCAGAAGGAAAGAATATCTACACTGTTTGCTAACATTAAGAACCTTATGGAAAAAATGGGATGGTCTGCGGAACAGTCTATGGATGTATTAAGCGTTTCCGATAGTGACCGAAAGGCAATTTGTCAGTTGCTTAAGTAAAAGACCCAGCGGCAAGCAACGGGGCATCAAATTTGCAGCGCTGCAGAGCAGCGGGGTATTTGATCCTCGCGGCAGTCGCCAAATGTGCATGCAAGCATGCCCGCTTGGCTCGTTGCTCGCGGGAATAAAATGCAGAATATAAACCAGGCAGTTTTCCGATTGCCTGGTTCATTTTGTTTTACCATCTTTTCTTTGGAATCCATTTTATAAAACCATGAGCAATGTGCCCGCGCCGATCAGGACACAGCCTGCAATGGATTTCGGTGTGAACTTCTCATGCAGGAAGATGGATGCAAGCACAAGCGTAATGACGACGCTTAATTTATCAACCGGCACAACTTTTGACGTTTCGCCCATTTGAAGAGCCTTATAATAGCAAAGCCAGGAAGCTCCCGTAGCCAGACCGGATAAGATCAGGAACAGCCAGCTTTTTTTCCCGATGCTGGAGATCCCGCCCTGGGCGTTTGTCAGAAATACCATCCCCCAAGCCATGAGGACGACCACCATTGTCCGGATCGCTGTCGCCAGATTGGAGTTTACGTCCGCGATCCCTATTTTTGCCAGTATGGATGTGAGCGCCGCAAAAATAGCTGACAGCAGGGCAAATATAAACCACATGAAACCACCTCCCAAGTACATCGTATGATACTTAAAGACTGCCGCTGGCTAATACGCCACAGCCTCCGCCCGGGTCATCCAAAAATGAATCCCCGTGGTTGAGTTCTGCCAGCGATTCTCGTTAAAATCCCTCACTTCCACCCACTCGCCTTTTTTATAGACGAAATTCTCATCCACAAAAGACCATGCCTCATCAAAATTCTGGGTAAGGTCAAAGCTTTTGATCGTAAGGACCTTCGCCTTGCTGCACCGGCAGGAGGGACGGGTTGCGGAAGTCCGTTTAGCGTCTGCCGGAATAAGGAGCTGCACGATCCGATCATTGACACATTTCTTATAGCCAAGAAACGCGCCTTCCTCCGGGCAATGGGGCCTGAACCACTGTGTATTCTCATCGGACAATATTCTCTCAAGATTGGCAGACTCCAGCACCGCGCCGTAAAGATCCGCCCCTTCAATATTGCATTTTGTCATATCGCAGTAACGGAAAGATGCTGTCATCATCTTCGCGTTTTTAAAACACGCGCCCCGCATGGAACAGCCGTCAAACAATGCATTTTCCACAGAGCTATTCTCAAAATTCACTCCATCCAGCACTGTATTCTGGAAAGAGCTTAAAGTAAAATCCATGTGGTCAAGCGCCATTCCGCTTAGATCCATGTTCCAGATTTCCTTTTCGGTAAATGCAAGCCTCTCCCCGGCTTTTCTTCCAGCAATTATGCTCTTAAAATCCTTCTCCGACAGCCTTTCCATAAAAGCTCCTCCTAATTTTAATGCATGGATTTACAGGCAAAGGTTATGCGCTCTGTTTGTTTTACAGACGATTTCTTTCTATAAATAATCTTATCATAATCCAGGCAATATTTCCAATCTATTTAGTTAAAAAAAATATGCCTATTGAAGAATAGAAATAAAAATGTTAGGATAAGAAAAAATCTTGGAGGTGTTGATATGATAAAATCAGTTTTTATAGACTATACAGGTACGATCATTCAGGAAAAGGGAGAAGATTTGGAAAAGCTTGTTCTTAGGATATGGAAAAACAGCAATTTTAAAAGTCCCGAAGAAATAGCGGGGAGTTGGTGGAATCAGTTAAAAATGATGGAAGAACAAAGCTTTGGGGACACATTTTTAACAGAAGATGAAATTGTTGATCATTTGTTAGGAAGGTTTGAAGAAGAAGCAGGGCTGGTTGATGATTTATCTGAGCTGCACAGACTATTTCAAAGGTTCTGGATGTATGCGCCGATCTTTGAGGATGTAAAAGAGTTTTTTGAAAAATGCCCTCTGCCGATTTATGTAATAACAAACAATGGTGTCTGTTATGTACAGGAATGCTTGAAACACAATGGCCTAAAGGCAGCAGGGATTGTCTCCGGGGAGCTGGTGCGGGCATATAAACCGCATAAAGAGCTGTTTGAGTATGCCTTAAGAGTATGCGGATGCGATGCAGAAGAAGTGATACACATAGGAGATTCCATTGCTTCTGATGTAAAGGGTGCGCTTACAGCGGGCATAACGCCGATATTGATAGACAGAAACGGAACAGGCAGATGTTCGGAGTGCAGGGCAGTAAATAAATTGACAGAGGTATTGGAATTACTAGTTTAATCTGTATATCAAGGTTACCAGGCCGGATAACCTGTACAATAAATACCTCGACAAAATACCTCGACGATTGAAGAAAGGCTTTACACCGTTTTTAATGGATGTGATCGGTGAACAAGGCTGGCACGGACCGGGCGATTCAGTAGTTCGATTTCTGCAGGATTGGAGATGATAAATCATGACTGAAAGGCAGAAGATAATTGCGCGTAAACTGGCTATACAGTCCGCGAAAAACAAGCTAAAGCAAATATCAGGCATTGCTCTGTTAAAGCTCTTCGGAGAAAACGAAAATCCGGCGCTGAATGAGCTGTGTTCGGCGTACTTTTCCACATTTGAATATAACCTGGAACCTTATAGTAAGCTGCCATACAAATCCCCAAAAGAAAAGATTTTCTCCTGGATCATAGACACTATGGAGTTGAGGGAGAAGGGTGAGTATTATCTTTTTTGCGGGTTATGGAGTAAAATCAAAATATTAGATTTAAAGAGCGCCGTGTCCTCTTTATGGCGGATAGATGAAGATACCGTGGGCTTTTTGCTTGCAGAAACAGATCTGAGCCGCATATTGGAATGCGGTCTCGATTCCCGTGATGAATACCATTATGTCATAGATATTTTTGAAAATGTAGAAGGAGAGGAGTCAGGTATGAAACCGGATATTCAGATTAAAAAGGCTTCGGAAGCGGACCTTGATCAGATTGAGAAGCTGTACGGAGACATATGCGGTTACTTAGAAACACACAAGAATTATCCCGGATGGAAAAAGGGTATCTATCCGGCTCGCTGCGATGCCGAAAAGGGGTTAATGGAAGATGCGCTGTACATTGCACGGCTTGGAGATCAGACTGTAGGTTCAATGATTTTAAAACATGAGCCGGAAGAGGGATATAGCAACGGCAGGTGGTTGACCGAAGATGATTATAGCCGCATTTATGTAGTTTATATTCTTGCCGTCCACCCTGCTTTCTTAAAGTGCGGTATAGGAACGGAACTATTAATGTTTGCGGAACAGACGGCGCGGAAAGAATACTGCGTAAGCATCAGGCTTGATGTGGTAAAAGATAACTTCCCCGCGGAGCAGCTTTATCAAAAATGCGGATATCAGTTGATCGGAACCGTAAGTCTGGGATATGAAGCGTTTGGGATTCCCTGGTACAATCTTTATGAGAAATTGATATAAAAAGAAAGGCTGAATTATGGAACTCATTTTTGATTATATGGAAAATGACATGCTGCGGCATAAACTAAATGCACTAACACAGAAGACCTATGGATTTGATTTTGAAGATTGGATGGCCGGAGGATATTTTGAGGGCGACTATATTCCGTATTCATTTATACAGGATGGAAAAATCCTGGCAAATGTATCAGCAAACAGAATGCATTTTATTCAAAACGGAGTCCCTAAGTATTACATACAGCTTGGAACCGTTATGACGGACGAGGCGTTCCGAATGCGGGGACTTGCAGGAAAGCTGGTCAAACATGTATTAAAAGAATATGAAGATAATTGCGACGGAGTCTATTTGTTCAGCAATTTGGATGCATTAGGTTTCTATCGAAAAGCAGGATTTAAAGAGAGCGGTCAATATCAATATTCTTTAAAAAAGGAGTGGCCAGGCAGCGTGAAAGGAGGCGCTGTTTTCAGGAAAGTGTGCGGGCAGGACGAACAGATGAAACAGAAATATATGGATGCTGTAAGAAACAGTGCCGTAAATTCAGCTTTGGAACACATCAACAAATTTGGATTGCAGATGTTTTACACGGCTAATCTGCACGATGTATATTATGCAGATGATCTGGACTGTTTTGCTGTTATGGAGAAATCAAAAGATACTCTTATTCTCAATAGCGTTATTAGCAAACGGTATATTTCAATGAAAGAGATAGTTGCTCATATTGATGCCGCATATAATTCTCTGATGCTTGGATTCACGCCTGTTTCCGGCGATCTTGATATGTTTGAAGCATCGGTCTGTGATGACACAAATGATACCCGTCTGTTCTTTTGCGGAAGAGATTTGGAAAGTATTGAAAAAGAAAAGCTGTTCTTTCCGCAGCTGTCACATGCGTAATTTTCCCTGTAAAGGGAAATGCAGACTTAAACTATGGGGGAAACGATATGCTATATCTAAAAGAAGCAAATATGGAAGATTTAGAGCAAGAATATGAGTTTGTAACAAGCACTCCCGAGAACGAGAATGGGTTTACAAATCCTGAAGCCGGATGCACCAAAGACGAATTTACATACAAGCTTTTGCCGGGTTATATCGATGCGGCGAAGGGTGTCGGACTTCAGGAAGGATGGGTGCCGGAGACAGAATTTTTCCTGTGGGAAGATAATATTATTGTTGGATGGTTCAGAATACGGCATTGGCTTACGGAGGAACTGGCAAAAGGTGCAGGACATATAGGATATGGGATCAAGAAGGAATTCAGAGGAAAGGGGTACGCTTCCATAGGCCTGAAACTGGCGGTAGAAAAGGCGTGGCAGATGATTCGTGAGGATGAGATTTATATGTCTGTTCACAAGGATAATCCTGCATCGCTTAAAGTACAGATGAAAAATGGTGCGTATATTCATCATGAAGATGAACGGGAGATTTATACCAGAATAAAGAGATAGATTTAAGAGGCAATGAAGATGGACAATCAATATAATAAAACGATCACAGCCTGTTTCACAGGTTATATCGTGCAGGCAGCAGTTAACAATTTTACCCCGCTGCTGTTCTTATTTTTCCAGAGAAACTATGATATCTTATTGTCCCAGATTACGCTTCTGGTGACTTTTAACTTCGGAATACAGTTATTGGTCGACCTTCTTTCGGTCGGATTTGTGGATAAGATAGGGTATCGTATTTCGATGGTGGCAGCCCATGTGTTAGCGGCGGCCGGATTGATACTGCTTACGGTCCTGCCGGAGATGCTGCCGTCTCCTTTTGCCGGGATTTTAATCGCGGTCATGATCTATGCTGTCGGCGGAGGGCTCTTAGAAGTTCTTGTCAGTCCGGTCGTGGAGGCGTGTCCCTCGGATAATAAAGAGAAGGCGATGAGTATGCTGCATTCTTTTTATTGTTGGGGCCATGCGGGAGTTGTACTGATCTCAACATTATTTTTTTATGCGGCAGGTATTGAGAATTGGAAAATACTGGCAGTGATATGGGCGCTTATCCCGATCGCGAATGCCTTTGCATTTACCAAGGTCCCGATCGCACCGCTGATGGAAGAGGGAGAGACGGGGTTACGGCTGAAGGAATTGTTTAAGATCAAAGTATTTTGGGTCTTGCTTATCATGATGATATGCGCAGGGGCAAGCGAACAGGCGGTCAGTCAATGGGCTTCCACATTAGCGGAGAAGGGGCTTGGGATCTCTAAGACGGCGGGTGATCTGGCCGGACCGATGGCATTTGCGGTTCTGATGGGGACGTCCAGGTTATTCTACGGGAAATACGGTGACCGTATCCATCTGGAGAAGTTCATGATCTACAGCAGCTGCCTGTGTATTCTGTCTTATCTGGGGATTTCCCTTATACCGGTTCCGCTGCTTAGCCTGGCAGCCTGCGCGGTCTGCGGGATGTCGGTTGGGATTATGTGGCCGGGAACCTTCAGTAAGGCGTCAGCGGCATTGCCGAGAGGTGGGACGGCTATGTTTGCGTTTTTGGCCCTGGGCGGAGACGTGGGCTGCTCCGGCGGGCCGACGGTGGTCGGAATGGTGTCTGGTGTATTGGATGACGATTTGAAGAAGGGGGTTCTGGCAGCGGTTCTGTTTCCCTTGATATTATTGATCGGAATTATCCTCTGCAGAAAGATAGAGTCTGAGGCGGCATAATACATCGTCTCTTGATTTTGCTGTAAGGGTCTGTTATGATGGAAACAGTGCAGTCAAGGAGGAAACCATTGAGCCGATTCGGCAGGAGGGTGGTAAGATTGGCAATTACAGTGAAGGATGTATTGGAGATCGCACAGGCAAAGGGATGTACCCTTGCAGTGGGCAAAGAGAGACTCAATAGAGTCGTGCGCTATGTGGATTGTATAGAGATTCCCGATATGACGGCGTGGATGCGCCCCAACGTGCTCTATATTACGACCGGCTATGCGTGCAGCGGGACCAGGGAAGAGATTCTCGCGCTGATCCGCAACCTGAACAAGGCTAAGGCTGCCGCGCTTGCGATCAAGTCGCGGTTTATCGGACAGTATCTTAAGGACGCGTTAAAGCTGGCTGAGGAGTTCCGTTTCCCGATCATCCTGATACCGGAAGAGCTTCCGTTTATAGAGCTGAATTATGCGGTGATGGAAGCGCTGGTAAAATCACAGAATAACCTGATAGACAAGATGAAGTCCCGGCTTGCAAGGTATAACAGGCGTGAGGCAGACAAGAGGCTTTTTATAGATCTCCTGACCGGTAACGTCACATATGAAGAGGAGAGCAATCTTCGGATCAGTGAACAGAGATGGCCTAAGCCGCCGTACCGGGTCATGCTCTTAGAGGCGGGAGAGTTAGGAGACAGGCTTAAGGAGCTTCCGGAAGAGGAAGTGGAAGAGCAGCTGGAAAAAATAGAAGGCAACATCAGAGAGGGGCTGTCCGCCGAGAAATGCACAGGAGTAGTCTTATCTAACAATGGAAGCTTTCCGTGTATCCTGAAGGCGGAAGAGGAGTTCGATCAGGGATGCTTTGAGCGGATCCAGGAGTATATTTCACAGAGAAGCGGCTGTGATATGACCGTCGGCGTATCAGGACAGGGAGTCTCCTATCAGGCGTTCCAGGATGTCTACCGGGAGGCCCGGGATGCAGTGGAGATCGCCAGAAGCCAAAGCGGCCAGCGGGTCGTGTGTATCGAGAAGGCCGGCTATTGGAGGATGCTTAAGGATATCAGCAAGCAGCAGGTCTGCCGGGATTATGCGGCAAGCAAGCTGGATGCGCTGATCAGATATGACGAGGAGAACGAGAGCAATCTTCTGGAGACGCTGGAGATATTTGTGAATCATCTGGGAGCAAGAAATATGACCGCGACGAGCCTGTATCTGCACAGGAATACGCTGATGTACCGGATCAAGAAGATCGAGCATCTGACCGGATATAATCTGTCGGATCCGAACAGTATACTGGAATTATCCCTTGCGCTTCATTTAAGAAGGTTTCTGTGAATAATGGGCAATCAAAAGAGCCCGGCAGAAGGAGTATAACTGCCGGACTCTTTTTTTGTACCCTATCGGGCATCCTGTAATTCATGCCCCTTTCGGGGCGGATGGACTTCCATCCATTCATCTATACCCAAGGGCACACCGTAATACATGTCCATCGGGCGGACGGACTTCCATCCATTCATCTATACCTTGCCGAACGGAGTCTGTCCGTCCGGCGGGTATGCTTACTTCTGTGAGGCGCCGAGAGTCTGAAAATGATTCATAGAGCCATAGAGGCTTTGGATCCGTGAGAATTCATCTTCGTCGTAGAATTTTAACGTGCCCTTTCCGAAGGCTTTGGCCGTCTCTAACATGAACCTTGCTGCCTCGTCGAGATCCTCCATATGGCTTGCTCCGGTCGCGCAGCCGGGTACGACCGTCTCAGTGGTAACGGCAACGCCTACGACAGGAGCTTTTGTGGCGGTTGCAGGCTGAAGGATACTGTTGATATGATAGAGGTCGTTTCCGTAAGGAGTGATGTCCTGCTGTGTCAGGGCGAATACGCGGGGCAGCTTGCCTGTGGTGATCTGCATGATATCCAGCAGATCTTCGGAAGTGCGCAGAATATAGCCTTCCTTTACCGTAGGGGATATAGCGAATCCTCTTGCATTCATAATGCGGTTTCCTTTGGTAGTATCAACGGACAGTACCGCGTCCAACTCCGGTGAGAGCTCTTCTGTGTTGACCTGGGACATTTCCACAGGCGAACCCATAAACGGTACGGGTTTGTGCGGAGCGGTAGGAGCGTCCGGGCAAATGTGGGTGGAGATCATCACGTCTCCGTCCAGAAAGTCGCCTTTGTTCTGCATACTGAGGAGCTTGGCTGCAAGCGCGATGGCGACCAGCGCGCCGTCGCCGTCGGATACATACCCGATCCGTTCCGGTCTGGCGCCAAGGCCTCCAAGCCTTCCGAGAAGGCCGATCGTCGGAGCGCTGCCGCCCTTTGATTTGCCGATCACTCCCGGGATCATGACCTTAAGCATATCGGTGGAACCATTTGGTCCGACCAGAGGATATACTTTGATTTGAGCGCTGGGACGGATCATTTTCAGATAATCTGCGACCCGTTCGCCGTCTGCGCGGCTGCTGTCTATAATTTCGTATGCATCGATCAATTGTTTGAATAACATGTTGCGTTCCCTCTTTTCTGTGATGTTTTCTATACGCTAGTCTAACACCGGGCATTTTGAAAGTCGATGCGGTTCATGCCTAAAAAAGAGAATGAGATATTGGGCGTTATGCACATAAAAGAATATATAGGTAAAGGATATTATGCACGGTGCACAAAAAATGGTTTTTTTCTGGTGCATGGAAAGCGTTGAGCTTAAAAAATGGCAATGCTATACTTGTGCAAGAAGTGAAAGAATGGAGGGAAATCAAAAATGAAACAAAAAACGGGTACAGTAAATTGTATGATAGCAGCGGTTGTGCTATGCGTACTTGCGGAATTGATCGGACCGTTGAAATTCGAGGTGGCGGGAATCGGCGTTACGATCCTGACGATGATCTGGGTCATTATTATGGGAATACTGTTATCACCGATGCTGTTGGGGAAGCTGATACCGCCGTTGAAAAAGATCATCAGCAGTGCGGAGATCAAGAGGGCGCCGTTTTTGCTGTCACTTGCACTCTATCCGCTGGGAATTATGTTCGGAATCAACGCGGGGCCGCAGATCGGAATCGTACTGAAGGCGGGACCGGCGCTGATCCTTCAGGAAGCCGGCAATATGATGACGATGCTGATCGCCCTGCCTCTTGGACTTTTGATCGGGCTTGGGCGAAGCGCGGTAGGAGGAACCTTCTCTCTGTGCCGTGATACGGCGCTTGGTATCATCGGTGATAAGTACGGTCTGGAATCCAGAGAAGGTATGGGGACGCTTGGAACTTATATCAGCGGAAGCGTGTTTGGAACATTATTCTATTCCTTCCTGGCTCCGGTTGGGCTGATCATAGGCTTCCATCCTTATGCGCTGGCGATGGCGTCAGGAATGGGAAGCGCGTCTATGATGAACGCCGCAACGGCAGCGTTGGCGGACGCAGCGCCGGCGATGTATACAGAACAGATTCTTGCATATTCCGCAACGAGCGGGCTTCTGACGGCAGTAACCGGGGTATATGTGGAAATGTTCCTGTCGCTTCCGCTTGCGAACTGGTATTACCGGCATGTCAATCCGGCAGTCAGCAGACTCCGCATGAAATTATTCAAAGCAGCACCGGAGGAGGTTTAGAAAGATGGCGAATACGGTACAGACAGAAAAAGAAATGACGACATTTGAGAATATACTGGAGCAGATTAAGATCGTTATCGTGATCTACGGTATCATTGCGGTAATCCATATAGTCTCGGTGGGGAACAGCCTTACGGATCTTGGCAAAGCAACGCTTGTCAGCTTTGCGATGGTAGTGGTCTCCATTGTACTGAAAAATGTAGTGAAGAGGCCGAATCTTCCGGGATTCGCATGGGCGACGCTGGTATCGTTCGTGCTTACGATCCCTGTGTCTCCGGTCGGTGATTTTATCGTAACAACTCTGGGGGCGTATACATTCGGGCTGGTAGGCCTTCCGCTTCTGGCCTTCGCCGGAATCGCGGTGGGAGAGCAGTTGGAAGTCTTCAAGAAATTGAGCTGGAAGATCGTCATTATCTCATTTGTCGTTATGGCGTCGACATATTTCGGCTCGGCACTTATTTCCAATATTGTACTGGCGTTGAACGGAATGATTTAATATAATTTAACAGAAAGGCGGTAAAAGAGATGGAATCTATCGAGAGGATCAAGCAGGATATCATTGCATCAGCAGATGAGAAAAGGACAGAATTTGAAGAAACGAGCAGCTACATCTTCAATCACCCGGAGCTTGCGTTTGAGGAATACAAGTCACAGGCGGCGCTCTGTGAGCTCCTTTTAAAGCATGGGTTTGATGTGACAAAAGGGGTCGGAAGCCTGCCGACAGCCTTTGAAGCGGTCTATGATTCCGGGAAACCGGGGAAGACGGTGGTTCTTATGGGAGAATACGACTGTCTCCCGGAGATCGGACACGGATGCGGACATAATCTGATCGGCACTTCTGCGGCAGGTGCGGGAATCGTACTTAAGGAAGCTATGGAGAAGTATGGAATCGGCGGAATTCTGAAGGTGCTTGGAACTCCTGCGGAGGAGAACGGAAGCGGCAAGGCGATCATGGTTCGGGAGGGAGTGTTTAAGGGAGTAGATGCGGCTCTTTTGATGCATCCTATGGAGACATCCGTGCCGGATGACATATCATTTGCCTGTGTGACGATGGAATTTGCCTTCAGAGGGAAACCTGCTCATGCGGCTGCCTGTCCGTGGAACGGGGCCAATGCGTTAAGCGGCGTACAGCTGATGTTCCATGCGGTAGATATGATGCGCCTGCATTTCAAGGATTACAGTAGAGTACACGGAATCATTACCGAGGGCGGTACAGCGCATAATACGGTTTCGGACGAGGCGAAAGCGGTGTTCAATATCCGTGCTCTGGATTATGAATATATGATGGAGCTTGTGGAGATCGTCCGTAATTGTGCAAAGGGTGCGGCGATCGCCACGGGAACCGAGGTGGAGGAGAAACAGCTTGGAGAGATTCTTAAGGACATACGGAATGATAAAAAACTGGTTCAGTATGTGCGCAGCAATATGGAACTGATCGGAGAGGATTACATCGAGCGTGATCTGACACAGGGAATCGGTTCTACGGATGTGGGAAATGTGACTCATGAGATTCCGTCGATCCAGTTCTATGTGAAGCTTAAGGAGAATGTGGGTACGCATACCAGAGAATTTGCTCTTGCGTCAGGCGGGGAGGAAGGAAAGAAGAACCTTCACACTTCCGTGCAGCTCTTAGCGCTCAGCGCATGTGACGTATTGATGGAGGAAAATAAATAAAAGCTTTACACTGTATCTGCCTGCTGATATAATAATGTCGGGATAAAAGATAATAACAAATCTATATTTAAGGTATAAGGCCGCAGAGGGTTTTATACCTTTTTAGTGATTTATACGGAAGAGGAGAGCCATGACTAGAAAAGAGATAAAGACCAGGGCGAGGCAGACAGTTAAGAAGCATTACATGATGTTGGTGATGGTGAGCCTGATAGCAGTATTTTTGGGATTGCAGAGTTCGAGTTTTGATAATTTTGTGAGGATGTATTCTTCCGAAAGTGTTGGGACAGATACGGAAGGTATGACAGACACGAGAGTAGCGGTGGGAAATACAGGGCTTGTTGACGTGCTTAACCAGACCATGTCCGGGGACACGGAGGAGGGAAGACAGCTCTCGGAAGCTCTTAAGGAGGAAATAGAGAGGTCGGGGGAGGAGAACAGAATATTGGGAAGAAGCCGGGGCGCGTTATCTAAGATCGTTAATGGGATAACGTCCGGCTCTTTGTTCGTTATGTTTGTATCAGGAATCAATTCCTTATCCGGCTCAAAGAATCTGGGAAGCCTGATTCTTATTATGCTGGCTTTCGCAGGTGTGCTGGGATTCAATTTCCTGATCGTCAACACATATACGGTGATCTCGGCGAGGATGTTTTTGGAAGGAAGGATCTACGATAAGCTGCCGGCTCAGCGTTTTGTATTTCTGCTGCGTGTGAAGAGGTGGATGAAAGTATCACTGGCGATGCTTAAGTACACTATCTATCAGGCCTTGTGGATGCTGACGGTCATAGGCGGTGTGATCAAATACTATTCTTATTCCCAGGTTCCCTATATCCTGGCAGAGAATCCGGACCTTACCGGACGGGAGGCTATTACGCTGTCAAGGAGGATGATGCGGGGGCATAAGTGGGAGCTCTTTTTGCTGGATTGTTCTTTTATCGGATGGAGTATCCTGGGCGCGTGCACCTTTGGGCTGTCGGAGGTGTTCTATTCGCTTCCCTATCAGTCGGCGTCCTTCTGTGAATATTATGTGAGATTGCGCGGGAAGGCGAAAGAATCGGGGATCCTGGGGGCAGAGCTGCTGAATGACAGATATCTGTATGAGAGGGCAGCGGACGACGTACTGTGGGAAGCATACATGGATGTGCTGGAGTGGGAAGAAGACACTGAACTTCAGGAAGAGAGGCCGGGAGGGATTCGAAGAGTCCTTGCTGACTGGTTCGGTATATTGCTTGGCAGTTCACAGGAAGAGCGTGCCTACGAAGAGAGAAGGGAACGAGAGGTTCGGCTCGGCATGCTTAAGGATGCGGCGGAGGGAAGAATGTATCCCGGCAGACTGTCCCGGTTTCCGGAGGCGGCGAAGCAGAAGAGGGTGGAGACTTTTCATTATATGCGGCGTTATTCGGTCTGGTCGCTGGTGCTGTTGTTTTTTATATTTTCCTTTATCGGATGGTGCTGGGAGGTGAGCCTTCATCTGGTGCTGGACGGAGTCTTTGTGAACCGCGGCGCCCTTCACGGGCCGTGGCTTCCGATCTATGGTTCGGGCGGAGTTCTGCTCCTTACGCTGCTTAACCGGGTGAGAAGCAGTCCGGTTAAGGAATTCTTCTGCATCATATTCGTATGCGGAATGGTCGAATACTGGACATCCTATTATCTGGAAATGGTTTATGACGGGATGAAATGGTGGGATTACAGCGGATATTTCCTGAACCTGAACGGCAGGATATGTGCGGAAGGGCTGCTGGTCTTCGGGATCGGGGGAATGGTGTTCGTATACATCGCGGCGCCGCTTCTGGATAACCGGATCCGGGTGATCAGGAAGCAGGTCTTAGTATGGAGCTGCCTGATTCTTTTGGGGATGTATGCTGCGGATACGGTTTATTCTGCCGGGCATCCCAATGAAGGGGAAGGGATTACGGATTATGAAGTCCAGAGCCGCTTTCCTGACCTGCATGAGTCTGCGGTATGGGAGGATCAGCAGGGACATTACGGAACACAGGAGGGTTATATATGCTGGCAGTAATTTTATCCCCATTATATGTATTGGTTCATATTTATATTGCGAGATGGATGTACCGGTGGGTGAAGAAATGTCTGAGAATAGATTCTCATCAATATTTTAAATGGTTTTGGTTCGCGGTGGTTATCGTGTACCTTCTTTTTGCCACGGCTATGGGTGTAGGCTTCCTTCTCCCGACAGGTGCGGTTAAACGCTTCTTCGTGAGGTCGGGAAATTACTGGCTTGGAATATTGCTGCATGTGATCCTGGTCGTTGCGGCGGCGGATGTCATCCGTCTGATTCTTAAGAGGTGCAGATGGATCGATCAGGAGAAGCTGGCAAGCCGCAGGGTATTTGCGGCGGCGGGAGTCTTCTGCGTTGCTGCCGTCACGACATTGGGCGTGTGGGGAGTGGTCAATGCAAGGATCATCCATACGACGAGATATGAGACGGTGATACATAAGGATGCCGGATCTATAGATCAGATGAAGGTGGTCTTGGCGGCCGATCTGCATATGGGTTATAATATCGGATGCAGTCACATTCGCAGGATGGCGGAGCGGATCAATGCGGAGGAGCCGGATCTGGTGGTGATAGCCGGGGACATCTTCGACAATGAGTATGAGGCTTTAGAGGATCCAGAGGAGCTGATCGATATCTTTAAGGGGATTAAGAGCAGATACGGCGTCTATGCCTGTTACGGGAATCATGATATCAGCGAGAAGATACTTGCAGGATTTACTTTTGGGGGAAACGGCCAAGAGAAGCAGAGTGATATCAGGATGGATGAATTCCTTGATAAGGCAGGAGTTACACTGCTTCGCGACGAGTCGGTGCTGATCGCGGACAGCGTCTATCTGTACGGCCGGCCGGACAGGCAGCGCCCGGGACGGGGGATAGACAAGAGAAAGACGCCGGAAGAGATCACGGAAGATATGGATCTGTCAAAGCCTGTTTTTGTGATCGATCATCAGCCCAAGGAGCTTCAGGAGCTGGCTGACGCGGGGGTAGACCTGGATCTGTGCGGCCATACCCATGACGGGCAGATGTTTCCGGGGAATCTGACGGTCCGCCTGATGTGGGAGAATGCCTGCGGGTATCTGAAGAAGGATGATATGTACAATATTGTGACCTCAGGAGTGGGAGTCTTCGGACCTGATATGAGGGTCGGTACGATCGCTGAGATCTGTTCGGTCACTGTGAAATTTGAGGGGCAGAAGGTTTTATAAGCTATTGAAAACAAACGTAAGTTCTGGTATGATAATAAAAAGCAGATGTGGACATACTGTTATTGTGAACAGAGAACTATATGTGCTGACAAAAGGCGGGGTGATGATATGTCAGAGCATAACCACACGTATATTGCAATAGATTTGAAATCATTTTATGCTTCTGTGGAATGTGTAGAGAGAGGTTTGGATCCTATGACTACCAATCTGGTTGTCGCGGACTTAAGCCGTACAGAGAAGACGATCTGTCTGGCGGTATCGCCCTCTCTGAAAGCTTACGGGATCTCAGGCCGTGCGAGACTGTTTGAGGTAGTGCAGAGGGTGAGGGAGGTCAACGCGAAGAGACAGAGTCAGGCGCCGCAGCGCAGATTTGACGGCGCTTCGTATGATGACACAGAGTTAAAGGCGTCGCCGGAAAAAGCGCTGGATTATATCGTTGCGCCGCCGAGGATGGCGCATTATGTGGACTATAGTACGAGGATATATGAAGTTTATCTGAGATATGTCGCGCCGGAGGATTGTCATGTATATTCTATCGATGAGATCATGATGGACGTTACCCATTATCTGAACACGTATCAGATGACGGCGCGTGAACTGGCAGGCAGGATCATTCAGGATATCCATGCTGCGACGGGGATTACGGCTACGGCAGGAATCGGAACGAATCTGTATCTGTGCAAGGTGGCCATGGATATTGTGGCAAAGCACATTCCGCCGGATAAGAACGGCGTGCGGGTCGCCAGCCTGAATGAAAAAAGCTACCGGCGGATCCTGTGGGCGCATCAGCCGATCACGGATTTCTGGCGTATCGGGAGAGGGTATGCGAAGAAGCTGGCAGAGCACGGCATGTTTACCATGGGGGATGTGGCGAGATGTTCCATCGGGAGAGCGGATGAGTTTTACAATGAGGATCTGCTCTACAAATTATTCGGGATCAATGCGGAGCTTCTGATCGACCATGCATGGGGATGGGAACCCTGCACGATGAAGGATATCAAGGCGTATAAGCCCAGTGTGAACTGCTTAAGCTCCGGGCAGGTACTACATGAACCGTATACTGCAAAAAAAGCGCGGATTATTGTCAGGGAGATGACGGAGATGCTTGTACTGAATCTGGTGGACAAGCGTCTGGTTACAGATCAGATCGTTCTGACAGTAGGCTATGACAGAGAGACACTGTCAGACCCGGATGTGAAGCGCTCTTACGGAGGTGAGATCACAATGGACCGCTATGGCCGTTCGGTTCCCAAGCATGCTCATGGGACGGCGAATCTTGCAGGACAGACTTCCTCTACGAAGATGATCGTGAAGGCTGTGCTGGAATTATATGACAGGATCGTCAATCCCAAGTTTTTAGTTCGAAGGATCACATTGGGAGCCAATCATGTGGTGGACGAGGAGTCGGTTGTGAAGGAACCCGTTTTCGAACAGATGGATCTGTTTACGGACTATGCTGCTCTGCGAAGAGAGCAGGAGGCGGAGGAGGAAGAGAGAAGACGGGAGAGAAGCCTGCAGCAGGCTATGCTGGATATTAAGAAGAAATATGGGAAGAATGCGATACTGAAAGGAACGAATCTGCTGGAGGGTGCGACAGCAATGGAGCGGAATCAGCAGATCGGCGGACATAGGGCATGAAGCTAAGAAGATATAAGGAAATTCATAAGTATGATGATATGATCGATCTGGCGCACCATGTATCCGGGACGCATCCGCATATGCCCGTTGAGGACCGGGCGGCGCAGTTTGCCCCGTTTGCGGCTTTGACGGGACATCACGAGGCAGTCAGGGAGACTGCACGGCTGACGGAGGAGCGGATAGAGATCGATGAGAACTGCAAGGCGGTTCTGGACGGTAAATTACAGAATATCTATGAGCATCTGGACCTGGAGCCTTCCGTATCCATTACCTATTTTGTGCCGGATCCAAAGAAGCCGGGAGGGGCTTATGTGACGGTCAGCGGATGCGTCAGGAAGATCAGGGAACATGAGCGGACGGTGGTGCTGACGGACGGAACGGAGATACCGATCGATGAGATTACCGATATTATAGAAGGGGAGGAAGCTCCCTGGTAAGCCGCGGCAGATGGCGGATGGAAAGCAGATGCTAGGAAAGCTGCGGCAGATGGCGAATGGAAGGCAGATGACAGGAAAGCTGCGGCAGATGGCGAATAGAAGGTAGATGCTAGGAAAGCTGCGGCAGATGGTGAATGGAAGGCAGATGATAGGAAAGCCGCGGCAGATGTCAGAAGGAAGGCAGATGACAGGAAAGGCGGGGCAGATGTCAGAAGGAAAGCAGATGGTTGGTAGGCTGCGGCAGATGGCGGATGGAAGGCAGATAGTTGGTAAGACGGCTGATAGATGGAAGAAAAATGCTTTGTAAGATCGCGGTTGACGTTGGTTGGATAGAAGAGATAGATGAGATTGCAGAGATAGATGAGATTGCAGATACAGGGGGAGGATAGCGTATATGATGATTTTGCTTGGGATACTTATTCCGTTTATAGGGACGGCTGCTGGCGCGGCGTGCGTCCTGTTTATGAGGCATGAATTAAAACCGCTGCTTCAGAAGTCGCTGCTTGGATTTGCGGCCGGGGTGATGGTTGCGGCTTCTGTGTGGTCATTGCTGATCCCGGCAATGGATATGTCAGAGTATATGGGAAGATTTGCATTTGTTCCGGCAGCAGTCGGATTCCTTCTGGGAATTGGTTTTCTGCTGCTGCTTGACCATATCGTTCCCCATCTTCATGTTGGAAGTGAGAAGTCTGAGGGTCCCAGAAGTTCGCTGAACAAGTCTACGAAGCTTATTCTGGCAGTCACCATCCATAATATACCGGAGGGAATTTCAAGCGGCGCCGTGTTTGCGGGGCTTTTGACTCATAATGCAGATGTGACGCTTGCAGGGGCATTTGCTCTGTCGATCGGAATTGCCATTCAGAACCTTCCAGAAGGATTTATCGTATCGCTTCCGGTCAGAAGCGATGGAGGAAGCAGAGGGAAGGCATTTTTGTACGGAACATTATCAGGCATCGTGGAGCCGATAGCGGGAGGGATCACGGTGCTGCTTGCGGCATATATCACCCCGGTCCTTCCGTATCTTCTTGCGTTTGCGGCCGGAGCGATGATCTATGTAGTGGTAGAAGAACTGGTGCCGGAGTCGGCGCAGGGAGAGCACAGTAATATTGGAACCATCGGATTTGCCGCCGGGTTCGTGTTGATGATGATACTGGATGTGGCGCTTGGATAGTGTATGGGATATATTGAAAGGGAATTCGGAAGTTATGAAGATTACGCTGATAACAGTAGGAAAGATTAAGGAAAGGTATCTGAGGGACGCTGTTGCGGAGTATGTGAAGAGGCTGGGCAAATACTGTAAGCTGGAGATCATAGAGACCGCGGATGAGAAGACGCCGGATCATGCCAGTGAAACCATGGAGGAAGCGATACGGGCTAAGGAGGCGGAGCGGATATTGAAGTATATTCGGGAGGATGCTTTTGTGATTACCCTCGAGATCCAGGGAAAGCAGTTATCGTCAGAAGAACTGGCGGAGAAGATCGAGACGCTTGGTGTGCAGGGGAAGAGCCATATCATCTTCATTATCGGCGGTTCGATCGGACTTGGGAGGGACGTATTGGCGAAGTCGGATCTTGCGCTGAGTTTTTCGAGAATGACATTCCCTCACCAGTTGATGAGAGTGATTCTGTTGGAGCAGATATACCGAAGCTATCGGATCATTCAGAAAGAACCATATCACAAATGAGGGTGAAGTTTTGCAGAGGTTATGATGTGAGTGATGAATTAAGAGCGTTCCTTGATTATATGGCGATAGATACTCGAAAAGACAGAGAATTTGTAATCGACGTGATGGATGAGATAACAGAAGATTTTTCGATTGCGCTAAAATGGATTTTAGGCAACCCTAACAGAGTATATAAAAAGATTGCCATACAAGGTATATTGTGATATATTGTCGATTAGGATAAATTTCAGATTGAAAAAAGAATATTGAAAAAAGTTTTTGCATATGCTATAATGCCAATAGGCAAAAAGAAATCACAAGTCCATGCGGACAAAAAGTGAACCCCCAAACCGTGTTGCAGCACAGTTTGGGGATTCTTCTTTTCTTTTATAGTGGCAAAGTACCCACTAGGTTAGTTGTTGCTCTTATCGTCACTGTCTAACCATTTGATGATATAGTGGCAGGCTATACCACCCAAAACAGCAACTAAAAAAGAAATCACAACTTCCATGCAAACACCTCCTCCCTGTTGCGGGTTTCGGTGAGCAACACATAAATTATATCATACTATTCGATATCTTTCTACTTTGATCTCAAAGATTTGTTCTGAGGATTGTGGCTATAGCAATCCGATGCTCGCTATCTCTATGGACACTGTCATAAAGTGGCTTCTCGGGGGAGTTAATTTTCTTAATTTATACCTTTACCTTCCGAAAGAAACTTATTTCTGTCCTTATCTGGTTTCATACTTGATTCAGACAGGTATACTCATTGTTGCTCTTTTCAGTCTGTTTTATCAGATTTACAAAGGAAAAAAGAAATAGCCCCACTACTGCAATAGTGACGGCTTGCCTCTTTATGAGGTAAGAAACTACAAATTGGGGCAGAGCCGCTTGTATGGCTTTCCCTTTGTCTATAATATAGCACATCTATAAGAACGATTTAAGTCTATTTTGCCTTATCTGGCACATACTGAAAAATATCCCCTATATCACAGTTGAAAGAAGATATGCAGGAAGCAAAGAAAAACAGAGAATAGAGACAAGAGTATTTGAAAGACGGATAAATATATTGGCCTATTCTTAAAAAATATGATAAAATACAAATAAAAGCAGGAGGTGAGGCCGTGAATACAGATACTACCATAGCAAAAAATATCCGTGTGGCTGATGAAAAAGCCAGCTATGACGCGGCCTGTAAGCGGCTGCTTTCGGAAAAGATTATTTTAGCATGGATTATGAAGAACTGCCTGGAAGAATATCGTGGCTGTGATGTGGAAGAGATTGCGGAAAAATATATTGAGGGCACGCCGCAGGTGGGTGAAGCGGCAGTCGCTTTGGATGAATCCAACCGTGTTTCTATGATACAGGGAGCTGGAAATGAAGATACTTCTCTGACGGAGGGGACTGTTACCTATGATATTCGCTTTTTTGCGACAGCTCCTGTATCCGGTGAATTGATTCGTTTGATTATCAATATAGAAGCCCAAAATGATTTTTATCCGGGTTATCCGCTGATCAAGAGGGGAATCTATTACTGCAGCCGGATGATTTCCGCCCAATATGGAACAGAGTTTATAAATTCTCACTATGAGAATATCAAAAAAGTATACAGCATATGGATTTGTATGAATCCGCCAAAGAGCCGTGAAAACAGTATTACCCGTTATTACATTGCAGAAGAAAATCTGGTGGGCAGTGTAAAGGAACAAAAAGCGGATTATGATTTGATGGTGGCTGTCATGATTTGTCTTGGGAAAGAGGGAGATTCGGGGACAGATTTATTGAAATTGTTGAATGTGCTTCTGTCCACGGAGACAGGTTCACAGGACAAGTGCCAGATATTGGAGGAAGATTTTCATATTAAAATGACTTTAGCCTTGGAAAGTGAGGTGTCGCTTATGTGTAATTTAAGTAAGGGTGTGGAGGAGAAAGGAATTCAGAAGGGAATTGATAAAGGAATCACAGCAATGATTTTAACACTGAAAGAGCTGCAGATATCAAGTGACGTTATTCTGAAACAAATCTGTGAAAAGTTTGGTCTGACAGAAGAAACTGCAGAAACTTACTTGAAAGAAATAAGTTAAATATTTCAGGCAGAGCATTTTTTGTGTTCTGTCTGAAATAATACTATGAGATTTTTGCACTTAGGCATGATATGGAGCACCGTATCATATGTAAAGGCGAAGTTTTAAGGAAGGCCGGAAAGTGCAGAAAAGCTAAGATTTATAAGCATTCTGGCGCGTCATATGGTTAGCGCAACGAACAATAGTGAATTTGGAGGATTTAATGATACTTGTTACGGGGGCAAATGGATTTGTCGGTCATAAAATAATGAAGATATGTGAGGATACAATTGCTGCACCATCTCTTCGCAATGTAAGACAAGAAGATGTGAATCGTATCATTGGAGAAAGCGATGCAGATGTCATTATCCACACTGCTGCTGTTTCTGATATAGGAGTGTGTCAGGCGGATCCGGACGCCTCTTATTATGCAAATGTGCAAGTTCCGCTTTTTATTGCAAAAGCATCAAAAGACAGGAAATTAATCTGCTTTAGTTCCGATCAGGTTTACAGCGGATGTAATGAAAAAGGCCCATATTGTGAGGATACGGTAAAACCAGGAAATATATATGCAGAACATAAGATAGAAATGGAGCAGAGAGTATTAGAGATCAAACCCGATGCAGTGATGCTGCGCGCTGAATGGATGTATGATTACTATTTGAAAAAATCAAACTATTTTATGAATATTATCAATGCAGAAGTAACGGTTTCATTTAGTTCCAGTCAGTTCAGGGGCATTACATATTTGAAGGAAGTAGCGGAAAACATGGAAAAAGTAATTGCTTTACCGGGCGGCGTATATAATTTTGGAAGTGAAACAACAAAATCGATGTATGATATTACTCAGGAATTTATTGAATTATTGGGTAAAAAAGTGAGATTAGAAGATAGTTCTCCAAGACATAACTTATGGATGAACTGTGGTAAAGCTAAAAAGTATGGTGTAAAATTCAGCACTGTTATAGACGGCTTGCTCAAATGTGCGAAAGATAATAATATCTTTACCGAAAGTTGTTTGTAAAGAGTGAATGCAGCACGGAGATAGCAATTGGGTTTCTCTTTCGCGAAACCCTGTAGGAGATATGCCGAATTGTCGCTTGAAGCAGTTGGAAAAGTAGTATATATCTGAAAATCCGTATTTCAGAGCGATAGGATTCTTCATAGGTATAAAGGAGTGGAAAGCCTATGTATTTATTTACGGAAGTTATCTTTTATTCTGGACAACGAAAGTATTTGCCGAAAAATGGTTACCGTCCGGATGCCATATTTAACGAAACTATTAAAATGCTTGCCGATCATTTAAAAGCGGGGGACAGCCGAAGGGATAACGGAATCTATCAGACCATATGCCAGAGCTTCATCTGCACTCATATAATTATCTCTGTCCGTGTCTCTTTCGATTTCTTCCACAGTCCGCCCTGTATTTTCTGCCAAAATGCGATTTAACCTTTGCTTGTTTTTTTGTATAAGGTCTGACACTATCCGCACATCACTGGCTTGTCCCTGAATACCGCTGCCATGGATAGAAGGCTGGTGGATCATGATCTCAGAATTGGGTAATGCCATACGTTTTCCATGAGCGCCGCCCGCTAATAAAAAAGCGCCGAAGCTTGCCGCCCGCCCTATGCATATCGTAGAAACGTCACATTTGATATATTGCATAGTGTCATAAATCGCAAATCCAGAAGTTATAGAACCTCCGGGGCTGTTAATATATAGCTGGATATCTCTATCAGGGTCTTGTGCTTCTAAGAAGAGTAACTGCGCTATGATTAAGCTTGCGGAAGTATCACAGACCTCCTCGCCCAGAAAAATTATTCTGTCTGACAATAGACGTGAAAATATATCATAGCTTCTCTCTCCGTGACCGGTTTGTTCAATGACGTAAGGAATCGTACTCATGCTGCAATCTCCTTAATCTCTGCAAATAATTTGCAATATACAGGAATAAGTGAATAACACATAGAAATCCTGCTCTGTTTTGGCGTAAAGATCCCGATATCCCTGTAGATCTTGGGCGGATACAAGTAAACTTGTTTAAAGGCATATGAAAATGATTGCGGCGAATCATATCCGGCTTCATATGCGATTTCAATTATCGGTTTATCTGTCTTAACCAGCTTTTCGGCAGCAGCCGTAAGCCTGCGGTTTTGTAAATATTTATAGATGGTGATCCCCGTATGTTCTGTAAACATGCGGTTAAGATAGAACTTGGAATAGCCGATGTTCTTCGATATATTATCTAAGTTGATTTCTTCTTCTAAATTTCTTTCAATGTAATCTATGACTTTTTTAACAGCTTCTTTCTGGTCTTTCATTAGATATCCTCCTTGCATCCGTGATCATTGTACCAAGTTCAGATGTATATGTCTTAATAAAAAGTGCTGTTTTTTATATTAAACTATCTTTTTGCAGTTAAACGACGTTATAGTATATAGAAAATGCTTTCGAGATATAAATGAGCCGGTACGCCGGGAAGGGAAGGGATCGTGATTATAGACTTGGATGAGGATTTTCTGCTTGTGCAGAAAATGCGTATGGGAGATGAAGAAGCCTTTGAGTGCTTTGTGAGAAAATACTATGCGGAAATATTGAAATACTGCCGCATACATATTAAGGATTACGGATACGCAGAGGATATGACGCAGGAAACCTTCACGCGTTTTTTCCGAACTTTCAAGCAATATAAGCATTATGGAAAGGCAGTGAACTATCTGTATGTCATTGCAGCCAATGCCTGCAAAGATTATCACAGGAAGAGAAAAGAGCTCCTGCTTGAAGATCTGCCTAAGATCCCGGATGAGAAGATAGATGGTATAGAAAATACCATAATGATAACGGAAGCTTTGGATACTCTTTCTGAGGAATTGAGGGAAACGGCAGTTTTGTTTTTTATACAGGAACGCAGACAAAAAGATATCGCCGCTATTCTGGGAATCGGTGTTTCGCTTGTCAAATACAGGATACGAAGAACGAGAGAATTATTGTCTGAGTATTTGGGAAAGGAGAATATATGAGTCTGTCAGATCATCAGCTTAAGAAGCATCTTGGTGCAAAAGATAAAGTTATTTATATAGAGAAAGGGTTACAGGAAACCATACGGAAGTCAAGAGCAGCATTTGAGGAAAGCGAAGCGGAAGAACTTATTTCACATGCTGAATTTCTCTATCAGCAGAGCAGATATATCCATAAACGATGGTGGATCCTGCAGGGAGTGCTCCTGTTCCTGCTCTGGCTCACACTCTGGCTTACGGGGAGCAATGTCTGTATACAGAGGTATATGGGGATCGCGGCTTCTCTATTCGCGGTCTTATTATTACCGGAACTCTGGAAAAACCGAAATGCGAATGCTTTAGAGATCGAGAGCGTATCGTACTATTCTTTGAGGCAGATTTATTCGGCCAGGATCTTCGCATTTGCCTTGGTAGATTTGCTGCTGCTAAGCGTCTTTACTCTGATGGTAATGCTGACCGGGGAAGTATTTGCCGAGGAAATGCTGATTCAGTTTTTTCTTCCTTATCTTGTGACGTGCTGTATCTGTTTTCGGGTATTATCCAGCAGAAGGATCGGTTCGGAGGTATTTGCTCTCTTCTTATGTGTTGTCTGGTGCCTGATATGGACGCAGATAGTATCAAATGAAGAAATATATGGAGCGGTTTCTATGCCTGTATGGTTCGCAATGACGGCCGCCGCCGCGTTTTATCTGGCGTATTGCGTATATAGAGGGCAGAATAACTGCACAGCAATGTGGGAGGTGAACACATTATGGAATTGAAGTTAACTAATTTGACAAAAGAATTTAAAGATATAACTGCCGTGAGGAATATATCTTATACGATGAGCACGGGGGTCTATGGACTGTTAGGAGTCAACGGGGCGGGGAAGACTACGCTTATGCGTATGCTGTGCACCTTATTGAAGCCGTCGGGGGGAAGTATTACCTGGAATGGCGCCGATATATTTGAAATGGACGGGGAATACCGGAAGATACTCGGGTATCTTCCGCAGGATTTTGGATTTTATCCAGATTTTACGGTTTACGATTACCTGATGTATACAGCCTCTATTAAGGGATTGCGCCCGGTTACCGCAAAACAGCGCATAAAGATCCTGTTGCGGCAGGTTGGGATGGAGAAAACAGCGCATAAGAAAATGAAAAAGTTATCAGGCGGGATGAAGCGCCGTGTGGGGATCGCACAGGCAATGCTTGGAAATCCCCAAATACTGATTCTTGATGAGCCGACTGCCGGACTGGATCCAAGTGAGAGGGTCCGGTTTCGTAACCTGATCAGTGAACTTGCAGACGAGCGCCTGGTTCTGCTTTCTACTCATATCGTATCGGATATCGAGTATATCGCAGGTGAAATACTTCTGATGAAAGCCGGGGAGATCCGCGCAGCCGGAACGTCCAGGGAGCTGATAGCCGAGATGCCTGAACAGGTATGGAGCGTGGCGGCTGCAAAAGAGGAAATAGATTTTTATATGCAAGCTTATAAAGTGTCCAATATAAAGACGACACGGCAAGGGGCAGAGCTGCGTATCATTTCTTCAGATAAACCGGCAGAATGCGCGGTGTTAGAGGAGGCAACGCTGGAAGATTTGTTTTTGGATTACTTTGGTGAAAGAACGGGTGAGCAAAATGACGAGATATGAAGTTAAGAAGGTATTTGCGAAGACAAGCAGTAAGATCGCAGTTATGCTGCTGCTTTTTGTAATGGGTATTACTTGCTTTTTTGCACTGGATATTACTTATGTGGATGAAAACGGCAGCACCAGGGAAGGCCTGGCTGCGGTTTCCGGGTTAAAGGCGGCGCAGAAGGAATGGGCGGGCTGTCTGGACGAAGAAAAGATACGGAAGGTGATTGCAGAAAACCGGCGTATACAGAATACACCGGAAGCGCTGGCACAGGATATCACTCAAAAAGAGATCGCTTACAGTTGGGGACAGGGGATAAAAGAAATACGAAATCTGCTGAATTGCGCTTATGCAAAGGGATTGCGGGAGTATGATTATTATCTGGCAGATTCTTTGACCGAAGAAGACGCCGCGGATTTTTACAGAAACAGAACAAGGCTTTTGCGGGAATGGCTGGAAGGAGAAGCGAAGGATCAATTTACCGATGAAGAAAAAGAATACCTGATCGGGCAATACGGCCGCATGGATACGCCTTTGTATTATGACTATATGGAGGGATGGCAGCAGCTATTTAAATTTGCGCCGACGGTTGTAATGCTTACCATGTTGATCCTGGGCTATCTTGTGGCTGGAATTTTTTCCAATGAATTTGCATGGAGATCGGACGCCGTCTTATTTTCGAGTTTCTATGGCAGGAATAAGGCGGTAACATCCAAGATCAAGGCTGGATTTTGTGTTGTGACTGCAGTGTATTCGGCGGTTTTCACAATATATACAGGAATTGTGCTTCTGTATCTGGGTACGGACGGATGGAACCTTCCGATTCAGTCAAGCTGGATTTCGTGGAAATGTTTTTATAATATCACGAATCTGCAGAAGTATCTTTTTATCATAGGAGGAGGGTATGTCGGATGCTTGTTTCTCTCTTTTTTAAGTATGCTTGTATCTGTGAAAACAAGGTCGGCGGTGCCGGCGGTTATGATGCCGGTCCTGGTGATTTTTATTCCGTCTTTTATAGCCAATATAGGCAGTCCTTTTGTAAATAAGATCATTGGGCTGCTGCCTGATCAATTGCTGCAGGCAGGGGAAGCGCTTAATTATTTTAATCTGTATTCGGTGGGAGGAAGGATCACCGGAGAACTGCCGGTCATACTCATTTTATATACGATTCTGACGATCGTGATCCTGCCTGTCTTGTATCAAACATACCGGCGCATGCAAATAGGATGATCGAGAGAATTTGCATTGAGCAGATGCGGGAAACATGATAAAATAAGTACATTATAAAGGTCAATGGAGTACAAGGAGGATTGCTATGATCAAACCGAGAAAATTAAATAAGGGAGACAGAATCGCCATTGTCAGCTTATCCTGGGGAGGTCTGGGCGATCCGGCTACCATCCATAAGTACCGCATTGCGAAAGGACGGCTGGAACATGACTTTGGATTGGAAGTGACCTGTATGCCCCATGCGTTAAGCGGGAGTGAGTTTGTAGCGGAGAACCCAGGGCTTCGGGCGCAGGATTTGATGGATGCATTCAGGGATCCGTCTATATCCGCTGTGTTCAGTGCGATTGGAGGGGATGATTCTATCCGGATCCTGCCGTATGTGGATCTGGATGTGATCAGAGATAATCCTAAGATTTTTATGGGGTATTCGGACACGACCATCAGCCATCTTATCATGCACAAAGCCGGTTTGTGCTCCTTCTATGGACCGTCGGTCATGTGTGAATTCGGGGAGTATGTCAAGATGTTCGATTACACCAGGAGAGCGGTGGAGGACATTTTATTCGGGACGTGGGAAGAATATGATCTGCTTCCCAGCCCGGAATGGACGGACGACTATATCACATGGCAGGAAAGCAATATCCATGTTTCCCATAAGATGAAAAAGGACACGCATGGATACGAAGTACTGAATGGGAGCGGTACGGCGAGAGGCCGTCTGCTGGGCGGCTGTATCGATGTATTTATGATGGCGGTGGGGACCTCTGTGTGGCCTGCTTTGGACGAATGGAAGGATGCGATCCTGTTCTTTGAGACGAGCGAAGAGAAGCCTTCTCCAGAGTACATCGTGTATATGCTGAGAAATCTGGCCGCACAGGGAATCCTTAATGCAATCAACGGGATCATAGTAGGGAAGCCTAAGGATGAAGCCTATTATGAAGAGTATAAGGAGGCAATCCTTAGGGTGGTTCTTTTGGAAGAACATCTGGACGGTCTGCCTGTTATCTATAATGTCAATATCGGACACGCGAAGCCGATCGGAATCCTTCCTTATGGGATCGAGACAGAGTTGGATTGTGATAATAAGCGTATCCGTTTTTTAGAATCACCTACGGTTTGAGTTTTTATTTTGAAAGGAGACGGAAGATGGCGGAGATTATCGTAATGGGAGAGATGCTTGTTGAGATCATGCGCGGGCAGGAGAACGAGGAGCTATATGAACCGGGAGTATTTAGGGGGCCGTTTCCAAGCGGCGCCCCGGCAATATTTATTGACACGGCGGCGAGATTAGGGTGCAGTACAGCGATTATCGGAGGCGTTGGGAAGGATGACTTCGGGAAGAATATCCTGGACCGGCTTAGGAAGGATGGAGTTGACTGCAGTCATGTGTTAGAGAGCACGGAGAGGTCGACGGGAGTTGCGTTCGTCACATATTATTCGGACGGCTCCAGAAAATTCATATTCCATATGGGGAATACACCGGCGGTGGAGGCGAAAGCGCCTCTTGAAGATGAGTTTGACAATGTAAAATATATGCATATTATGGGATGTTCGCTGATGGCGGACAGCTTGTTTGCGCAGGAGATCTTAAAAACTATGCGTATGATGAGGAGAAAGGGGACGAAGATCTCCTTTGATCCGAATATAAGGAAAGAGCTGCTTACCGATCAGAGCGTGAATGACGTGATCCGAGAGGTGATGGAGAACACCAGCGTATTCATGCCTGGCGTAAGTGAACTTCTTAAGATTACCGGCGCCGTATCGGTTGATGAGGCGGTTGAGAAGTGTTTTGCGTATGAAGCTATGGAGGTTATTGCCTTGAAGAACGGATCGAAGGGCAGCAGGATCTATACAAGGGACGAAGCGGCAGAGATAGGTGTCTATCCGGTTGAGCAGGTAGATGCGACAGGAGCCGGGGATTGTTTTGACGGAGCGTTTATTGCCGGACTGGTACAGGGGAAGAGTCTTAAGGAGGCGGCGCGGATGGGCGCGGCGGCAGGCGCGCTGAATGCGGCGGCTTTCGGGCCGATGGAAGGCCGGATCAGCGCAGACAGTGTGAGGGCAATGATTAAATAACGATGATCGGATACCGGTCTTGCCTTTTATGCAGGACTGGTATTTTTGCTTGATATTTTCCCGAAGTTAGAGGATAATAGAGATAGAAAGATATTGATATTTCGCAGAGTGTTGTGACAGGAGGTTCAAATGGAACGCAGAGACAAAACCAATTATTATCTGGATCTTGCGGAGATGGTTTCTCAGAGATGTACCTGCTTAAGGCGTCATTACGGGGCGGTGATCGTGAAGAATGACGAGGTCATATCCACAGGGTATGTAGGAGCGCCCCGCGGACGGAAGAATTGTACGGATATCGGAGAATGTGTCCGCAAGAAGATGGGGGTGCCGAGAGGAGAGCGCTATGAGCTGTGCCGGAGCGTACATGCCGAGGCGAATGCGATCATCAGCGCTTCCAGAGACAAGATGATCGGAAGTTCCATGTATCTGACAGGGATAGAGGTGGATACTGGGAATTATATTGAGAATGCCAATAGCTGCTCTATGTGTAAGAGGCTGATCATCAACGCCGGTATTAAGAAGGTGTATATCCGTGATACCAAAGAGGACTACCATGTGATTCTTGTAAGCGACTGGGTAGAGAATGATGAATCGATCGAAGGAGTATTCGGGTATTAATTTCAGTAAGTAAGGAGAACGGATATGTTAAGTGAGATGTTAGGATTGGCGGGAGCCTTAATTCCCGCCGTGTTGGTGGTATTGGCCGTGCTGCTTGTTCTGGTGACCGGGTATGTGAAGGCGTCGCCGGACACCGCATACATAATATCGGGTCTCAGGAAGCAGCCTAAGGTCCTGATCGGTAAGGCCGGGATTAAGATTCCGTTTCTTGAGAAGAAGGATGAGCTGAACCTGCAGTTGATCCCGATCGACGTCAAGACGTCCAGTGCGGTGCCGACGGCGGACTATATCAATATCCGCGTGGATGCCGCGGTCAATGTCAAGATCAGCGACAACCCGGAGCGTCTGGCGCTTGCGGCGCAGAACTTCCTGAACCGGCAGACGGATTATATCGCCCAGGTATCACGAGAGGTGCTGGAAGGTAACATGCGTGAGATCGTCGGCAAGATGAATCTGGAAGAGATGGTATCTGACCGTCAGAAGTTCGCCAATCTGGTGAAGGAGAATGCGGAACCGGATCTTGCGGCGATGGGGCTTGATATCGTCAGCTTCAATGTACAGAACTTTGAGGACGGGAACGGTGTGATCGAGAACCTTGGTGTGGATAACATCGTGAAGATACAGAAGAACGCGGCGATTTCCAGGGCGGAGAGTGAAAAGGAGATCGCGCGGGCACAGGCGATGGCGAGGAAAGAAGCGAATGACGCACAGGTAAGCTCCGATCTTGAGATCGCCAACGCAAAAGCACGGGCGCAGAAGGAGAAGGCGGTAGTCCAGGCGGAGGCGAACAGGGAGTCTAAGGAGGCCGAGATCAATGCGGCGACCCTGATCGCACAGAAGGAGAATGACCTGGAGATCCGCAAGGCAGAGCTTCAGAAGGACGCGGATACCAAGAAGGCGATCGCGGACGCGGCATACCAGATTCAGCAGGAGACGGAGAGGAAGACGGTTGAGGTAGCGACGGCGGATGCGAACCTGGCGCGCCAGGAAAAAGCGATCGCACTGCAGGAGAAGGAAGTGGAGCTGACGGAGCGCACTTTGGAGGCTGAGATCAAGAAGCAGGCAGACGCAGACAAGTACGCGAAGCAGCAGGCGTCGGACGCCAGATTATACGAGATGCAGAGGAATTCCGAGGCGCAGCTCTTCGAGCGTCAGAAGAACGCGGAGGCCGAGAAGTTCGAGCGTGAGAAGGAAGCCGAGGCTATGCGCGCGACAGCGGAGGCCAGGAAGTATGCTATGGAGCAGGAAGCCGAGGGTATCCGAAGCAAGGGGCTTGCCGAGGCCGACGCGATCAAGGCGAAAGCCCTTGCCGAGGCGGAAGGTATCGAGAAGAAGGCGGAAGCGATGAAGATGATGGGCGAGGCTGCGATCCTTGAGATGTATTTCAAGGCGATGCCGGAGATCGCAAGGAATATCGCGGAACCGCTTGCCAAGGTGGATAAGATCACCATGTACGGAGACGGTAATACGTCGAAGCTAGTGAAGGATATCGTGGGTACATTTACACAGGTATCGGACGGATTAAAGGAATCAACAGGGGTTGATGTCCAGGCAGTTTTGTCAGGCTTTTTGGGAGCGAAGCTATCTGAAAAGGATGAGAATAAGGCCGAAGCTGTCAGGCAGCCGGCTGTAAAGAAAGGTGGAGACCAGGCTTAGTATGAGTATATTTACGAAAGGGTCAGAAGAGGAACCGCAATGTAAGAATGAGAATGTGCAGGAGACGGGCAGGTTAAAGCGGGTATTAAAAGAATGCTTTCATATGGTCGTGATCCCGGTTGCGCTCGCGTTATTCTGCGGCAAGGTGCTGATCGTCAATGCGAATATCCCGTCCGGTTCTATGGAGAATACGATCCATCCCGGGGACCGGGTGATCGGGTCACGTCTGGCTTATCTGAGTCAGGATCCGCAGCGGTCGGATATCATTATATTCAAGTTTCCCGATGATGAATCGCAGGTATTCATCAAGCGGATCATCGGACTTCCGGGCGAGGAGATCCAGATCGTGGCCGGAGCGGTCTATATAGACGGAGCGCAAGTGCCCCTTAAGGAGGAGTATCTCAAGGAGATCCCTCAGGGGAGTTTTGGTCCCTATGTGGTTCCGGAGGATTCTTATTTTGTGATGGGCGATAATCGGAATAATTCCCATGACTCCAGGTTCTGGAAGAATCATTTTGTGGCAAGGGATGAGATTCTGGCGAAGGCCTGGTTCCAGTATTTTCCGAAGATCGGGCTGGTAGATTAGCACAATTAGACAAGATGCAGAGAGGAAGAAGGAAGTGAAATATATTCGGAGAATATGCTGCGGTTTTCTTATATTTCTTGCAGCGAATATACCATTGCTGAAGTATTTGCTGATATCGAAGGATATTATAATTCCGAAGTTTGGGGGCATTATTTTAATGCTCCTTTTGGTTTTGGGAGTAATTATGATCAATGTTGTTCCGGCGCTTTCTAACCGGAGGATTCCGGGGAAGAGACTTAAGATCTGCGCGGACGGGTGCGAGCTTCTGATTTATTTCCTGATATCGGTAAGCGCATCCGTGCTGTGTCTGTTAGCCGCGCTGCCGGTATTGTTTCAGGGAAATAAGATGACATGGTTTGGGAATCTGGCTTGTATAGTTTTCGTGGAAGCGCTTGTCTTCTGGAGCGGGATCATCCGGGTCTATCTTACGTCTGCTCAGATCGGGATTAAATGGCGGGCGATTGGAATTATATGCGGCTGGATTCCGGCCGTGCATCTGGCCGTCCTTGTGAAGATCATCCGCATGGCGTCGGACGAGTGGGAATTCGAGAGCGGGAAGATCATGCAGGCTCAGGAGCGGAAGGACGAACAGCTATGCCGGACCAGATATCCGATTCTGATGGTGCATGGAGTGTTTTTCCGGGATTTTAAATATTTTAACTACTGGGGGCGGATTCCGCAGGAATTGGAGAAGCACGGCGCCGTGATCTATTACGGAAACCATCAGTCGGCAGCCTCTGTTGCGGACAGCGGGAAGGAACTGGCCGGCCGTATCAGGCAGATCATCGATGAGACCGGCTGTGAGAAGGTTAATATTATCGCGCATTCGAAGGGCGGGTTAGATTCACGATACGCGGTAAGCTGCCTTGGAATGGATCAGTATGTCGCGTCTCTTACTACCGTCAATACGCCGCACAGAGGATGTATCTTCGCGGATTATCTTCTGAATAAGATTCCCGCGGCGGCGAAGGATAAGGTGGCGGAGGGATATAACTCGGCGCTTAAGGTATTGGGCGACGAGACGCCGGATTTTATGGCGGCGGTGACAGATCTTACGGCTTCCGCCTGTCAGGAATTTAACCGGAAGGTGCCGGATTGCCCCGGAATCTATTACCAGAGTGTGGGATCGAAGCTCAATGCGGCGTCGGGAGGGCGTTTTCCGCTTAATTTTTCTCATCAGCTTGTGAAATATTTCGACGGGCCGAATGACGGCCTGGTGGCGGAGAGTTCATTTCCATGGGGAGAGGATTATACATTCCTTACAACCAGCGGAAGGCGGGGGATCTCTCACGGTGATATGATCGATCTGAACAGGGAGAATATTAAGGATTTTGATGTGAGAGAATATTATGTGGGACTGGTAAACGGTCTGAAGGAGAGAGGAGTTTGATCGTACATAACCTTTTTAGCTCTGTTATCATATTATTTAATGTAAGGTATTTTTGTTAAGGAGGATTATGGATGGAAGGCCAGTTAGTATGGAAAGACGAATACAACATTGGTATTGACATCATAGATAAGGAGCACGAGAGGTTATTTAAGATCATCAACAAATTATTCAGATTCACCGACGAAAAAAGTAAGAGCCAATGGGCGTGCCAGGAAGGGATCAAATTCTTCAAGGATCACGCGGCGAAGCATTTTACCGAGGAAGAAGAATATATGGAAACCATCAATTATGAGAGGCTTGCGGCACACAGGCACATTCATCAGGAATTCCGTGAGAGGACGCTTCCGGCTCTTGAAGCGGAATTGGAACAGACGGACTACAGCGCGGATGCGGTAGGTCATTTCCTCGGAGTCTGCGCCGGATGGCTGATCGGGCATACGCTGATGGAGGACCGGGCGATTGCGGGAAAGAGCAGGAGCAGGTGGATGGAGCTTCTTTCTGAGAAGGAACAGGAGGAGATGAAGGAAGTTATTCTTCAGTTGATGTATGATCTGTTCCGTCTGGAGGCATCCGTGATCAGCGAGACGTACGGCGGAGAGAGATTCGGTAAGGGGATATACCACCGCCTGGTTTACGGTACGGATCAGGAGGAAGAGAAGTGGGAGATATTTTTGGTATTTGAAGAAAAGCTTTTGCTTAATACGGTTGGAAAAGCGATGGGAATCAAGACGAATAAGCTTAACACGATCTTAATGAATGCTGCCAGGTATACGGCGCGCCAGTTTGCGGGGTGCGTTAAGGAGCATCTGCCGGATATGGAGGGGCATGAGTTAAAAGAAGAGAATCTTCTTACTTATGAGGAATTTCAAGATGTATTCGAGCATGAAAAGCTGCAGGTGAGCCTTTTGTTTGATACGGGCGAGGGGTATTTCGCGTACTGCGTGCTCGCAAGGCGTTCGATGAAAAAAGCAGGCGCCGCGCCGATCGGTTCGGATAACGCGCTCGCCGAGGTTGAGAAATACCTGATGAAGAGGGAGAATCATCTGAAGAAGGAAAGCCGTCTGAAGAGGAAGGTGCTTGTGGTGGATGATTCTATTACGATAAGGCAGGGAATCAAGAAGCTTCTGGCGGACGATTATGACGTGGCTCTTGCTCCGTCTGGCACAGCCGCGATCCGGTGTGTGATTCTGGATAGGCCGGATCTGGTTCTGCTGGATTATGAGATGCCGGTCTGCGACGGACAGCAGGTATTGGAAATGCTCCGCTCGGAAGATGCGCTGGCGGATATCCCGATCATATTTCTGACCGGCAAGACGGATCCTGAGACTGTCAGGAGATTGGTGGCTTTGAAACCGGACGGGTATCTGGTCAAATATTTGAAACCGGCACAGATCAAACAGAAGATAGACGATTATTTTGAAAGGGACAGAAGCCCGATGAGGTGATAGTATGGCGACAATACTGATAGCGGAAGACGAGAAAGAGATGCGGGAGATTCTAGCGGATTGCATGAGACGAGGCGGCCATGCCTGTATCACTGCAGAAGACGGGATAGAGGCGGTCATGGCGCTGAAAAATAATGCGGTGGATCTGGCGATCCTGGATATTATGATGCCGCATTTGGACGGTTTCTCCGTATGCAGGATCGCAAGGGAGATGAATTCCGTACCGATTCTGTTCCTGACTGCGAAAAGTGATGAGAACGATAAACTGAAAGGTTATGAATATGGTGCGGATGATTATATGACGAAGCCTTTCAGCCTTAAGATACTGCTTGCAAAGGTGAACGCGCTGCTTCGGCGCGCGGGGAACATCCCGCAGGATGCTTTGCAGGCAGGGGCTCTCATCTTATACCCTTCTTCGCGTCAGGTGACAGTAAACGGTATAGAAGCGGAACTTACTCACAAGGAATTTGAGATGCTGCGGCTGTTTATGCAGAATAAAAATCAGGTGTTTTCCCGTGAACAGCTCTTGAATCGTGTCTGGGGCTACGACTATGAGGGGAATACGCGCACGGTTGATACCCATATTAAGACGCTGCGGCAGAAGTTAGGGAGCGAGGGGCACCATATCGTAACGCTGATCCGCTCTGGTTATAAATTCGAGGAATAAGGTATGAAGAGAAGAAAATTTTATGATTTTGGAACAATACGCAGTAAGACGATGGTGCTGTCCAAATTGGCGGGCGGTGCCATCGTGCTGTTTTATCTTGTAACGGAGGAGCTGCCTGTCGGCCGGGAACTTAGTTTTTGGATATGGTTCGCACTGTTGGTCGCCGTGGTCATGACGGTGGATTACCTGTTGGGAAAGCTGATATCAAGGCCGCTTGGCAGGATCAATGACACGGCGGGACAGATGGCGGGGCTGGATCATACGGCGCATTGCGATGTCAATACGAAAGACGAGTTCGGCGAACTGTCGAGGAGCCTGAATACTATGTTTTCGAACCTTCAGAATGCGCTGCAAAAGCTTGAAGAGGCCAATGCCAGGCTTGAAAATGATGTGGAGCAGGAGAGAATTCTGCTTGAACAGCGAAAGGAACTGACAGACAGCCTTTCCCATGAGATGAAGACTCCGCTGGGGCTCATCCGGGCTTACGCGGAAGGGCTGAATGAGGTGACGGACCAGGAGAAGAGACAACGGTATATAGACTCAATCTTAAATGCGACGGAACGCATGGATCACATCATTGTCTCGCTTCTGGATCTGTCGGCACTGGAATCCGGGGTTTCAAAGCTTACTGAGGAACGGTTTGAATTCATAGAACTTGTGGAGACGGCAGCAGGGCGTCTGATTCTTGACGCGCCCGAATCGGATTACAGATTTTACTATGAGCTTCCGGATGAGAAGGTATTTGTGACGGCGGACAGACAGAGGATGGAGCAGGTATTGACCAATCTGATCGGAAATGCGAAGAAATACGTCCTGAGAGGAGGAGAGATCAGGCTGGCGGTGAACCTTGACAGGGATGAACTGAGATTTTCGGTTTATAATGACTGTGCGTCTATTAGTGACCAGGATATTTCGAAAATATGGAGGAAGTTCTACCGCTGTCCTGACAATAAATGTGAAGGGTCCGGGCTTGGGCTTGCGATCGTTGACTGGATCTTGTCCAAGTATCAGGCCGATTATGGCGTGCGCAATGTGGATCAGGGGGTTGAGTTTTTCTTCCGGTTTCCGATCCTCTTATAAGAATGGCAGGTTTCGCTGGATTTCACCAGATTTCACATCAATTTCACATGAACCGCACTCTGATTTCATTTTACTGATATAAGCTGATACCATCAAAAAACAGTTGAATGAAAGGAGAGTTGTTATGTTTTTAGGTTTGGAATGGTATTGGTGGCTGGTTATCGTGATCGTATTCGTGGTTATGCTTCCGCTGAAGATTAAATTCATGAAATGGTGGGGCAGACGCGGACAGGAGAAGAGGAATCATCAGCGCGGGAAATGGGGTGAGGAGGAATGATCAGGGTAAATAATCTGACCTTCTCATACGGCAAGGACAAAGAGGCGCTGCATGGCCTGGATTTTACGGTGGGGGAAGGGGAGATATTTGGATTCCTGGGGCCGAACGGCTCCGGGAAATCAACGACCCAGAAGATACTCACGGGAATCTTAAAAGGCTATGGCGGAAGGGTATCCCTGCTTGGGCAGGATATTGCCGCGGCGGACACCCAGGAGTTATTGAAGCAGATCGGGGTCTTGTTCGAGTTCCCGTATCTGTACACGAACTTAAGCGCTGTAGACAACCTGAGATATTTTGCTTCCTTCTATCCGCAGGAGCGGGTGCGGGACGTGATGGAATTATTGGATAAGCTGGAGTTCAAGAAGGATTATCTGAAGAAGCCGGTCGCCTCTTACTCCAAGGGAATGCGCCAGAGGGTCAGTATGGCGCGCGCCCTATTGAACAGCCCGAAGCTTCTGTTCCTGGACGAGCCGACCAGCGGTCTTGACCCGTCAGGCGCGGTCCTGTTCCGCAAGATCATCGAGGAAGAACGGGGAAACGGTACGACGGTGTTCCTGACGACGCATAACATGGTGGATGCGGATCTGTTATGCGACAGGGTTGCATTTATCTTAAACGGCAATATCGCTGCCCTTGATACGCCGCAGAATTTAAAAGAGCAGAACCGAACGGCGCTAAAAGAGCCGACCCTGGAGGAGGTATTTATCCGGTATACAGGAAGGGGGCTTGAAGAGTGAGAGGCAGTTTTGTTGCACTTCTTAAAAAGGACTTCCGGCTCTGCGTATCCGGCGGGTTTTTCCTGCTGGCGCTGGGGTCGCTGATCTTATATTCCTGTTATATTAATCTGGTCTATGCGAAGCTTGACCAGGAGATGTTCCCCGTCTACCGGTATGACCCCGGGAAGGCAGGTGGAGAGCGGATCACAGGCGTTACGGATGTCGGCAGTCTTAACGAACTGGAGGAGGCCTGTGCGGATGGTTATTCTGTAGGGCTTCATATCAACGGTGATTCGGTTTTTGGCGGGAAGACGGAGATTATGATGGTATCCTGCGGCATAGAAAGGCTCGACCATATCCGGGAGGCATATGCAAGATCCCTGCTCTTTCAGGAGGATAAGACGGATGCGCTGGGACAGGCGGAGATCATCGGAGTGAATACCAGAGAGATGAAGAACCGAAGGGATATGACTGCAGAAGTCTTATTCTTTGAATTGGTTGCGGTAGGGTTCCTGGGGGTGGCTTCGATGCTTTTTAAAGAGAAGCAGATGGGGGTGATCCGTGTCCATGCAATCCTTCCGGTATCCCGGATCCAGTTTATCTTATCAAAATTAACACTGATCCTATCGTCGGATCTTCTGTTTGCCGCGGTTTTAACGGTAGTCAATCTGGGTATGCCGGAGGGGTTAAAAGCGCTGCCGGGCGTTCTTTTGCAGGCAGGGATATTATCTCTTGTGATGGCGTTGGTTGGTTTCCTGTGTGCAGAGCTGCTGCCTGACTTTAAGCAGTTTTCTCTCATCTATCTGGTGATTGCGGTATTTATCACCACACCGGTCTTTCTTTCGGTGCAGGCGGGCGTAGAGATGGGATGGATGCGGTTTCATCCGATGTACCATCTCTTTACGGCGATGAAAAATGCGTATTTTCAGGTGCTTTCAGCGGGAGACCTTTACTATGGGGCTTGTGCCGCGGCGATAATTCTGCTGTTTTTGGCTGCCGGATGGGGGCTTGGCCGAGAGATGAAAAAGGAGGGGTGATGCAGGATGAATTGGACCGGATTAAAATATCAGCTTAAGGCGCTGCGGCGTGATAAATTGTGTATTCTTACTTTTTTGCTGCCGATCTTTGCCGGGATCGCCGTTAATCTGATGGGAGATATGGACTTCTCTTCGGCGGCGGAGCCTTCCTTCGGAATCGTCCGGGGCGGCCTGACAGAAGAGATGGAGGACTGGCTTCAGACCAATGGGGCTGTGCAGATATATGACAGCAGGGAAGACCTGGAAGAGGCGGTGAAGGAGCCTTCCACGCAGACGATAGGTGTGCTGTCTGACGGTGAAGGAATGAGGACGGTACGATCAGGAGATGAGTTTCACATGTATGCAGTCATTGCAGACAGGCTGCCGGCGCTGTATGAACAGAGGGACTGGACCTCACAGTATGACTTGAAGGTACTTCCGGCGGGAGGCGGGAATGATGTCATGAAATCGCTGCTGATCGTAATCATCATGGCTGCGGCCATGTTCATGGGATGCACCTTCAATGCTATGAATATCTTAAGTGAGAAGGAGGACGGGATCGAGTATATCAATGAGATCCTTCCTATGACCAGAGGTCAGTACGTGAAACAGAAGGTCGCGATCGGGTTCGTCGGAGGGGTATTTTCCACTGTGATCACGGCGTTGATCTGTATGAGGGTTACGGCCGCACAGGTCTTGCCGCTCCTTCTTCTGGTTGTTCTGTCTGCGTTTACCGCGGCTTTGGCGGGCTTGTTCATTGCGCGGTTTGCCGGCGGTTTGATGGTGGGGATCGTGTATATTAAAATTATAATGATTCTGTTCCTGGCGCCGCCGATTCTGTTCTACATGCTGGTCTCGCCGGACAGTATATGGTACGGGTTAAGCTATCTGTTCCCGTCCAGTGCGGCCTTCTATGGACTGATGGGGCTGATGGAAGGCCAGACGGATGTGGTCAGGGAGGCGGCAGTGCTGGCGGGACACGGGGGAGTGTGGCTGGCGGTATATATATTGATGGGGAAAATCAAGTCAGGCAATTGAAAAGGGAGGTTGATAGCATATCGCTTTAGCGATATAATGTTAGAAGAGGATAAATGTTACATAGAAAAATTTTTGGGGAGAACCGGGATGATAGAGTGTCTGATTAAGAAAGGTGAAGTATAATGGGATTAACAGAACAACTAAAGAATGTATTATATGACTGCGGAGCGGATCTGGTTGGAATTGGAGATATCAGCAAGGTTGAAAACAGTGATTTTAACGTCGGAATAGCGATTGCAGCCGCTTTGCCTAAAAATGTGATCATTGATCTGCGGACTGCCCCGACAAAAGAGTATTATGATCTGTATTATTCTCTGAACAGGAAATTAAACGATATTGTCACAGCCGGAGAAAATTACTTGCTCAGTTTGGGATATGAAGCTTATGCACAGACCACAGACCGTGTTAAGATAAATCAGGACAGAGCCACAGCAATTCCTCATAAGACCGTTGCTACCAGGGCAGGACTTGGGTGGATCGGCAAGAATTGTTTGTTGGTAACTTCGCAGTATGGCCCTGCAGTACGGATTTCATCTCTGCTGACCAATGCTCCATTAGAATGCAATAAAGCGATAGATGTTTCCCGCTGCGGGGAGTGCAGAGTTTGCGTGGAGCATTGTCCTGCGCGGGCGCTGAAAGGAACTCTGTGGAATACAGGTGTTCAGAGAGAAGATATTGTAAATGTAGAGGAATGCTATAAAAAGCAGAATGAAATTATGTATGAACATACCGGTATTGAGAAGGATCTGTGTGGGAAATGTTTTGCTATGTGTGTGTATGCTCAGAAACTATGAACAGTAAAACCGCGGCCGCACTTGATGATGTCTATGATCGTTTACAATGGGCGGGCGAGGAATACATTCTTGAGGAACTGAATGATGAAATGAACGGACTCAAAAAAGCCGGCACGGTTTTTTCCTCGGAAGCAATGTATTGGATAGGGTATACCTACCGCTACTGGCATTACTACACGGGTGAGTATAGTCATGAAATATATAAAACAGCAGATGCTAAAATGATGAGCGAATGCTGGCTTGGTTTCCATACTCTTGATGTTGAAATGGCCATTGATGATTTGAAAGAGATTTATGAACTAAAATCTCATGAAAGGAATGCTTTGTGATTTGTGTAGTCCGGAAAAAGACGAATATTAATTTTTAGATAAAGGATATGACGATATGGAGAAGAGACAGGAAAAAGCGGTGAGTGAATTACAAGAGAGGTTCGAGTTCCGGAATATCCATTCCGATGAGGGTGAGCAGGCTGCAAAGATTGAAAGGCTCTGTTTTCCGCCTAACGAGGCATGCTCCAGGGATATGATGCTTAAGCGTGTTGCTAAGGCACCGGATTTGTTCCTGGTAGCAGTCGATAGGAACACGGGTAGAATAGCCGGATTCTTAAATGGACTTGCTACGAAGGAGGATTCGTTCAGGGATGAATTTTTTACAGATGCCGAGTTACATGATCCGTCAGGCGAGAATATTATGCTGTTGGGACTGGATGTGCTTCCAGAGTATCGGATGCAGGGATTGGCGCGGGAGATTATGGATTGCTACCTTGAGAGGGAATGTAAGAAAGGCAGGCGTATGGTTTTGCTGACGTGTCTTGATTCCAAGGTGGAGATGTATCAGAAGATGGGATTTGAGGATATGGGGATTGCGGATTCTACGTGGGGCGGCAGCCAGTGGCATGAGATGAGGTGTGTGCTCAGGGGGCAGGGATTATAGTTTATATTGCCGATGAGCAGAGTTCGTGGTCATGAAGCTTGAGAATCAGACAAACCGCAAATTAAAGGAGGTGTTTGATATGTATGCTCCGATAGAGGAAGGATTCATACACACGGTAATACCTGTCAAGGAGGTATGTCCGTATGGGGAACCGATCGCCAGGTCTCAGGCCCGAAGGATATTATATCGCTTGGAAGAGTTTCGGAAGGTAGAACTGGACTTTGGCGGGGTTGATTTTATGGGACAGGGATTCGCAGATGAGGTGTTCCGGGTATTTCAGAATAAGCATCCGGATATTGAGTTGATTCCGGTGAATGCGAATGAGTCGGTATTTGGTATGGTTCATCATGTGACTGCGGGAATGAGGTGATGTGCGGTGGATGCGAATGAATATATATGCCAGGATTTTGAGAAAGATAGAATCATTGAGGATTATTCTTTCGAAGTATTTTGGAAGGATGATATTACTGCGAGTGTAAATGTACACGGGGATAAGGTTAGGGTTACGCGGTATGTAAGACATCCTCTCAAACAGCTTTTTGCAGAAGATGTTATGACGAGATATCAGTTGAACCGTATTCTGGAGATGCGCTGCTGGGATAGAAGAAGAGAAGATATTGATGAGATCTTGGTGCATCTGGGACTTAAGGAGTATAATCCCTATGAGATTGTTAGGAAGACACATGGAGTGTCGTGGAATGATTATATTTGGTTCCGATTTCCAGGCGAGAAGCTGACTAGTAGGGACGTGTTGGTGAGGGATTAGGAATGTTTCGGGAGACAATTGAAAATGAGTATATTGTGATACAGGAGGGGACGAGTGAAGGAACTCAGATGAAATACCGAAAAGGAGATTATTGGTATAAGAAAGACTGCCGTGGTAAGGAAGGACTTGTGGAATATTTGGTTTCTGAGATGCTTAAATATTCGACTTTGGATTTAGCAGAATATGTAGTATATGAGTATGGATGCATTAATGAAGCAAGAGGGTGCCGCAGTAAGAATTTTTTAGAGGCAGGAGAAGAACTGATAACTTTTTACCGTCTGTATTATAATGAATTCGGAAAAGATTTATCTCAGATATTGGCACTTATGGAGACAATGGAGGAACGGATAGAATACGTTATAAAATTTGTCTGGCAGAGTTGTGGATTAGATATAACAGAATATTTAAAAAAAGTATTTACGTTGGATATGCTTATTCTTAACGAAGACCGGCATTTGAATAATCTGGCAGTTGTACTTCGGGGGAATCGGTTTGTATCGGCACCAATATTCGATAATGGAATGTCCTTATTGACGGCGAATCAGAGTGTTAATTGGCATTTCCCTGTAGAAGAGAATGTAAAAAGGGTAATTGCAAGACCATTTTGCGGATCACATGAGAAGATGTTTCACTATTTTGGACAGGGTTTTTGTGTGGATTTTGCTGCGGTACAGCAATGGATTGAAGAGGAAGAAGATACAAATGAAAAAAAGGTCTTGAAGTATCAACTGCAGAGATATTCTTTTTTGGCAACGGAATCAATATAAGATTCTTCTGGTCAGGGAGAGGAACGGCACGTGGTCGTTGCCGCGGATTTTATGATTGACAAATCCTGCATTTTCGCATATGATATACCATACATGGGAAAGACAAGGAACGGGAAGAGTAGCGGACCAGGAGACCAAAAGAGAGAAGCTGTCATCGGCTGAAAGCAGCTTCGGGGGGAATGTCTGTGAAGTGCGTCCGGGAGTTGATTCGGTGAAAGGCATTGGGTCTGGTAGCCGGATACGGGATAACACACGTTACGTGTATCAAAGTGGAGGATCAGTCATGAGGAATGCTGCCTTTGTCAGAAGTGCAGATACCTGGTGATTTTTAGAAGTCCTCTATGAGAGTGGAACCGCGGAGTGATGCTTCGTCTCTTGATGTTGATTGAGAGGCGGAGTTTTTTTAGTATAAGGAGTGGTCTTATATGGGAATATTATCATATATTAAGCAGGAGATAAGGGTAGTCCGGGAACGTGACCCGGCGATCAAGTCGAATATGGAGGTCTTCTTATATCCGAGCTTCAAGGCGATCCTGCGTTACCGTGTAGCGCATAGGCTGTATCTTAAGAAGCATTATTTTCTTGCCAGATGGGTTTCTCAGCGGGCAGTCAGGAAGACGGGGATTGAGATCCATCCAGGGGCGAAGATCGGGAAGGGCTTGTTTATCGACCATGGAAGCGGAGTGATCATCGGTGAGACCGCCGAACTTGGAGACAATGTTACGCTGTATCAGGGTGTGACCCTTGGCGGTACAGGCAAGGAGAAGGGCAAACGCCATCCGACCCTCGGCGATAATGTCATGGTGAGTGCGGGAGCGAAGGTCTTAGGTTCCTTCAAGATCGGGGAGAATTCCAAGATCGGAGCCGGGAGTGTGGTGCTTAAAGAGGTGCCGCCGAATTGCACGGTTGTCGGTGTGCCGGGAAGGATCGTGAAGATGGGAGACCAGAAGATTCCGCGTATGGATCTGGATCAGGTGCATCTGCCTGATCCGATCAGCAACGATATCCGGGAACTCCAGGCAGACAATATCCGGCTTCACAAGCGAATCAAAGAGATGGAGAAGCGTATGCGGTGCATGAAGCCCCGGGAGATCGAGATACTCGATACAGATTCTAAAAGCACAGGCGCTCTTGAAGGCACATCCGCACCAAAGCATTGCGGCGATAAAAGAGAAAAAGGAGAGAAAACGAAGCATGAAACTGTATAACACATTGTCTAAGAAAAAGGAAGAATTTACCCCGTTAGAGGAAGGAAAGGTCAGGATGTATGTATGCGGGCCTACCGTGTATAATTTCATTCATATCGGAAATGCAAGGCCGATGATCGTGTTCGATACGGTAAGAAGATATTTTGAATACAAAGGTTATGATGTGAATTATGTATCGAATTTCACGGATGTGGATGATAAGATCATTAAGAAAGCCATCGAAGAAGGCGTTTCTTCCGATGAGATTTCCAAGCGGTATATTGCCGAATGTAAGAAGGATATGGAGGGGATGAATGTGAAGCCTGCAACCACGCATCCCCTTGCTACGGAGGAGATCGGCGGAATGATTGAGATGATCGGGGCTTTGATTGAGAAGGGATATGCCTATGAGAAGAATGGTACGGTGTATTTCCGTACCCGTAAGTTCCCGGATTACGGCAAATTATCCCATAAGAACCTGGATGATCTTCGTTCCGGTGAGCGCTCTCTGCTTGTGACGGGAGAGGACGAGAAGGAAGATCCGCTTGATTTTGTGCTCTGGAAGCCGAAGAAGGAGGGAGAGCCGTCCTGGGAGTCTCCGTGGAGCGACGGACGTCCGGGATGGCATATTGAGTGCTCTGAGATGTCGAAGAAGTATCTTGGCGAGCAGATCGACATTCACGCGGGAGGGGAAGATCTTGTGTTCCCTCATCATGAGAATGAGATCGCTCAGAGCGAGGCGGCGAACGGCAAGGAATTTGCAAAATACTGGATGCACAATGCATTTTTGAATATTGACAACCGTAAGATGAGTAAGTCTCTCGGCAACTTCCGCACAGTTCGGGAGATCAGCGAGCAGTTTGATCTGCAGGTGTTACGGTTCTTCATGCTGAGCGCGCATTACAGAAGTCCGCTGAATTTCAGCGCGGATCTGATGGACGCGTCTAAGACCGGTCTGGAGCGTATCATCAATGCGGCGGATCACTTGAAGTTCCTGACAGGAAATGCAAAGGCAGAGAAGATGACTGAGGAAGAGGCGGACGCATATGCGAAGACAGAGGAGTATGTGAAGGCATTTGAAACTGCTATGGAGGATGATTTTAACACTGCGGACGCCGTTGCGGCTGTGTTTGATCTTGTAAAATACAGCAATACTACGGCAAATGCGGACAGCTCCAGGGAGTATCTTGAAAATCTGCGATCTCTTCTTACGAAGCTTACGGACGTCCTTGGCCTGATCGTAGAGCGGAAGGAAGAGATGCTGGATGCGGATATCGAGAAATTGATCGAAGAGCGTCAGGCGGCGCGCAAGGCCAAGGATTTTGCCAGGGCGGATGAGATCCGCGGCGAGCTGCTTAAGAAGGGTATCATTCTTAAGGATACGAGAGAGGGCGTGCAATGGAAGAGGGCGTAATAAAGCGGCAGGAAGACAGTCTTAAGATGCAGTCCGCGAATGAGCAGGATATATTGGGAATGTATATGCAGGATGTATTTGAGCTGCAAAAGGTGGACGCCAAGGCGCTGTCACCGCTTACTCTGGCATATATCGGAGACGCCGTCTATGATCTGATCATCCGTACTCTGGTGGTGAATAAGGGAAATCAGCAGGTACAGAAGCTTCATAAGGAGACGGTCACCATGGTAAAGGCTTCTGCGCAGGCGCGTATGATCACTGTGCTGAATGACCGTCTGACCGAGGAGGAGCATGCGGTATATAAGCGCGGAAGGAACGCCAAGAGCGTGTCGATCGCCAAGAACCAGTCTGTTTCCGACTACCATAAGGCGACTGGATTCGAGGCATTGATGGGATATTTGTATCTGAGGAAGGAATGGAAGAGAATGCTTGAGCTGATCAAGACAGGGCTTGACGCATTAGGGAACGAAGAGACATAGGCAGAAAATATCGGTTGGGGAAGAAGATGGAGAAAATCACAGAGAAGGATTTTAAAAGAGGCAGAATGAAGGAAAAAGATCGGGAAAATGAAAACCTGATAGAAGGGCGGAACGCGGTCTTAGAAGCTTTCCGCGCCGGGAAGACAATTGATAAGTTACTGGTGTTGGACGGATGTCAGGACGGTCCTGTAAAAAGCATCATAAGAGAGGCAAAGAAGCAGGACACCCTGATACAGTTCGTGACAAAGGAACGTCTGTCCCAGATATCCGAGACAGGGAAGCATCAGGGTGTGATTGCCTATGCGGCGGCCTATGCCTATGCCGAGGTAGAGGATATGCTGAAAACCGCCGAAGAGAAGGGTGAGGACCCGTTCCTGATCCTTTTGGACAATATTGAAGACCCGCATAATCTGGGGGCGATCATCCGTACAGCCAACTTAGCGGGCGCTCACGGTGTGATCATTCCAAAGAGACGGGCAGTGGGACTTACGGCAACGGTGGCGAAGGCGTCAGCCGGAGCGATCAACTATACGCCTGTGGCGAAGGTGACGAATCTGACCAAGACCATGGAGGAGCTTAAAAAGCGCGGCATGTGGTTCGTATGCGCGGATATGGACGGGGAGCAGATGTACCGTCTGAATCTGACCGGGCCGATAGGAGTGGTTATAGGCAGTGAAGGAGAAGGTGTGAGCCGCCTGGTGAAAGAGAACTGTGACTTTATAGCCGGGATACCGATGAAGGGAGACATTGATTCTCTGAATGCGTCGGTGGCCGCGGGAGTGCTGGCATATGAGATCGTAAGGCAGAGGTTATCACGCGGTTAGGTATTCAGTGGATACAGAACGGAGATGGAGCGGTACATGGCGAATTATGAGCAGATGACGGATGAGCAGTTGATCGGGAAACTGCGCAAGGGTGATAAGAATATTATTGATTATATCATGGAGAAATATAAGAACATGGTGCGCAAGGAGGCCAACGCCATGTATCTGCTTGGCGGAGAGAATGACGATCTGATCCAGGAGGGGATGATCGGTCTGTTTAAAGCCGTCCAGGATTATGACGTGCAGCAGGAGACTTCATTCTACAGCTTTGCCAGGCTTTGCATCACCAGGCAGATGTATTCGGCGATCGAGGCTTCCAGACGGAAGAAGCACAGTCCGCTGAATTCATACATATCTCTCTATGAGACAAGCGAAGAACAGGGACCGCTTATGGAGACGATGGCGGCAGGGTGCGAGAGCAACCCGGAGGAATTGCTGGTCAGCCGGGAATATGCGAAGCTGCTGGAGATTAAGTTAGAGGAGAGCTTAAGCGATCTGGAGAACAGGGTTCTCTACCTGCATCTTCTTGGGACGGATTATAAGACGATCGCCAGGCTGCTTGATAAGAAGCCTAAGACGATCGACAATGCGCTGCAGAGGATCAAGGGGAAGACGGAGAAAATATTAAGAGCTGAGAAGTAAGAGAACGCGGTTAAAGAGCGGAGTATGCATAACGGTATACCTGCTCTTTTTTTGTAAATGTCAGTAACAGTTCAGACAGGTCTGCGCATTCACTGCGCTGACCGTGCCATAGAATAGAGCATGAAAGCATCCGGCCCATCGCGAAGCGATTGTTAATGGCCGGATGCCTGTAACAGTGAAGGTATCTGAACTGTTACAAATGTCAACGGCAGAAGGAACGTTCACAGATAAAAATATATTGACATGCAAGGATCGGTGTGCTAAGATATTCAAGAATAATTTAGTGCTTTAAAGCGTAACGCTTTAAAGTAAATGCTTAAATATTTAAATCTTCACAGGTGACTTGGAGGGAATGAGAGATGTCAAAGGAAATATTGTGTGTGATCATGCTGGTGGTATTTTTTGCCGTCATGATCTATGTTGGATTTTATTCGAGGAAGCATGCGACAGACGTAGACGGGTTCGTGCTGGGAGGCCGGGGAGTCGGTCCGTGGCTGACCGCATTTGCGTTCGGTACGTCGTATTTTTCCGCGGTTATTTTCGTGGGATATGCCGGACAGTTTGGCTGGAACTTCGGAATGTCCGCCACCTGGGCGGGGCTTGGCAACGCATTTATCGGATCGTTGCTTGCATGGAATATACTTGGAAGAAGGACCCGAGTTATGACCCAACATCTGGATGCGAAGACCATGCCGGATTTCTTCGGGAAACGGTTTGATTCGGTTCCGCTTAAGGTGGCGGCATCCATCATCGTATTCATCTTCCTGATCCCATATACGGCATCCCTTTATAATGGATTATCCAGCCTGTTCGGTCTGGTGTTCGATATTCCGTATTGGGCGGTGATCGCGGTAATGGCTGTGCTGACGGGCTTTTATGTGATCTTCGGCGGATATATGGCGACGGCGATCAATGACTTTATTCAGGGGATCATCATGCTGTTTGGAATCTGCGCGGTCATCGGGGCGGTATTGGCGGAGAACGGCGGACTGCTCCAGGCGACGAAGTCTCTGGCAGCCATTACAGGGGATGCAGGATGGGAGGGTGCGTACTGCGCGTTCCTCGGCCCGGATCCGTTAGCGCTTCTGTTTGTGGTGGTTCTGACATCGCTTGGAACCTGGGGACTGCCGCAGATGGTCGGGAAGTTTTACGCGATCAAGAGTGAGAAGGATATACATAAGGGAACAGTGATCTCGACGGTATTTGCGATCATTGTGGCCGGAGGATGTTATTTCCTGGGCGGTTTCGGGAGGCTCTACGGCGGCAAGGTGGTGATCAATGAGGCGACTGGCAAGCCGTTGTTTGATACGATCGTGCCGACTATGCTGTCTGCTTTGCCGTCGATCGTCATAGCGGTGGTGATCGTGCTGGTATTATCGGCGTCTATGTCCACCCTGTCTTCTCTGGTTCTGACGTCCAGTTCTACTTTTACGCTGGATGTTATCAAGCCGGCGGCAAAACAGGGGATGTCGGATAAGAAGCAGGTTTTGATCATGAGAGTTTTTATCGTCTTCTTCATTCTGGTATCGGCAGTGATCGCCATCTTCAAGGATGCGCATCCGGAGGTGACCTTTATCGCACAGATGATGGGAGTATCCTGGGGAGCGCTGGCAGGAGCTTTCCTTGCGCCGTTTCTGTATGGATTGTACTGGAAAGGGATCACGAAGATATCGGTGGTTATCTGCTTCATCTGGGGATGCGGGATCGCTTTGCTGCAGTTATATGTGACGCTTGGCAAAGTAGACGTAAGCGGATGGGGGCCGGTTCTTGGATATATCTTCAAATCATCCATTAACTCCGGTGTGATCGCAATGGCGGGAGGTCTGCTTATTGTTCCGGTCATCAGTTTATTTACAAAGAAACAGGACGAAGCAGAGCTTTCGGGGATCTTCTCCTGCTACGAAGAGACGGTAACGATTACGAAGAGATCTTCGCTGCAAGAGTAGAAGCTGCAGTTACTCCCGTGGTGGGTGGAGACAGGCTGCAAGTGAATGAAATATTAAAATACATCAAGGAAAGTGATTAAAATCATCACTTTCCTTTTTGCTGTATATATGTTAGGATATGAAGGTGTTAAAAAAGTGCAATTAATTTGATGATTATTATGCCTTTTGCTTCCGCTGGTAATGTGCCGGATGAATGGGTCATGATATTGTTTTGAAATAGGAAGGAGAAAGAGAAGATTATGAAAAATTATCAGAAATACGAGAGGACATATTTTATGCCGCCCGAGGTTACTTACGATTGGGCGAAGAAGGAGTATATAGACAAACCGCCGATCTGGTGCAGCGTTGACCTGCGCGACGGGAATCAGGCGTTGATCGAGCCTATGAGCCTGGAGGAGAAGCTGGAGTTCTTCCAGATGTTGGTGGATATCGGTTTCAAGGAGATCGAGGTGGGCTTCCCGGCGGCGTCGGAGACAGAGTATCAGTTCATGAGAACGCTGATCGAGAAGGATATGATCCCGGATGATGTGACGGTACAGGTGTTGACACAGGCGAGAGAGCATATTATTAAGAAGACCTTCGAGGCGGTCAAAGGCGCGCCCCACGCGGTAGTGCATCTCTATAATTCTACTTCCGTTGCACAGCGGGAACAGGTATTCAGAAAGAGCAAGGAGGAGATCAAGCAAATAGCGATCGAAGGGGCGAAGCTTCTCCTTCAGCTGGCTTCCGAGACGGACGGGAACTTTACCTTCCAGTACAGCCCGGAGAGCTTCCCGGGAACGGAAGTGGATTACGCGGTGGAGGTCTGCAACGCGGTGCTTGACGTATGGAAACCGACGGCGGACAATAAGGCGATCATTAACATACCTACGACGGTGGAGAACGCCATGCCTCATGTATTTGCGTGCCAGTTAGAGTATGTGAACAAGCATCTGAATTACAGGGACAATGTGATCCTTTGCCTGCATCCGCACAATGACAGAGGATGCGGTGTGGCAACGGCGGAGCTTGGGATCCTGGCAGGTGCGGACCGAATCGAGGGGACGCTGTTCGGCAACGGCGAGCGTACCGGGAATGTGGATATCGTGACTATGGGAATGAATATGTATTCTCACGGTGTGGATCCGGGACTGGATTTTTCGGATATGAAGCATATCCGGGAGACGTATGAGCGCTTGACCAGGATGGAAGTATATGACCGTCAGCCTTATGCGGGCGACTTGGTATTCACTGCGTTCTCCGGTTCGCATCAGGATGCCATTGCCAAGGGCATGACCTGGAGAGAGGAGAAGGAGTGCGATACCTGGACGGTTCCTTATCTTCCGATCGATCCTCAGGACGTGGGAAGGAGATATGACTCCGACGTTATCCGTATCAACAGCCAGTCCGGCAAGGGCGGCGTCAACTACATCCTGAAGCAGAGCCACGGTATCAACCTGCCGCAGAAGATGCGCGAGGAGGTCGGATATCTGGTGAAGGATGTATCCGACAAGGCGCATAAGGAATTGAATCCAGAGTGGGTATACCAGATCTTCTCAGATCATTATATCAACACCAAGCCGGTGTTCCATATTGATGAGTGCCATTTCAAACAAGGAGACGGGATTACCTCAGAGGTGACCATCAATCACGGCGGCGAGACCAGGGTGATCACGGCCATGGGAAACGGACGTCTGGATGCGGTCAGCAACGCCATCAAGCAGTATTTTAACATCAGCTATGAGCTGCGGTTCTATGAGGAGCATTCTCTGACCAGAGGGTCTTCTTCTAAGGCGGTTGCCTATGTGGGGATCGTCTGCAGCGGCAAGACCTTCTGGGGTGTGGGAATCGACGCGGATATCATCAAGTCCTCGATCGAGGCGCTGATCGTTGCGGTGAATAAGATCGAAGAGATCGGGAGCGCCGACGGGTGCAAGGACGAGAGGATGATCGAGATCATGAATTATATCCAGGCGAACTATATCGACATTACACTGGACGGCCTGGCGGAGAAGTTCTATCTGTCGAAGCCTTATATCTCCAAATATATTAAGGAGAAATCCGGCCTGACATTCGGAGAACTGGTGAAGAAGATTCGGATGAAGAAGGCGAAGGCGCTCTTAAAGAGCAGTAATATGACGGTGGAGAATATCGCGCTGTCAGTGGGATATCAGAATGTAGAGCATTTTAACAGGATGTTCAAGAAGGCTTATAACACTACACCGATGCAGTTTCGGAATCAGAAATAGATCATTGTTTCTGGTGCGGGTTTCTGGCGCAGGTTTACTGACAATACCTGCGCCGTTATAACCGGCGGGGCCGCTTTTCAATTATATCTGTGCCCGCAGTTCTTTCTCTAAGAACTGTTTAATGTACGGATTGTTTTCTTCGCTCAATGTAGGCTGGAACGCCATATAACGGCATTTCTGATACTGATCGCCGTCCAGCATAAAGGTGTAACCCATAATACATTTCGGATTGCAGGCGTTGGGATCGATCAGCCGTTTGCAGACGGAGGCTTTCTTGATTTCTTTTTTTAATTTCTCGGGCAGTGTGTCAAGGAAGCTCTGGTATTGCTGTATATGTTCGGGATAAATGCGCAGCTTCATCCCTGTTTTTCGGGATACGAATGTAGCCAAAGTCCTGTTGCTGCTTCGTACATAGGATACAATATAACCGCTCTTTTGCAGTTTGATACCACATTTACAGCCATTTGCCGTCAGATATTCGTTGATTTGGTTTACAAAGCTACGGTAATTCACGTCGACCGTTTCCATAAACACATTAAATTTCTCGTCCATAAATCCCTCCGTTATGCCTTTTTCTTCGTTACTGGTATCCATACCTCATACTGTGCGTTCTGCGGGTCTGGATTCAGATAGACCTCAATATCGGGGGCGTTGGCATACTCATATCCAGAGGTTGGGAGCCATTCCGTTACGATCCGCTGCTCCAATTCCTGGATGGACTGATTCGTGCCCGTTCCGGAAAAGATCGCCCAAGTAGACGCAGGTACCGTATATTCTTCAAACTCGCCGGCGGTCTTCGTACTGGAAACAGCAATAAAATATCTCCATTCTTCTTCATCATTGCAGGCGCTTACGCCCAAGAGCCCCATCGGAGGCGTATCCATCATTCCTGCCAATTTCTGTATTGTTCCATTTACTGACGCTTCCTGCCACATATTCGGCACGTCTATAAAATTATTTTCGATTTCTTTATCGAGCGGTGCAGATATGCCGATAATGCGGAATGTTTCTTTTGTCTCAATTCTATAATTCATTTCAGTTGCTCCTTTCACAGCGATTCTAAATACAATGGGGGAAAAAGATTTTACGGACACGCCCTCGCCCTTCACGGATGAAGGGGCTATCCCGTGAAAAGACTGGAACGCTCTGTTAAATGCAGTCGGAGAGCGGTAGCCGTATTTCTCCGCGATATCAATGATCCGTTCATCCCCGCCCTGTAAGTCGACCGCTGCCAAAGACATCCTTCTTCTTCGGATATACTCTGTCAGGGTGATGCCCGCCATATAAGTAAACATCCTCTGGTAGTGATAGGCGGAGCAGCAGGCGATCCGCCCAAGCTGTTCATAGTCAATTTCGCCCGTCAAATGTTCCTCGATATAATTCATACTTTGGTTTAACTTTTCAACCCATTCCATGAGATACCTCCCTCGTACATAAATTTGTCTTTTTCATTATAAGGCTTATTCTTGGATTTTTCCTCTCTAATCTTGCACAAAAAAGAGAGATTTGTTGGTATAATTGGGAATGAAATCTTTACACGTAAATTGGGGATTGCTATAATAAAAAGTGTTGACTCTGGAAGATTTAAAACATGCTGTGCTAGAGGGAGGATGAGAGACATGATCATAGCAGCCAGATATTTGATAACGGGAGACGGCAAGACGGTTCTTAATGACCGTGCAGTGCTTGTCGGAACGGACGGAAAGATTCAGAAGATTGGGGAACTTGCGGCGCTTGTGCAGGAATTCCCTGATGAGGAAGTGAAGGATTACGGGGAGGCGACGCTGCTTCCGGGGCTCTGCGACATGCATGTCCATCTGGGATATTGGTATTCTCAGCCAGACAGCTTCAACTATGGCCCGCAGCTAATTATGCTTTACGCCCTTCAGCACGCCCAGGCGGCATTCGAGCGGGGGATCACATCGGTACGGGATATGTCTTCGGCCCATGGAGTCTGTAAGAATCTGAAGCTTGCCGCTGAGAAGGGATTTGTCACTATTCCGCGGATTACTCACACGGATACGGGGATCTGTATGACCGGAGGGCATGCCTGGGAAGAGGTGGAGCAGGTAGACGGTCCCTGGGAGGTGCGCAAAGAGATCCGCAGGCAGATCCGTGACGGGGCAGAGTGGGTGAAGGTATTAACGACGCACCGGACCCATACGCCGGAGCTGACCCAGGAAGAGCTCGACGCGGCGGTGGATGAATGTCATAGAAGGGGAATCAAATGCGGAGTGCATGCGGGAACCAATCCGGGGATCCAGATGTGCATTGACGCCGGATTTGATACCATAGAACATGCTACATTTATGACGCTTGATCACGCGAAGCAGATGGCCGGGAAAGGAATCGCGTGGACGCCGACCATTATGGCGTATACTCTGCTGTATGATATCTGTAAAGAGAATATTGAGAAGCATGCAGGTGCGCCGGTGAACGATCCGGTCATGCAGAAGGAGATGAAGGATTACCAGTATTTTGAGCCGGCGTATAAGGCTTACAGGGATCATTTCAAGGAGTTCTATGATACGGGTGTGACGGTGATCGCGGGTACAGATATGGTAATGTACCAGTCGCCGCTGCTGCCGCTTGCCAGAGAGCTTCAATATATGGTAGAGTACGGCATCACGCCGGTACAGGCGATTCAGACAGCTACCTCGAACCCGGCTAAGGTTCTGGGCGTAGAGGAGGAGAGAGGTCTGGTGGAAGAAGGACTGGATGCGGATCTTCTGGTAGTCGGCGGGGATCTGAGCAAGGATATTACAAGACTTAACGATGTGAAGCTGGTTACCCTGGGCGGAAAGAGAGTATTTGAGAATGGAGTCCGGTATGTGGGGACAGGGAATATGAGGATGTAGTTTACATATGAGATTGAATCCTCAATAGGGGCAGATGCGGCTTGCGTGAGTCTCATCTGTCCCTAAAATTGGTATTAGCCTATTAGCCGGCAGACTTTTTGTGTATGATCTTACAGGTTTTCTTATAACATGCTATTCCGTAAGTGTGGATTTCCTGCATTCCATGCTGTTTCAGTAGTGAAATATAATCATTGACTTCGATCTGTCTCATGGCTGCTGCGCATGCATGGTCAAAAGAACCGTCAAGAGGATGGGTTGTTTTCCATAATGCTTGTATAACAAGTTCGATAATAGCCGCAGGCTTCCCGTTAAGGAAGAAGTTTTTTCGAAATCTTCAAGCAGCAGTTTTTCAAATTGCTTTTTTTCATATTCGGAAAGCTTTGGGCTGTCCATCAATTCTTGAAAATTCATGGATTCTTCGTTGATCACAGAGCCCAGCATGTCTCTGGCGTCCTCAAAATTCAGTCCTTCCACATCCTTGAGGCTGATAGAGATCACAGGATACTGTCCCATATGAGTTTGGCAAAGCTCCTTCTCCGCGGAGATCTTAAGGCCTTCAAAGAGAGCAGGATCTGTTCCGAGCTCAAAAAATGTTTTCAGCATGTTCATATTCAGGCTCTTGCCGAAACGGCGCGGGCGGGTGATCAGATTGACCTCTGCCCAGGAAGTCAGGAGTTCCTTTATGAAACCTGTTTTATCTACATAGTAAAATCCGGCTGTCCGAATCTTTTTGAACATTTCTATTCCGATAGGAAGTTTCTTTTTTTCTGCGCTCATGAATCACACCACCTGCCAACACTGCACATATCGATCAGTTTCTATGATTACCATACCATAAAATGTTCACCGTTTCAATATCCGTTCCATCCTGCGTATCACGGCGAAGTAACTGATTACCAGGATGACGGTTGCGCCGGTCCATGCCATGATCTCTGCGTAGAAGATCCCGTTCTCCCCGATAAGAAGTGGAAGGAAGACGGCTGTCAGCGCCCGCATCATGAATTCCGCAATGCCGGAGACCAGCGGCAGGATCGTATTGCCCATCCCCTGTATGGCAGAACGGGTAATGTGCAGCGTGTAGAGGATCGGAAGGCAGATGCTCATGATCGCCAGATAGTAGTAGGCGATCGCCAATGTCTGCTCGAATTCTTCCGGTGTGCCTGAGATGAACCAGCCAAGGATCATCTTCCCGCCGAAGATCATCAGAAGCGCAATGACGAGGGAGGTCGCAAGTGCGATCAAAAGAGCGGACCTTACTCCCCGGCGGATGCGGTCAGTCCGGCCGGCGCCTAAGTTCTGCCCGGTGTACGTGACCATAGAATAACCGTAGGAAGTAGCTGCAACTTCCAGTACGCCGTATAGCTTGTTGGTGGCGGTGAAGCCTGCGATAAAGATGACGCCGAATCCGTTGACGACAGACTGCACGATCATGCCGCCGATGGATATGATAGCGTTCTGAAACGCCATGGGGAAGCCCAGCGTCAGCAGCCGGAGGGAGAGCTTCTTATCTCTGAGGCTGAAATCCGACGGTGTAAGCTTCAGGATCTCGATCTTCCGGATATGGTACAGGCAGAACAGGCTTGAGATCAACTGGGCGATCAGCGTTGCGGCGGCGGCTCCGGCGATACCAAGCCCGAAGCCCAGCACGAACAGAAGATCCAGCGCGATATTGGTGACGGCGGCTACGATCATGGCGTTAAGGGGCGTCTTGCCGTCTCCAAGGGAGCGGAGGATCGAGGCCAGAAGGTTATACGCCATCACCACAGGTATCCCAAGGTACATGATCCGCAGGTACAGCAGGGTATCTGGAAGGATCTGTGCCGGTGTCTGAAGAAGGTTCAGGACCGGGCGCGCCAACACCTGTCCGGCGCCAAGCAGTACAGCGGAGGAGAGGAACGCCAGGATCGTGGAGCTGCCGATGGACCTGCGCAGGTTATCGTGCCTTCCTGCGCCGAATTCCTGCGCCATCAGGATGCCGAAGCCCTGTGTGAATCCCTGGATGATACCAAGCATCATCCAGTTCAGCCAGTCTGCCGCGCCGAGTGCAGCAAGTGCGCCGACACCAAGAGCCTTCCCCACGACCATGGTGTCTACGACGGTATACAGTTGTTGGAATACATTGCCGATCATCAGGGGCAGTGCAAAAGAGAAGATCAGGGAAGCGGGCTTCCCTTCGGTCATATTTTTAATACGTGCTGCCATAGCGTTACCTCTATAATAATTCGTGATCAATAGCCAATCTCTTGACGAGAGAGACTATGCTTTAAGAGTTTCCGACAAATCATAGCATAATACTTAGCGGGATTCAAGACGAAACAAGACAAAAATCCGGTAAAAAATTGTACTTTGGTCGGGTTTATGTTACATTATAAATGCAGTATAATTTTAGGAGGGTTTTTTTATGAACGTAGCAGATAGGATTGCAGAACTTCGCCTGCGGATGGCGGCCAAAGGGATCGACGCTTATGTGATACCCACCGCTGATTTTCACCAGAGTGAGTATGTTGGGGAGCATTTTAAGGCGAGGAAGTATATCTCCGGCTTCAGCGGATCTTACGGAACAGTCGTGATCACAGGAGATGACGGAGGGCTGTGGACGGACGGCAGATATTTCTTCCAGGCGGAGAATGAACTTCGCGGAAGCGGTATCCGTCTGATGAAGATGTTTGTCGGGGATACTCCGACCATTACGGAATATCTGATCGACCGTGTTCCTGTGGGAGGAACGGTTGCGTTTGACGGGCGTGTACTCTCCATGGGAGAGGGGCAGGAATTTGAGGATGCGCTGACAGCAAGACAGATCCGTATCCATTATTCTGTCGATCTGGTCGGGGACATCTGGGAGGACCGCCCGCCGCTCTCTGACAAACCGGCATTCTTCCTGGAGGAGAAGTATTCCGGCGAGAGTACGGCGTCCAAGCTCGCGCGCGTGCGGAAGGTAATGGAGGAGCATGGGGCCGGCGTCCATATTATTGCGTCGCTTGACGACGTCTGCTGGCTTCTGAATATCCGGGGCGACGATATCGACTTCTTCCCGCTTCTGCTCTCCTACGCGGTCGTCAGACAGGACGGGGTGGAATTATATGTGGATGATTCTAAGCTTGATGACCGGATCCGTGAGGAGCTGGCAGGGAATCAGGTGACGGTTCATCCATATAACGCGATCTATGAGGATGTGAAAGCATTAGATCATTCTGAGACGGTGCTGATCGACCCGATGAAGATGAACTATGCGCTGTATAAGAATATCCCGTGCAAGATCGTGGAGGCGGCTAATCCGACCATCCTCATGAAGGCGATGAAGAATGAGGTTGAGCTTGCGAATATCCGTGAAGCCCATATTAAGGACGGGGTTGCCGTTACTAAGTTTATGCATTGGATCAAGACCCGTTACGATAAGGAGACGATCACGGAGCTTAGTTCTGCGGCAAGGCTGACGGAATTTCGGGCTTCGCAGGAGGGATATATCCGCGACAGCTTCGAACCGTTGTGTGCGTTTGCGGACCATGCCGCAATGATGCATTATTCTCCGAGCGAGGAGACGGATGCGGTTCTAAGCTCAGGCGCATTCTTCCTGAATGATACCGGCGGCGGCTATTATGAGGGGTCGACCGATATCACCAGGACCTTTGTCCTTGGTTCTGTAGACGCACAGATGAAGAGATATTTTACGGCTGTCGTAAGGGCTATGATGCGGCTGTCACGGGCACGTTTTCTCTATGGATGTTATGGTTACAATCTGGACGTGCTTGCAAGAGGGCCGATCTGGGATCTGGATCTGGATTATCAGTGCGGCACCGGGCACGGCGTGGGATATCTTGCCAATGTCCATGAACCGCCGACCGGATTCCGGTGGTATGTGGTTCCGAGCAAGAATGAGCATCATCAGCTCGAGGAAGGCATGGTTATCACCGATGAACCGGGGATCTACGAGGACGGGAAGTTCGGTATCAGGATCGAGAATGAATTCGTCGTAAGAAAAGGTGTGAAGAACAAGTACGGGCAGTTTATGTACTTCGAGACAGTCACATTCGCGCCGATCGACCTTGACGGGATCGACCCGGAGGAGATGAGCCGGGATGAACGGGAATGGCTGAACCATTATCATGAGCAGGTATATGAGAAGATCGGACCGCGCCTGACAGAGGAAGAGCGGGAATGGCTTAAGGAGTATACCCGGCCGATATAAGGATGGAGGTAGAACATGAAAAGATTAGGCAAGTTATATCAGATAATCTCTGTCCTGATCTATACATTTATCGCCGCAGCCGTCTGGCTTCCGTGGATTCGCTGCGGCGGGAAGGGGCGCAGCCTTCCTGAATATATAATGATAGTCAAAGACAGCGGCGGTATCGTCCATATGACGGACGGGAACCCGGAGCTGGTAGCGTCATATTATCTTTTTTATGTGATACTTTTGGCGGCTGTGCTTTCGCTGGTCTATGTGGCTGGCAGGCTGGCGGGAAAGGATATAAAGATCGTATACAGGATGATCCAGTGGTGTGAATTCCTGTATACGGCGGCGGCGCTGATCTTCTTCCCTTTGGTGTCGATGGGGTGGACCTATCTTCTTCCGTTGCTTTGTATGGCGGAATTCGTGCTGAGACAGTATGTGGAGCAGAGGGATACGATCCTTGCCGAGGCAAGGGTGAGGGAACAACGTGACAGGCTTGAAAGAGACGAGCGCAAGAGGCGGCTGTATTTTCCGGGAAGATACGGTTCTTCTTATTATAAGATGATCTTGAAGAATGTAAGGTATTATATTCGGAATTATGTGATGCTGATCGTAAGCAGTACGTTCTTGATGCTGTTTCTGTTCCTGGTATTCGCGCTTAAGTCTGCGTTCATGGAGATCCACAGTGCGGAAGCCGTTACCGGCGGCGGGACACAGAGGATCCTTCTGAACGCGGTATGGATGGGGCTTATATTGAACGCTGTGTTAATGGGGCTGTCATTTTCCTACTATATCCGCAACAAGATGCGTGAGGAGAATATGCTGGTTGTGCTGGGAATCCGAAGCGGCGCTCTAAGGGCCATGATGCTTCTGGAATATGCAGGATGTCTGGTGTGCGCCGCAATCCTGGGACTGATCCTTGGGAATCTGTTCTACCGTATCCTTATAGGGGTGATCGGGACAAGGATTCCTGTGACGGCCGGTGGCATGACAGCCGGGACATATATGATAATACTGGGAATATTTGCCGCGGCTGCGCTGACTGCGGCAATGGTGAATTCACACGTCTATGACCATATGCGCTGGTCTGCGTCGGGGCTTATTGCGCCTGGCAGGAACCGTATACCGGGTGTGTTCGGCCTGATAAGCGGCATAATCGGGTGTATCTGCATGGTGTGGGCGTTTGTGCGGATGACGGGAAGAGACGGTGGAGAGAGCGAGGAGAGCCAGGTGTTGTACCTGTTGGGTCTGATCCTGGTATTGCTGTGTGTCCGCGCGGTGGAGATGCAAAGGATCAGGCAGGATGATAACAGGTATTTTCGGTATCTTTTTGACAGATTCCCGTTTCTTACCGGTTTTGGGCAGAATATGAAGAAGATCTATTTGCTGACAGTCATAGCGTTCCTTGTGATGTATACGTTTGCGTCCGTCTATGGGAGCAGCGCGGCGTCGCCGGTGTCCAAGGAGCAGTATCCTTATGATTTTGTCTGTACGGCGGGAGAGGAGGCAGAAGAAGAGCTGCAGGAATTAGGCGCGCAGTATGCGCAAAATGTTAAGCAGTATCCGATGGCGACGGTGTATTCGCTGATGCCGAACAACATATCGCTGGTCAATTCTTTCAAGGATATATTCAGTCTGGATTATGCGGCAGTCTCTAACGGCAGACAGGCCTTGACAGACCCTCCGGTCCAGATCGGCGTACCGGAATCCGTCTATCTGAAGCTTAAGAAAGAGAGAGGGGAAGACACCGAAGCCCTTAAGCTGTCCGGGGAGGAGATCGCAGTCGTGTACCAGGAGGATGCTTCGGCGAAGGCACATCTTCTGGACTGGTCGGGAACGGCAGATACGCTGAATCTGCAGACCTTAAGTCAGGAGGCGGAGCTTTGGAGCTACAGGGCTTATACGCCGAGGAAGGTCGTAAGAGAGGAAAGAGATATACTGACGGGTATATGCGGCGGAGGAAAAGAGCAAAATCTGGTCGTGTTCTCCGATGATTTTTTTGACGAGATCTATCAGGGAGAGCAGTTGTATCTGATCTTGGCAGAAGAAGGAGATTACGAAGCGGCAGATCAGGAGCTCTTAAGCATATCGAAGGATATCGAAGGGATGAGCTATTACGGCAGAAGAGCCATGATCCAGGATATGGAGACTGAGCGGTATCTTAAGCAGGTGGTATGGATGTTCATGCTGATCATGGTGGGAGTCTGCGGTATCTATCTTCTGTTTATCAAGTTCTGTTTTGAGATGGATGAGATCACTGCAAGATACAGATTCCTTGACTGTATGGGGATGCATGAGGGACCTCTTAGGAAGACGCTTGGACATGAGATGCGGCCGTTTTGTGTGATCCCGCTGCTTGCGGGAGGAGGATCGGCCGTGATATTTACGCTGCTTATGTTCCGGGTCAGAATGTATAACGCTGCGGAGATCCTTCAATATCTGCGGTGCGTGCTGCCGGTATGGGTAATCTACTGGCTGGCGCAGTGGACGGCTTATCTGGCGCTTAAGAAGGTTCTGTCAGATAAGATACTTATAAAAAAGTGATGGCGATAGAAAGCGGAGAGAGTGGGTATGACAGAGATAATTAGGACTGATAAGCTTGTGAAGAATTATTACAGGAATCAGGATAAGAAGGATCCAAGCGCAAAGATCGAGGTGCTGAAAGGGCTGGATATTACCATAGAAGACGGGGAATACGTTGCAATTATGGGAAGCTCGGGAGGCGGCAAGACGACGCTGCTTAAGATATTGGGAATGATGGAGCCTCTCACGGAGGGGAAATTATATTTTAAGGGGCAGGATTCATCCCTTCTATGGAAGGATGAACTGGCAGATATACGCAGGCGGGAGATCGGGTTTGTGTTCCAGGATTTTTACCTGATGGACAGCCTGTCTGCTGGGGAGAATATCATGGTGCCTATGATTCTTGATAAGGCGCAGGCAGAGGAGATGAAGCAGAAGATGCACGGTCTGGCCAGGAGGTTCGGCGTAGAGAAATTGATCGGCAAGTCCCCGGGGGAGCTGTCCGGCGGCGAGAAGCAGAGAATCGCCATATGCAGGGCGTTGATCAATAATCCCGGGATCATCATGGCTGACGAGCCTACCGGTAATCTGGACGCCAAGTCCAGCAGGAGGCTTATGGATACATTTGACGACATCAACAAGGAGATGGGAAAGAATATTATTCTTGTGACGCACGATCCTAAGATTGCCCGGTGCAGTGATAAGATATTTTTTATCGACGACGGTGTGATCGTAAGGATCCTTGAGAAGAAGGAGGGGGATACTTCCGAATTCTACAGGGAGATCCTGCGCGAGATGGAGAAGATGGAAGAAGAGTAGTATCATCTGCATAGATATGAGCCGAACGAAAAGGGCTGTCAGGATCATACCTGACAGCCCGGTTTCTTGTATAGTCTTGGCTTCATTGTATAGTTCTGAAGCGGTTCTTATTCTTCCTTCTCCAGAGCGTCCAGCTTACCGCTGCATGCCCAGAGGATCAGACCGAAGACGATTACGATCGCGCCGACTGCGCCGTAGCCAGGCTGGAACGGCAGTGTTGCAAGCCAGGAATATACCTTCGGGTAAATCTGCTGTGCAAGGAATACCGCGATTGGCCAGAAGCCAAGTAACAGACCCAGAACCTTAGCAGGAGCAAGCTTAGATACGAAAGAGTTGCCAAGAGGAGAGAATACCATCTCACCTACGGACATCAACAGACATACCAGAGCAAGCCAGAGTACAGAACACTGTCCGTCGCCTCTGATGATATCGGCGAAAACCATAACGAGATAGGATACGCCTACCAGCATGGTACCAAGAGCCGTCTTCTTGAACATACTCATATCGCCCTTCGGCCTCAAAGCCATCTTAGCCCATACGCCCGCAAGAACAGGTCCTAAGATGATACAGGTCAGAGCGTTAACGGAGTCAAACCAGGATGTAGGAATCTGGAAGCTTCCGATGTACCAGTTCGCCTTGTTCAGGAAATCTGCGCCGTTGCCCCATCCGAAGTAATAGTAAGCCGGCATGTAAGCCATATACCATACCATCCAGAAGATAGCGGAGAAGATAGTTACAAGGATGATCGCAATGATCTTCTTCTTGTCGCTTGCGGTAAGCGGTGCAGACTCAGCAGCAGCCTTCTTCTCAGCAGATACGAATTCTCTCTGGTCGTTCTTGAAAGGCTTCTTACCGGCATCGCCGAGTGACTTGCCGTTCAGGATGAACCATGCCGCGTCGATGAACAAGAAGATCGCACAGATCAAAAATACAGTGTTGAAGCTGCACTTGATACCGAACAGACCGGTTGTTGCCAGCATGGCAATGAAAGTTGTACCGATGAAGGATCCGATGTTAACGAAAGAATACTGAATGGAGAATGCTGAATTCAGCTCTTCTTCATCGTGGAACAGAAGTCCGTTCACGCCGGACAGATTCCCCTTGAACAGACCCGTACCAATGGATACGAGAATAACCATTGCCCACACCATCCCCATAGAGTGAGCCTGCCAGGTACAAAGGTATCCTGCGCCCATAAGGATCATGCCCAGAGCTACACAGAGTCTTGGACTTAACCAGTAGTCAGCGATGTAACCTCCGAAGATCGGCGTGATATAAGTCCATGCCACGAAAGATGCGGACATAGCTGCGCCTTCTGCGTCTGATAATCCCAGACCGCCGGAAGTAACTTCCGTCGCGAGCCAGATGGCAAGTAAGTATTTTACGGTGTAGAATGCAAGACGTTCAAATGTAAATCCCATTGAACACACGTAAAAACCAAATGGTCTGCGCTTTTTTGCTGTTTCCATATATTTTACCCTCCAATATAAATATATTTTTCCACCCGGATTACATAGCCTATGTAATCCTGTTTGTGAAAAGCTACTGTAAATATATCATAAGACAGACTAAAGTACAACCGTTAAGTTAAGAAAGTTTTAAGTAATTTTAGAAATTGGATATAACTGGAATGCGTTCTAGTTTTTAAAAAAGTATTGCAGTAGTACATCAAAAGGGATATAATATAATTGGCAAAAATTTGGTTTTGCTTTTAGACAGAGCAGAACTCATTTTAATATGAAAGAAGATGGAGGGCTTGACTATGGGCAACATGTCAACAGAAAGTGCAGCGAGTATCAGGATTGCGACTTTACTTGATGCAGGAAGCTTTGTTGAGATCGGCGGGGCGGTTACTGCCAGAAGCACGGATTTCAACATGCAGGAAAAAGAGACTCCGGCTGACGGTGTGATCACCGGCTACGGAGTGATCGACGGGAATTTGGTGTACGTGTATAGCCAGGATGCATCGGTTTTGAATGGAGCAGTTGGTGAGATGCATGCGAAAAAGATCGCGAATATCTATGATATGGCGATGAAGATGGGAGCGCCGGTGATCGGCCTTGTGGATTGCGCCGGGATTAGGCTTCAGGAGGCTACGGACGCATTGAACGCGTTCGGCAATCTTTATCTGAAGCAGACGATGGCGTCAGGGGTGATCCCTCAGATCACGGCAATATTTGGGACATGCGGCGGCGGACTTTCTGTTGTGCCGGCACTGACGGATTTTACCTTCATGGAGGCTTCCAAGGCGAAGCTGTTTGTGAATTCTCCGAATGCTCTTCCGGGCAACAATATATCCAAGCTTGATACTTCTTCTGCGAAGTACCAGAGCGAGAATGCCGGCCTTGTAGACGATATCGGTACGGAAGACGAGATATTGGAGAATATCCGTTCTCTGGTATGTATGCTCCCGGGCAACAATGAAGAGAATGCTTCCTATGACGAATGCACGGACAGCCTGAACCGTCTCTGCGACGGCATCGAGAATGCGGCTGAGGATACGGCGATCGCGCTTTCCATGATCTCCGACAGCAATGTGTTCTTCGAGACGAAGAAGAATTATGCGAAGGATATGGTGACCGGATTCATCCGTTTGAACGGAATGACGGTGGGAGCGGTTGCGAACCGTTCCAAGGTATATGATGAGAACTCCGAGGTCACGGCCCAGTTTGACGGTTCTCTGTCTTCCGACGGTGCAAAGAAGGCGGCTGAATTCGTGAATTTCTGCGACGCTTTTAATATTCCTGTTCTTACGCTTACTAATGTGACCGGATTCAAGGCGTGCGAGTATGACGAGAAGAATCTTGCAAGAGAGACGGCGAAGCTTACCTATGCATTCGCCAATGCGACCGTGCCGAAGGTGAACGTGGTAGTCGGCAAGGCATTCGGAAGCGCTTATGTTACGATGAACAGCAAGTCCATCGGCGCGGATATGGTATATGCGTGGCCGGCGGCTGAGATCGGTATGATGGAAGCGGACCTTGCGGCGAAGATCATGTACGCAGGTTCGGACGCCGATACGCTAAAAGAGAAAACTGCAGAATACAGGCAGCTGCAGTCAAGCCCATTATCTGCTGCAAGAAGAGGCTATGTGGATACCATCATTGAGCCGGATCAGACAAGAAAATACGTGATCGGCGCATTTGAGATGTTATTCACTAAAAGAGAAGACCGTCCGATGAAAAAGCATGGATCGGTTTAGAGAGGTGAGGCAAAGTGAGGAAAAAAATTAGCTTATTACTCTGTGCTGTCGCTGTAATGCTCTGCTTTACCGCATGCAAAAGTAGCGAGGAAGCGGCTGAGTATAACACGGCAGCCATTGACCAGACCACAGAATTCATGATCAACTATTGTGCGAATGCTGATGAGACCATGCTGAAGCAGTGGAGGAGCATGAGAGAATTCTCCATGGAGCTTCAGCTGACACAGGCGGGCGTTCCGGCAACACCGGAGAGTTTCCTCGGCGCGCTGGATGCATGGGAAGCGGCAGTTGAAGAGTGCGGCGCCTATGTAAGCCACGGTGATTTTACATCGGAGGAGACGAATGAAGGGCTTAAGGTATCCGCGTCTGCACAGTTCGAAGACCGTGATGCGACGATCAGCTTCGTGTTTGACGATAAGTCTTATATGGAGAGCATGACCGTGGATGCGGAATATTCAATGGGAGAGATCCTTGAGAAGGCAGGGCTTAATACGGTTCTTGGAATGGGAACGGTATTCACGGTACTGATCTTTATCTCATTTTTGATCTCTTTGTTTAAGTTTATTCCGGCGCTTCTAGGTGCGAAGAAGAAGGAAGAGCCGTCTGTTGCTCCGGTTCAGAGCGCTGCGGCGCAGACGAGCGCACCGGCGGTTACTACAGCAGCAAAAGAGGATGATACGGAATTGATAGCGGTTATTGCAGCGGCGATCGCGGCGGCCAGAGAAGAGGCCGGTATGGACGAGGCTGCTGCGGGCGGATTTTATGTGAGAAGCATCAGACGCCGTCCGTCAAATAAATGGAATTCATAATACTAGGAGGATTATTAATATGAAAAATTATACGATCACAGTTAACGGCAATGTATATGATGTTACGGTAGAAGAGAACGGTTCAGGAGCGCCGGCAGCGGCGGCACCAAGAGCAGCGGCGCCGAAAGCAGCCCCGGCGGCGCCAAAGGCAGCGCCGAAAGCGGCAGCGGGAGCAGGCTCTATCGAAGTAAAGGCAGGAGCAGCAGGGAAGGTATTCAAGATCGAGGCTAATGTGGGTCAGAGCGTGAAGAAAGGCGATGCGGTCGTGATCATTGAGGCAATGAAGATGGAGATCCCGGTTGTGGCGCCGGAAGACGGAACCGTGGCAAGTATCAATGCGGCAGTAGGAGACGCGATTGAAGCCGGTGCTGTTCTTGCGACATTGAATTAGATATAATCCTGTGATTATATGACACGACTGGAGGTTAAAAAATGGAATATATAACAACGACATTGGGAAACCTCGTGCAGCAGACAGCATTTTTCAGTCTTACAGGCGGCAATCTGATCATGATTGCGGTTGCATGTTTTTTCCTATATTTAGCAATCAGACATGGATTTGAACCTCTGCTCCTGGTACCGATTGCGTTTGGTATGCTGCTCGTTAATATCTTCCCGGATATTATGCTGCATGCGGAGGACGCGGCGAACGGGACAGGCGGATTGCTCTATTATTTCTATCTGTTAGATGAATGGTCGATCCTTCCGTCTCTGATCTTCCTTGGAGTAGGTGCGATGACAGACTTCGGACCGCTGATTGCCAACCCGAAGAGTTTTCTTCTGGGTGCGGCGGCACAGTTTGGTATCTTCGCCGCTTATCTCGGAGCCATGGCAATGGGCTTCTCTGACAAGGCGGCGGCAGCGATCTCTATTATCGGCGGTGCGGACGGACCGACATCCATCTTCCTTGCCGGCAAATTATCGCAGACAGCGATCATGGGGCCGATCGCGGTGGCGGCATATTCTTATATGTCACTGGTGCCGATCATCCAGCCTCCGATCATGAAGCTGATGACGACGGAGAAAGAGCGTAAGATCAAGATGGAGCAGTTAAGGCCGGTTACGAAGCTTGAGAGAATCCTCTTCCCGATCATCGTAACGATCGTGGTCTGCATGATCCTTCCTACGACGGCGCCGCTGGTCGGTATGCTGATGCTGGGTAATCTCTTCCGCGAGTCAGGAGTGGTACGCCAGCTTACAGATACGGCGAGCAACGCTTTGATGTATATCGTAGTTATCCTTCTGGGTACTTCTGTAGGCGCGACTACGAGCGCGGAGGCGTTCCTGAATGCGGATACCCTTAAGATCGTTGCGCTTGGTCTGATCGCATTCATGTTCGGTACGGCGGCAGGCGTGCTGTTCGGTAAGATCATGTGCGTCGCTACAGGCGGCAAGGTGAATCCTCTGATCGGTTCGGCAGGCGTGTCTGCGGTTCCGATGGCGGCGCGTGTATCCCAGAAGGTAGGCGCGGAATCCGATCCGACGAATTTCCTTCTGATGCATGCCATGGGACCGAACGTGGCGGGCGTTATCGGCACGGCGGTTGCGGCAGGAACATTTATGGCGATTTTCGGAGTGATGTAAGATAAGAATATTATTAATGGAGGATAGAAAATGGCAGAGAAAAAACCAATTAAAATAACAGAAACCATTCTGCGTGACGCGCACCAGTCTTTGATCGCCACTCGTATGACGACGGAACAGATGCTTCCGATCGTGGAGAAGATGGACAAGGTCGGATACCACTCTGTAGAATGCTGGGGCGGTGCGACATTCGACGCGTCTCTTCGTTTCCTGAAGGAGGATCCGTGGGAGAGACTCCGCAAGTTCCGCGACGGATTCAAGAACACCAAGCTTCAAATGCTGTTCCGCGGACAGAATATCCTGGGATACCGTCCCTATGCGGATGATGTGGTGGAATATTTCGTACAGAAGTCTGTATCGAACGGTATCGATGTGATCCGTATCTTCGACTGTCTGAACGATCTGAGAAACCTTCAGACGGCGGTGACCGCTGCGGTAAAGGAGAAGGCGGACGCCCAGGTTGCGTTATCCTATACTTTGGGAGACGCTTACACTATGGAATACTGGATCGATATCGCGAAGAGGATCGAGGAGATGGGCGCGACATCGATCTGTCTGAAGGATATGGCGGGTCTTCTGGTTCCTTATAAGGCAACGGAGATGATCGAAGCGCTGAAGGAGGCGACGAGCCTTCCGATCCAGCTTCATACGCACTATACGTCCGGTGTCGCTTCCATGACATATCTGAAGGCAGTAGAGGCAGGCGTGGATGTGATCGATACCGCGATGTCGCCGTTTGCGCTCGGAACGTCGCAGCCTGCAACCGAGGTTATGGTCGAGACATTTAAGGATACGCCGTATGATACCGGATTTGACCAAAATCTGCTTGCCGAGATCGCGGACTACTTCCGTCCGATCCGTGACGAAGCGTTAGAGAGCGGTCTGCTCAATCCGAAGAATATGGGCGTCAACATCAAGACCCTGTTATATCAGGTGCCGGGAGGTATGCTCTCCAATCTGACGTCCCAGCTTAAGGAGCAGAATGCGGAAGACAAGTATTACGATGTGCTGGAAGAGGTTCCGAGAGTGCGCAAGGATCTCGGCGAACCGCCGCTTGTTACACCGTCTTCACAGATCGTAGGTACACAGGCTGTATTTAACGTACTGATGGGCGAGCGTTACAAGATGGCGACCAAGGAGACCAAGGACATCTTAAGCGGCAAATACGGTACGACCGTCAAGCCGTTTAACGAAGAGGTGACCAAGAAGGTTCTGGGTGAGAATGCGGAAGTTATCACCTGCCGTCCGGCAGATCTGATTCCGGATGAGTTGGATACGCTGCGCAAGGAATGCGAGCAGTGGAGCCAGCAGGATGAGGACGTGCTTTCTTATGCATTGTTCCCGCAGGTTGCTACGGACTTCTTCAAATACAGAGAGGCGCAGCAGACGAAGGTTGACCAGACGGTTGCCGATACAGAGAACGGAAGCTACCCTGTCTGATTGTATACCTTTAACTATGAAAGATGTTGGAAATCAGGGCTTGAAGCGATGCGGCCGCTGAGTTCCGACATCTTTTATGATGCGGGTCTGGCGCTGCCGCCCGGTGAAAAGCCGCCTGGGCGGTAAGCCGGCAGGCCGGCAATGAGAGAAGAGAGTGCAGAAAAGAGACAGGCAATATGCAAAATAACAATGAATTATTGCAGAAAATTAATGATGGTTATCCCAAGTTCAGCAAAGGGCAGAAGAAACTGGCGGAATTTATCCGGGAGGATTATGACAAGGCGGCGTTTCTCACTGCGGCAAAGATGGGCGAAGAGGTTGGCGTCAGCGAATCTACGGTAGTCCGGTTTGCAATGGCCCTTGGCTACGACGGATACCCGGGATTCCAGAAGGCGCTGGGCGAACTGGTGCGCACGAAGCTGAATTCTATCCAGCGTATGGAGGTGACATACGGCAGGATCAGCCAGGGCGAGATCCTGGCTTCGGTGCTGCAGTCGGATATAGAGAAGATCAAGCTTACGATGGAAGCGATCGACCAGGGGGCCTTCGAGATGGCAGTGGATACGATCCTGAATGCCCGTAAGATCTATGTGGTCGGTATTAGGAGCTGCGCGCCCCTTGCCAGTTTCCTGTGTTTCTATCTGAATCTGGTATGCGACGATGTGACGGCGGTGAATACCAGCAGCCCAAGCGAGATATTTGAGCAGATGCTTCGGATCGGAGAGGAAGATGTGATGATCGGAATCAGTTTCCCGCGGTATTCCATGCGCACGCTTAAGGCGCTTGAGTACGCGAGCAACCGGAAGGCTAAGGTCATTACATTGACGGACAGCGTACATTCGCCGATGACGCTGTACTCCTCCTGCAATCTGATCGCGAGAAGCGATATGGCGTCTATCGTGGACTCTCTGGTAGCGCCGCTCAGCGTGGTCAATGCGCTTGTGGTGGCTCTGTGCATGAAGAAACAGAATGAAGTGATCTCAACGCTCACGGCGCTTGAAGGAATCTGGGATGAATATCAGGTGTACAGTAAGGATGAGCTGAATATGGTAGGCGAGAAAGTAGAGCTGTCAGGTTCATCCGGGAATATGAATTGGTCAGGGGAAAGAGAAGATGAGTAAGGTTCTGATCGTTGGCGGCGGAGCGGCGGGGATGTTCGCGTCGATCGCGGCCGCAAGGAACGGGCATGAGGTATGCCTGTTTGAAAAGAATGAAAAATTAGGAAAGAAGCTGTTTATCACAGGAAAAGGAAGGTGCAATATCACGAATGCCTGTGATATGGAGACGCTGTTTTCGTCGGTATCAAGCAATTCGAAATTTTTGTACAGCAGTTTTTACGGGTGTACCAACGGGGATGTGATACAGTTTTTTGAGGGGCTTGGCGTACGGACGAAGGTAGAGCGTGGAGACAGGGTATTTCCGGTATCTGACCATTCTTCGGATGTCATCAGTGCAATGGAGAAGGAGATGAGGCGGCTTAACGTTACCGTACATCTGAGCACAGGTGTTGCCCGGGTGCTTACAGAGGACGGAAGATTCTCCTGTGCGGAGCTTGACAGCGGGAAGCGGATATACGGGGATTCCTGTATCGTTGCCACCGGAGGACTCTCTTATCCGCTGACGGGTTCTACAGGGGACGGTTACCGGTTTGCCAGGGAATGCGGACATGAGGTCACGGAGTGTATGCCGTCGCTGGTTCCTATGGAGGTGGGCGAGCCGTGGGCGGGGCGTCTCATGGGACTGTCTCTTCGCAACGTCACGGCGTCCGTCTTCCGGGAGAACAAGCTTCTGTACCGTGAGTTCGGCGAGATGCTCTTTACGCATTACGGGGTCAGCGGGCCGCTTATTATCAGCGCAAGCAGCCAGGTGGGTCATATATTGAGGAAGCAGAACCTTCGTCTTGCGGTGGATCTGAAGCCTGCGCTCAGCGAAGAACAGCTTGACCGCAGGGTGCTCAGAGACTTTGAAGAGAATCTCAACAGGCAGTTTAAGAATGCAATTGGAAAATTGTTCCCGTCCAAATTGGTTCCTGTTATGGTAGAATTAAGCGGGATCGATCCTGAGAAGAAGGTAAACGTCATATCCAGGGAGGAGAGACAAAGGCTGGTACACCTGACGAAGAATCTGGAGATGACGCTTACCGGGCTTCGGGGCTATGATGAGGCGATCATTACCCGGGGCGGTGTGAAGACGAAGGAGATCGATCCGGGAACTATGGAGTCGAGATATGTCGGGGGACTTCATTTTGCCGGAGAGGTGCTGGATCTGGATGCGCTTACCGGAGGATTTAATCTGCAGATTGCCTGGTCTACGGGATATGCCGCCGGCAATGGTGTGCAATGAAGAGTGTAAAGGAGAAGAATAATGGGATATAATGTGGCAATTGACGGACCGGCAGGAGCGGGGAAGAGCACGATCGCGAAGCTGGTTGCAGAGGAGAAGGGATTTATCTACGTGGATACGGGAGCCATGTACAGAGGGCTTGCGATCCATTTCCTTGACAGAGGGATACGGGCGGAGGAGACGGATAAGGTCATCGAGGCGTGTAAGGATGCGGACGTGAAGATCCGGTATGAGGAAGGGGTACAGCAGGTGTTCCTGAATGGTACTAACATTACGGGGCGGCTAAGGGATGAGGCGGTAGGACAGATGACTTCTAAGTGCTCTGTGATCCCGGAGGTCCGCGCGAAGCTTCTGGACCTTCAAAGAGATCTTGCAAGGGCTCAGGATGTGATCATGGACGGAAGGGATATCGGCACCTGCGTGCTGCCTGACGCCGATGTGAAGGTCTATCTGACGGCGAGCGTGGAGACGCGCGCGAAGCGGCGTTATGATGAATTGACGGCAAAAGGGGAGGCCTGTGATCTCGATGAGATCGCAAGGGATATCAAGGAGCGCGACGAGCGGGATATGAACCGGGAGACGGCGCCCTTAAGGCAGGCTGAGGATGCGGTGCTGGTGGATAGTTCGGATATGACGATCGAAGAGGTCGTGAAGGAGATCGCGGGGCTTTGCAGATAAGGAAGGAACGGAATATGAAGGTTGAATTAGCGAAGGTCGCCGGCTTCTGCTTTGGAGTGAAACGCGCGGTAGATATGGTCTATGAGCAGGTCCGGCGTTATGAGGGACAGAAGATCTATACATACGGCCCGATCATCCATAATGAGGAAGTGATCAAGGATCTTGCGAAGCAGGGCGTGGAGGTGATCCATTCGGAAGAGGAGCTTGCGCAGATCGGGGAAGGCGTTGTGGTCATCTGTTCTCACGGCGTGGCAAAGAGAGTCTATGACTGTATGGAAGAAAAAGGGATTATATATGTTGACGCAACTTGTCCGTTTGTAAAAAAGATTCATGACATTGTGGCGAAAGAAAGTGAGAAAGGATCGCATATCGTAATTATCGGAGACGGCGCGCATCCCGAAGTAGAAGGGACCAGGGGATGGGCGGGAGACCGGGCGGACGTCATACAGACGCATGAGGAAGCAAGGCAGTTTGTGCACGAAAATAAGAGCCAAAAGCTGTGCATCGTTTCCCAGACGACATTTAATTACAATAAATTCAAAGATATAGTTGAAATTATCGAAGAAAAGGGTTATGATATAATTGTTTTAAATACGATCTGCAATGCGACGAAGGAGAGACAGGAGGAGGCGCGCCGGATTGCTAGGAGAGTCGACGCTATGGTGGTTATAGGGGACGAGCATAGTTCGAATACTCAGAAGTTATTTGAAATATGTAAGAACGAATGTTTGAATACGTACTATATACAGACACTTGACGATTTGGATATGAATCAATTAAGGTCCGTGGAAACAGTAGGTATTACAGCAGGGGCATCCACGCCCAATATTATAATTGAGGAGGTTCAAAATTATGTCAGAATTAACTTTTGAACAAATGTTGGAGGAGTCTTTCAAGACAATAAGAAATGGAGAGGTTGTAGATGGTACTGTCATCGACGTTAAGCCTGATGAAATCATCTTGAATATAGGATACAAGGCAGACGGTATCATCACAAGAAACGAGTACACGAACGAGACGAACGCAGATCTGACAACGATGGTATCAGTGGGGGATGCTATGACTGCGAAGGTCTTGAAGGTTAATGATGGCGAAGGTCAGGTGTTATTAACATATAAGCGTCTTGCCGCCGAGAAGGGCAACGAGAGGCTTAGAGAAGCATATGAGAATCACGAAGTGCTGAAGGCTCCGGTAGCACAGATTCTTGGAGGCGGGTTGAGCGTGGTGATCGAGGAGGCAAGGGTATTCATCCCGGCAAGCCTTGTATCCGATACCTATGAGAAGGATCTCAGCAAGTATCAGGATCAGGAGATCGAGTTCGTGATCAGCGAGTTTAATCCGAGAAGGAACCGTGTGATCGGCGACAGGAGACAGCTGCTTGTTGCAGAACGCGCAGAGAAGCAGAAGGAACTGTTTGCGAAGATCCAGGCGGGAGACCGGATGGAAGGTGTTGTTAAGAATGTAACGGATTTCGGCGCATTTATTGACTTAGGAGGAGTTGACGGACTTCTTCATATCTCAGAAATGTCATGGGGACGTGTCGAGAATCCGAAGAAGGTGTTCAAGGTCGGTGAGACAGTAGAAGTGATGATCAAGGAGATTCACGATACTAAGATTGCTCTGAGCCTTAAGTTCCCGGAGAGCAATCCATGGGCGAATGCTGCCGACAGCTATGCAGTAGGAACCGTATTGGACGGCAGAGTTGCCAGAATGACAGATTTTGGCGCGTTTGTTGAGCTTGCACCCGGAGTGGATGCATTGCTCCACGTTTCACAGATTTCAAGGGCACATGTAGACAAGCCGTCAGATGTATTGTCCGTAGGTCAGGAGATCACTGCCAAGGTAGTAGACCTGAATGTGGCAGAGAAGAAGATCAGCCTTAGCATGAAGGCTTTGGAGTCGGCATCTGATGCACCGGAGAAGGCAGAAGACGAGAATGAAGCTGCAGAAGAGGTATAAGGTTAAGGCAACGGAATACTACATGATTATTGGATAGAGGCCTGTCGGCCTCTATCTTTTATGCGTTAAAAAATCAACAAGTTGTTCACGGAAATATACAAAGAAATCCTCGTATTTACTGGATAATTGGGGGATTTTGATGTATAGTAATAAAGAGTAAAAAGGAAGGAAGGAAAAAAGGGATGGCATTGTTAACTTTTAAGGGTGGTATTCATCCGGATGACGGCAAGAGCCTGGCAAAAGAGAAGGCCATTGTCGAAGTAAAACCCAAAGGGGATCTGGTATATCCGGTATCCCAGCATATCGGCGCTCCGGCCAGTCCGGTAGTGGCGGTAGGCGACCGTGTCCTTAAGGGGCAGATGATAGCGGAAGCCGGAGGCTTCGTCTCCGCGCCGATCTATGCGTCTGTATCCGGTAAGGTCAAGGCGATCGCGCCGCATCTGAATCCGACAGGCGGGACAGTGAACAGTATTGTCATTGAGAATGACGGTGAGTATGAAGAGGTGGAATATCCGGCTGTCAAACCGTTGGACGAGATGACGAAGGAAGAGATCTTGAATACGATCGGCAATGCAGGAATTGTAGGTATGGGCGGTGCGGGATTCCCGACCAGGGTTAAGCTCTCGCCTAAGGAACCGGATAAGATTGATTATATTATTGCGAACTGCGCGGAATGTGAGCCGTATATCACGGCTGACTACAGATGCATGCTGGAGATACCGGAGAAGCTGGTGGGCGGTATGAAGATTATCCTTAAGCTCTTTGACAACGCGAAGGGTATATTTGGGGTAGAGGATAATAAGCCGGATTGTATTGAGAAGCTCAGGGAGCTTACGAAGGATGAACCGCGGATCGAAGTGCTTGCGCTTAAGACGAAGTATCCGCAGGGCGGTGAGCGTCAGCTTATCTACGCGACGACAGGAAGGGCGATCAATTCCGCGATGCTTCCGGCAGACGCGGGATGCGTGGTTGATAACGTAGCGACGATCATCAGTATCTATGAGGCTGTAGCGGAAGGCCGTCCGTCCATGGAGCGCGTGACCACAGTAAGCGGCGACGCTGTGAACGAACCGGGGAACTTCCGGGTTCCGTTCGGGCTTAATCAGGCAGAGCTGATCGAGGCTGCCGGCGGATATAAGAGCGAACCTGAGAAGGTGATCTCAGGCGGACCGATGATGGGATTCTCCATGTTTACTCTGGATGTCCCGATCACGAAGACCTCTTCGTCGATTCTCTGTCTTACGAAGGACGAGGTTGCAAAGTTTGAGCCGACGGCATGTATCAACTGCGGACGCTGCGTGGACGCCTGTCCGAGCCGTCTGATCCCGTCAAGGCTTGCGGACTATGCGGAACATCAGGATGAAGCGGCATTTACGAAGCACGAGGGCTTAGAGTGTATGGAATGCGGTTCCTGCAGTTTTGTGTGTCCGGCGAAACGGCCGCTTAAGCAGGCGATCGGTTCCATGAGAAAGATCGCGCTTGCGAACCGCAAGAAGAAATAAAGAATCTAATAGAAGAGGAAGAGGTGAACAAACGTGAGTGAAAACAAGTTGAAAATGTCATCTTCACCACACATACGTTCCAAAGTTACTTCAGCCAATATCATGCTCTATGTGACGATCGCATTGCTGCCGGCTTCTGCCTTTGGTGTATGGAACTTTGGAGTGTCAGCGCTTGTGATGCTGATCTGTACGACGGCGTCATCTGTCCTGACAGAATACATATATGAGAAATTAATGCACAAGAAGATCACCGTGAATGATTTCAGCGCGGTGGTTACCGGACTATTGCTGGGGCTTAATATGCCTGCATCCGCACCATGGTGGATGGGCGTGCTGGGCGGCGTCTTTGCGATCCTGATCGTGAAGCAGCTCTTTGGAGGACTGGGACAGAACTTCATGAACCCGGCTCTCGGTGCAAGGTGTTTCCTGCTGATATCATTTACAAGCCAGATGACTACATTTGTCTACGACGGAGTAACAGGACCGACCCCGCTGGCACAGTTAAAGAGCGGTGAAACGGTTGACAGCATGAGCATGCTGCTTGGACGGATTCCGGGAACGATCGGCGAGACGTCGGTGATCGCGATTATCATCGGAGCGATCTTCCTGATCCTTTTGGGCGTCATCGATCTTCGGATCCCTGGAACCTATATTGTGTCATTTGTTATATTTGTCGGTATATTCGGACATTTTGCGAACCCGAATATCGGATTTTTCGATCCGCAGTATATTACCGCGCATCTTTGCGGAGGCGGTCTGATGCTCGGTGCATGGTTTATGGCGACTGATTATGTAACCTCGCCGATCACGAAGAGAGGGCAGCTTGTCTACGGTGCGCTTCTCGGTATCCTGACCGGTCTGTTCCGTCTCTTCGGCGGTTCCGCGGAAGGCGTATCTTATGCGATCATCATCAGCAACCTCTTAGTGCCGTTGATCGAGAGAGTTACTCTTCCAAAGCCATTCGGTAAAGGAGGAGAGAAATAATGAATAAAATTCTGAAAAACACGTTGATCCTGACGGCGATCACACTGGTTGCAGGCCTCGGTCTTGGACTGGTATACGAGATCACGAAGGCGCCGATTGCCCAGGCTCAGGAGACTGCCAAGAAGAAAGCATGGCAGGAGGTATTCCCGGAAGCGGATATCAATGATTTTGCACAGGTGGAGGTCGATGAGGCAGCCGCCGATCAGGCGCTTGCCGATATGGGCGTTAACGGAACCGTCGACGAGGCATGTACGGTAGGCGATATGGGATATGTAGTCACCGCGACTGACAAGGATGGATTCGGCGGCAGTATCCAGGTGACGGTTGGAATCACCAGCGACGGCACGGTGAACGGAGTATCCATCCTGTCCATCAATGAGACGGCAGGTCTTGGAATGAAGGCTGCGGAAAGCTCATTCTACGGACAGTATGAAGGTAAACAGACAGAGAAGTTTGTGGTATCCAAGGACGGCGGGGACGGTGAGCCTATCGACGCTCTAAGCGGCGCGACGATCACGTCGAGATCCGTGACGGGAGCCGTCAATGCGGCGCTTGGATATTATCAGGCTGCGTTTCAATAGGGATAGGAGGTAGTAAGATGAATAATTGTACCGAAAGAATCTATAACGGTCTGGTCAAAGAAAACCCTACCTTCGTTCTGATGTTGGGTATGTGTCCGACCCTGGCGGTAACGACATCCGCCATCAACGGTGTAGGTATGGGCCTGTCTACAACGGTCGTACTTGTGCTGTCGAATATGCTGATATCCATGCTGCGTAAGATCATCCCGGATTCTGTCAGAATGCCGGCGTTCATCGTAGTTGTGGCGTCCTTTGTAACGATCGTGCAATTCCTGCTGGAAGGTTTTGTTCCAAGCCTGTATGCTTCGCTTGGAATCTATATACCGCTGATCGTGGTAAACTGTATCATCCTTGGCCGTGCGGAGAGTTATGCGTCTAAGAATCCGGTTCTGCCGTCCATCTTCGACGGTATCGGTATGGGACTTGGATTTACCGTAGGTCTGGCGGCGATCGGTATCGTGCGCGAGGTGATCGGTACGGGCGCGATCTTCGGCCGGCAGCTCTTGCCGCTTGCGGATGCAGCGGCAGGCAAGGGCGGTTATGTGCCGGTGACGATCTTCATCCTTCCGCCGGGCGCGTTCCTGGTGTTGGCGTTCCTTGTTGCATTGCAGAACAAGGTAAGGAGCAATGCCGCGAAGAAGGGCAAGAAGGTGCCGGAAGCGGCGGGATGCGGCGAAGGCTGTGTTTCCTGCGGTAACAGTGCGTGCGGCGGGAAGGTCTTCCCGACAGGAAATGAGGAATAGGAGGAGTACATAGATGAAAGAATTATTGATCATTGCAATAGGCTCGGCTCTTGTGAATAACGTTGTACTCAGCCAGTTCTTAGGAATCTGTCCGTTCCTTGGAGTATCCAAGAAGGTGGATACCGCGGCAGGTATGGGCGGAGCGGTAGTGTTCGTTATCACGATAGCTTCATTGGTAACAAGTTTGATCTACAAGTTTATCCTGATGCCGTTAGGATTTGAATACCTGCAGACCATCGTATTCATCCTGATCATCGCGGCGCTGGTTCAGTTCGTAGAGATGTTCTTAAAAAAGGCGATGCCGCCGCTATATAATGCGCTCGGCGTGTATCTGCCGCTGATCACCACGAACTGTGCCGTTCTTGGCGTGGCGCTTACCAACGTTCAGAAGGAATACAGTATCCTTCAGGGTATCATCAACGGTATCGGAACATCTGTGGGATTCCTGATCGCTATCGTGATCATGGCGGGAATCCGTGAGAAGATCGAATACAACGACATTTCAGAGTCCTTCCAGGGGACGCCGATCGTGCTGGTAACAGCAACTCTTATGGCGATCGCGTTCTGCGGATTCTCAGGACTGATATAGGAGGGGGCATAACGATGAGTGTTACAGGTATTATCATTGCTGCTGTGATCGTGGGCGGCACCGGTTTGTTCATTGGTGTGTTCCTTGGTGTGGCAGGCAAGAAATTTGCGGTAGAGGTAGATGAGAGAGAGGAAGCAATCATGGGCGTGCTTCCCGGCAATAACTGCGGCGGCTGCGGTTACGCAGGATGTTCCGGCCTTGCGGCGGCTATCGTCAAGGGCGAGGCGGAGATCGGCGGCTGTCCGGTAGGCGGCGCGCCGGTTGCGGAGAAGATCGGCGCGATCATGGGCGTCGAGGCAGGGGCGCAGGCGCGTCAGGTTGCATTTGTCAAATGCGCGGGAACCTGTGATAAGGCAGGAAAGGATTATGAATATCACGGCCTGAATGATTGTATCATGGTCAATATGATGCAGGCGGGAGGACCGAAGTCCTGTAATTACGGGTGTCTGGGAGAAGGCAGCTGTGTGAAGGCCTGTCCGTTTGATGCGATCCATATCGTGAACGGCGTTGCCGTTGTGGACAAGGAAGAGTGTAAGGCCTGCGGCAAATGTATCGCCGTATGTCCGAAGAAGCTTATCGAGCTTGTGCCTTATGATCAGAAGCATCTGGTACAGTGCAGCTCTCACGACAAGGGCAAGGATGTTATGAAGGCATGCTCCGTTGGATGTATCGGCTGTAAGATGTGCGAGAAGGTATGTGAATCCGACGCGGTCAAGGTAGAGGGCAATGTTGCGCATATTGATCCTGAGAAATGTACCAATTGCGGCAAATGTGCCGAGAAGTGTCCGAAGAAGATAATCATGTAAGAGAAAGGCGTCTGCAGGAATCAGGCGGAGTTCATTAGCATTTTATGATGCGGGAAGGACAAAATGACAGTAAAATGAGACGGACTTTCATTCAAGTGATCCGGGATGCTTCCAGGTTATTATGGAAAGACATAAAAGATATAAAATGGGCGGTTATAGTAATAATCGCCTATTTTGTGTTGGGAAAATATTATCTCTACAGCCTGTGCCCGATGGTGATGGCGACCGGGTTCCCATGTCCGGGCTGCGGGCTTACGAGAGCAGGGGTCTGCCTGCTTAAGCTTGATCTTGCCGGAGCGTTTCGGATACATCCGTTTATCTATCCCATTGTCCTATGGCTGGGGATGTTTGGCTGGAACCGGTATGTCAAGAGACGGAAGATGGGGAGCCGGCTTAAATTCCTGATGATCGTTCTTATGGTTCTTATAATCTTGTTCTATCTGTGGAGGATGCGGTATTGCTTCCCGGGAGAACCTCCGATGAGTTACTATGGAAGGTAGCGTTAATATCTGGATAAAGACTGCTGTAATGATTTAAAAATAAATAGCAGGATTGATATTCTGGGCTGTGCATGGTAGAATAGTAGAAGAAATAAGTGTTTATGAGGAGGATCGTATTATGGATAATAATTTTGATAATACACCAAAGGACAGCGGCACTCTGATGCAGCCGTCTAAGGAGTCAGGCGCCGGGGAACAGAATACGGATACAAACGCGGCTAAGTCTGAGTCAGCAGCAGACGCGGGGCAGAAGTATACGGATCCGAATGCAGGCCAGCAGACGAACTATCAGCAGTATCAGTATGCAAGCCAGAACGACTACGGCCAGCAGAACGCGTATAATTATAACCAGCAGAACAACAATTATCAGTATAATCAGCAGAATCCAAACAACGGCTATAATTACGGCCAGCAGAACCAGAATAGCGGCTATAATTATAATCAGAACAGTGGTTATAATTACCAGGATAACTATAATTACAACACCGGGAACAATAACCAGATGTATGAGCCGGGCCAGGATACTTCTCCTATGACGATGGGAGACTGGCTGCTTACGCTTCTGGCTGCGATGATTCCGTGCGTGGGGATCGTGCTGTATTTCGTGTGGGCGTTCAGCAAGACTACGAACGTGAACCGCAGGAACTACTGCCGCGCTCAGTTGATCATGATGGGCGTGGTGCTGGTGATCTATTTGATCTTTATCGCGATGTTTGGGACGATGATCTTCAGCAACGGTTTTTATTATTAAGATTAGACGAAGATAAAGGGGCTATCGGGAGTGATTTCTGATAGCCCCTTTTGAAGTTGGAATTTATTTTTTGAGTTTATGCTGAAAATTCTTGGAATAATGGATCTTGTTGTCCTTGGTGATAAATACGGCGTCTACATTGTCCAGCTGATCGATGAGCTGCAGGCTCTTGTCAAGGCCGAGGAGAAAACAGGTAGTGCTTAACGCGTCGGCCGTGAGTGAGGAGTCGGTGATGATCGTGACGCTGTGCAGGTTGTTCTCACAGGGGAGTCCCGTATGGGGATCCAGTATATGATGATAGAGCTTGCCGCCGGCTTCAAAGTAGCGCTGATAAGTACCGGATGTCACAACGGACTTGCTGGATATCCGAACGGATGTTATCGGTTCGCCTGCATTGTCGAAGGGCTTCTGGATTCCGATGTTGTAGTCGGAGCCGTCGAGCCGTCCGCCCATAGCGAGGACATTCCCGCCCAGATTGATGATAGCGTGCTTGACGCCTTGCTTCTTCAGATATTCCTTAACGCGGTCTGCGATGTAGCCCTTGGCAATGCCGCCCACATCGATTGCGGCATGAGGATCCGTAAGCCGGACCGTATTGTCCTTCACGATGATATTCTTGTAATCTACATGGCTTACAGCCTCATTAAGGACTTCCGGTGCGGGAGGCGCCGGCGTATCCGAATGAAAATCCCACAGCTTGGATACGGGGGCAATGGTGATGTCAAACAGACCGTTGGAAAACTCGCTGTAGTAGAGAGCTTTCTTGATCAGTTTGACAGTCTCGCCGGACACTTCGACCGGATTGCCGCCGGCAGCATTGATCCGGGAGATCTCGCTGTCCTCGGTCTTATTGGAGAACATGGCGTCGTATTTTCGGCATATCTCTTCGCAGCCTTTTAAGACGTCGTCGTCGACAGAATCAAGGATCTCGATGCGGACCACCGTGTCGAACAGTGTGTCGGTGTAGATCTGATCCCGTTCTCTCGGAAGCCCGGAGCATCCAGACAGAAGAATGGCCATAGATGTAAATACTGCTGTTAATCTCTTACATTTCATAGGATAGAATACCTCGTTCGTAGATTTATTCTGGCACACTTTTCTAACATTATAACATAAAAAAGAAGATATGCAATCGAACATGTGGTTGAAGAGATGGATTTCTTGTGTTAGAATACTTTTTAAGGTGAATTGGAACAGCAGATTTATTTATGTTATGCATATATGGCAGAGAGGTGGGCGGATATGAAGATAGGATTGAAGAAAAAGGATTGGGTTCTGATCATCATCATTGTGTGTGTAGCCGGGCTTACGGTTCTTGTCCATACGTTTATCGGCGGAAAAGGTGCGAACCGCGTGGTCGTTAAGATAGAGGGCGCGATACAGGATACATACAGTCTGTCTGAGGAGGGGGATTATGAGATCAACGGAGGTACGAATGTACTTCAGATCAGGAACGGCAAGGCTTCTATGGTAGAAGCGGACTGCCCGGATCAGCTCTGCGTCCACCAGAAGCCGGTTTCTCTGAACCGGGAGAGTATTATCTGTCTCCCGAATAAGGTAGTTGTGGAAGTAGAGACGGGCACGAGCAGAGAGTTTGATGCGGTAACCCAGTAGGAGAAGACAGATGCGAGGCAGAGTGGCTTATTTCGGTGTTTTTACGGCGCTGGCGCTGATATTCAGTTATATTGAGACTCTGATCCCGTTACAGTTCGGCATTCCCGGCGTGAAGCTGGGACTTGCGAATCTTGTCATTGTTCTGGCATTATACAAGATGGGAACGGGGGAGGCATATCTGTTATCGGTTGTGCGGGTGCTTCTTACAGGGTTCTTGTTTGGGAATTATTTCAGTATTATTTACAGTCTTGCGGGCGGTCTGCTGAGCTTATCGGTTATGGCGCTGCTCAGGAAGAACGGCGGATTCAGCGTGATGGGAGTCAGCCTTGCGGGCGGCGTGTTCCATAACATCGGCCAGTTGATCGTGGCAATGCTGGTAGTGGAGACTTTCAGCGTGATCTATTATGTTCCCGTGCTCTTGATCGCAGGAATGCTGACGGGGCTTCTGATCGGAATCGTGTCAAATGAGATGTTGAAGAGACTTGTTAATATAAGCATGTAGGAGGAAGGCAAATGATATCTTATCTGAGAGGTACGATCGCGGCGTTTGAGGAGGACAAGGTGATCATAGATGTGGGCGGCGTAGGCTACGGAGTCTATATGTCGGGGCAGGCAATGGGGAAGCTTCCGGCTGTGGGCAGGGAAGTGAAGATACATACCTATCTGAATGTGAAGGAAGACGCGATGCAGTTGTATGGGTTCCTTACGAGGGACGATCTTATGGTGTTCAAGCTGCTGATCGGGGTGAACGGGATCGGCCCGAAGGGAGGGCTTGGGATCCTGGCAGCCTTAAGTCCCGACGATCTCAGATTCGCGGTTCTGGCGGGTGATGTGAAGGCGATCTGTGCGGCGCCGGGGATCGGGAAGAAGACGGCGGAGAAGCTGATCCTGGAGCTTAAGGACAGGCTGAAGCTTGAAGACGCCCTGGAGCATATTACGGCGGATTCAGGGACATCCGAAGGCGCGGTCTGTCACAGCGAAGTCCAAAGCGAGGCGGTGCAGGCGCTTGTGGCGCTCGGCTACGGCAGTACGGAGGCGCTTAGGGCCGTGAAGCAGGTGGATATAGAAGAGACGGCGGAGGTGGAAGACGTCTTAAAGCTTGCGCTGAAGCATATGTCGCTCTGAGAACAGAGAGATATATAGAATGGAATGAGATAAGATGAGGGTGAGATAAGGAATATGGGCAGACGTATTATTACGACGGAGAATCTGGAAGAAGATGTCAAGATAGAGAATCATCTGCGCCCGCAGATGCTTGAGGACTATGTAGGACAGGAGAAGGCAAAGAAGACCCTGAAGATCTATATTGAAGCGGCGAAGGCCAGGAAGGAGCCGCTGGACCATGTGCTGTTCTACGGTCCGCCCGGGCTTGGCAAGACGACACTTGCAGGCATTATTGCCAATGAGATGGAGGTCAATCTTAAGATCACTTCCGGCCCGGCGATCGAGAAACCGGGTGAGATGGCTGCGATCCTTAACAATCTGCAGGAGGGGGATGTGCTGTTCGTCGACGAGATCCACCGCCTGAACCGGCAGGTGGAGGAGGTGCTGTATCCGGCGATGGAGGATTACGCCATTGATATCATGATCGGGAAGGGAGCGAGCGCAAGGTCGATCCGCCTGGATCTTCCCAAATTCACGCTGGTAGGGGCGACTACAAGGGCAGGGATGCTGACGGCGCCGTTAAGAGACCGCTTCGGGGTGGTGAACCGTATGGAATTCTATACGGTGGAGGAGCTGGTGAAGATCATCCTGAGATCCGCGAAGGTACTGGAGGTAGGGATCGACAGGAACGGGGCTTTTGCCCTTGCAAGGCGGTCGAGAGGGACGCCGAGGCTTGCGAACCGGCTGCTGAAGCGGGTCAGGGACTTTGCGCAGGTGAAGTACGAGGGGTATATTACGGAAGAGGTGGCGAACTATGCGCTGGATCTTCTGGATGTGGATAAGGAAGGGTTGGATCAGACGGACCGCGGGCTATTGCAGGTGATGATCGAGAAGTTCCTGGGCGGGCCGGTAGGTCTGGATACGCTTGCGGCAGCCATCGGAGAGGACGCGGGAACGATCGAGGACGTCTATGAACCCTATCTTCTGATGAACGGATTTATCCAGAGAACGCCGAGAGGGAGGATCGTTACGGATCACGCATACCGCCATCTCGGAATTTCACGTGAAATTATTGAAAAATAGTTGGTTTTTGTGAAAGTTTAGTTTATAATAGGGACAGAGATTAAGAATTTCGAGGAGGCTTCTCATGGCATCATCAAAAAACTTTACGGAAGTACTAATAGGGGGAAAGGTATTTACCCTAAGTGGATTTGAAAGCGAGGACTATCTCCAGAAGGTATCTACATATTTGAACCATAAGATTGAGGAGTGCAGTAACAGCGACGGGTACCGCAAGCAGAGCGCCGAGACCAGGAGCATCCTGCTGGCGCTGAATATCGCGGATGATTATTTTAAGGCTAAGAAGCAGGGCGGCACGTTAGAGAGTGATATAGAGGCAAAGGACAAGGAGATGTATGATCTGAAGCATGAGCTGATATCTGTTCAGATCAAGCTCGAGAATGCAGAAAAATCTATGGACAAGCTTAAGGAAGAGAATAAGGAATTTCAGATGAAGATTGTCCAGTTGGAAACGGAGATAAAGAATAATCGTAAGAAATAGGCTGTCTTTGGACAGCCTATTTTATGAAGGTCAGATACTTCGCTGCTTTTGCAGCGCACAGGCTTGATGCCCCGTTGCTTGCAGCGGGGTGTTTGACAGTTCCGTAAGAAGGAGAGGAAGTATGGAGAAGAAGGTTGAGATACTTGCGCCTGCAGGATCAATGGACAGTCTTAAGGCGGCTGTCTGCGCAGGCGCGGATGCGGTCTATATAGGCGGTACGAGATTCGGGGCAAGAGCCTATGCGAAGAATCTGACGGAGACGGAACTTCTCGGGGCTATTGATTATGTTCATATCCACGGCCGGAGGATCTACCTGACGGTCAACACGCTGCTTAAGGAGGCGGAGATCGGTCAGTTGTATGATTATCTTCTGCCGTATTATCTGGAAGGGATCGACGGGGTGATCGTTCAGGATATCGGGGCGGTCGCTTATCTGAGACAGTATTTTCCCAAGCTGCCGCTACATGCAAGCACCCAGATGACGATCACAGGGGAAGACGGGGCGGCATTTATGAAGGAGAAGGGAATTACGAGGGTGGTTCCGGCAAGGGAGCTGTCTCTTCCTGAGATCCGAAGGATGAAGGAGAAGACGGGTCTTGAGATCGAGTGCTTCGTGCACGGGGCGTTGTGTTACTGTTATTCCGGGCAATGCCTGTTAAGCAGCATGATCGGCGGGAGAAGCGGCAACCGGGGGCAGTGCGCCCAGCCCTGCCGCCTGCCTTACCGCGCGGAGGGAGAGAGGGAGGCAGATCTTATGAGCCTTAAGGATCTGTGTACCATCGAGATGCTGCCGGAGCTTATCGAAGCGGGTATCGATTCCTTTAAGATCGAGGGGCGGATGAAGCAGCCGGACTATGTGTATACGGTAGTGGGGATGTACCGGAAATACGCGGATCTCTGGCTTAAGACGGGAGCTTGCATGGATTCGGCCGGCGCCTGCCGTAAGGATAAGAAAGGATATCGGGAATCCTATAAGGTATCAGCGGCGGATAAGGAGACGCTTTTTAAGACTTATCAGCGCAGGGGTTACACGGAAGGGTACTATAAGCAGCACAACGGGAAGAATATGATCTCGCTGCAGCGCCCCGATACCTTTAAGGAAGAAGAAAGAGTCTGGGACTGTAAAATAAAAGAAAAAATTAATGGTAATTTAATACTTTCTCCCGGCAGGCGTGCTAAACTGGTATTGTCCTGCGGCGGACATCAGGCAGAGTGCAGGGGAGAGACGGTGCAGCCTGCGCTTAAGCAGCCTCTTCTTGCAGAGCGGGCCAAAAAGCAGATGCAGAAGACCGGCAATACGGAATTTGAGTTTGAACGGCTTGAAGTTTCGGTTGAAGGAGAAGTATTTCTTCCGATGCAGGCGTTGAACGAACTGCGAAGGAACGGGATAGATGCGCTTACGGAGTGTATTCTTAAGGAATATAAGAGGAGCGGGGCAGATCTTGCGGATATGCCGTGCAAAGACGGGGCCGTCAGGATACCTTCGGGCGGCGGGAAAGATATAAGAAGAGAAGAACGGGAGACAGAAGCGCCCCGGAATGTTTTGCAAACGGCGTATCTGGTGCAGACCGCCGGGCAGTTGGAGGCTTTAGCGTCCTGCGGATATGCGGATGTGATCTATGCGGACGACGGGCTTGGGATATCCGAAGCAGAGCGGACGCGTATGGTCAGCCGGCTTAAGGCGGACGGATGCAGGGTGTATCTTGCGATGCCTTATATCTTCCGGGCAAAGGCTGCGCAGGGATGGGAAGAACGTTATGATGAGATCGTATCCGTATATGACGGCGTGCTGATCCGCAATTGGGAGAGTTATCAGTGGCTTAAGCGGCACGGGTATGAGAAGGAGATCCGTTCGGATCACAATCTGTATGTATTTAACAGATATGGCAAGACTTTTATGGAGGATGCCGGTATCAGCGTATATACTGTACCGCTGGAGCAAAACGCCAGGGAACTAAGGGAGCTTGACATCAGAGGCGCGGTTCTCGGAGTCTACGGTTATCAGCCGGTGATGGTCACTGCAAACTGTATCCGAAGAACGGAAGGGCAATGCCGGAATGTACCTTTTGCGGGCGGAAGTACGGGAGAATATCTCTATATCCGCGACCGCTATCAGAAGAGGTTCGCGGTAAGAAGCTGCTGCCGGTACTGTTATAATATTATCTACAACAGCGCGCCTCTTTTTCTTGCAGATCAGGCTGAAGAGATCCGGCGGCTTGCGCCGGGGGAGGTACGGCTTGATTTTACTGCGGAGACGGGAGAGGAAGCGCGGCGTATCGCAGAACTATATGCCGACGCGTTTATCCGTCAGAGGGATGTAAGTCTGCCGAAGTCCGAATATACGAGGGGACATTTTAAACGGGGAGTAAAGTAGGTGAAGATTTGGTAAATATTATTGTTGAAATATCCAAATATCTGATGATCGTGCTGATCACGATGTATACATATCATTGCTTCAGCATCTTCGGATATTATGATCCGTTTGACCAGAAACGGATATTGAGAAAACAGAATGCGCTGATGTTCATGATACATATCGTTGCGTTTATGGTGATGTATCTGCAGAAGGATGATATGAAGATCCTGGCGTTCTATGTGATCCAGACGATCTTATTCGCCGCGACGATACTGCTGTATCAGATATTGTATCCCCAGTCTTCCAGGCTGGTGGTCAATAATATGTGCATGCTTCTGTGTATCGGGATGATCATACTGGCCAGGCTGAATTATGAGAAGGCTGTGAAGCAGTATCTTATCGCGGCGGGGGCGGTTGCCATAAGTATGGCGGTGCCGGTGATCATTCGGAAGTTCAAGAAGCTCTCCGAGTGGAGGAATCTGTATGCAGTCGCAGGGATCGCGTCCCTTGCCATTGTCGTCGTGGTGGGCCGGGTGTCCTACGGGGCGAAGCTTGGATTCACCATCGGCGGGATCAGCATTCAGCCGTCGGAGCTGGTGAAGATCATCTTCGTATTCTTTGTGGCGTCCAGCTTCAAGATGTCGCTGGAATTCAGGAATATCGTGATCACGACGGCGCTTGCGGCGTTCCATGTGCTGATCCTGGTGGTATCTAAGGATCTGGGAGCCGCGCTGATCATATTCGTCGTATATCTGGCAATGCTCTATGTGGCGACGCACCAGTTTTTGTATGTGGCAGCCGGGGTCGGCGCGGGGAGCGCGGCGTCTGTTGCGGCATATTATCTGTTCAACCATGTAAGGACCAGGGTGATCGTGTGGAAGGATCCGTTCGCGGCTTATGACAACGGGGGATATCAGGTGGCTCAGTCTTTGTTCGCCATCGGGACGGGCGGCTGGTTCGGGATGGGCTTGTTCCAGGGGATGCCGGACAGTATACCGGTTGCGGATGAGGATTTTATCTTTTCGGCTATTGCGGAGGAGCTGGGGCTGATCTTCGCGCTGTGCATGATCCTGATCTGCGTAAGCTGTTATGTGATGTTTCTGAATATTGCCATGCAGCTTCATAATATGTTCTATAAGATGGTGGCTTTGGGGCTTGGAACCTGTTATATATTCCAGGCGTTTCTGAATATCGGCGGGGTGACGAAGTTCATCCCTTCTACAGGAGTTACGCTCCCGCTGGTTAGCTACGGAGGAAGTTCGCTTTTAAGCACCCTGATCATGTTCGCAATCATCCAGGGGTTGTATATCGTAAGGGAAGACGAGGAAGAAGATATTGAGAGAAGGAAAAAAGAGAGGCTACGAGCAAAGAGAAGCAGACAGGCGTATGAAGAGAGCTATGGAAAGAGAAGGAATGACATGGAGAGAGCGCCGCGCGGCAGGCAAAAGAGATAGGAAAAGAGCCAGGGAGAAAAGGGTAAGGAACAAGGAATTCGCCAGGGTCACGTATATATTCGTGGCGCTGTTCCTTGGGATGATGGGATATATCGTGCAGTTTCAGGTAGTTAAGAGCCAGGATTTGATCCAGAGTCCGTATAACGCGAGGAAGGATGCTTATGCGGAGCGGGTGGTCCGGGGAGATATCCTTGACAAGAACGGAGTTGTCCTGGCAACGACCAGAGTAGACGCTGACGGATCGGAGACGAGGGAATACCCTTACGGCAATATGTTTGCCCATGTGATCGGATACAGCGATCACGGCAAGGCGGGGCTGGAATCAAAGATGAATTTTGAGATGCTTACGTCGAATGCATTTTTCCTTATAAAGCTTAAGGATGAATTCCAGGATCAGAAGCACAGGGGAGACAGCATCGTGACGACGCTGGATCTGAATCTGCAGCAGGCCGCCTATCATGCGCTGGGCGATTTTAAGGGGGCGGTCGTAGTCATTGAGCCTTCCACGGGGAAGATTCTTGCGATGGTCTCGAAGCCAGATTTTGACCCTAACGCATTGGAGGCAAATTGGGGATATCTGAATTCCAGCGAGGACAGCGAGCTCCTTAACCGTGCGACTCAGGGGCAGTATGCGCCGGGATCTACGTTCAAGGTGGTAACGGCGTTGGAATATATGCGTGAGAATCCGGCATATATGGACTACGGCTATAACTGCAGCGGGGTGATCGAGCAGGACGGAGTCGCTATCCACTGTTATGGGGGAAATGTCCATGGGCAGGTCTCATTTGCGGACAGCATGGCTTATTCGTGCAATACTTCCTTCTGCAGCATCGGTTTGGCGCTTGACGCCGAGCGGTTCAGGAGCACGGCAAAAGAGGTGCTGTTTGATTCCAAGCTGCCTTCAGACCTCCCCTACAGCCAGAGCAAATTCATGCTGAATGCCGCTTCTGTAAACGGGGAGAAGATGATGACGGCTATGGGACAGGGACAGACCCAGGTCAGCCCGTATCATATGGCGCTGATCGCAAGCGCAGTTGCCAACGGCGGGACGCTGATGCGGCCGTATCTGGTGGATTCTATTACGAATTATTCCGGGCAGGAGGTTGAGAAGAACCTTCCAAAGGAGTACAAAAACCTGATGACGGCGGAGGAAGCGGCTCAATTGAAGCAGTATATGGAGGGAGTTGTGGATTACGGTACGGCGTCAGTCTTAAGCGGACAGAATTATACGGCGGCGGGGAAGACCGGAACGGCGGAGTACAGTTCTGATAAGGAGAAGGACCATTCCTGGTTCATCGGCATGACCAATGTGGATAATCCTGATCTTGCCATCAGTGTGATCATTGAATCTGCGGACGGGGCTGCGAAGGCTGTGAATGTGGCGAAGCAGGTGTTTGACGCTTATTATTAACTTTTTCATATTTTTGGTATACAAAGAGGGTGGAATATGAGATACTATAAACATCTTTATCTGGCGGAAGGTATCAGGAAGAAGGAGAAGGTGATCCGAAAGCTTGAGAAGAATCAACTGCAGATGAATATCCATATCATAACGCTGTCCCAGAATGAGGAGGATCAGTTGGAGATCTATAACTCCATGATATTATTACAGCCGGAGTTTCCCCATGATGATTTTTTTGTGGTGGGCATTGCAAAAGGTTATGAAGATGCGGTAGAAATGGTGGAAGAAATCACTCAGGAAGTGTATAATAAGACAAAAGGAGCAGACATTCGTTCCTATATATTAGAGAGAGAACAGGAAGAGTAAGATGCTACATATTCTATTGCTTATCTTGAAGGTCATAGGGATTATATTTGCGGTGATACTGGGGATACTTGTATTACTGGCTTGTGTTGTTCTCTATGTGCCGGTCAGGTATGACCTTAGGGCTTCCTGTGACGGGACGCTGGCGGGGATCCGTGCAGGCGCCAGGGTAACGTGGCTTCTGCACCTGGTCGGTCTCTATGTGTGTTATGAGGAGAAGGAGCTGACCTGGAGGATACGGATCGCATGGAAGAACATAAGAAGCGGTCAGGAAGAGAAGAATACGATAAGAGCAGAGGTGGAAACGTATGGCGAAGAAGTGGAAGAGTTACGGGAAGATGCTGAAGAAACTGCGGAAGAAGAGTATTCCGGTGAAGTTTTGGAAGGTGAAGAAGAGCGCTCCGGTGAAGTTCTGGAAGAAGTCGAAGAGAGGACTGCCGAAGCTGTGGAAGATGAAGAAGAATATTCCGGTGAGACTGTGGAAGTCGAAGAAGGGAATTCCGGTGAAGCTGTGGAAGAAGTCGAAGAGAGGACTGCCAAAGACTGTGAAGATTGTGAAGAAGATTCCGAAGGGAGTGAAGAAGATCGGCGCAGGGAACTGGGCGAAGCTTCAGTCAATGGGGAGATTCTGGAAGAACAAAGGTCTGTATGGCAGAAAATTGCAGACTTCTGTCATGGCATTTGGCAGAAGATAACCGGACTGTATCGTAAGATTGCAGGCATTCCCGCGAAGCTGAGAGATGCTGTCAGTAATATACGGGATAAGGCAGAAGCGCTTAAGGGAAAGAAGGACAAGATATTAGATTTCCTTACAGACGAGGTCCATAAGAAAGCGTTTGTTAAGGCGAAAGACGAGCTGCTGAGATTGCTTCGGAAGCTGAAACCGAAAAAGATCTCGGCCAGGGTCCGTTATGGATTCGAAGATCCGTCCCTTACGGGAAGGATTCTGGCGGGGATCAGCGTCGCTTATCCGTTTCTGGGAGATGATGTCGAGGTGTACCCGGATTTTGAACGGAGAGTCCTGGACGGGGAGGTCAAGATCGCCGGAAGGATCAGGGCGAGTTATTTCGTGTGGCTTCTGTGGAAGCTTGTGTGGTGTAAGGAGGTCCGTATGACGTACCGGCATGTAAGGCAATTCAAATTATAATGTTATAATGAATCCCCGGAATGTCATTGTATCTGATCATGTGAGATTCAAAAGAAGAGATAAAAAGTATTAGGAGGATTGGAAAGTATGGCGGAGAATCAATTTAAAGGAGCGGTGGAGGCCCTGTTTCAAGGCATGAACGGAGTGGTCTCATCCAAGACAGTGGTAGGAGAAGCGATTCATATCGGAGATACTATCATTCTTCCTCTGGTGGACGTATCCTTTGCGGTAGGCGCGGGAGCATTTAACGGAGACAGCAAGGAAAAGGGCGCGGGAGGACTTGGCGGTAAGATGACTCCGAGCGCAGTGCTTGTAATTCAGAACGGTCATACGAAGCTTGTGAATGTTAAGAATCAGGATACGATGACGAAGATTCTGGATATGGTGCCGGATGTGATTGACCGGTTCGGCTCTAAGAAAGAGGAGAAGATGACCGAAGAGGACGTAATGGACATCCTGGATCAGGCGGAAGAGGGAGATTTTGAAGAATAGGCCTGAAAGCGGCATGATTTACGCATTTTTGTAAGAGGATACACATATGATATAGAAAACAGTGGCAAGGGTGGCAGAGATGAAACGGGTAGTGGGATTCGCCCTGTTCTGTGTGGCGATCGGTATGATACTGGCTCTGATCCTGCCGAACACATTTGTAGAGGTGCTGTGTATCATATTGTGTATATTGGCGGGATATAATTTGTTTTGTTGTTGAATGATAATCCATTATTTCCAAAAAAAACCGAAAAAGTATAAATAATACTTGCATTTCTTCCTCCTATCTGTTAAGATACTAGTGTTGTGAGTCTGCTTGTCAGACTATATATGGAGCGTTAGGAGGTGCAGTCATGGCTAAATGTGCTATTTGTGAAAAGGGTGCTCACTTTGGGAACAATGTAAGCCACTCTCATAGAAAGACACCAAAGATGTGGAAATCAAACGTTAAATCAGTTCGTGTGAAGACTGAAAACGGCGGAACAAAGAAGATGTATGTTTGTACTTCTTGTTTAAAGTCAGGAAAAGTTGAGCGTGCATAAGGTAAGTTAAAACTCAGATTTCATTTTGGAATCTGAGTTTTTATTGTAATATATGGAAAAAGAGGGTATAATATTTTTAGTTGGCATCGGTGGGGATTTTGCGGTCTCTGTGCTTACCGGTGCTTTTCGTGAATGAATAATATCAGGAAGAAGACAGGAGGTTTCAGATATGAAAGGATGTATGAGTACGGATCTTGGTATCATTACGATCGATCCGGAGGTTGTTGCAAAGTATGCGGGGACCGTTGCAGTCGAGTGTTTTGGAATAGTAGGTATGGCTGCGGTGAATATGAAGGACGGGCTGGTGCATTTGCTGAAGAGGGAGAGCCTGACCAAAGGGATCAAGGTTGCGATATCGGAGGAGAATCATATCAGTATCAACTTCCATATTGTTGTCGCATATGGCGTCAGCATTTCAGCCGTAACTGAGAATTTGATCAGCAATGTAAAATATAAGGTAGAAGAATTTTCAGGAATGCCGGTAGATAAGATCAATATCTACATTGAAGGCGTCAAAGTCATCGATTAGTTAAGGAGGAACATAAGAAGTGGCTACGAAAACGATTAATGTGGATATGCTTGCAAAGATGTTTTTGGCAGGTGCACAGAATATTGAGGCGAAGAAAGAGTATATTAATGAACTTAACGTATTCCCGGTACCGGATGGGGATACGGGGACGAATATGTCGCTTACGATCATGGCTGCGGCGAAGGAAGTGACCGCGCTTGAGAAGCCGGATATGAAGGATCTTGCGAAGGCTGTTTCTTCTGGTTCTCTGAGGGGAGCAAGAGGGAATTCCGGCGTTATCTTATCCCAGCTTCTAAGAGGGTTCACCAAGTCTATCCGCGAGGAGAAGCAGATCGATGTGAGAGGTCTTGCGGCGGCCTGCGCAAGGGCGAGGGATACGGCATACAAGGCGGTCATGAAGCCGAAGGAGGGGACGATCCTTACGGTTGCCAGCGGTATTGCGGATAAGGCTGCCGAGATGGCGGAGGAGACGGACGATCTGGAGGTATTCCTCCCGGAGGTGATCCGTCATGCCGAGGAGGTGCTAGAGAAGACGCCGGAGATGCTTCCGGTGCTTAAGGAGGCCGGAGTTGTAGATTCCGGCGGCCAGGGACTTCTGGAAGTGATTAAGGGAGCCTACGACGCGTTCCTTGGAAAGGAGATCGACTACAGTGCGATCGCTCCAAGGGCGGGAACCGGGGTGAAGGTGACGGCTTCTGACGCGGGTGAAGCGGCGGATATCAAGTTCGGTTATTGTACGGAGTTCATCATCCTGACGGAGAAGGAATTCTCAGAGGAAAATGAACAGGATTTCAAGGGATATCTGTCTTCTATCGGAGATTCTATCGTCTGTGTTGCGGATGATGATGTGGTGAAGGTACATGTGCATACCAATGATCCGGGGCTTGCGATCCAGAGGGCTCTGACGTACGGACAGCTGTCGCGTATGAAGATCGACAATATGCGTGAGGAACATCAGGAGAAGCTGATCCGTGATGCCGAGAAGATCGCGGCAAATGAGGCGGCTAAGGAAGCCCAAGATCACGGGAAGGGCGGCCAGGCGAAGAAGAGCAGCGAGCCGAGGAAGCCTATGGGCTTCATTGCGGTATCTATCGGGGAAGGTATGAACGAGATCTTCAAGGAGCTTGGGGTCGATCATATCATCGAGGGCGGACAGACCATGAATCCAAGTACGGAAGATATGCTCAACGCCATTGACCAGGTGAATGCGGACTGTGTATTCATCCTTCCTAATAACAAGAATATTGTCCTTGCCGCGAATCAGGCGAAGGCTCTGGTGGAGGATAAGGAGATCGTTGTCCTTCCGACCAAGACGGTTCCGCAGGGGATTACGGCTATCATTAATTTCGCGCCGGAAGCCAGTGTCAAAGAGAATGAGGATGCGATGCTGGAAAGTATCGGGAATGTGAAGTCCGGCCAGGTTACCTATGCGGTCAGGGATACGCATATTGACGATAAGGAGATCCATGAGGGCGATATTATGGGGATCGGCGACGCAGGGATCCTTGCGGTAGGAAGAAGTGTGGAAGAGACTACGAAGGAGCTTTTGGCGCAGCTTGTGGAAGAGGACTCTGAGCTGATCAGTCTGTATTACGGCGAGGAAGTGAAGGAAGAGGATGCCGAGAGATTTATCGCGGAGATAGAAGGAATCTATCCTGATCTGGATGTGGACGCGCATTTCGGCGGTCAGCCGATCTATTACTATGTTCTCGCGGTAGAGTAAGGCAGTCATGATAGATAAGACGAGCATCAAGGAACTAAAAGGAGTAGGTGAGAAGACTCAGAAATTATTCGGGAAGGTCGGCGTCGATACGGTCGGCGACCTGATCCGGTATTATCCGAGAGGGTATGATGTCTACGAGGATCCTGTTCCTGTAAGTGAGCTCGAGGAGGGCAGGACGCAGACGGTCAGCGGAGCTATCTACGGAAGGGTCCAGGTGTCGGGAACGGCGAAGATGCAGATAACGACGCTGCATGTCAAGGATCTGACGGGGACGCTTAAGGTCGTCTGGTTTCGTATGCCGTTCCTTAGAAGTACGTTTGCGAAGGGCGGAGCGGTGACGCTTCGGGGGAGAGTGGTGCGAAAAAGGGACGGTCTGGTGATGGAGCATCCAGAGATCTTCTATCCCTGCGAGAAGTACGCGGACAGGCTGAACACGCTGCAGCCTCTCTACGGACTGACTTCGGGGCTTACGAACAATGCGGTGATGAAGGCGGTGCGTCAGGCGTTGGACGGAATGGATCTCGCCGCGGATACGCTGCCCGGAGAGCTTCGGCTTAAGTACGGTCTGGCTGAGTATAATTACGCGGTGCAGGGAATTCATTTCCCGGAAGATAAAGAAGTATTCTATCATGCCAGGGAACGTCTGGTGTTTGAAGAGTTTCTGGCGTTTATACTATCGATTCGGAAGCTTAAGGATAAGAACGAAAAGCTTGCGAATGAATATATTATGGAGATGAAGCCGGAGACGGAGACATTCTTAGAGAGTCTGCCGTATCGTCTGACGAACGCCCAGCAGAAGGTCATGGAAGAGATCATGAGGGATATGTCAGGCGATACGGCTATGTCCAGGCTGGTGCAGGGAGACGTCGGCTCCGGCAAGACGATCGTGGCGGTACTGGCATTGATGACTGCGGCGCTGAATGGATATCAGGGCGCTATGATGGCGCCGACTGAGGTGCTGGCGAGGCAGCATTATGAGTCGGTCACGGGATTGTTCGAGACTTACGGCATTAAGATCAAGGTTGAGCTTCTCACCGGGTCGATGACGGCAAAGGAGAAGAGAAGGGCCTATGATCGGATCGAGTGCGGGTACGCCAAGATTATTATTGGCACCCATGCCCTGATCCAGGGCGGCGTCAATTACGACTGTCTGGCGCTTGTGGTGACGGATGAGCAGCATCGGTTCGGAGTAAAGCAAAGAGAAGCATTTGCAAGGAAGGGCGGTGTGCCTCATGTGCTGGTCATGAGCGCGACGCCGATACCAAGAACTCTGGCGATCATCCTGTACGGCGATCTTGATATCTCTGTGATCGATGAGCTTCCGGCGAACCGTCTGCCGATCAAGAATTGCGTGGTTGATACCGGATATCGGCAGACTGCGTATACATTTATGAAAAAGCAGGTGGCAGAAGGGCGGCAGTGTTACGTGATCTGTCCTATGGTTGAGGAGAGCGAGAGCATAGAGGCGGAGAATGTCATTGACTATGCGTCCATGCTGCAGGGAGAGATGGGAGCAGAGATCTGTGTGGCGTACCTTCACGGGAAGATGCGTCAGGCGGAAAAGGATGATATCATGGATCGGTTCGGGAGAAATGAGATCCAAATCCTGGTGTCGACGACCGTTATTGAAGTCGGGATCGACGTGCCGAATGCTACGGTCATGATGGTCGAGAATTCGGAACGCTTCGGACTTGCGCAATTGCATCAGCTCCGCGGAAGAGTCGGAAGAGGAAAGCATCAGTCTTACTGTATCTTCATGAGCGGTTCTAATTCAAAGGAGACGAAGGAGAGGCTGAATATACTGAATAGATCCAATGACGGATTTAAAATTGCGAGTGAGGATCTGAGGATCCGCGGACCGGGCGATCTCTTCGGCATCCGGCAGAGCGGGCTTATGGACTTCAGGCTCGGTGATGTGTACCAGGACGCCAAGATCCTTCAGATGGCCAATGAGGCTGCAGATGAGCTTTTAAAAACTGAAAATGAATGGGTGAAGAATCTTCCAGATTATGAAACAACTTCCAGTGTAATAATCTGAATCCTCCATATACTATCGGTGTAACAAAAATAAAGTTACAAAGATTACTAAACTAAAAAAGTTACAAGTTACAAAAAGGAGGAGACAATTATGACAAGTTCATCAAACAGAGCAGCCGTACCAGAGGCAAAGGGAGCATTAGACAAGTTCAAATATGAGGTTGCAAACGAGTTGGGAGTACCGCTTACAGAGGGTTACAACGGAGACCTGACTTCCAGACAGAACGGTTCTGTCGGCGGTTATATGGTTAAGAAGATGATCGAGCAGCAGGAAAAGCAGATGGCAGGCAAATAACATCTGAATCCTGAGAATTGAGACAGTCTTAACAGACTCTTGAAATGAAATTGGGACATGCAGGTTTTAAGGAATCTGTCTGTCCCATTTTCATTCCCAGCTGTGAATCAAAGGGGTTATAGGGGAATATGTAAAATATTGTCAATATAAGGAATACGTTATTTCAATAAAATCAGACAAATTGTTGCGATTTCCGATAAAAAGTGGTATGATATTTACCATGATACATGAGAGAATTTTCGAAGACGAAAAATGCGAATGCTTCTGATTGGGTATTCTTTCCCAATTACTAAACGGAACTACATACCAAGCATTCCGTTTTCTGCATACCCCGGGCAGCGGGACACCTCTTTGAGAGCAGGCAGCAACGCCTGTTCTTTTTCGCTTGTACGGCGGCAATATAGTCTAATCCGGCATATTTTACAGGGATGCATATTACAATGATAGTAATGATAAGTGACTTATGAGGAGTCTGGTATATGAAGAAAATTGTGGCATTATTGTTCTGCGCCCTGTTGAGTGTGCAGCCGGCATATGCGATGCAGGTGCGGGAGCCGATTCTGTATACGGATACGCAGGAGGAGGCGGGAACGCAGGAGGAAGCAGAAGCGGGAACACAGGAAGAGGCAGGAATCCAAAAAAAGTCAGACGCGCAGGAAGATGCGGATGCACAGGAAGGAGTGGAAGAACCGACAGGAGACGGGAGCGCAGGGAGCTTGGCGGTAAGCGCGCCGTCTGCGGTTCTGATGGAAGCTTCTACGGGGCAGGTGATCTATGATAAGGATGCGGATACCCAGCGGCCCCCGGCAAGCGTCACGAAGGTTATGACGCTGCTGCTGATCTTCGATGCGCTAGAGGACGGGAAGATCAAGCTGGAGGATCAGGTGACTACGTCAGAGTATGCGGCGTCGATGGGAGGCTCGCAGGTGTTTTTAGAGCCGGGAGAAGTGCAGACGGTGGATACGCTTATTAAGTGTATCTCTGTGGCGAGTGCCAATGACGCGTGTGCGGCATATTATAAAAGTAGAATGGAGGATATCTGATATGGGGAAAGTATTTAACGCAGCGGCCGATTGTAAGCCGCAATTGCACTATATGGTTGATATCAGCGGGCGGATAGAAGAGATTAAGCGTCTGGTAGACCGCGGGGAGTATTTCACAATTAACCGGGCGCGTCAATACGGTAAGACAACCACACTGCGCGCTTTGAAGCGAATCCTGGATAAGGAGTATCTGGTGGTCAGGTCCATGCTTGGATTCGTAAAGAATGATCATGGTACGCTGGTTATCGCGAACCGCTTGTTCGAGACACGGCTCTATAATCTGTTCTTATCAGAAGAAGAAATCAGCGGCAAAATATTCGCGGCGGGCACAACGGACAAGAACCAGTTTATACAAAACGGCAAATTGAATATGGACCTGGTCCTGAAAAAATTTATGATGTGCTGGGAGGAGTTGTATAGTTCGGCAGATGAAAAATTTATTGAGGATAACGGACGAAAGTTTTTCCTCTTATTTTTGAAACCGATCATTAATGGGATAGGAAACTATTATATCGAATCCAGAACCAGAGATCATGGAAGGACGGATGTGATCGTAGATTACCGGGGAGAGCAATTTGTTGTTGAGATTAAGATATGGAGGGGAAATGAGTATAAAGGAGATTGCATTGGGAGAGAGGACGATACTGGAGGCTGTGGTCTGAAAATGCAAAGAAAACGGGGGAATCTGTTGAGATAATAGGTTCCCCCGGTATCTTATCGTTCTTTCAGCCAATAGCCCATGCGCTCGATCAACTGCGGGATATTCAGCGGTTTGGCGATATGCCCGTTCATTCCCGATTCATGGCTTGCCGTCATGTCCTCCACGGAAGCATTGGCGGACAGGGCGATGATAGGGATGGTTGCGGCATCGGCGCGCGGAAGCTTACGGATCGCGCGTGTGGCGTCGAAACCGTTCATTACAGGCATCTGTATATCCATAAGGATCATATCGTAATATCCTGCGGGCATCTCCGCGAAGCGCTGAAGGCCTTTTCTGCCGTCTGCGGCGCATTCTACCATCGCATCAAGCTCGCCTATCAGTTCCATGGCAATCTCCTGATTAAGCTCGTTGTCTTCCACAAGAAGGATCCTGCGTCCGTAAAAAGAGACGCCGGCAGGTGCGTCGGATGTCTCAGCCGGCAGTCTGTCGGATATCTCAGCCGAAGTCTGGAGCCTTAGGATTACGGTTACGGTAATCTGAGTTCCTTCCCCGAATCTGCTCTTCACACTGATCGTTCCGCCCATCATGCGGGCAATGTTCTGGGCGATCGTCATACCCAGGCCGACCCCGTCGATCCGGCTGACATTGGGATCGTCTGCACGGCTGAAAGGTTCGAAAATATGCTGAATGAATTCTTCCTCTATGCCGATCCCGCTGTCACGGAAAACGAAATTATAAGAGCTGCAGCCATGCTCGCTGGATTCATGTTCGGCTACGGATATCTCAAGTGTGCCGCCGACGAGGGTGTAGTTGACGGAATTCCATAATATATTCATGATCATCTGCTGCAGGCGCATCCGGTCTCCGAGAATCTCTTCGTGCACCACCTGCATAGGGTTGATCTTAAGCGTAAGGTTCTTCGCGCGGACATCGGGGAGAACGGCTTCGCTGATCTCCTGCATCAGATCCGACAGGCAGAATGCTTCGGCTTCCAGCTTAAAATTCCCGGATTCGATCTGGCTGATATCCAGGATCTCATTAAGCGTTGAGAGAAGCTGATGGCTGGATAAAGACGCCTTGCTAAGACAATCCTGTACCCGGACGTGATCTTCCACATGGTCAGACGCGATCTTAAGCATGCCGATGATGCCGTTCATCGGAGTCCGTACATTATGGCTCATACAAGAGAGGAAGTTCCGCTTGGATGCATTGGCCTGGTCGGCAGCTTCGCATGCTGCCTGAAGGGCCTGCTGCTCCCGCATCTCCTTGCGCTTACTCTCCGTTACGTCCTGTGCGGCATAGACGATGGAGCGTGCCTTGCCGTCCGCGTCTGTCTGAGACAATACGGCCGTGCTGCGGATCCAACCGTATTCTTCCGGCCTCGTCACGGGCTGTTCCGGGAGCTTGCGGTACGCAAGGGTTACATAAGGGTTCTTCCGGCTAAGCTTCTTCTTAAGATTCTTAGTGCTGAGAACCTTAAGATATTCTTCACGGTCGTCTGGATGGACGAAGGCCTCGGCATAGATTCGAAGACCGGTCTCATAGTCGACTTCATTGTCCAGAGCCTTTTTGACTTCAGGAAGCTGCTGTGTTACGCTGCGGAAAAAATCCTGCTCCAGATCCGCATAATAGGTCGCGAAGAACATGCCGCTTAAGGAACGAATGATGTCGGCCTGTTCCTGTTCGCCTTTCAGGCGGATCTCTTCTTCAAGCTTTTCCCGGGTAATGTCCCGGCCCAGGATATTGACGGACATCCGATTCCCCTGGCGGGCGTAGATCACATGCTGCTCCATCCACCGCAGAGAGGTTCCCAGGATGCGGTACTGACAGATCTCTTCGGAATAATCTCTTGTATCCGCTGCCTTCTGATACAGATGCTCCGGGCTCATGACCTTCTGGAAGATGTATGCATCCTCAGGATTAACGGTAGTTTCCAGCAGATTGTGAAAATACTGATGATAATTGCCGGAAAAGCTGTTCTGCATCTTACTGTCTTCATTGATCCAGACCCGCTCACACTGGCCGTTCTCCAGATAAACGGTGGTCATGACGCTGTAACGGGACTTAAGGATCGCCGCAAGCTGCATATCTCTGAGTGTAAGGGTATGCTCCTGGCGCACACGCTTGTCTACATTCTGCAGCGCCAGGATCGTGTAATTCTTGGTGCCGTGGTTCTGGCCGAAGTAAGCGATCACTGCCATATAGCGGTATTCGTGATCTTCTTCCCCGCGCCACTGGCAGAGCATATCCGCCTTCTCTACGGAAGAGTCTTTGGTCTGGCGCAGGCCGTCCAAAGAGAAGCTGTGACAGAATTTGTCCCTGTCTGAGGGATGAATCTGCTTGAGCAGACGGGAACTCATGATCTCGTTCCACTGTACGGTCCAGGATTTCCAGCCGGTATGGGTATGTCCGTTCTCCCGGACAAGGTTCGCCTCCCCTGTATCCAGATCGATTCCGTATATGCCGAAGTTCTGTTCGCCCAGGGTTCGGATGACCTCCTGAACGCGCAGGCTGGCATCATCAAGCTCCAGGCTCTCCTGAAGGATATCGTGTACATCCTTGACGTATAGGAAAACGAACAGGTCTTCGCTTGTCGGATCGGGGTCTGGAACGACTTCCATCAGATTCCAGCGGTAATCATCGCCGAAGCGTCTGCGGTAACAGCAGCTTAAGGACTTCTTGCCGGACTTTAAGGCGCTTGTCATATGCTCCGGGCGGGTAAAGGAGATAAAATTATTCATATCGTCCGGGTGGATGCCGCCATTGTAGATGAACTGACCAAGCCAGCTCGAGAAGATGTCTGTTCCATAGCCGATAGCCCGTTCCTCCGGGTTGATCTTCACTACTTCATAGCGGTCTTCTGAGAGATTGACCCGGAGAATCTTGTGATAGGTATTGCTGATGGACTGCGTATGCGGCGCCACCATGATGATAAACGCGGGGATCTTATCCTCCCACAGTGTCCGAACGGCTATGATATCGACCATCTCTCCGAATATATTGTTGTAGTTGATAGTCTGGTTCTCTTGTTTGTCTCCTATAGCCAGGAGCGGGCAGTTCGCGCAGGAGTGGCTGCCGAGCTTCTGGCAGGGCATTCCCTTTTTAATATGGGGAGCCACCTCGCGTACCCGTTCATTATAATGTAATATGGTATGATCGTCCTCACGGATAATGAAGATTCCGGTAGACGGGATCGAGCGCAGTATTTTCTCATATTCTTTGATATTCACGGTTCCACCTTCGTTCTTAGCATTTCTTACATTATAACATATTCTGATGTAATTACCAGATATTCCTGTGGTTTGGTCTGCAGGTTTCTTGACGGAAAAGTAATTAAGGAAGGCGGACTGAGCATAGATTAATAAAAATGGGTTGCTGAGTCAGGAGAGAAGCTGGTGTGCGGCAAAAATGACGCAAAAAAGGATTGCCTGTGCCAAGAGAGCGGTTGGTGTGCGCAAAATGTACAAAATATGCAAAAAGAGACGGAGAAAGGACCGCAAGAAAAAGGAACAAAGGCGGGAATTGTGAAGACCGCGCGGGTGATATATGGAACGAAGACGCTGGTTTCGTGCATGGAAGCTGTTATGAGGCTGCATGATTAGACCGGCGCAAACGGGAGGGAGAGAGATTATGGAGGAGAAGACAAAAGCAGCGCTGTATCTTCGGCTGTCAAAGGAGGACAAAGATAAGCTGACGAAGGGAGACGACAGCGCCAGCATCCAGAATCAGAGGCTTCTGCTGACAGACTATGCGCTTGCACATGACTGCCAGATCGTAGACGTCTATTCCGATGACGATGAGAGCGGGCTTTTTGACACGAGGCCGGAATTCGAGAGAATGCTGACGGATGCGAAGCTTGGCAGATTCAACGTTGTGATCGCCAAATCGCAGTCCAGATTCTCCCGCAATCTGGAGCATATTGAGAGATATCTGCATCATGATTTTCCCAATCTCGGCATCCGGTTTATCGGGGTGGTTGACGGGGCGGATACCGCCGATTCCAACAATAAGAAATCGCGGCAGATCAATGGGCTGGTGAATGAATGGTACTGTGAGGACTTATCTAAGAATATTAGGAGCGCATTTCGGGCAAAGATGAGAAACGGCCAATATCTCGGCGCATCCTGTCCGTACGGATATGTGAAGGATCCCAAAGACCGCAACCATCTGGTGGCGGATGCGTACGCGGCAGACGTTGTACGCAGAATCTATAAGCTCTATCTTAAAGGATACGGGAAAGCAAGGATCGCGAGGCTTTTGACCGGGGAGGGCGTGCTGATCCCCACTCTGTATAAGAGGAAGATCCTTGGTATCAACTACCGGAATGCCCATGAGTGCGAGACTACCGGAAGATGGTCGTATCAGACCGTACATACCATATTGAACAATGAAGTATATATCGGGAGCGTCGTGCAGAATAAGTATCGGAATATCTCCTACAAGGATAAGAAGCATATCAGGCAGCCAAAGGAGCAATGGATCAGGGTTGAGGATATGCATGAGGCGATCATCGATCAGGATACGTTCAGAAAGGTACAGGAGAGGCAGAAGCTCCGTACGAAGCAGGTAAACGGCGGAGGGGAGATATCAATATTTGCCGGGGTACTGATCTGTGCGGATTGTAAACATGCTATGGTGAAGACATATGAGCGCAGAGGAAGCCGCAGGTTCAAGGGATATTGCTGTAAGACATATAAGACGCAGGGAAAGGACTGCTGCCGAAGCCATGCGGTCAACTATGAAGGGCTGTGCCGCGCCGTGCTGCGTTCTCTTAAGGAGGAAGCAGAAAGGAGCCTGACTCCGAAGGATATCACGTATCTGGAGCAGGTAAGAGCTGAGTGTGAAACAGGAAGTAAAAAGGATTATGAGGCCCGGCTTCAAGGTATGGAAAGAGAGCTAAGGCGCAGGGAAGCATATAAGCGTAAGACCTATCAGAATTATATGGATGAACTGATCTCAAAGGAAGAATATCTGTCCTATATCAGAGAATTCGAGAGGGATATTGCCGATCTGAAGGAAAATTACAGAAATATGAAGGAACAGGATTCGGAGCGTAAATGTGCGGATATGAAAGAAGATGACTGGCTTAAGAGGTTTGAAAATTATATTGGAGTGGAGGAGCTTACGAGGGAGATAGTCGTGGAACTGATTGAAAAAATAGAAGTCAATGAGGACGGGTCGGTGAATATATATTACAAATTCCAGCCGCCCAACCGAACCGCTGTCTATGAAAATAAAACAGGCGAGGGCACAAAGTCTTGATTAAAACCAACCAAACAGTGTGCCCTTTGGGAAGGAGATTTAAATTAGTTGTATTATACTATATAATCGGTGTGATGTAAAGCTTATTTGTGTATTTTCTTAAAATTTTTTGATTATTTTATCAATATATTGTATGTGTCTGGTTATTATGATAAAGTCTGGATCAGGTAATAGACAGCGCCGATCATTCCCGCGTTATTGCCGAGGGTGGCGGCGCGTAAGGTAAGTCCCTGTTTAAAGTTCGGCATCACAGCTTCCAGAACTTTTTCCCGCAGCTTTGCTATAAACAATTCCTCCTGTGTGCATACGCCTCCGCCGATGATGACCAGTTCTGGGTTGAAGATATGCACAAGGCTTACGATCCCGGCGGAGATATCCTGGATCCAGGTATCTACAATGCGCGTAATTGCCGCGTCTCCCCCTGCGGCAGCTTCAAAAATGGTCCTGCCGTTTACCGGACGGTCCTTAAGGCAGCCAGGGGCGGCAGCTTCACAATACTTGCCAACAGACCTTACCAGAGCCGTCATGGAAGCATATTGCTCGAAACACCCGCGGTTCTTGCAGGTACAGGGTTCGCCCTGCATATGGATGGAGAAATGTCCCAATTCGCCGCCGAAGCCTGCCCTTCCAAGCAAGATCTGATCGTTCACGATGATCCCCCCGCCAAGTCCGGTGCCGATGGTGAGAACGATCACATCCTTCGCATTCTTAGCGCTTCCGATCCATTTTTCTCCCAGGGCAACACAGTTCGCATCGTTTACGACCGTAACAGGCAGGCGGTATTTTTGTGTAAATGCTTCCTTTAGGTTGGAACCTTCCCAATTGCGGATGTTGCCGCCGCTGCCCGCCACGATCCCTCTCTGTACGTCGATCTGTCCTGTGGCGGAGATCCCGATTCCGCGAAGATCCCTGGGATCTATCTTATTATCCTTCAGAAATTTTTCGGATTCTTTTAATACTGTTTGCAGGATCGGAGTGTCATAATGATCAAAAGCGACGGAAGCCTCATAAGAGAGCAGGATCGTTCCGTTTTCATCCACGATCCCCATCTTTACGGCAGTACCGCCGATATCTATTCCCAAAAAAATGTTTTTCGTATCAAAAGTATCTTTATTCATGGCTATATTCCTTCACTCTGCTTATAAAGCGGGCTGCGATCTCAAGCGGACGGGTAATGGCTCCGCCGACAACGACGGCAAAGGCGCCCGCCTCTAACATCTGTACTGCCTGATCGGGAGTATGTACCTTCCCTTCTGCAATGACCGGGATATCCAGATCCTTGCTGAGCCTGCGGACCAGCTCCGTGTCAGGACCGTCCTTTTGGGGAGAATAACTGGTATATCCGCTTAAGGTTGTGCCGACAAGATCGACGCCGCATTTCCATGCATTTACCCCTTCCTCGTAGGTAGAGATATCTGCCATAAGAACAATGTCAGGATATTTTGCCTTGATCTGTGCGATAAATTCGTTGATCGTGGTTCCGTCGCCGCGGCTGCGCATGGTGCAGTCCAGGGCGACAATATCGGCGTCTGCCGCGGCAAGCTCGTCGATCTCCTTCATGGTCGGAGTGATATAAGAATCATAGCCTTCATAATTGATCTTGATAATACCGATGACAGGCAGGCAGGTCTCTTCTTTAATGGCTTTCACGTCGCGGATACTGCTTGTGCGGATACACGGAGAACCGGCTTCTTTGGCGGCTCTCGCCATCAGATACATGACGGATTTCTCCGGCACGTACAGAGGCTCTCCCGGAAGAGCCTGACAGGATACGATCAGCTGTCCTTTTATCTGGTTCAGAATTTCACTTTTAGAATATTTCATGATGATCATCCCTCCATTTTGATCTTGAATACGATTTTTTTGACTTCTGCCGGACGATCCTTCATCATCGCGACCTTATGGGCGTCGCTTGGGAAGCAGACCATGAATTGTCCGGGTTTCAGTTCATAGCAACCGTCGGCATCGCCTTTTAGGAATTCAATATCCTTCTCCGGTGCATAGGGTACTTCAGAGGTTAAGGAGCAGACGTCAGCCGTTGCGATCCGCTCTACGCCGCCGACAATGAAGTGCAGGTCGATGTAATCGCGGTGCGCTTCATAGAGGCACTGGTCTTCGGGTTTTGAAGTAAAGGCGACGAAGTTGCAGAACAGCCGGTCCTCATCAAGATCGACATGAGGGGCGGGAAGTACCCGGTCCGGCAGGCTGTCAAGGTAATTAAGCGCCTGGTACAGAGCGGGAAAATATTTATAATTATCCTTGTTTTCTATAGAATCAAAAATCATAAGAGCCTCCTTTGGTTAAATCGTAATATGGTGTTTTTTCAGTGTGTTTTTGAGGACGGAGCTCATCAGCGCGTATCCGTTGGCGTTCGGATGAAGGCCGTCGTAGGTTATACCGTCAAGCAGACGGTCTGTTCCCGGATATGATGCGGCAGAATAATAATCCAGGAAAATGAGACGTTCTTTTTCTGCCGTTTCTTCAAGCCATTGATTCAGATCCCGGATAAAACGCTTCCTGTCCGCTTCATGCAGAGAGACATCTATACGTATCGGAAGAAGCGAGGCAAGGATCAACGTGGTGGAAGAAGCGTTTGCCTTCTGGATGATCTCTTTGATGTTCGCCTGCGCCGTGTAGAGAACTTCATCGTACGGAAGCGGAGGGATCAGTTTCCAATAGTCGCCCTCCAGGCAGATGGTGTCATTGACCCCGATCCCCATGATACAGTAGCGGGGCTTCAATTGCAGAGCGTCCACCTGGAAACGTTTGTTGAGATAGGTTGTGGTGTCTCCTTCGATCCCTCTGTTGATCAGAAGCTGTCCGGGTCCGTCAAAATAAGCCTCTAATTCCCAGTATTGAGTGATGGAGTCACCGATGAAAAGAAAATCTGGCTTGCAGCCGGCACGGACGACAGAATGATTCTTGATATCATACTCTTTACGTTTTCTGTCGGCTGCAACTATTTCCGAAAAATACCCCAATTTTTGATAGATATCATTATTTTCCGGCATGTTTACACCTCCTTTAATGCTGCCTTCATTATAAGACACAAAAATTGAAAAAAAAACGTGTACGAGCTCTAAAAATAGCACAATATAATTGAAATACAAGAAAAATGTAGAGTATAATATTGGTAAGGAACTTGTTGCTTAGTATTATTGAGGAGGCAAAGGAATGAGCAGTGTTGTAGATAATGTGAGGTTTAATTTTCTGTATATTGATACATATTCGTTTGGAAGGAACTGGGTCTTCCCGGAGAGTATGGTTCCATATAATATGCTCCGTTATATAGAATCGGGGGCTGCGACATTTTTCATAGACGGCGAGGAAGTGATCGTACATAAAGACCAGGTCATCTACATACCGATGGGAAGCAGGCTGTCCTGCTATGCGATGGAAGATAATTTCTCGTTTACCAGCATACGTTTTACGACGTCTGTATATTTTGAGGGCGGAGATTTTCTTTCTGATTATTATGGGATCCAGAAGGTCATGGTATGCAAAGAGGTAAAGCCTTATTTTCAGCAGATCTATCAGTGGGTGAAGGAGGACAGCCCGGCGAAGATGTATTTCGTGAGAGGGTATCTCGAGATCCTGATCGGTACTCTGATCTCTAAGATGAATGTAAAGGATGATTGCAGGGAGGACCCGAAGACGGCGGAGGATCCGTACAGGCTTGAGAAGATCAGACGGAGGATCCGGAAGGTAAGCAATAAGGTAGATCCCCGGATCCAGGTCGTGATGGACTATGTTGTGCTGCATCCGGCGGAAAAGTATACGCCGCAGAACATGGCGGATATGGCGGAGCTTAGTAAGCAGAGATTCAGCTGCCTGTTCAAAGAGCAGGTTGGGAAGTCTCCGATGGCATATATTAAAGAACTTAAGCTGACAACGGCAGCAAGGAAATTACTGGTGTGCAATGAGACCGTCAGCGAGATTGCTTATGATGTAGGATACGAAGATCCAAACTATTTTATCAGGGAATTCAAGTCTGCTTTTGGATATACGCCGAACCAATACCGGAAGGCGGCGAAAGAATAGATCTTTTTGTCAGGCGTGAATGGGTATGAAATTGAGTGTATTGTGCTATGAATGAGGCTTTTTGTCAGAATTGTCGTAAAAAATAAAAGAATCAGAAAAAGAAGGAGAGGCGTATGTCCGTATTTGACGGGCGGCGTCTCTTTTTTCACACCTTTTTCCTGGACAAAAAGGGTGAGATAGAAGGTTTAAACTATAAGTGTATTGTGCTATTATTGAGATTTCTTACTGTAGAATTACACAAAAAAAAGTCGTAAAATCTATTTTAGCAAAGCAAAAATAACAAAAATTTACAAAGGAGGTAACTTTATGAAAAAGAAAACGCTGAGTGTTTTGTTAGCAGCGCTTATGGTAGCATCCATGGCTGCGGGATGCGGTAAAGATTCAGGAGGAGCAGGGGGAAGCTCGGAAAATGACGGAGAACTGAAAGGGGACATTACATTCTGGCATTCCTTCACACAGGGGGGACGGATGGATGTGATCCAGGAAGCAGCGGATAAGTTCATGGAGGAGAATCCCGATGTCAATATTACGATCGAGACATTCTCCTGGGGAGATTTTTACACGAAGTGGACGACCGGCCTGGCATCTGGAAATGTGCCGGATATGAGTACAGCGTTGCCCGGACACGTGGTTGAGATGATGGATGCAGAGGCCGTTATCCCGCTTGACGACGTGATCGACGATATCGGAAGAGACCGTTTCGCAGAAGCAGCGTTATCCGAGGGGGAGAGGGACGGCGAGTGTTATTCCTTACCGCTGTATTCACATGCGCAGGTTATGTGGTACAGAAAGGACCTGCTGCAAGAGGCGAATCTGGAAGTACCGGAAACCTGGGAGGAATTCGCGGCGGCGGCAAAGGCGCTGACGAAAGACGGCGTCTATGGATGCTCCTTCCCATGCGGCTCCGGAGACTTGATGGCGACGCGGTTCCTGAACTTCTATGTGAGAAGCGGGGGCGGAAGCCTTCTGACAGACGATCTCAAAGCAGATCTGACAAGCGATATTGCCATCGAAGGGATCAAGTACTGGCTGGATATTTATGAGAACTGTTCTCCGAAGGATTCTGTGAACTATGCGGTACTTGACCAGGCGAACCTTTACTATCAGGGAAAGACAGCCTTTGACTTTAACAGCGGATTCCATATCTCAGGCGTAGAGACGAACTCGCCGGATCTGGTTGACAGCATTGACTGCGCGCCGCTTCCAAGGATCAATAAAGATGACCCGGTCTACGGTGCGGAGACATCCAATATTCCTATGGTAGTCTGGTCAAAATCCGAGCATCCGGAGATCTGTAAGGCATTTATCGAGACCCTGTACGAAGATGAGACCTATACGGAGTTCTTAGGCGCTACGCCGGTAGGAATGCTTCCGTCCATTACAGGGATCTCCGATACGGAACAGTATCAGTCCAACGAGATCGTACAGAAGTTCTCGAACGCAGAGCAGGTCATCTCTGAGGCGGTAGAGCTCTCCGCTGCGATCGGGTTCGAACACGGGCCAAGCGTAGAGGCAGGCTTACTGACATCCCAGGGCATCATAGAAGAGATGTTCCAGGATATTATAACAAACGGCACTGATGTTAAGAAAGCGGCGAAGGCGGCTGAAGAAAAGTTGAACGAGGTATTTGAATCTGTTCAATAGTGTTTTGAGCTGCCCCGCGTGCGAGGCATGACGGGGCAGTCTTTTGGGAAAGGTGGTAGTCGCGCGTGAAAACAAAAAAAATTGATTATGGCAGATGGCTGCTTGTATTGCCGGCTCTGATCGTCGTCGGGACACTTCTGGTCTATCCGATTTTTTCAAGCCTTTATTACAGTCTGACAACCAAACATCTGATCAAAGCGACCTATGACTTTATAGGATTTGACAATTATATCAAAGTATTAACGGATCCGGATTTCTTTAAGGCGTTTTTTACGTCTATCTTATGGACGATCGCGTCTCTTCTCGGACAGATCATAGTAGGGTTTACCGCCGCGTTGGCGCTGAACCGGGTGAACCATCTGAAAGGCGTATACCGGATCCTGATGATCATACCGTGGGCGTTTCCGTCTATCGTGATCGCATTGTCCTGGAAGTGGATTCTTAATGGTGTGTCGGGATTCCTTCCGAATTTATTATATGAGATGGGGTTTGCCTCGGAATTACCGCAGTTTTTAAGCGACAGCAGTCTCGTGTTCGGAACGCTTATTTTTATCAATATATGGTTTGGGGCGCCGATGATCATGGTAAATGTGCTGTCTGCACTGCAGACCATTCCGCAGGATCAGTATGAGGCGGCACAGATCGACGGGGCGAGTAAATTACAGCAGTTTATGTACATTACCGTGCCGCATATCAAAGTAGTGGTCGGCCTTCTGGTTGTCTTAAGAACGATCTGGGTATTTAATAACTTCGATATTATCTACCTGATCACCGGAGGAGGCCCGGCGAATGCAACGACGACGGTTCCGATCTATGCATATAATATGGGCTGGGGGACGAAGCTGCTCGGCAGGTCGTCTGCGGTCACGGTGCTATTGTTGGCATTTCTTCTTATCGTATGCTTCATATACTTTAAGATCATTGGAAAATGGGAAAAGGAGGATAAGTAGATGTCAGGTAAGTTAAAAGGGAAATTAGGAAATGTCGTATGTCATCTGTATCTGATCATCCTATCGGTCATTGCAGCATTCCCGCTGCTCTGGGTACTGCTCTGTTCCGTGAAGTCCTCAGGGGATCTGACGTCTAATCCTACGTCGATCTTGCCGAAAGAATTTACATTGGGACATTTTAAAAATGTAATTGATACACTGGGATTTACCAGGAATATTGGGAACAGCCTGATCATAGCGTTCTTTACGACCGTGATCGCGATCGCGATCTCATCGCTGGCGGCTTACGGGATCGTAAGATTCTTCCCGAAGTTCGGAAATATCATGTCGCGTGCACTGGTCACCACATATATGTTTCCGCCGATCCTGCTGGCGATCCCATACACGCTGGTTATGGCTAAGCTAGGGTTAACCAATACCCGCGTGGGGCTTGTCATCGTATACTTATCATTCAGCGTGCCGTATGCGGTGTGGATGCTGATCGGATTCTTTAAGACGGTCCCGAGCGGAATCGAGGAAGCGGCGCGTGTTGACGGTGCGAACAAGATGGTCACGTTCGTAAGGATCGTGCTGCCGCTGGTAGCGCCCGGGATCGTCGCGACAGCGATCTATACATTTATCAATGCATGGAATGAATTCCTGTATTCGTTGATCCTGATCAACAGTACGGAGCTGATGACGGTGTCCGTAGCGCTCAGGTCCCTGCAGGGAGCGGAGATACTTGACTGGGGAAGTATGATGGCGGCTTCCACGCTGGTAGTGATCCCATCGGTAGTGTTCTTTATGTTTATCCAGAAATACATTGCCGGCGGTATGACGGAAGGTTCGGTAAAATAAAGATGGCGCTATCATTAACGGTATGACAGAAGGTTCAGTAAAAAATATAATTAGAGGAGATTTTAAAATGAAAAATATAGGTTATGCAGTAGTCGGTACGGGTTATTTTGGGGCAGAGCTTGGACGGATCATGAAGGAACAGGAAGGAGCTGCTGTCACGGCAGTGTATGATCCAGAGAATGCAGAGGTGATCGCAGAGGAACTGGGATGTGAAGTAGAGACAGACCTTGATACGCTGTTTAGCCGTGAAGATGTGGACGCAGTGATCGTCGCTTCGCCGAATTATCTGCATAAGGAGCCGGTGATCAAGGCTGCAGAGCACGGCGTGCATGTATTCTGTGAGAAGCCCATCGCATTGTCCTATGCAGACTGCGACGCGATGGTGAAGGCATGTGAGAAGAATGGCGTAACATTTATGGCGGGACATGTGATGAACTTCTTCCGCGGTGTCAGACATGCGAAGAAATTGATCAATGAAGGTGTGATCGGAGACGTTCTTTACTGCCATTCCGCGAGAAACGGCTGGGAAGAGCCGCAGGAATCCATCAGCTGGAAGAAGATCCGTGCGAAATCAGGCGGGCATCTGTATCATCATATCCATGAGCTGGACTGTATCCAGTTTATCATGGGAGAGCCGGAGTCCGTGATCATGATGGGCGGAAATGTGGCGCACAGAGGCGAGCAGTTCGGCGACGAGGATGATATGCTCTTTATCAGCCTGGAGTTCCCGGATCGGAAATTCGCCGTTCTGGAATATGGTTCCGCTTTCCACTGGCCGGAGCACTACGTGCTGATCCAGGGAACTAAGGGCGCGATCCGGCTTGACATGGCGAATGTGGGAATGACGGTGAAGACGGAAGCCGGAGAAGAGCATTACCTGGTTCATGAGACGAAGGAAGAGGATGACGACCGTACGAATATCTATCACGGAACGGAGATGGACGGCGCGATCATGTACGGCAAACCGGGCAAGAAGCCGCCGATGTGGCTTCACAGCATCATGAAGAATGAGATGAAATATTTCAATGAGATCATGCACGGCGCGGCAGTGGATGAAGAGTTTAAGCCATTGTTGAACGGTTCTGCGGCGCGGGCGGCGATCGCGACGGCGGATGCGCTTACCCTGTCTGTCAAAGAGAACAGGAAGGTAAAGGTTGCCGAGATTAAATAATAGGAGTGAAGATAAAATGAGAAATCTGGAAAAATATAAAGGGATCATACCTGCGTTCTACGCCTGCTATGAAGACGACGGCAGCGTAAGCTCTGAAAGGACAAGGAAGTTTACCCGGTATCTGATCGAGAAGGGTGTGAAGGGGCTGTATGTATGCGGCTCATCAGGAGAGTGCATTTACCAGAGCAAAGAGGAGCGAAAGCTCATACTGGAAAGCGTCATGCAGGAAGCAAAAGGCAAGATCACGATCATCGCCCATGTGGGATGCAATAATACGGCTGACAGCATGGAGCTGGCGGCACATGCGGAGCGTGTGGGTGCGGACGCCATCGCATCCATCCCGCCGATCTACTTCCATCTGCCGGATCATGCGATCGCAGAGTATTGGAATGATATCAGTTCGGCGGCTCCGAATACGGACTTTATCATCTATAATATCCCGCAGCTGGCGGGAGTGGCGCTCGGGATGTCTCTCTACCATGAGATGCTGAAGAATCCAAGGGTGATCGGTGTGAAGAATTCTTCTATGCCGGTTCAGGATATTCAGATGTTCAAGGATGTAAGAGGCGATGACTGTGTGATATTCAACGGCCCGGACGAGCAGCTCGTAAGCGGTCTTGCCATCGGTGCGGACGGCGGGATCGGCGGAACCTACGGGGTTATGCCGGAGCTCTATCTGAAGATCAAGGAGCTTGCGGATGCCGGTGAGATCGGCAGGGCGAGAGAGATCCAGTACGAGGCGGACAGGATCATCTATGCAATGTGCGCCTGCCATGGGAACCTCTATGCGGTCATGAAGGAAATCTTAAAGGATCAAGGGCTGGAATTCGGCGGAGTGCGTAAGCCGCTGCCGTCAGTAACCGAGGAAGATCTTTTGCAGATCGAGAAATGCAAAAGGATGATACAGGAAGCGGTTACGCGGTACTGTTAGAATAATTGAGAAGTCTTCTTTTTAGAAACGACGCATGTGTGGCAATGGCAGAACATATCTGCGGCAATGAGGAAGAGTTTGTGGCGCAGATGAACCAGAGGGCGCAGGGGCTTGGAATGGCCAATACGCAATTTATAAACTGTAACGGGCTGGATGCGGACGGCCATCTGACTACAGCGAGGGATATTGCGCTGATGTCGAGGGAGCTGATCACCAAGTATCCGCAGATCCATGATTACTGTACGATCTGGATGGAAAATATCACCCATACGACCAAGAAGGGAACGTCGGAGTTCGGTTTAACTAACACGAATAAACTGATCCGGCAGTATGAATATGCGACAGGGCTTAAGACAGGATCAACCAGCAAGGCGAAGTTCTGTGTATCGGCAACGGCGAAGAAGGATGATACAGAGCTGATCGCGGTCATCATGGCAGCGGAAGACAGCAAGGCGCGTGTCCGGGATGCGATTGCTCTCTGTAATTATGGATTCGGGAAATGTAATAAGTATCAGGAGGATGCTGTAAAGCCGATAAAACCTGTGAAGATCGCAAGAGGCGTGAAGGGAAATGTCGAAGCGGCGCAGAAGGAGCCATTTACATATATCGACACCACAGGGGCGGATCTGAAAGGGATGAAGCGGAAGGTAGTTATGAAGAAGAAGCTGGAGGCGCCTGTTAAAAAGGGAGATAAGATCGGGGAGGCGATATATTATCTGAACGATTCGGAGGTTGGACGGCGGGATGTCGTGGCTGAGGAGTCGGTCGGGAAGATCAGTTACCAAAGCGCGCTGGTAGATGCGGCTGAAGGGTGGATGCTCTGAAAAAGGAGCAAATGAATGATAAGGGAAGACCAGGGGGCTGAGTGCAGACTTCTGGTCTTTAAACTGAAAGTTGATATAGAAAATTCTAATAGCTTAACAAAGTAATGAAGTACTATACTTCATTACATTTTTTTATAAGAAAAATATGTCTGAAATTCGTTTTTCTACGTTATATTACCATGCAAAAAAGCATTTGTCAACATTTTGGGAAATTATGCAAAGGTTTCTAATGGCATTTCTGGAAGTTTTTGATCTAAAAAATATACAAATTGGGGATAGAGTCATTGCATGTCCAACCAAAACAAAAAATTTAAAGAGATTTTCAATTCATCGCCGTCAAAATTCTGGTCAAAATTCCGAGGAATTCATTATTAGACGATCTGACATATCAAAGCTTGAAAAAAGGAGATGGCTGTCGGGTGCTTCAGAAGTTATGTCATTTTGCTGCTGAGAAATTGAATTATGCGCCGTCAAAATTCTGGTCAAAAAAACCGGCTCCTTATAAGATAGGGGCCGATTATCATTTTGTAATGAAGTATAGTACTTCATTACATTTTTGAAAAGCAATTAAGAGTAAAAATTGCAGGCAGTCAACAAGAAGCCGGAAGGATAAGGGGCATAGGTATGTGGTGTGTTGTACAGGTCCGACAGGGTGAGGAAGAGAGTGTCCGGCGGCAATGCCAGGAGAAGCTGTCTTCTGATCTGGTCAAGAATTGTTATGTTTTCTACTATGAAGAGAAGAAGCATATCCGGGGAGAGTGGGTTATACAGGAGAAGCCTTTATTCCCGGGATATGTTTTTATGGTCACGGATGAGGCTGACAGATTGAGCGATGAGCTGATCCGTATCAAGGGGAAGACGAAGCTTCTGGAATCGACGGATAAAGTAGCCCCGCTATCGGATTCGGAAGTGGAATTTCTGAAGACTTTTGGCGGAAAAGAACAGATTATAGAAATGTCAGAGGGTGTGATCGAACGGTCAAAAGTAAAGATTTATTCCGGGCCCCTGGTAGGAAAAGAAAGATATATATGTAAGATCGATCGCCATAAACGTCGAGCATTTTTGGAGTTGCCAATGCTTGGAGAGAGGCGGCGGGTGCAGGTGGGATTGGAGATCGTATCGAAGACTTAGGATTACTATTGAGAAATTCTCGCAGCATGGGCACGAGGGTTTTGGGAAAGTATGACATATCCGGCGTCTGGGAAATGAATGAAAGTACCAGACGGCACTGTGGCAGTGGGGCATTTCCCATGGGCACGGATGGCGAAGCATGCTCTTTTAAGGGGGAATGCTTTTCTTTATGCGCGGATATGCAGGTAAAGTTGGAGGATGGCTGTGTATTATGTGATACAGGTTGCATCGGGGATGGAAGAACGGGCGGAGGAACAGATCAATGTGGTGGTTGACAGAAGACTGTATGACCGCTGTTTTCACCCGATGCGTCATATGAAAAAGAAGCTGCGGGGAGAGTGGAGAGAGCTGCATGAGAAGCTGCTCCCCGGGTATGTATTTGTTGTGAGCGATTCCGTTAAGGAGTTGTATCAGGAGCTTAAGCATGTGCCGGCATTTACAAGAATGCTGGGGAAGGATGCTGAGCAGTTCATTCCGCTTTCCAAGGAGGAAGTAGAATGGCTGACGCGGATCATGCGGACGGCGGGGGATGGAATGGAAGTGGGGCTGTCCCAGGTGTCAGTATCGGAGGATGATGTGATCACCATACTGTCCGGACCGCTTAAAAGCATGGAAGGATATATCAGGAAGATCGATCTTCACAGGCGGATCGCGAAGGTTGAGGTTGAATTTATGAACCGGAAGACGGTGATACATCTGGGGATTGAGATGGTGGGGAAGAAGAGAGAGACCATGGCGGGATAGCCGTAGGCGGCAACCGTACAGTTGGAAATATATAGGAGGGAAGCGTGATATGGAGAAAAGAGAGATTCCGTTTTCGCCGCCGGATATTACAGATCTAGAGATAGCGGAAGTGATACGGACGCTCAAAAGCGGATGGATCACCACAGGACCCAGGACGAAGGAATTTGAAAGGGAGATCGCCGCGTATTGCGGGACGAAGCGGGCGGCGGCGCTGAATTCGGCTACGGCATGTATGGAGGCGGTCTTAAGGTTCTTAGGCGTGGGCGAAGGGGATGAAGTTATCACATCCGCCTATACATATACGGCATCGGCAAGCCCGGTATGTCATGTGGGGGCAAGGCTTGTGCTGGTAGATGTGGCGCGCGGCAGCTATGAGATGGACTATGACGCGCTGGAACAGGCGATCACGGAGAAGACGAAGGTGATCATTCCGGTGGATCTCGGAGGGGTGGTCTGTGATTATCAGAGGATCTTCGAGATCGTGGAGAGAAAGAGGACGTTGTTCCGTCCGGGAAATGAGATTCAGGAAGCGATCGGACGAATTGTTGTAGCCGCGGATAGTGCGCACGCGTTCGGCTCGAAGAGGAAGATTAACGGAGAGTGGGAAATGTGCGGGAATATCGCAGATTTTACCAGCTTTTCTTTTCATGCGGTAAAGAATCTTACGACTGCTGAGGGCGGGGCGATCACATGGAGAACCATTGATGGAGTGGATGATGACTGGATCTATCGGGAGTTTATGCTGATGTCGCTTCATGGACAGTCAAAGGACGCGTTGGCGAAGACAAAGCTTGGAGCCTGGGAATATGATATCGTGGAACCGGCTTATAAGTGGAATATGACGGATATCATGGCGGCGATCGGGCTGAGGCAGATGCAGAGGTATCCGGAGATATTGGCGAAGAGGAAGCAGATTATCGGGCGGTATGATTCGGCGTTCCGGCCGTTGGGAGTGCAGGTGTTGGAGCATTTTGAAAACGGACAGGCATCATGCGGACATCTGTATTTGATACGGATTCCAGGAATATCGGAAGAGGAAAGAAACCATATGATCCGTGAACTTGCCGGGCAGGGTGTGGCGTCGAATGTGCATTATAAACCGCTGCCGATGATGACGGCTTATAAGAAGATGGGATTCGATATCAAGGATTATCCGAATGCTTTTCGGCAGTATGAGAATGAGATCACGCTGCCGCTGCATACTTGTCTGGAAAATGAAGATGTGGAATATATTGTTAGGACAATGACGGAAGTTTCAATGAAATATAAAAATATAGTTGTGTAGATTAAGGCGAATATTTATGAGGGTGTCATACGGCTATAGCGATAGGATAATTTATGAGAAGGCAAAGAAACAATACAGTTTTAAGGCAGTGGGAAGATGTTCCAGAATTTATGAAAAATGAAAAAGTAAAAGAGTATTACGATATATTAAACAAAAGGCGATTTCAACTAAAAGTAAAACGTATTTTTGATGTGATAATGTCTTTTGTTCTGATTTTGCTGTTATCGCCAGTATTTTTAGGTATAGCAATATGGATTAGATTGGACAGTAGCGGTCCAGTTTTTTATAAGCAGGAAAGAATAACTCAATATGGAAGAAAATTTCAGATATTTAAATTTAGAACTATGGTAGATAATGCAGATCAAAGAGGTACTCTGATTACATTAAGAAATGATACAAGAATTACAAAAGCAGGAGAAAAAATTCGGAAATTAAGAATTGATGAAATACCACAACTATTTAATATATTCATTGGAGACATGAGTTTTGTAGGGACAAGACCTGAAGTTGGAAAGTATGTTGCAACTTATACAGATGAGATGAAAGCAACGTTACTTTTGTTGGCGGGGGTTACTTCGGAAGCTAGTATTAAGTATAAGGATGAAGATGAGTTATTGCAAAATACCGAGAATGCGGATGAAGTATATGTAAAGGAAGTATTGCCGAGGAAAATGAAATGGAATTTGAAAGCTATAGAAGAATTTGGAATATTTAGGGAGATATGTATAATGATCAAAACTGTATTGGCAGTGGGAGCACCAAAATGATTAAGCTATCAATCTGTGTGATTGCGCATAATGAAGAACAGTTTCTTCCTGGTCTTCTGGAAAATATAAGAAAGCAGACTTATCCACATCACTTTATTGAAGTAGTATTGGTTGATGGAATGTCGGTTGATAAAACAAAGAAATTGATGAAGAAATTTTCAGAAGATAACAAAGATTTCTACTCAATTCAAGTATTGGATAATCCAAAGAAGATTCAGGCTGCTGGATGGAATGTAGCGATTACTCATGCGACAGGTGACGTGATTTCTCGAATTGATGCACATGCAGTACTTCCAAAAGAATTTTCGGCACTTGTTGTAAAAGACATATCTGAGGGCGAGGATATTGTAGGTGGAATTAGACGGTGTATTATCGAACGGAACTCGGCTTATGGTAAGTTGCTTCTTGCCGCAGAAAATTCAGCTTTTGGAAGTAGTATCAACAAAAGCCGGAGAGGAAAAGAGAGATCATATGTAAAAACAATGTTTCATGCATCCTATAAGAAAGAAGTTTTTCAAAAAGTAGGTCTCTTTAATGAAAGTCTGATAAGAACAGAAGATAATGAGATGCACTATAGAATCAGGAAAGCAGGATATAAACTATGTTATGATCCAGAGATTGTTTCGTATCAGTATGCACGCAGTAGCCTGCAACATATGTTAAAGCAGAAGTTTGGGAATGGCTATTGGATTGGAATTACATTGAAAGTATGTCCAGGCTGCATCTCCTTATATCATTTAGTGCCGATGGCATTTGTATGCGGAATTATATTGACAGGGATTTTGGAAAAGATTGGTGTATGGCAGTTAGGAACAATAATGTGGTTATTATATGGATTGTTTGCGGTTTTTAATACTATAATCAGTGGTATAAATGAGGGATTTACCGTTTATAGTCCTCTAATGCCGATTTTATTTTTGCTTATACATATTAATTATGGAGTTGGAACTATATTAGGAGTGCTTAGGAATAATTCGCTATGAGGAATTTTTGGCAGAAACTAAAAAGAGTAAAGTTGAATGATATTTTCCAGATCTGGAAATTGTTGGCATCTATTCTGCCAGCATTATTTTATCGGTGTTTTAATAAGAATCTGTGGATTGTATGTGAAGACGCAATGGAAGCTAGAGATAATGGTTACTGGTTTTTCAAATATCTTCGAGAGAAACATCCAGAACAGAGTTGTGTATATGCAATTAAAAAGAAATCGGTGGATTATCAAAAAGTAGCAAAACTTGGGAGAACTGTAGAATATGGCTCATTGGCGCACTGGATTTTTTATTTAGCTTCTTCGAAGAAAATCAGTAGTCAAAAGGCAGGGAATCCCAATGCAGCTATTTTTTATTTTCTGGAAGTATATGGGTTACTTCATGACAAAAGAATTTTTCTACAGCATGGGATAACAATTAATGATTCTAGGTGGTTATATTATAGTGCTACAAAGATGACTGGCTTTATTTGCGGAGCATATCCAGAATATCAATACATATTAGATAAATTCGGATATCCCCCCAAAAAAGTCTACTATACAGGATTTTGTCGATTTGATGGTCTACATAATTTTCAAAGAGATCAGAAATTGATTTTAATTATGCCTACGTGGAGAGAGTGGATTGCCGATGAGGACGATCGGTTAATTGAATATGAAGGAACAAAGGAGATTCCAGAAACAAATTATTTCAGGCATTGGAATTCTTTCTTAAAAGATGAAAAATTAGAAATTTTGGCAGAAAAGTATAGTGTTCGATTTGTTTTTTTCCCTCATCGTAATATGCAGAAATACATGGAGTATTTTCCGGAATGTAAGAAATATATGACAATTGTCGGCAGTAAAGATTGGGATATACAGGAACTTTTAAAAAAAGCTTCGCTTATGATTACTGATTACTCCAGTGTTTTTTTTGATTTTGTATATATGAAAAAACCAGTAATTTTTTACCAATTTGATTATAAGAACTTTAGAAAAGGACAATATGGTGAAGGATATTTTAGTTATCAAAAAAATCCTTTTGGTGACAGAGAGACAAGGCAAGAAGAAATTTTTAATCTAATAGAAAAATATATCAAGAAAGATTTTTCAGTTACTAATGCATATCTGCAAGCACATAAAGAGTATTTTAGACTATATGATACGAATAATTGTGAACGAATATATAGAGTTATAAATTACATTTAGTTAGTGAGAGTATATTATGAAGAATATAAATATAGCACTGTTAGTATATGATATAAGTCTAACAGGAGGTGCAGAACGAGTTGCATTAAATCTGGCAACAGAATTTTCTGATTTATATGAAACACATTTAATTTCTTTTTTTGATGAAAGAAATATATTTGAAAATATATATCCTTTTAATACATTTGTTTTGTTTAGGAAGACTGTTTCTATTTCTTTGAATTTATTAAGTCTTTCATGCAAATTGCGAAGATATATTCAGAAAAATAAAATAAATGTATTAGTTTCAATTACGGCAGGAGTCGTAACGGTTGCAAATTTTGCAACTGCGAAAACAAATGTACAAGTTATATATGCGGAACATTCGAATCTAGAGAATAAAACATATGGTAAAAAACATGAGTTCAGACAGTTAATTGGAGCAAAGTTTTCAGATGCGATAGTTACTCTTACGAATCAGGATAAAAATAATTTTATAAGAAAGTATAAAATTTCAGAACGAAAAGTATGTACTATACCAAATTGGTTTGTATCGAATACAAGAGAAAACAAAGAATATAATATTCAGTCAAAAAAGATAATATCAGTAGGTCGTCTTGAAAAAGTAAAGGGTTATAATTATTTAATTGAAGTTGCAAAAAAAGTATATTTAAAATTCCCTGATTGGAAATGGGATATTTATGGAGAAGGTTCTTTACATGAAGAAATTCAAAAACAAGTAGATCAAAAAAACCTAAATAATTTTATTAAACTTAAAGGAAATGTAAAAGATGTGTTAGATATATACAACAATTATTCTATTTTTGTTATGACATCCTTGTATGAAGGCTTGCCAATGGTTTTGTTGGAAGCTCAAAGCGCGGGTCTTCCAGTAGTAAGTTTTAATTGTCCAACTGGTCCATCTGAAATTGTAGAAAATGGTGTAAATGGAATTATTGTTCAATCATATGATGTTGAAAAAATGGCAGAAGTTTTGGGATATTTAATGGATAATAAGGAATTAAGGAAGTACTATGCGTCAAACGCCAGGATTAATTTGCATCGATATGATAAAGAAAACGTAATGAAAAAATGGGTAGAATTATTCGAAAAAATATAAATAATATAAAAGAGTACCAATATATATAGGTGAGAATATGGGTAAAAATAAGATAGAAATAGGGTTAAAAGAATTATTGATTCTATTTTTTTCAATAGTAATATTAATTGTATCGATAGTAGTAAAAAGTGATAAATTATTGATAGGCGTATTTGTTGTGTGGATAATGATGATGATATATGCTTTTACAGATATTTATAATCATATTGTACTCTTTTTTTACTTATCATCTTTTTTTGTTTTTTTAATAGGACGAGAAATATGTTTTGTATATTTTGGATTGGAAAGATATTATACATATTTGGAACCTTACAATAGGTTTACGTTTTTTTTGTTAATAGTTAGTCTTGTATTTATTTTGATTGGATATATTTACTCAGGATGTCGATATCAATTTTCGATGTTATTAGTAAAAAGGAATAGATTGAGGGATATAAACACTAATAATTCAGATGTACATAAGGTTTATTCCAAAATATGTAAAATTGCTTTTTATATTTGTTATATAGTTTCAATAATTTCTACAATGATTCAAGCTATATATATTAAAAATGGTGGATATCTTGTTTCATACATGAGCGAAAATAAAAGTATATCACCTTTGTTTTCCTATATGACAGCTTTTTCAAGTATAGCACTATGTCTCTATTTAGCGACCAATCCTACAAAAAAATCTGCACTATGTGCACTGTTTTTTTATGAAATTTATGGGGTATTAACGATGCTTACAGGGCATAGATATACTTTTATAGCCATAAGTATGACAGTAATCATATATATGTGTATAAGAAATCGTATTGAAGGTGGATGGATAACAAAAAAATATATTATTGCAATTTTAGTAATGGTTCCGTTTTTAATTATTTTCTTATTAGCGCTTGATTCTATTCGGGTTGGTGGGGAATTTAAATTTGAAGGCGGGGGAAAATCTATAATTGCGTTTCTTGATCAACAGGGCGGAAGTATAAATGTAATTAAGAGAATATTTTATTATAAAGATGAAATAGAAGATCTTCATTTTACAGCTTTTGATAATTTAAGAAGTGTATTATTTGAAAATGCGATTGTTAGAAATATTTTTGATATAAAGGTATATTCAGGGAATTCTGTAGAACATGCACTATATGGACATTCGTTAGCTCATAGATTATCGTATTATGAGTATGGTGAGATGTATCTTCAAGGGCATGGTGTAGGTTCATGCTATATTGCAGAATTATATCATGATTTTGGAATGATAGGTGTAATGATAGGAAGTTTTTTTTATGGTTATATTCTAAAAAAAATAAACAATATTCAATTTGAAAATTATTTGGGAGATGGAATATTGATTGCAATGATATACTATGTTATTTTGGCACCTAGGGGGAATTTCGATGGTTTTATCGGAGGTATATTCAGTCTTTATTCAGTGTTCGGAACACTTATGATTTGTATAGTATCAAAATTTGTGATATGGACACGTATGCGAGACCAAAAATGAGTGTGAGGAGAATTTAATGTTGCATAAAATATTTAAGCTGTTGTATTTGCTGTTCTATAATATGAGACATAATACAAATATAAAAAGTTATTATGCATCTATATCTGCTGAATATGGGGAAAAAGTACTAATTGACAAAAATACTATAATAGAATCAGATGTATGTATAGGAGATCATAGTTATGTTAATAAAAATTCTTCTATAGAAAATTGTGTGATTGGAAAATATTGTTCTATTTCATCAGGGGTTTATATTTGTCCATTTGAACATGATATTGATATTATTACAACTCATCCTATAGCATATAGATTCAATTGTGAAAAACAAAAAAGGAAACCTGTATATATAGGAAATGACGTATTAATTAGTTTAAACAGTATAATATTGGAAGGGGTAACAATTGGTAACGGTGCTGTAATCGGTGCAGGTGCAGTTGTGACTAGAAATGTTGAGCCTTATGAAGTGGTAGGCGGTGTTCCAGCAAAACATATAAGATATAGAACTGATAAAAAAAGTATTGAATTATTAGAAAAAATGGAATGGTGGAATTGGCCATATGAAAAGGTGGTTGATAAAATAGAATTTCTACAGACGCCTATTAAAGAAGTGATTACAAGTAAAAATATTTAGGATGATTTTATGAACCGTTTAAAGCGCTTTTTACAAACAGCATTGACATATTTTATTGGGAATATACTTTCTAAACTTATCACTTTTGTTTTAATTCCTATTTATACAAATAAATTAACGCCATCTGAATACGGAAATTATGATTTAGTTATTACAATTATTACACTTTTTGTTTCTGTTGCCTTTTTTCAAATTTGGGATGGTATGTTTCGATTTTCGTTTGAATGCAAGGAAGATAATGAAAAGTATGACGTTGTATGTGATACATTATATTTCTATTTGATTGGTATTTTTTTATATCTAGTTGCCTTTTATTTTGCTTTTTGTATATTAAAATTCGATTATTATATTTTTGCACTTATATTTGGACTTATTTATGGCTTGCAATATGTCTATTCATTTATAGCTAGAGTGTTTTTAAGAAACAAATTGTTTGTCTTTTCTGGAACAGCCAATACTTTGGTAACGGCATTATGTAATATAGTATTTATTATTTATTTGGATTATGGAGTAGTATCTCTTTATTTATCTCAAATATGCGGGTGCATAATTCAAATATTAATTATTGAAATGTCAATAAAAATTCGAAAAAGATTTTTTAAACATAGACCAAATATAAAAGTACTAAGAAAGATGTTGAAATTTTCGATTCCTCTTTGTATAGCTACAATCTCATATTGGTTATTGAATGGATTTACAAAATTAGTAATTAATCAATGCCTTGGTGCTTATGAGAATGGAATTTATGCAATTGCAAGTAGTTTGGCAAATATAGTAGTTATTACAGTAAATGTGTTTCAGTTTGCATGGAATGAGACAGCATATATGATGGCAAATGATACAAACAGAAAAATTTTGTATAAAAAAAGTATTGAACTTCTGTTTGTAACAGTAGTGTATGGTTGTGCAATATTATGTATAGGTGTCAAATTATTATTTCCATTTATGATTGGTTCTGAATATAGCAGAGCATCAGAGATTATTCCAATTTTGATGATAGGAGTTTCATCAAATGCGATTGCTGGTTTTCTTGGAACAATATTTATGACTGAAAGAAAGACATCTTATATACTAATTAGTACAGTTTGTGCTGCATTTGTTAATATTTCGCTATCTAAAATTAGCGCAGTAATTGTGGGAATACAAGGAATTGTATTTATTCTTTCATTTTCTTTTATTTTGCTTATGGCTATTAGATTGTTTTTCTTAAAACAAAATTTTAATATTTCTATTAATATTTCTTGTTATTTCACAAGCATAGTAGTTATTATTTCTTTGCTAATGTATAAGTATGTAACTTCAATAATACCGCTAGTAGTGTACATATTTATATTAATCTTTATGTATTTGATGATTTCACAGAAACTTATGGGAATAAATTTTTTGGGGAAAGTACGAAAGGAAAAAGTATAATGCCCTTGATTACAGTATTTACATCAACATATAATAGAGCAAATTTAATTAAAAAATTATATTATTCATTAATGAATCAGGAATGTAAAGATTTTGAATGGATAGTAATTGATGATGATTCCATAGATGAAACAAAAGCTTTATTTGATAGTATTAAGGATGAAGATCCAGGATTTGCGATAACGTATATAAAACAACCTCATGGAGGAAAACATAGAGCTATAAATAAAGGTGTAAAAATTGCACGCGGAAAATACTTTTTTATTGTAGATAGCGATGATTATCTTTTCTCCTATAGTATTAAAATAATAAAAAAATGGATAAATGATAGCGATGAGAATTTAAATCTTGCAGGAGTATCAGGGCTTTGTCAATATCCTGATGGAAATGTTGTAGGAGAATTTCCGAATAGAATATTGTTTAGAAAAATTTCCTTTATTGATGTTAAAAATACAGATCGCTATTTATTCAAACTTTTGGGTGATAAAGCGGAAATTTATAAAACAGAGTTATTAAGAACACATCCGTTTCCAGAATTTGATAAAGAATATTTTATAACAGAAAGTATTTGCTGGAATACCTTGGCGAAAGAAGGATATAAAATTAGATGGTATAATGTACCTGTTTATATATGTGAATATCGTCCAGATGGTCTTACTTGTTCAGGAGCTAATAGGTTTGAAGGTCATAAAGAGAATTATCGAGGTTATTGTTATCAAGTAGAATGTAGTTTAAGACAATGCCGGTGTTATGAAGCAGTAACTTTTTTTAGAGAATATAATAATACGGCACGGTATTTGGGAAAAAATCTGGAACAAAGAGCGAAAGATATTGGATTATCAAGAGTTTCGTATCTTACATATTTGGTCAAATTGCCATTCTTATATTCTTTTCGTATGGTAATAAAATTGTTGCGTATGATTATTTGAAATATCGATGCTATAAAGATGTTTATTATTTTTTGAATAAAAATATTTTCAAGATGTATTCAAATTTGAGGATCTGAAATTATATTTTTCCTGGCTATGGGTAAAATGCTCGTGATAAAGAGATATGACGTTAAGAAAAAACTTATCAATACAATTATGGTCGGTTTTATAAGAGGAAAATAAATGTATGAAAACTAAACGACAAAAGATAAAGAAGAAAACAAAAGATGCTGTTTTGGGAGGAGCGGCTTCATTTTTGGCATATTTCTGTCTGAGAGATGGTGTTCCGAACGATACCGGGCAATTCGAAATCCCATATAGATTTAGTTTCAGTTGTAAAAATTTTAAGATTGAAGAGGCGTAAAATGAATATTTTAGAGGTATTAGAGTCATATAAAGGTTCAAATCAGGTTGCAATGATTAGCGGTGATAAAGAGATAACATATTTCCAATTGTGGAGTCAATCAGATAAGCTTGCTGCTTATATAAAGAACAACAATAAAGAAGATAAAACTCCAATTATCGTATATGGACACAAGGATCCCCTCATGCTGGTAGCTTTTTTGGCTTGTGCCAAGTCCGGACGAGCCTATGTTCCGATTGATATCAATGTTCCAAGGAATCGAATAGAGAGGATTGTCGATTCTGTAGATCCTACATTGATCCTTACAACAGAAGAGTTCTTACCATATAAAGGATATCAGCATATCAATATTACAGAAGATATCAGTGCATTTGAACAAGAGGCGGAGATTACTTCAAAGGACTGGATAAAAGAGGATGAGGTTTATTACATTATATTCACCTCTGGCAGTACAGGGGATCCCAAGGGTGTACAGATTACATACAGTGCTTTGAATCATTTTACAGAGTGGGCATTAACCTTAGGCAAAATGGAGAAGAGACGAAAATGTTTTATCAACCAGGCTCCGTTTTCCTTTGACCTGTCGGTAATGGATCTTTATATGAGTCTTGCCAGTGAATCGTGCCTGTTTGCTTTGGAAAAAGACGTTCAAGGGGATTATAAAAAATTATTTGAACAATTGAAGAGATCTGATGCAGATATCTGGGTATCGACTCCGTCTTTTGCAGATCTGTGCTTAGCAGATCCTTCCTTTTCACAGGAGCTGCTGCCGAATATGGGATTGTTCTTATTTTGCGGGGAAACTTTAACCAATAAAACAGTGGGGAGTTTGCTAGAACGTTTCCCCAAGGCTCAGATTTATAACACATATGGTCCAACAGAAAGCACGGTTGCAGTGACAGAGATATGTGTAGGCTATCAGATAAACGAGATATATAATCCTCTGCCTGTGGGGAAAGCAAAGCCAGGTACGATTATTAAAATTATGGATGGTGAGGAAGAGTTACCGGAAGGGGAAAAGGGCGAGATTATCATTATAGGAAATACCGTCAGCAAAGGATATTATAAAAATGAAGATGAGAATCAGCGAGCCTTTTTTCAATATAATTATGACGGGAATTCCTGTGTTGCTTATCGGACAGGCGATAAGGGATATTTTAAAGACGGATGGTTATTCTATTGCGGACGTATCGACCTGCAGATCAAGCTTCATGGATATAGAATGGAGATTGAGGATGTGGAGAAGAATCTAATGAAAGTACAGGGTGTAGAGAAGGCGGTTGTCGTCCCCATTTTTGAAGTGGGGGGGGGGCAAAATCAGGTATTTAAAAGCCTATTGTATTTATGACCAAATAGTTGAAAATACTGCGCGGTTACAAAAGAAAATTAAAGAAGAGATGTCAGCGTTTGTGCCTGATTATATGATTCCCAGGAAGATTCAATTCGTAGATGAGATCCCTATCACTGCGAATGGGAAAGCAGATAGAAAACGGATACAGGAGATGTACTGATGTCTTTTTATGATGGATTAGCATTTTTTATCGTATTGTTACTGGGGTGTATACCGGCGATTATCTTAGGGATGAAGGAGAAAAGGATTGGGAATTATACCATACTTTTTTCTATAGGGATTATTTTTATCATATATCGTGAAACACCGCTGGAATTATTTTATTTGCTTTTGTATTTGTTTTTAGAATGGCATTTGATTGCATTGTATCAATATAGCCTGCGCAGATTTGGAAGAAATAAGGAAATCTTCCATCATGCAGTTCTTTTTGCACTACTGCCTTTAGTTATGGCGAAATTAAGCGGCTTTATCGGACATCATTGGTTTTCATTTTTAGGGATATCGTATATCACGTTCAAGGTTTTACAGATTATTATTGAGAGCTATGACGGGATAATTGAAAAGAATGGTTTTTCCCAGACTGTAGCTTTTTTGATATTTTTCCCGACTCTTAGCTCCGGGCCGATCGATCGGAGCAGAAGATTTGAGCAGGATTTTGCTAGAAGATGGGAGAGACGGGAATATGCGGAGCTTTTGCAAAAGGGTATCTGGAAGATCTTGCTGGGAATTTTGTATAAGTTTGTTTTGTCGGTGATTGCTTATGACATTTTAGGAAGGATAAACGGAAGGTACGATCCGCAATATGTGATTTTGTATGCTTATGTATATGGAATTTATATGTTTTTTGATTTTGCGGGATATAGCTTGATGGCAATTGGAACGAGTTACATATTTGGTATCTGTACGCCGGATAATTTTAACAAGCCGTTTATCAGCAGGGATATGAAAGAGTTCTGGGACCGATGGCATATCTCGCTGTCGCATTGGTTTCGTGATTTCCTGTTTTCGCGGTTTATGACGGACGCGATACGGAATAAGCGGTTTAAGAACAGGCTGAATGCAGCGTCTATGGGGTTCATAGTGAATATGTTGGTTATGGGTATGTGGCATGGGCTGACAAAAGATTATTTACTATATGGGTTGTATCACGGTGTTCTTCTGGCAGTCACGGAGATTTATCAGAAAAAGAAGTGGTATCGAAGAGTGAAAAGTAAAAAATGGTATCAATGTATTTCCTGGTTTGTGACGTTGAATTTGGTAATGTTTGGATTTTTGATATTTTCAGGTAAATTTTTAGAAACATGGGCAGTGCTTATGAGATATTTATAATTGATGGAGGTAGAAAATGGAAGAAAAGTTGTTAGATATCCTTGAAAGGATCTGTGATGATGAGGCTGTAAGAGAAGATTTGGAGATGGATTTGTTTGAAGAAGGGCTTTTGGATTCGCTGGCGATTGCGGAATTGATCGTCGCAGTTGAGGAGGAATTTAAAGTATTATTATCCCCTACAGAATATGAGAAGGAAGAACTGTCGACAGTTCATAAGATTGAGAAGATATTGAAGGCAAAGGGTGTAGAATAGATGAAGAAGCTGTATGCAATGATAGCCGGATTCTTGTTGTTTGTGATTGTTGTGTTTGGATTCGATCAACATCTGGATAAGCAGATTATGAACAATAAGGAAGCGGTAAGGAATCATAGAACTTATGAGAGATTCTGGAGCAGTGAGACTCAGAAGTTGGTGATGGATGAGAATACGCTTCCTATTTTTGGTTCTTCTGAGTTGGTATCGCTGGAAGATTATGAAGAGAATATATCGAGTTTTTTAAATAGTCCGGATATGAATATAGTGACGATAGGAGGAGGATATTTTCAATCGCTCAGCCATACAATGGAGTTGGGAGCGATTGCGGAGAATGTTGAAAGTAAGAAAGTTGCTTTGTTTTTGTCACCGCAGTGGTTTGAAGAAATGGGAGTATCAAAAGAAGCATTTCCTGGAAGATTCGGAGAAGAGAATTTACTGGAATTTTTAGCTAATGATAGAATTAGTGACACAAATAAAACCTATGTTCTGGATCGTGTACTCACTCTGTTAGAAGATAGTTCTATACAGAGACGAAGAGTAGAAAGATATAAAAAAGCTTATGAGAATAAAATAAGCGTAGATGGAATATATATGGAGGTCATGCATAATTATTGGAAATTACGAGGAAAATATTCAGTATGCAGACAAATAGATGAAATGAGTCAAAATGTTCCTGAAGTTGATTTGAAGCATATGGATTTTAAAGAAATGTTATTAGTTGCAGAAAAACAGGGGAAGAACAATTGCACTAATAATGGTTTTGGGATTTATGATGAGTATTGGGATACATATGTAGAGGAAAGATACAAAGCTGGAGAAGTGAAAGAAAAAGCAGAGTTTTATACAGACTCTATTGAATATGAGGATCTTAGATGTTTTCTGCAAGTTGCAAAAGAATTGGGGATTGATGTGATTTTGGTTAGTATACCGGTAAATGAGGCATGGTACATATTTCAAGGAATGCTCTGTGATAAATATTATGAAAATATCAAAATGATATCAAAAGAATATGATAATGTTGTATTGGTTGATATGACAAAATATGCAGATGAAAAATATTTCCATAAAGATGTTATGCATCTTGGCTGGAAGGGGTGGGTAAGAGTAAATGAAGCATTATATAAAGAATTTAAGAAAGAATGAAAAAGTGCAGATTATAGTATATGCATTAGGAACATGTATTATATGTATATTTATTTTGATGTATTTATTAGGTGCAGATATATCACAGGCACCTACTTATATATATAGTCAGTTTTAAATAAAAGATCAATGGAGGCGGCTATACATATGTGTCACTGCCTCCATTGCACTGGAATATTTTCGGGTTTGTCAAGCAGAATGTATAAGTTCTGCAAGTGTCTCAAAAGATGACGTCTAGTAAATCTAGCAAGGAGCTGCTATTATCAAACGATTTTCGTTGACATAATATTCTTTATCCATTAAAATGTGTTTTACAGATGAATATGTGATTTTCAGAGAGACTATCATAGTCTTTGATTGCCGATGTCAGGCCGATTCTATTTTCTAAGAAGTCCATCCCGGGTTCAGGGAGAGATCCATGATGTAAGAAGCTGTAGGAAAATGAGAAATTTGTTCAATATCATTGTATGTAGGGTTGCTTTCTGCTATAGTAGATTTAGAACATGATATATGTATTCAGATAATTTTTAGTAGATTTTCTTAAGATAGTTTCTCTGTATCAAGTCACAGATAAGGAGGAGCTATGTTTGAAGAAGAGGAAGAAGAAAAGAACCAGAACGAAAGATAATGTCGGAATAGAGAGCCGGGCAAGAACAAAAGATCAGAATAGATGTGAAGAATCTGCCATTCAGAAACATGAAGATGCGGCGCTTAAGACTGTGCTGGGATATTTTGCGGATGAACTGCTCCCATATTTTGGAATCAAAGGAGAAGTGAAAGGATATGCGCCGACGGAGATCATACATTTGGAATTGAAGCGTCTTTTACAGGATTTTAACCTTATAATGAGCGACGGATCTTGGAAACATTTTGAGTTCCAGAGTAAGAATGAAGGGACGAAAGGTCTGCGCCGTTTCCGGAGCTATGAGGCGGTGATGAGCCAACATTATAAGGTGCCGATTACCACCTATGTGTTATATTCGGGAAATATACGGAAGCCCATGACAGAATTACAGGAGGGGGAGAATACATATCGGGTAGTTCCAATCATTATGAGAGATAAAAATGCGGATAAACTCATTGGGAAACTGATGAAGAAGGCAGAAGCGGGCGAGGATTTTACAAGAAGTGATCTGGTGCCGCTGTCCTTGTGTCTTTTGATGGGAGGAAGGATGCCGCTTGCAGATCGGGTGAAGGATGCGTTTGAGATTATTCAGAAGGCAAAGGGAGTCAGTGCGGAGGATATTGCAAGGTTGGAAGCGGTGCTGTATGTGATGGCAGATAAGTTTCTGAAGCGGGAAGAGATGGAGCGGATAAAGGAGGAGATCGGAATGATGAAGTTGACTCAGATGATGGTAGAGATGGGTAGAGAAGAAGGAAGAAGTGAAGGAAGAAGTGAAGGAAGAAGTGAAGGAAGAAGAGAGGGAGTTGATCAGGTAAATCGACTGTACCGGCGATTAGTTGATGAGAAAAAGTATGAAGATTGGGAACGTTCAACCAGAGATGGTGAATACCAGAAGTATTTATTTGAGAAGTATAGTATTTTATAGTGGAAAGATCTGGATAGATAGCTCGCCTTTTGGCGGGCTTATTCCCTTGCGTATTATATAACTCAAACTTCGCACATAGATTTTGCCTATGCACCTGGTGAGTAGGTACTTATTAAAGTGCGAAGTTTGAGTATAAAGATCTGGGGCATTCTGACATGGATATTCAATACCGAATATCTGTCTAATATTCAATTCTAAAATAAGTTTCCAAGTAAGCAGGGAATAATCAATATCTTTCGCTTCTTGAATCCAATAGCCAAATCTTTCGCTCATTTCACTTTTTTTTCACAGTTTTTCCATATTTTCCCCACAGTTTGTTTCTATAATGACTTCATTGCATTTATCTTTGAGGCGGTCGTCTCCTTCCGAATTCATTTGGCATTGGCAGCAATGCTGAATGCTGGCCGCTTTTAAGATAATGCATTTATTAATGAAAGATATAGAGACGTAAGGAGCAGGAAATGAGTAATCAGAACGCATTTGAACGTGTAGAGAAGAAGTATCGGCTGGATCAGAAGCAATATGAATCCTTTTTTGATGCCGCGTCGGAGAGAATTCATATGGATGAATATGGCTTACATACTATCCGCAATATTTACTATGACACGCCTGATCATGAACTGATCCGCCGGTCGCTTGATAAGCCCAGATATAAAGAGAAGTTCCGGCTCAGGGGTTACGGCGAGGTTCAGGAAGATAGTATAGTATTTCTGGAGATCAAGAAGAAGTATCAGGGAATTGTCTATAAGCGGAGGGAGCAGCTATCCCTGGGGCAGGCGAGGAACTATCTGGAAGAGGGGAGCAGGTTAGGGCAGAGGAGTCAGATTTTAAAAGAGATTGATTATTTTTTCGAGCGTTATCATCCGAAACCCATGCTATATCTTGCATATGACAGAGAGGCTTATGTGGGGAATGAAAATGAGGAGCTTCGGATCACAATAGACCGGAATATCCGAAGCCGAAGCCATCGGTTGGAATTATCCTATGATGGGGAATGCCGGTTGCTGAACCAGGGAAAATACCTGATGGAGATCAAGGCGGCGGACGCTTATCCTATTTGGCTTGCTAAGCTGTTGTCTGAGTTGGAGATTTTCCCCGTTTCTTTTTCCAAATACGGAGCAGTGTATTCGCATTCAAAGGGAAAATTATAAAAAGATACAGGAGCAGAGAATATGTTTACAAGTATATTGAGTAATGTAGAGGGCATCCTGACGATACAGGACGTGTTATTGTGCACGGCAGTATCGCTTGTACTGGGTCTGCTGGTTGCGGTTCTTTATGGATATCAGGGAGCGTGCAGTAAGAATTTTATGATGACGATCGTGCTGCTGCCGATGTTGGTACAGATGGTGATCATGTTGGTAAACGGCAATCTTGGAACCAGTGTTGCTGTGCTTGGGGCGTTCAGCCTGGTGCGGTTCCGGTCGGTTCCGGGTTCATCCAAAGAGATTGCGGTGATCTTTTATGCTATGGCGGCAGGGCTTGCGACAGGAACCGGTTTCCTGGGATTTGCCGTAGTGATGACGATTGTGGTAGGATCAGTATTTTTCCTGCTTGAGAAGACTCGTTTTGGTGAATGGAAACAGGAGCAGAAGGATCTTCGGATTATGATCGCAGAGCATCTGGATTATACGGGGATTTTTGAAGATATTTTTAAGAAATATACAAGCAAATGCAGCCTGCAGAGAGTGAAGACAACGAATCTCGGGAGTATGTATGAATTGGATTATCATATAACTTTGAAGGACGCGGGCAAGGAGAAGGAGATGCTTGATGAGATTCGCTGCAGAAACGGTAATCTGACGATCATCTGTGGCCGCAGAGCAACGATTCAGGAAGAATTGTAGGGAGGAAGACAATGAAAAGCAGGATTCACATATTACTTCTTGTAATATTGATCGTTTCGGTTATGGCAGGATGCGGACGGCAGGATGCGGACAGGGGAGCGGTTATGGATGCAAAGGCGGCATCGGATCGATCGGAACATGCGAAGATATCCGCTGTCGAGCTGACAGAAGGAAAATACAGTGAGGAAAAATTGGATGATACTTGGGAGGAGAGGGATTCGGTACAGATAGAATTGGATGGAGATGAGATTGCGGTGAAGGCATCTGAGCCGGGAAATGGTGCTGATGGGACGGATAGTGATAATAAATTCGGTGTGAATATTTCAAAAGGGCGGGCTGTGATCACTCAGGCAGGGACGTATGTCTTATCAGGAACACTAGAAGACGGACAGATCGTGATTGACGCGGATAAGGAAGATTTGATCCGTATGGTGCTAAACGGTGTGAAAATGAATTGCAGCAATTCGGCATCGATCTGTGGTAAAGGCGGGAACATAGTCATTATCCTGGCGGAAGGCACGGAGAATGTGATTACGGACGGTATGGAGTATGTATATGAAGAAGGGGAGGATGAACCGGGGGCTGCAATTTTTGCGAAGGATGATCTGACCTTTAACGGAACCGGTACATTAAGCATTACAGGGAATTATAAACATGGGATCCAGTGTAAGGATGATCTGAAATTCATTACCGGAACCTATGAGATCAAGGCTGCAGAGGATGGGATCGTCGGGAAGGACAGCGTCACCGTGAGAAACGGAAATTTTACCATTGATAGTGGGGATGACGGGATAAAAGCGACCAATACCAGTGAGCCTGATAAAGGGTATATTCTGATCGAGGATGGTTCTTTTCAGGTTACGGCAGGCGGAGACGGGATTCAGGCGGAGACGCTGCTGCGGGTGAATGACGGGAATATGGAGATCACATCAGGAGGCGGGAGCCGAAACGCAAGCGCTAAGCTGAGAGGACAGATGGGCAGCGGAAAGGTGATTCCAGGAAGACAAGAGCCGAATAGCGGACAGACAGAAGAGGGCACGGCGCCGAACGGCGGACAGGCAGAAGAAGGAATGGCGCCGCCGGATGGATTTGGAGGTTTCAGAGGAAAAGACCAGCCGCCTGACGGAATGGCGCCGCCAGAAGGCCGGGAACCGAACGGAGAATCTCTAAACGATGAGCAAGCGTCAGGAGAGACGGCGTATCCGGGTGAACAGGAAGCAAAGGAGGAAGCCGCAGTCTATGACAGTACGAAAGCCCTGAAATCATATGTGGAACTGATCATTGCGGGAGGAAAGTTTGACTTGGATTCCTGCGATGACGGGATTCATAGCAACCAGAATGTGACCGTTAGCAACGGAACATTTTGTATCAATGCAGGGGATGACGGGATCCATGCAGACCAAACGCTGACTATAGAAGACGGGGATATAGATATTCAGCAGAGTTATGAAGGCATTGAAGGGTTTGAAGTAGTAATTGACGGGGGAAGTGTGAAGATCCGGTCGTCTGATGACGGAATTAATGCTGCGGGTGAAGATAATGCTGCGGATTCAGCCGATGATTTGGCTGATGCCGGCGGGGCTGAAGAGAGATTTGGCCGCTGCAAAGGAAATTCTATGGAAGAAGACCAGGGGGCGGTATTGACGATCAATAGCGGTACGGTATATGTAAACGCCGGCGGGGACGGATTGGACGCCAATGGGGATATTTTTATAAACGGCGGGGATATAACCGTTCACGGACCGGCAGACGGCGGAAATGGGACACTGGATTATGCATCGGTATGTAAGATTGCCGGGGGCACATTTACAGGAATCGGAAGCGCCGGGATGATCCAGAATCCAAGTGAAGATTCTGTGCAGCCAGTCATTGTCTGGAGATTAGATGAGCCTATAGAAGCCGGAACGGTCATTGCTGTCAAAGATATGGAAGGCAATGTGATCGTGGAGAAAACGACGGAAAAAACGGCGCAGTGGTTCGCGGTGTCTTCTCCGAAGTTTGCAGAAGGGGAAACTTATACGGTCTGTGCAGGCGATGTAGCCAAAGAAGTAGATTTGGAGCGGATCGTACAGGATGCGTCGCTTGAATAATTATAACATGATTTTGGATCAATGTGCAGCTGCGCCGTGCCAGTGTGAAGTCTTCGGGAAGAGCTGTAAGAATAGGTAAGTAAGAAACAGTCCGGTAGAAATTCAGGCTTTTTAAGGCCCTGGATTTTTACCGGACTGTTTTCTTATTTATTTTAGCAGTATTTATTCCCGCGAGCAATGAACCAAGCGGGCATGTTTGGATTTTTGGGATTGTATTTTGGTCCATATCCATTCTCATACAAAAGGACAGCCTCTTTGCCATGCGGACTTCACATCGGATATTGCTGACAGGAAATGAATGTGTTACAATAGGAAGAGCAAAAAACTGGAGGATAAAATGACAAGATGATTAACCGGGATTGGGAGAGATTCGGGGAGGATATCCGAAGAACCGTCCAGAATGCGATTGATTCCAAGGACTTCGGCAAGCTGAATCAGACCATTACGAATACAATTAACGATGCGGTCGACAGTATCGCGAATAATATAAGGAATGCACAGAACGGCCAGGGCAGGCAGGCGGCACATCCTTATCGGGAAGAATCACCTAAGAGACGTCCGAATCAGGAACATCCATATCAGGCAGATCCGAATCAAAAACATCCATATCAGGGGCGGAAGCTTCCGAAGCTGTTTTGCACGACGGCATCCGTGAATATGGAAGGAATGCTGATGACGGTCATAGGGGCGGTGCTTGGAGGCGCCGGTCTGATCCTGTTCATCCCTATGCTGTTAGCCAATCTGACGGGAGTATGCGGGATTGCTGAGATTATAATGATGGCGTTTTTTCTGGTCCTTTCGGTGGGAGGATTTACACTGTGCGGATGCGGGAAGGGCATATGCGGCAGGGTAAGAAGATTCAAGGCGTATATACAGATCCTTGGACAGAGGGAATACTGCAACATCCGCGAACTGGCGGACAAGTCTAAGAAGAGCGTAAAATACGTGATAAGAGATCTGGAATATATGCTCTCGAAGAAATGGTTCCTTGAGGGCCATATGGACAGGCAGAAGACCTGCCTGATCGTAAGCCACGGGATGTATCAGCAGTATCTCAGCATAGAGGCTGGCAGAGCTGAGAGCGGATTTGGAGAGAGGAAAAGGGAGTCCAAGGTATCAGAAGGAGAATCCGGGAATCGGGCAGAGGAAGAAGAACCTAAGACAGAGAAGCGGCCGAAGCTTCCGCCGGAGGTCCAGAAGGTGGTCGATGAAGGGGACGCCTATATTCTTAAGATACATGCGTGCAATGATGCGATCATGAGCGGCGAGATGTCGGCGAAGATCTCAAGGATGGAGATGCTGATCGATAAGATATTCGACAGAGTGGAGCAGGATCCCGAATCGATTGACGATATCCGCAGGATGATGGAGTATTACCTTCCGACGACGGTGAAGCTGTTAGAGGCGTACCGGGAATTGGATTCTCAGCCGGTGGACGGAGAGAATATCAGATCTTCGAAGCGTGAGATCGAGGCTACGCTTGATACGCTGAACGTGGCTTTCGAGAAGCTTCTTGACGGGATGTTCCAGGAGACGGCATGGGACGTCTCTTCGGATATATCGGTGCTGCATACCATGCTTGCCCAGGAAGGGCTTACGGACGACGGATTATGGAGGACAAGACAAGATGAACAATGAATTCGAGGGATTTAACGCGGTTCCTGAACTTACCCTGGAGCCATTCAAGGAGGAGGCCAGGCCGGTCCTGGCAGAAGAGAAGAAGGATCCGGTGCTTGACGAGAGCATTTTATCAGAAGAAGAGAGGCGGGCGGTTGATGCATTTGCCGCACAGATCGACCTGACGAACTCCAATGCGATCCTGCAATACGGAGCGGGTACGCAGAAGAAGATGGCGGATTTTTCCGAGTCGGCTCTTGAAAATGTACGGACGAAGGATCTTGGAGAGGTGGGAGAGCTTCTCTCTAATGTAGTGAGGGAACTTAAAAGTTTTGATGAAGAGGAAGAGAAGGGATTCCTGGGAATTTTTAAGAGGACGTCGGGGAAGATCCAGTCCATGAAGACCCGATACGCTAAGGCGGAGACGAATATCAACCAGATCTGCAAGGTGCTTGAATCCCATCAGGTGCAGCTTCTTAAGGATATTGCTGTACTTGATAAGATGTATGGCCTGAATCTGACGTATTTCAAAGAACTGTCCATGTATATTTTAGCGGGGAAGAAGAAGCTGACGGAAGTCAGAGGCAGTCAGCTTCCCGGACTTCTTGAGAAGGCGTCAAGGACGGGGCTTGCAGAGGATGCCCAGGCGGCGAGGGATCTGGACGCTATGTGCAACCGGTTTGAGAAGAAGATCCATGACTTAGAGCTTACAAGGACGATCTCGATGCAGACGGCGCCTCAGATACGGCTTATACAGGGGAACGATACCCTGATGGTAGAGAAGATCCAGTCTACGGTGGTCAATACGATCCCTCTCTGGAAGAGCCAGATCGTTCTCGCTCTGGGAGTAGAGCATTCCGCGCAGGCTGCGGCGGCACACCGGGAAGTGACGGATATGACGAACGAGCTCTTAAGGAAGAATGCGGATACGCTTAAGATGGCTGTCACCGAGACGGCCAAAGAAGCAGAGCGCGGTGTGGTGGAGATCGAGACGCTGAAGCACACTAACGAGACTCTGATCTCAACCCTTGACGAGGTGATGCAGATTCAGCGGGAGGGACGTAAGAAGCGCGCCGAGGCTGAACAGGAGATGAGGCGGATCGAGCAGGAGCTTAAGACGAAGCTTCTGCAGGTACATGGTTAATGACATTTATTTCAGAAAACCCTTGATTTTACGGGAATAAGGTGCTATACTAGCTTACAGTTACATAAGGAAATCGGCAGGAGAGTGAACGAGAGTTCACTCTTCTTTGTTGATAAGGAGGATTTGATATTGACAAAGAGAGAGATGTACGAGAAGAACACGGAAGAGATTCTGATCCCCATGACGGAGGAACTGGGATTCGAACTTGTGGACGTAGAATATGTGAAGGAGGGTTCATCCTGGTACCTTCGGGCATATATTGATAAGCCGGGAGGGATCAACATTAACGACTGCGAGACGGTGAGCCGCAGGCTTTCGGATATCCTGGACGAGAAGGATTACATCGACGAGGCATATATCCTGGAAGTCAGTTCGCCCGGACTTGGGCGGCCGCTTAGGAAAGAGAAGGATTTTAAGAGAAGTCTTGGGGAAGAAGTGGAGATTCGGACGTATCGTATGATAGATAAGCAGAAGGAATTTACCGGGATCCTGAAAGATTATGATGAGAAGACGGTGACCATAGAACTTGACGGCGGGACCGTAAGAATATTTGAGAAGAGCGATATTGCGTTGATCCGCCTGGCATTTGATTTTTGAGATAGGAGGAGAATAGAAAATGAATACGGAACTGTTAGAAGCATTAAATATATTGGAAGAGGAGAAGGAGATCAGTAAGGAGACGCTGTTGGATGCGATCGAGAATTCTTTGCTGAATGCCTGCAAGAACCACTTTGGGAAGGCTGACAATATCAGATTGATCATGGACAGGACGACTTGCGAGTATCAGCTATTCGCGGAGAAGACGGTGGTCGAGGATGTGGAGGATAAGTTAGAGGAGATCAGCCTTGAAGATGCCCGGGAGATCGACGGGAAATACGAGCTGGGCGATATCGTGCAGATCCCTATCGAATCGAAGTCATTCGGGCGTATCGCAACTCAGAACGCGAAGAACCTGATCCTCCAGAAGATTCGCGAGGAAGAGCGCAAGGTGGTCTATGAGCAGTATTTCGAGAAAGAGAAGGATATTGTGACGGGAATCGTCCAGCGCTATGTGGGAAGGAATGTCAGCATCAATCTTGGCAAGGCTGACGCCATGCTGACTGAGAATGAGCAGGTGAAGGGCGAGGTATTCAAGCCGACCGAGAGGATCAAGCTGTATGTGGTGGAGGTCAAGGATACGACGAAGGGGCCGAAGATCCTGGTATCGCGGACGCACCCGGAACTTGTGAAGCGTTTGTTCGAGGCGGAAGTTACAGAGGTGAAGGACGGAGTTGTAGAGATCAAGAGTATTGCCAGAGAAGCGGGAAGCAGGACGAAGATCGCGGTGTGGTCCAACGATCCTGATGTAGATCCGGTGGGAGCATGTGTCGGTATGAACGGCGCCAGAGTCAATGCGATCGTCAACGAGCTGCGCGGTGAGAAGATCGACATCATTAACTGGAGCGATAATCCGGCTATCCTGATTGAGAACGCCTTAAGCCCTGCCAAGGTCATTTCGGTCATGGCTGATCCCGACGATAAGACCGCCGGTGTGATCGTGCCGGATTACCAGTTATCTCTGGCGATCGGTAAGGAGGGACAGAACGCAAGGCTTGCGGCAAGGCTGACGGGATATAAGATCGATATCAAGAGCGAGACGCAGGCGATTGAGTCCGGGGATCTGCCGGAGAACTATCTGGAGCTGAGCGAGGGCGTGTTTGAAGAGGAATACGAGGAGCCGTATGAGGAAGAAGGCTATCCAGACGGCGGGTATGCTGAGGAAGGATACGAAGAAGACGGTGATGCCGGTGAAGGATATGAGGAAGAGGATTATCCTGCCGGTGAAGGCTTTGAAGAAGAGTATCCTGAAGACGGTTACGCCGGGGAAGGATATGCCAAAGAAGACTATCCTGCCGGTGAAGGCGGCTTTGAAGATGAGTATTCAGAAGAGGATTCGGATGAGGAAGACGAGATTATATTTGAAGAAGTAGAGGATTAGGTGATTATTTGGCGGCAAATAGAAAGGTCCCCATGCGCAGATGTGTGGGATGTCAGGAAATGAAGAGTAAAAAAGAGATGATTCGTGTGATCAGGACGCAGGAAGGTGAATTCTCGCTGGATGCGACCGGCAAGAAGAACGGGCGCGGCGCTTACATCTGTCCGTCCAAAGAGTGTCTGAGGAAGGCCGTGAAGAGCAAGGGACTGGAACGTTCGTTCAAGCAGCCTATCCCGGAAGAGGTGTACGAAGCATTGGAAAAGGAGATGGGAATACTTGGGACAGAGTAAGGTGCTGTCAATGATCAGTATGGCTACAAAGGCCGGAAAAACAGCCAGCGGAGAGTTCTGCACGGAGAGGGAAGTGAAATCCGGCGGCGCCGCGCTGGTTATCGTGGCAGGAGATGCGTCTGACAATACAAAGAAGAAGTTTAAGAATATGTGTGATTATTATCACGTGCCAATCTGTTTTTATAGAGATAAAGATACCTTGGGGCATGCAATGGGAAAACAGTTCAGAGCATCCCTTGCAATACTGGATGAGGGATTTGCAAAGGGAATCAGAAAGCATATGGATACAGAAGATGACACAATTGCATGGTAACGTAAAGTATTGGTTACAAAGTAGGAGGTAGTTAATATGTCAAAGATTAAGATATACGAATTAGCGAAGGAACTGAATGTCCCGAGCAGGGAAGTGCTTGAGTTCCTGAACGGGAAGAATATAGAAGTGAAGAACCATATGAGCGTGCTGGAGGAAGCAGACGCCAATGTGGTAAGGAGATCCTTCTCAAAGGGAGAGTCCGCAGAGGCGAAGCCGGAGCAGGAGGCGCCTAAGAAAAAGAATATCGTGCATGTGTTCCGTCCGCAGAACACGCAGAACGGTTCAAAGCAGGGAAGAAGGACGGGAGGAAGAGCAGGGCAGCCGCAAGGGGCAAGAACCGCTCAGCCGCAGGGCAAGCCGATGCAGGTGAATAACGGCCGTCCGGCGAAGGCAGCGCCCGTGCGTCCTGCAGCCGCGTCAGCGTCCGAGAAGCCGCAGCCGGCGAAGCGCCCGGTATCCCCGGCAGCGAAACCGGCAGAACCGGCGAAGCGTCCGGTATCCCCGGCAGCCGTGTCAGCAGAGACGGTGAAGCGTCCCGCAGCGGGAACCCCGGCAGCCGCGGAACAGATACGGCGGCCCGCAGCGTCATCCGAGAGGCCGCAGGGAGCGTCCGGTGCGGAGCGTCCGGCAGACCGTCCGTCAGAGAGAGCAGCGTCAGAGAGGAAACCTTTGCAAAGGCGTTCAGATCGCTCGGATCGTTCGGACAGAGGTACAGAGAGGCGTTCGGATTCCAGAGGAGGCGGGCAGCCGCGCACAGACCGTCCGCAGGGAGGCCGTTCTGACAGATTCCAGGGCGACAGAGACGGAAGAGACCGTGATAACAGAGAGCGCGGCCGTTTTGGAGACAGAGATAACAGGGAGCGCGGCCGTTTCGGAGACAGAGATAACAGAGACAGGTTCCAGGGAGACCGCGATAACAGGGAGCGCGGCCGTTTTGGAGACCGCGACAATAGAGACAGGTTCCAGGGAGACAGAGACGGTAGGGACCGTGACGGAAGAGACAGAGATAACAGAGACAGGTTTCAGGGAGACAGAGATAACAGAGAGCGCGGCCGTTTTGGAGACCGCGACGGAAGAGGAGATAACAGGGACCGTGACGGAAGAGACCGCGGCCAGGGCCGTAAGCCGGGAGAGAGAGCTGACCGGAGAGGCGGCGATAAGAGGGGCGGCAATTCCGGTATTCCGGCGCCTGCAGTGGAGGCTCAGAAGCCGCAGCGCAGCAAAGGAAAGGGCAAGGAAGATCACAAGAAGAAGGATTACCGCCGCGAGGAAGAGGAAGGAAGATCAGCGAAGGGCAAGAAGAAGAACGAGCCGAAGCAGCAGTTCCAGAAGCCGCAGCAGCGTGAGCAGAAGGTGGAGGAAGAGATCAAGTCAATCGTGCTCCCTGAGGTTCTGACCATCAAGGAACTGGCTGATAAGATGAAGATTGTACCTTCCGTCATTGTGAAGAAGCTGTTCATGCAGGGCAAGATCGCGACGGTCAATCAGGAGATCGATTACGAGACCGCAGAAGGTATCGCTCTGGAATTCGATGTTCTCTGCGAGAAGGAAGAAGTCGTAGACGTAATAGAAGAGCTGCTTAAGGAGGACGAGGAGGACGAGAGCAAGATGAAGAAGCGTCCGCCGGTAGTCTGCGTCATGGGTCACGTTGACCATGGTAAGACGTCTCTTCTGGATGCGATCCGCCATACGAACGTGATCGACAAAGAGGCGGGCGGTATCACCCAGCATATCGGGGCATATGTTGTAGATATCAACGGAGAGAAGATCACATTCCTTGATACTCCGGGCCATGAGGCATTTACCGCCATGCGTATGCGCGGGGCAAGCTCCACGGATATCGCGATCCTGGTGGTTGCGGCGGACGACGGCGTGATGCCGCAGACGGTTGAAGCGATCAACCACGCGAAAGCGGCGGGAGTAGAGATCGTCGTTGCGGTCAATAAGATCGATAAGCCAAGCGCGAACATCGAGCGTGTGAAACAGGAGCTTACCGAATATGAGCTGATCCCTGAGGATTGGGGCGGAAGCACGGTATTTGTACCGGTATCTGCCAAGACAGGGGAAGGTCTTGAAGACCTGATGGAGATGATCGTCCTGACGGCGGAGGTGTTAGAGCTTAAGGCTAACTCCAACCGGCGCGCAAGAGGCCTGGTGCTGGAGGCTCAGTTAGACAAGGGAAGAGGTTCCGTTGCCACCGTTCTTGTACAGAAGGGTACGCTCAGAGTAGGAGATTCCATTGCTGCGGGATCTGCTTACGGTAAGGTAAGGGCAATGATGGACGACAAGGGACGCCGTGTGAAGGAGGCAGGACCTTCTATGCCGGTGGAGATACTTGGATTAAACGACGTGCCGAACGCAGGCGAGGTGTTTGTCGGATGTGCCAATGACAAAGAAGCAAGAAACTTTGCAGAGACATTTATCTCTCAGAGTAAGGTGAAGCTTCTTGAAGATACAAAATCAAAACTGTCTCTGGATGATCTGTTCAACCAGATTCAGGAAGGTAACTTAAAAGAACTTGGAATCGTCGTGAAGGCGGATGTACAGGGTTCTGTGGAGGCAATGAAGCAGAGTCTTCTGAAGCTTACGAACGAGGAGGTTGTCGTGAAGATCATCCACGGCGGCGTCGGCGCTATCAACGAGTCCGACGTGAGCCTTGCGTCAGCGTCCAATGCGATCATTATCGGATTCAATGTGCGCCCGGACGCAACAGCCAAGGAGACGGCAGACCGCGAAGGCGTGGATATCCGTCTGTACCGCGTCATCTACAATGCGATCGAGGACGTGGAGGCAGCCATGAAGGGAATGCTGGATCCGGTATTCGAGGAGAAGGTACTGGGCCATGCGGAAGTGCGCCAGACATTCAAGGCTTCCGGTGTCGGCACGATCGCCGGGTCCTATGTACTGGACGGTATCTTCGAGAGAGACTGCTCCGTGCGCCTGACAAGAGACGGAATCGTGATCTTCGAAGGACCGCTTGCGTCACTGAGACGATTCAAGGATGATGTGAAGGAAGTAAGAGCGGGATATGAGTGCGGATTTGTGTTCGCTAACTTTAACGATATTAAGGAAGGCGATCTGGTCGAGGCATATAAGATGGTTGAGATACCAAGATAGTAAGTGACTCATCCCGCGGTCAGAGTAAGAAGGAGTAAGCAATGAGAAAGAGAAGCATTAAGAATACCAGAGTTAATACGGAAGTACAGCGGGAGTTAAGCAATATTGTAAGGAATATGAAGGACCCTCGTGTTGCGCCATGGACTTCTGTGGTCGCAGCAGAGGTTGCGCCGGATCTTAAGACCTGCAAGGCCTATATCAGTGTGCTCGGAGACGAGAAGGCACAGGAGGATACCATCAAGGGCCTGCAGAGCGCGGAGGGCTATATCCGCCGCGAGCTGGCACATACGCTGAACATGCGTAATACGCCGGAGATACGATTTATATTGGATCAGTCGATCGAATATGGGGTCAACATGTCGAAGAAGATCGATGAAGTGATTAAGACAGAAGGAGATGTAGATGCTGAATAAGATTCTTAAAGATGCTGTGACGATCGCCATTGGCGGGCATATCCGCCCGGATGGGGATTGTGTGGGTTCGTGCATGGGATTATACCAGTATATCAAGGATAATTATAAGGATAAACAGGCTGACGTATATCTGGAGGAGATTCCGGATGCATACGGATGCCTGAAGGGTACAGAAGAGATCCGCCATGAGATTTTGAAGGATGTGGAATATGACCTTTTTATCTGCCTGGATTGCGGGGATAAGGAACGGCTTGGCTTTTCCGTTCCGCTGTTTGAACGGGCTAAGCGGACATTTTGTATAGATCATCACATCAGCAATGAAGGATTTACCAAGGACAGTTATATCGTACCGGATGCCAGTTCTACTTCTGAGCTGGTCTACAACCTGATGGAGGAAGAGCGCATATCCCTTGATACGGCGACTGCACTCTATCTGGGCATCGTACATGATACGGGCGTTTTCCAGTATTCCTGCGCGGTCCCGTCTACTTTCCGTGCGGCGGCGAAGCTTCTGGAGAAGGGCGTGGACGCACCGAAGCTTATCCAGGATACATATTACGAGAAGACCTATGCCCAGAATCAGATCTTGGGAAGGACGCTGCTTGAAAGTATTCTGTTCATGGATAGACGCTGTATCGCTTCTTATGTTACGAAGAGGACGATGGATTTTTACGGTGTCGATGTGAAGGATTTGGACGGCATTGTAAGCCAGCTTCGGGTTACGAAGGATGTGGAGGTTGCGATCTTCATGTATGAACTGGAGACCAATGTCTATAAGGTAAGCTTAAGATCCAAGGACCGGGTGGACGTAAGCAGGATCGCCGGATATTTTGGCGGCGGCGGCCATAAGAAGGCGGCAGGCCTGACCATGAGGGGAACCTATTATGATGTGCTCAACAATCTGTCAGAACAGATTGAGCTTCAGATGGAGAATACGGCAGAAGGGTAGAATGTCAGAAGAACAGGATGTCGAAAGACAGAATGTCAGAGGATTGGATATCAGAAGATGGATGTCGAAAGACAGAATGTCAGAGGATTGGATATCAGAAGATGGATGTCAGAAGATAGGACGGAGTGGAAGATATGATACATGGCATTTTGAACGTGTATAAGGAGAAGGGGTTCACATCTCATGATGTGGTGGCGAAGCTTCGGGGCATCACAGGCCAGAGGAAGATCGGCCATACGGGGACGTTAGACCCGGATGCCGAAGGCGTTCTGCCGGTATGTCTTGGGAGAGCGACGAAGCTGTGCGATATGCTGACGGACAGGGATAAGACCTATGAAGCCGTACTGCTGCTTGGAAGGGTGACCGATACGCAGGATATCAGCGGCGAGGTGTTAGAGACCCGGGATACGTCTGGGCTGAGCCGGGAGTCCGTAGAGCGTGCGATCGAAGGCTTCGTCGGCAGATACGACCAGATACCGCCCATGTATTCGGCCTTGAAGGTAAACGGCCGGAAGCTGTATGAGCTTGCGAGGGAAGGAAAAGAGGTCGAACGCAAGGCCAGGACCGTGTGGATCTACGGAATCGACATCCTTGAGGCGGACCTTCCAAGGGTGAGGATGCGGGTTCAGTGTTCTAAGGGGACCTATATACGGACCCTGTGCCATGATATCGGAGAGAAGCTTCAGTGCGGCGGCTGTATGGAGGAATTGACCCGTACCAGGTCAGGGCGGTTTTCGGCAGAAACGAGCCTGACTCTTGCACAGATCGCCAGGATGAGCGGTCAGGGGAACCTGACGGATGCTCTCATCCCGATGGACGCCGTATTCGGCGATTGTCCGGCGCTTACGGTGAAGAAGAACTGGGAGACGACGGCAAAGAACGGGAATCCGCTGCCGCGAAGGGCATTTGACGGACTAAGCGGGGAAGAGGGCTGCCCTCAGAAGAAGGTGCGGATCTATACCGGGGACGGGCAGTTTATCTCGGTCTGCCAATGGCAGGAGGAAAAAGAGGAATATCATATCCTGAAGATGTTTTATGTGTCTGAATAAGATACGGACAGGAAAATGAAGAGGGGCAGCTATGCAGTACATCAACAGATTGTCTGATTACAGGGATAGTAAAGAATCAGCGGTGACCTTCGGCAAATTCGACGGTCTGCATAAGGGACATCAGAAGTTAATAGAAAAGGTACAGGAATTCGGCAGGCAGGAAGACCTTGCAAGTATCGTATGCGCATTTGACATGCAGCCGTTATGGGAGCGGATGGGAACCATCCCGCAGGTACTTATGACGGCCGAGGAGAGACGCAGGTATCTTGACGGGAAGATCACAGCGCTGGTACACTGTCCCTTTACCCGGGAATTTGGCCGGATCGAAGCGGAGGATTTTATCAGGGACATTATATGCGGTTTGTTTCACGCCAGATATGTGGCCGTCGGTACGGATTTTAAGTTCGGCTATCAGAAGCGGGGCGATATCGGGATGCTTAAGCAGTATGCCGGCAGATACGGGTATGAGCTGGCTGTGATAGAGAAGGAGAGGTACGAAGACCGTGTTATCAGCAGTACCTATATCAAGGAGCTTCTGGGTCAGGGGAATATCCGCTTAAGTTCCCGGCTTCTGGGTTACCATTACGGGATCACCGGGAAGGTGGAGCACGGTAAAAAGCTTGGAAGGACTCTCGGGTTCCCGACCTTCAATGTGGAATGGCCGGAAGGGAAGCTTGTACCGCCGTGGGGAGTATATCTGAGCGATATACTGGTTGACGGACGATGGTTCCACGGGATCACGAATGTGGGTGTGAAGCCTACGGTGAGCAGGAGCGAGAGGGTCTTGGCGGAGAGTTTTCTGTTTGATTATGATGATGATGCATACGGCAAAGAGGTGACGGTCAGGCTTCTGGAATTCAGGCGTGCTGAGAAGGTATTTGCAGGCGTTGAAGAGCTTCGGGCATGCATCGACAGGGATGTTGAGTACGGAAGGCATTTTTTTGCGAGTGAGGAGTAAAGGAGAATACGAATGAGGATCACGACATTTTTTTCGCTGTTGGGGGGATTGGGTTTTTTCCTGTACGGAATGAAGCTGATGAGTGAAGGGCTGGAGAAGGCGGCAGGAGCCAAGATGCGCAGCATACTGGAATTTTTTACCAAGAACAGGTTCATCGGCATGGTAGTCGGTATCATATTTACCGCGATCATCCAGTCTTCTAATGCTACGACAGTAATGGTCGTTAGTTTTGTAAATTCGGGACTTATGAATCTGATGCAGGCGTCGGGAGTGATCTTAGGCGCTAATATCGGTACGACGGTCACGGGGCAGCTGATTGCGTTCAATCTGTCGGATATTGCGCCGCTGGTGGTGATCATCGGCGTTGTAATGGTGATGTTCTGCAAGAAACAGAGTATCAAGAAGATCGGCGAGGTCATCCTGGGATTCGGTATCTTGTTTATGGGGCTTAGTATAATGGGAGACAGTATGGCGGTCGTGAAGGAATCGCCGAAGATCATTGATTTCCTTTCATCTCTCACGAATCCCTTTGCGGCGATCCTGACCGGGTTCGCGATCACGGCGATTCTGCAGAGTTCATCGGCAACGGTGGGTATCATTCTGCTGATGGTGTCTCAGAATCTTCTGGAATTCGCCATCTGTCCGTTCATGATCTTAGGATGTAATATCGGTTCTTGTGTATCCGCCCTAGTTGCAAGCTTAAGCGGCAAGAAGGATGCAAAACGTGCTGCAATGATCCATTTCCTGTTCAACGTCATAGGATCTGCGATCATGTTCGTGATCCTGCTGCTTGCCATCGGGCCGTTTACGGATATGATGCTCTATATCTCCGGCGGCAGCCTTGCCAGGGCTGTGGCGAATGTACATACGCTGATGAAGGTGTTCGAGGTCGCGATGCTGTTCCCGTTCATGGGATGGATCGTGAAGGCGACTTACCGGATCGTGCCGGGAGAAGATGTATCGGCGGAGGATGAATATGAACTGCCGTTCATCGGCGGCGGCAAGATCCTGTCTTCGACGACGGCCGTGGTAAATGGAATCGCTGAGATCGAGCATATGGGAAAGGTCGCCATGCAGAACCTTAAGGTTTCCATGGACGTGCTGTGCGATCCGAATGAGGAGAAGATCGATGAGGTCTACCGCAGAGAAGCGTATATAGACTATATGAACCGCAGGATCACAGATTATCTGGTCCGCGCCAACGAGCTGGTGCTGCCGATCGCGGACGAGCGGCTGATCGGCGGTCTGTTCCATGTGGTCAATGATATCGAACGCATCGGGGATCATGCGGAGAATTTTGCCGATTCTGCCAAGTCCAGGCTGGAGCATCAGGTGTTATTCAGCGACAAGGCAAAGAGACAGCTTAAGGAGCTGAATGAGAAGACGGTGAAGATCCTGGAATATTCCCTAGAGATGTTCAAGAACCGGAACTATAAGCATATGGAGGAGATCCTTCAGCTTGAGGACGAGATCGACGCCATGGAGAAAAAACTGCAGAATTCTCATGTTAAGCGTCTGACGAAGAATAAATGTACCCCGGAAGCGGGAATGATGTTTTCAGATACGATATCCGGTCTGGAGCGCGTCGGCGATCATGCGACGAATATTGCCTTTGCGATCCTGGAGCCTGCATCCTCCATGGATGACGATGAAGAGGACTAAATTATTCTTTACATGTGACAGGTAATGTGTTATACTTGTTAACTGTGAGAGCCGATGTTCGGTAAATGGATGCTCCAACCATTACTTAATATCAGGCATATTGAAAGAGACCGGCAGGAGAGCTTTGTACCCCGGATGATGGGGAAGACGGATGTCTTGCGGCGGGTCTTAAGATTGAAGGAGGACGAAATCATGATTACAAAGGAACAGAAAGAGCAGATCGTAGCAGATTACGGAAGGACAGCCGGAGATACCGGATCACCGGAGGTACAGATTGCGATTCTGACAGCAAGGATCAACGATCTGACAGAGCATTTCAAGAGCAACCCGAAGGATCATCATTCAAGAAGAGGACTTCTTAAGATGGTCGGACAGAGAAGAGGACTTCTGGCATATCTGAAGAAGACGGATATCGAGAGATACCGTACTCTGATCGAGAGACTGGGATTGAGAAAATAAGAATCAGAAGGGCGCGGTGAATTTATTTTGCCGCGCCCGCTGTTGTTCATTCCCGCGAGCAACGAGCCAAGCGGGCATGCTTGCATGCACATTTGGCGACTTCCGAATCATGTTCTTACGGTCAGTGCGGCAAATGCGCGGACCGGCCGAAGCTGATACGGACCGGCATATATCGTCGGTAAAATCGGAAATTAATAGTAGCATAAACAAGCGCTGTGTGTTATAATAGTAAGCATTGTGGGCGGATGGATTCCCGAGACCACTGAAAAGCACATTTATCTGTAATAATAGATTGGGAAATGTGTTTTTCAGTAGTTTCGGCAAATTTAGCCTGCACAGAACAGATAGCAAATGTATAAAAAGGAATAGACAAGGAGAAGACAATGTATAAAAATTTTGAGATGGAGTTAGCCGGAAGAAAGCTCAGCGTGGACGTGGGCAGAGTGGCAAAACAGGCCAATGGCGCCGTATTGATGCATTATGGAGAGACGACCGTATTATGTACGGCTACGGCTTCCGAGAAGCCGAGGGAAGGGATCGACTTCTTCCCGCTCAGCGTGGAGTATAATGAGAGACTTTATTCGGTGGGCAAGATTCCCGGAGGATTCAACAAGAGAGAGGGCAAGGCTTCCGAGAACGCCATCCTTACCTGCCGTGTGATCGACCGTCCGATGCGTCCGTTATTCCCGAAGGATTACCGCAATGATGTGACGCTGGAGAATCTGGTTATGTCTGTGGATCAGGATTGTTCCCCGGAGCTTACGGCGATGCTTGGAGCTGCGATCGCGACCAGTATCTCGGATATCCCGTTTGACGGGCCGATCTCAACTACACAGGTGGGCTTAGTTGAGGGTGAATTCGTATATAACCCGACGGCGGCGCAGAAGGAAGTGTCTGACCTGACGCTTACGGTGGCGTCTACCAGAGAGAAGGTTATCATGATAGAAGCCGGGGCGAATGAGGTTCCGGAACAGAGGATGATAGAGGCGATCTTTGCGGCGCATGAGATGAATCAGAAGGTCATCGCGTTTATCGATACTATCGTGGAAGAGTGCGGCAAGCAGAAGCACGAATATGAGAGCTGTGCGGTTCCTGAGGAGTTATTCGAGGAGATCAGGAAGATCGTTCCGCCTGAGGCTATGGAAGAGGCTGTATTCACGGATGAGAAGCAGGTAAGAGAAGAGAATATCCGCGGGATCACAGCGAAGCTTGAAGAGGCGTTTGCAGAGAAGGAAGAGTGGCTTGCGGTACTTGGCGAGGCTGTGTACCAGTACCAGAAGAAGACTGTACGCAAGATGATCCTGAAGGATCATAAGCGCCCGGACGGAAGGGCGGTTGATGAGATCAGGCCGCTTGCGGCGGAGATCGATCTGATCCCGAGAGTGCACGGTTCGGCAATGTTCACCCGCGGACAGACACAGATCTGTACGGTGACTACGCTTGCGCCGCTTGCGGAAGCTCAGAGATTGGACGGGCTGGATGAGGCGGAGACTTCTAAGAGATATATGCATCATTATAATTTCCCGTCTTATTCTGTGGGTGAGACAAGACCGTCAAGAGGGCCTGGACGCCGTGAGATCGGCCATGGTGCGCTGGCAGAGCGCGCGCTCATCCCGGTGCTTCCAAGCGAGGCAGAATTCCCGTATGCGATCCGTACCGTATCGGAGACATTCGAGTCCAACGGTTCGACTTCACAGGCAAGTATCTGTGCATCCTCTATGTCCCTTATGACGGCGGGCGTGCCGATCAAGGCGGCTGTTGCGGGAATCTCGGCAGGGCTTGTGACAGGGGATACCGACGAGGATTACCTGGTGCTCACAGATATCCAGGGACTTGAAGACTTCTTCGGGGATATGGATTTTAAGGTGGCCGGAACGCACAAGGGTATTACGGCGATCCAGATGGATATCAAGATCCATGGTCTGACAAGGCCGATCATCGAGGAGGCCATTGCCGCAACGAAGAAGGCCAGAACCTATATTCTGGACGAGGTAATGTCGAAGGCGATCGACGAGCCCAGACCGGAGGTCGGACCGTACGCGCCGAAGATCATTCAGATGCAGATCGATCCGCAGAAGATCGGCGACGTGGTCGGACAGCGGGGCAAGACGATCAACGCCATCATTGACCAGACCGGCGTGAAGATCGATATCACGGATGACGGTTCTGTATCTATCTGCGGTACGGATGCGAAGAGCATGGAAGAAGCGCAGAAGATGATCTATATCATCGTTACAGATTTTGAGGCCGGACAGGTATTGGAAGGCAAGGTCGTCAGTATCAAAGAGTTCGGTGCATTTATCGAATTTGCACCGGGCAAGGAAGGTATGGTGCACATTTCCAAGATCTCTAAGGAGAGGATCAAGCAGGTGGAAGACGTGCTGACCCTTGGAGATATGGTGAAGGTCGTGTGCCTTGGCAAGGATAAGATGGGACGGATTTCATTCAGCATGAAGGACGTTGCAGAATAATAATATTAAAAACCTGAGTTCACCTTAATATAAGGAGGCTCAGGTTTTTTTTGTTTTGTCGGCGGTATCAGGCATATTTGACGGGCTCGTACATATATTGGGATAGAGAGGTGGAAAGAGAGATGCAAAAAGACAGAGTTATGAATGTCTTACCCCGCAGTATCCGAACGGCGGTCGGCCGTGAGCAGCTTGATATCTCGCGGCTGCAGGAGCTTCGGCTGCGCGCAGAGAAGCCGCTGATCCTTATCTGTGACGGCCGGGAGAGGATCGTTAGGGATCAGCGGGATGAGCCGTATATGGTCACAGAAGAAGAGGTAAGGGAGATGCTTCAATATATCAGTAATTATTCATTATATGCGTACGAGCAGGAAATGAAACAGGGATTCATTACGGTTGAAGGAGGGCACAGGGTGGGGCTTACAGGACAGGCGGTCATAGAGAACGGAAGGGTGAAGAACTTAAGGTACGTCTCGTCGATCAATCTTCGGATGTCCCATGAGGTACTGGGATGCGCGGATCTGGTATTTCCATATATTACCCGTGAGGGCAGGCTGTATCACACGTTGATCATATCGCCTCCGGGATGCGGGAAGACGACGCTTCTCAGGGATCTGGTGCGTCAGATCTCAGACGGGAACAGATGGATTGACGGCATGGCGGTGGGAGTGGTGGATGAACGGTCGGAGATCGGCGGCTGTTACAGAGGGATTCCTCAGAATCAGCTCGGCATGAGGACGGATATCCTGGACGGATGTCCCAAGGCCGAGGGGATGACGATGATGCTCCGCTCCATGAGTCCCAAGGTGCTGGCGGTGGATGAGATTGGAACGGCAGAAGATGTACATGCCGTCGAGTATGCAATGCACTGCGGGTGCAGGCTGATCGCCACGGCGCATGCGGATTCTATGGAAGAGCTGCGGAGGAAGCCGCTGTTTGACCGGATGGTTGCAGAAAAACGGTTTGAGAGATATGTGATACTGGAGAATGGGGAACAGGTCGGACAAGTCGGCGGTATCTTCGATTGCCGGGGCAGTCTTATCTACCGGGCGGCCGCGGCGGATCTATGCTGATGAAACCGGCGGGAGCCGTGCTTGTCATCATTGCCACCTCCGCATGGGGAATCACGGCGGCGCAAAAGTTTCAAAACCAGTATGAGCAGCTTAAGTACCTGCAGAAGATCATCTGCCTGCTAAGAAGTGAGATACACTACGCGAGATCATATCTGGGCGAGGCGTTCAGCCAGATCGGCAGGAAGGCTGAGAGCCCTTATAAGGAGTGGCTTTTGGAGATGTGCGGCCGGATGGAGGACAGGAACGGTACTGTGTTCGAGGAGATCTGGGAGGCGGGCGTCTTAGAGCGCCTTAAGGATGCAGGGCTTCCGAAGAATACGCTCGGCCGCCTTGCCGCCTTCGGAAGCCAGTTGGGAATGGCGGACGCCGAGATGCAGATAAAGCTTCTGGACCTCTTCCGGGAGGAGATCGAACAGACAATGAATGAGGTGCAGGAGGAAATGAGGATGAAAATAAGGCTCTGCCATTGCCTGGGCGTTATGAGCGGGATCTTTATTATTATATTGTTGGTTTAGGAGGAAGGCAGATGAATGTAAATCTAATATTCAAGATTGCCGCAGTGGGAATCTTGGTCTCTGTGTTAAGCCAGGTCCTCAAGCACAGCGGAAGAGAGGAACAGGCATTCCTGACAAGTCTTGCCGGTCTTTTGCTGGTATTATTCTGGATCGTGCCGTATATATATGAGCTGTTTGAATCTATCAAGCGGTTGTTTTCACTGTAGAAAGAAGGGGATTGTCTTGGAAATGCTTCGGATCGGTATCATGGGGGTGGCGGGAGCGCTCCTTGCAGTACAGTTTAAGAGCGGGAAGACGGAATATGGTATCTATATCGGCGTGGTGTTAAGCCTGATCATATTTTTCAGTATCATAGGGCGGCTGACGGTCATTATCGACGCCATGAAAGGGATCGGAAAATACATTCAGATGGATCAGGCGTACATCGGAACCCTGATCAAGATGATCGGCATTGCATATGTCGCGGAATTTGCGTCAGGGATCTGTAAGGATGCGGGCTATCAGACCATCGCATCCCAGATAGAGATATTCGGGAAGCTGGCGGTGATGGTGCTCAGTATGCCGATTCTCCTGACTCTGTTAAATACGATCAGGGATTTTCTGTCATGAGGAAGCGAAGAGGGAGGTTAGCGGTATCGTGGGCGCTTGCGGCGGTATCATGGGTGCTTGCGGCGTTCCTGCTGCCGCAGATCGGGGCAGAGGCCTCGGAGCCTACAGAGGATATGCGGGAGTCATCGGCGGGAAACAGCCAGTCTGATTCTGAGCTTGAAGAGCGCCTGATCGAGCAGTTTGATTTTGATGAGATCGACGCCTCGCTCCAGGAATTATTTCCCAATGAACGGCCGCAGTTCAAGGAGACGCTTGCAAAAATCCTTTCCGGCGATCTTAAGCTCTCGGCAGGGCTTTTGGGAAGGCTTGCGATGGAGCAGGCCGGGTATGCGTTCGAAAGCAGCAGGGATAATCTGATACATATGCTGCTGCTTGCGGTGATCGCGGCTGTGTTCAGCAATTTCTCCCTGGTGTTTAGAAGCCGTCAGATATCAGATATCAGCTTCTACGCGCTGTATCTGCTGCTGATCGCGCTGGCTCTGAATTCCTTCGAGACGGTGGTCAACTGGGTTGCGGATGGGATATCGGCTCTGACGTCTTTTATGGGAGTGTTCTGTCCCCTGTACTTCCTGGCAGTTTCAGTTGCCAGGGGAAGCGTGACGGCGGCGGCGTTCTACAACCTGGTGCTGTTCCTGATCTTCCTGACGGAAATGCTGATCTTAAACTTCCTGCTGCCGATGATACACATCTACATGATGGTGAAGGTCTTAGATCATCTGTCGGAGGAGGAATATCTGAGCAAATTCGCCGAGCTGATCGAGATGGCGGTATCCTGGGTCTTAAAGACGCTGGTCGCCTGTATTATCGGTCTGAATGTCATACAGGGGCTCATAAGCCCCGCTATTGATTCGGTAAAACGAAGCGCGCTCACCAGAAGCGCGGAGGCGATACCGGGGATCGGGGACGTGATCGGAGGAATGGCGGAGGTGGCGGTCGGCACGGCTGTCCTGGTGAAAAACGGGATCGGGATGGCGGGAGCCGTGATCTGTGTGGCCTTGTGTATCGTACCGCTGGTGCAGGCCGCCTGTATCGTACTGATGTACAGATTGGCGGCCGCGGTGATACAGCCGGTCTCCGACAAGAGGATCGTCGGATGTATCGAGACCGTAGGGGAGGGCTGCAGGCTGCTTCTGAGCGTCATCTTCACTACAGGGATCCTGTTCCTTCTGACGATCGCGATCGTCTCTGCCGTTACCGGTAATGTATGACGGAACACGGCGGGGATATGAGGCTTATTACGGAAAATGTGCGGGGGAGTGAGGATGTTTGACTATTTGTATGAGTGGATGCAAAATATTGCATTTTACATGATCATGGTGACGGCTGTCATGCATGTGATACCTAATTCGGATTACAAGAGATACATCCGGTTTTTTACCGGTCTTGTGCTGGCCGTGATGCTGGCGTCTCCGCTTCTTAAGCTGCTTGGCATGGGAGACGTCTGGCAGAATCTCTATGAAAATGAAAAATACCAGGAGCAGGTGAGGAAGATGGAGGAAGCGGCAAAGTACCTGCAAGGCACGGAGGCAAAACAGGAGTCGAAAGAGGAATTAGATAATATCCGGCAGGAGGATTCGGGGGAGATGAGCATTTCCATAGAGGAAATTGAGGTGGGGAGGGACTAAGGAGGCCGAACATGGAAGGAAGGAAAAAACAGCTATTCACAATTCCAAAGAATTTTCCAAAGAATTTCTCGCTGAAAAAGTTAAAAAAGGACCAGATCTTGATTCTCCTGCTTGCAGGTATCTTACTGCTCGTCATATCCCTTCCGGTTGACAAAAAGGAGACCGTAAGGGAGGAGCGGACGGGAATAAAAAGAAGCGCGGAGGATACGGGCTATGACCAGGACGCATATCTGTACAGCTTAGAGCAGCGTTTGGAGCAGACGTTGTCTCAGATGGCGGGCGTGGGGGATGTGACGGTTATGATCACGCTGAAATCTTCGGCGGAGAAGGTGGTGGAGAAGGATCTGGAGGCGGCGAAGGAGGCTGTCACGGAATCCGACAGCCAGGGCGGCGCAAGGTCGACCCAGAACGACAGCCGCGCGGAGACGACCGTGTACGCGGACGGCGGCGCGCAGGGTGAGCCGTATGTCAGCAAGGAGCTATGCCCGCAGATCGAGGGGGTGGTGGTGATCGCCGGCGGCGGAGAGGATTCTGTGGTCAAACAGAATATAACTGAGGCAGTTCAGGCATTATTTGGGATAGACACGCATAAGATTAGAATAATGAAGAAGAGTTCATAATAATGTGGCAAAACAGGAGGAAGAACAGTGAAACAAATAGTGAAGAAAAATCAGATTATTATTGCGGCATTGGCTGTCATGATCGCGGCGGCGGGATACCTGAATTATTCGGGGAAGATCTTCGGCGGCGACAAGGAGGCGGAGACCGCCAGCGCTGACCTGGCGAACCAGGAGCTATTGGATATCTCGGAGGAAGACCTTGCAAGTGCATCGGAGGATATCGAGAGCCAGGACGGCGGAGAAGGTTCTGACGGCAGCGTGGACGGGACGCCGGGCGAGGCGGTGCTTACAAGCGGCGAGACCAGCGCCGTGGTTGCGGAGGCAAAGGTGACGAGAGAGCAGGTACGGGCGAAGAACAAGGAATCTCTGCTGGAGATCATTGATAACGAGAGCTTAAGCGACGAGCAGAAGCAGAATGCGGTAAACCAGATGGTCGCAATGACGGATCTCGCGGAAAAGGAAGCGGCGGCGGAGACTCTTCTTGCATCTAAAGGATTTAACGAGGTAGTCATAAGCCTTACCGCGGATACGGCGGACGTCGTGGTGAATGCGGCGGACTTAAGCGACGCTAACCGGGCGCAGATCGAAGACATCGTGGCAAGGAAAACGGGCGTGGCGGCACAGAATATTGTGATTACGCCGGTTAATTCAGAAGGAAAGTAAGAAAAATATTTACATTGAAAAAGAAGTTTACTATAATAATAGATAATGTATACGATAGAAAATATTACTTAAAGTCAAAGACCCTGCGGCGATCGCCGAATATCCATGCGAGCATGGCTGTTCGGCCCGTTGCTTCGCGGGAATAAATGTAATGGTGTACTAGGAGGATGGGAATGGCGAAGGCACAGATTAAGAAGGCACAGGTTCAGGCGGAGAACGCGGTATTTGCTCTGGATATCGGGACACGCAGCATTATAGGAATGGTTGGAGTCGTTGAAGACGGTAAGGTAAGGATCGTTGCCATTGATAAGGAAGAGCATACGGAACGTGCGATGGTCGACGGTCAGATCGAGAATATAGATAAGGTGACCGCGCTGGCTAATAAGGTAAAGAAGCGGCTGGAGGAGAAGGTTCATTTTAAACTGACCCGGGTCTGTGTGGCTGCTGCGGGGCGCGCTCTAAGGACGAGGCGCGCGGAGTATGAGATCAATCTTAAGAATAAGCAGGTAATCGATGATGAGATCATCAGCCGTCTTGAGGCCGGAGCCATCAACAGGGTAGAGGAGGCGTTCGACGCGGAGAACAGCGCTGAGGACGATATGCGCCGCTTCTATCTGGTCGGCTATACCGTCTGCCAGTATTATCTGGACGATTACAGGATCTCAAGCCTTAAGGACCACCGGGGACAGAATGTGAAGGTGGACCTTATAGCGACATTTCTCCCAAGCGAGGTAGTGGAGAGCCTGTATACTACGATGAATAAGATTGGCCTTGAGGTGGTCAGCATTACTCTGGAGCCGATTGCGGCGATCAATGCGGCGATCCCTGAGAATCTGCGCCTTCTTAATCTGGTCATGGTGGATATCGGAGCCGGTACTTCGGATATTGCGGCATGTACGGGCGGAAGCGTGACGGGATATACTATGGCTACCGTTGCCGGTGATGAGGTGACGGAGACTATCATGCGGGAATACCTGGTGGATTTTGGAACTGCGGAGGGGATGAAGGCTCAGATCGAACAGGAGGAGGTGGTTACATTCACCGATATCCTGGGATTCGAGAGGAAGGCCTCCAGGGAAGAGGTGCTCCAGTGTATCCAGAGCACTTCCGAGCTCTTGAGCAAGGAGATCGCTCAGAAGGTCCTGGAGGTGAACGGCGGCGCGCCGTCCGCGTTATTCCTGGCGGGAGGCGGCAGCAAGCTGGCGGGTCTTAAGGAAGGTATCACGGCGGCTCTTTCCATGGATGCGAACCGTGTGGCGATCGCGGGGAATAATTTTAAGATCAGTGCGTTCTCGGACGAGTACGACCTGAATAATCCAGAATATACCACGCCTCTTGGGATTACGGTTTCTTCCGGTTTGAATCTCATTAACGACAGCTTCCGGGTGACTCTTAACGGAAGGGCGGCGAAGCTTTTTCGAAGCGGGAGCTTTACTGCACTGAATCTTCTGATGATGAACGGTTATAATTTCCAGGATATCCTGGGACGTCCTGGCACGAGCCTTACCGTTACGGTGAACGGTAAGCGCAAGGTGTTCTATGGTACGGCGGCGATGCCGTCCTCTCTCTTCATTAACAAGAAGGAAGGGAAGCTCTCTACGGTCATCAATGCGGGGGATTGTATAGATTTTGAACCTGCTGTTCCCGGTATTCCGGCGAAGGCCTGCCTGGGGGATATCGAGGGTGCAGACGAGTGTGTTGAGATTACGCTGAACGGAAAGGTCATGCCTCTTGATACGCCTCTTAAGATCGGGGATGTGATCCGGGTCCGTATGCCGAAGCCGGAGAAGGAAGAACCTGTTGTGAGAGAGTCTGTTAAGAGAGATTCCGCAGAGGATGCGCTTGCAGGAGAAGAACTTGCAGAAGATGAGCTTGCAGAATACGGGTCTGAGACGGGAGAGACTGTATCGAAGGAAGAGCCGGATCTGGTGCGGGATGGACAGGCGGATCCTGGCAGAGGGATCGTAGATACTGGAGATGTAGAAGTAGCTGCCGCGGATGCGGTTACAGCGGGCGGAGCAGGTAGAGCAGATAGATTGGATAGGGCAGATCGCGTAGATAGTGTAGATGGGCTGGATGCGGATGCTGCAGGTGCAGGTATAGGTACAGCAGGCGCGGGTGAAGGTGATATAGCGGAAGATGCTGTGGAGGCAGGTGTAGCAGGCGCAGATGCGGGAAGGATAGTTGCAGAAGTTGAAAAAGCGGTTGCGGCAGGCAGAGATAAAGTTGATATAGATACGGGTGATATAAGAGTAAGCGGTACGGGTATAGGAACGGATGCGGAAAGGATAGTTGCGGAAGTTGAGAAAGCAGTTGCGGCGGGCAGATCTGAGCTGCAGGAGGAGTACGGTAATCAAAGGTTCGATGAAGTGGAAGCGGTGATCCGTGAGTCTGGGATTCTGGGTTCCCGGGGCGGAAATTCTGTGAGAGCAGGGGAAGGTCAGCTTGTTCTGGATTTTACCAGTGGAGATGGGGACGGATCTGCAGAAGTGCGCAAGACGCAGACGGTCAGGAAAGAACCGTCGGTTTCTGTGCCGGTCGGGAACCGGCCGCCGGTTTCTGCTGTGCCGGTCAGGGACAGGCCGCCGGTTCCTGTACAGACCAGGGAAGAGCCGCCGGTTCGCGCGCCTGAGATGGTGAGCTTCCGGCTTAATGGTTCTGCGCTTCGCCTTCCGAAAAAGGAGGGCGGGAATCCGTATTATCTGATGGATATGATCCAGTATTCCGGGATCAATGTCCGTAATCCCAAGGGGAAGATCAATCTGATGGTGAATGGTGAACCGGGGATGTTCCAACAGCGTCTTGCGCCGGGAGATGATATTGTCATTGAAGAAGGGGAATTGTGATAAGTGATATAGGTGCTATCTTTGAGCATGTTATTCACTCTTGAAGGGCGGCGGCACGACTACTTTTTTGATGGTCCGCAAGGTAATCCGATCAGTTGGATGTATATGTGAAGGCAGAAGAAGATATAGTATTCGAGCAATAATGTATTTAAATATACTATTGGCAGGAAATGTGCCGGATTACCAGAAAAAATGATTTGACTGAAAGGATAGGAAATGTCAGTAAAAGATAATAAAAAGATGCATTTAAGTTTCCTCTTTACGTCGGAAGGTTTTCGACCAGATATATTTCAGAATGAGGACGAAATTAAAATATGGACAGGGGAAACGGCATATCGTTCACTTTATCAATTCGGAATGGAGGGAAAGCCGGAGCATGCGACCCCGTCGGCAGGATTTTTATATCAGGTAGCCGCAGCCTTTTTCGCACGGCTTACAGATTTGCCGGAGTTGGAGCTCGTGAGAGAGAATGCTAAGGTGTCCTTAAGTAGTGAAGCATTAGAGGAGCTTTTGGCAGCGGTTCCTTTCGTGATTGGTGCGGAATATGTGACAGAGGGATGGATCAAGAGTGTATTTTCAAAGCTTAATGATATTTTTGCGGAGGAGATTGTCGGCTATGACGGTACGGTTGAGATGTATCTTACGGAGAAAAATCAGAAGCTTCATGTGCCGGAACGAGTTTTTTTTCATTTGGTAGAAAATAAGGATGCAGAATTCCCTTTCGCCTTTCTGGCTACTTACGCTACGAAGGGCGAGGAAGGAAGGGTAAAGCATGTGCCGTTAAAATATGCCCTGACAGAATATGAGAACGAAAGAGAAAAACTCCTGTCTCTTTTGGCTTGTCTAAATCGTGCGGCGGAAGTGTCAGAGCTAGTCAGTGGGTTTATGGAAAGCGGAGAATTGTTCCATCCATTGAGATTGACGTCAGAGGAGGCGTATACATTTTTAAAGCAGATAGAGGAGATTGAAAATACTGGGATTCTATGCCGGATTCCTAATTGGTGGAGAAAAAAGGCGGCGGTAGTTTCTATGTCTGTAAGCCTTGGAGATGAAAGACCATCTATGTTGGGGTTCGATGCTCTTATATCCATGAAGCCCAAGCTTGAAGTGGATGGTGTAGAATTAACACAGACGGATATCAGGAAGCTCTTAGCGCAGACAGAGGGACTTGCTTTCTTAAAAGGGAAATGGATAGAAGTAGACCATGCAAGACTTAGAAAACTTTTGGAAGAAATGGACGAAAAGAGTGGAGAGATTACGTTGATGGAGGCTCTCCGAATGGAGATAGGAACGGAGCCTGTAGATGTGGGGGCGATGGTGAGCAATGGGAAATGGCTGTCTGAGCTGCTTCGTGATTTGCGGCGGCCGGAGAAGATACGGAAAGCAGCGGTTCCAAGTACGATTCATGCAGAGCTTCGCCCTTATCAGAAAAATGGGTATGCATGGCTAAACTATATGGACAAGTTGGGATTTGGCGCATGTCTTGCTGATGATATGGGACTTGGAAAAACTTTGCAGGTATTGACTTACCTTGAAAAGCTCAGGAAGCGGGAGAAAAATGCCCGAGTGCTTCTTATAGTCCCGGCATCTTTGCTTGGGAATTGGCAGAGAGAGGCGGAAAAATTTGCACCAAAGCTGGATTTACTGATACTTCACGGCAGCAGCGCACCGGTTTTAGGGAAATTAGTGTCAGAAGAACCTGCTTTTTTAAATATTACGACTTATGGTATGATACCAAGAATTAAGGAGCTTAAAGATATAAACTGGACATGTATTATACTGGATGAGGCACAGGCGATTAAAAATCCGGCGACAAAGCAGACGAAGGAGATTAAAAAACTTTCCGGAAGAATGCGGATCGCTATGACTGGAACGCCTATTGAAAATGATTTGACGAATCTCTGGTCTTTGTTCGATTTCCTTAATAAAGGGCTTATGGGAACATCGGCGGAGTTTGGACAGTTTACGAAGCGGCTCAAAGAGCATCCGGAAAAATATGCTCAGCTAAAATCCATGGTAGCACCTTTCATGCTGCGGCGCGTCAAGACGGATAAAAGTATTATCGCAGATTTGCCGGAGAAACTGGAAGCCATTGATTATGCCGCCCTTTCTAAAAAACAGGTTGTGCTGTACCGGAAGACGGTAGAGGAGATGGAGGAAAGAATTCTGAATTCAGAAGGAATTGAGCGGCGCGGTGTGGTATTGGCTACGATTATCAAGCTCAAACAAATTTGTAACCATCCCGACCAGTATCTGGGGCAGGAGACATTTTCAGGGGATGACAGCGGAAAATTTGCTTTACTTAAAAGTATCTGTGAGACAATCTATGAAAAACGAGAGCGTGTACTGGTATTTACACAATTTCGTGAGATTACGGAATATTTAGCACAGTTTTTAAAGGAGATATTCCACACTGACGGTTATGTGCTGCATGGCGGGACTCCAGTCAGCAGAAGGTCAAAGATTGTGGAAGCATTTCAAGGGGATGCGTACGTTCCTTTTATTGTACTGTCTGTGAAAGCAGGAGGAACGGGGCTGAACCTCACGAAAGCCAATCATGTCATTCATTTTGACCGCTGGTGGAATCCGGCAGTGGAAAATCAGGCTACAGACCGGGCATTCCGTATCGGTCAGACAAAGAATGTCATGGTGCATAAGTTGGTTTGCCAAAAGACAATTGAAGAAAAGATAGACGCTATTATCGAATCCAAGAAGGAGCTTGCGGAAAATGTCATCGGCTCCGGAGGAGAGAAATGGATTACAGAGCTTGACAATAATGCACTGATGAATCTACTCCGTCTGGGATAGTGTCTTTCGTGATACGGGAGTGAAAGGAGAAAATCGACATGAGCCGGAAATACTGGAGAGACTTCCCGCAGTATAGCCAACCGGATGCGTCAGAGCTGCGGAAAAAATCAGAAGCGACAAAGAAAAAGGAAAGAGAAAAGGGCAAGGTATTAGAGCCGGTTGTCATAAAGGGAAGGGCGATAACAAATAACTGGTGGGGGAATGCATGGTGCGAAAATCTGGAGAGATACGCAGATTATGAAAGTAGGTTAGGGCGGGGGAAACGCTATGTCCGTAATGGTTCTGTTGTAGATCTTAAGATTAAGAAAGGGAGGATACTGGCGAGGGTGCAGGGGACACGTAAGACGCCTTATAAGGTAGAGATTAGGATTAGCCCATTGTCGGAGGAAAAGTGCCAGGCGATTATAAAAAAATGCGGAAGAAAGCTTGACAATTTGGAAAGACTTTTGACCGGCGATTTTCCGGAGCAGATGAGTGAATTGTTCCAAAGTAAGGACGGTCTTTTTCCGGCTCCGAAAGAAATCAGTTTTAGCTGCAGCTGTCCCGACTGGGCGCTGATGTGTAAACATGTGGCTGCTTCTCTTTATGGTGTAGGAGCATGCCTTGATGAGAATCCGCTTTTGTTTTTTGAACTTAGGGGGATTGATGTGGATCATTTCATTGATGTGACTTTGGCGAATAAGGTGGAGGCAATGCTTGCGAACGCAGGGAATGTAAGCAGCCGGATGATGGATGATTCGGCAGTGGGGTTGTTCGGAGTGTTGTAAAATGAAATGAACGTTGGAACAGGCTATTGAAATGGGAATTGACGCAGTTAGTACACCGAATAATAAGTAACCAGCCATATAACTTGCCTGATTTTCCATCTGCGTCGTTGGTCTACACTCCGTTTCGGTCCGCGCTAAACGTGTGCCACTGGCACACAACGCCGTCAATCGGCGTAGCGCCCACTACGCCTCATTCCTCCGCCTT
>ERZ808024.25-NODE-25-length-168894-cov-209.407074_pt1 | contig 168894 bp, 145 predicted proteins | sample MGYA00380181_ERZ808024 | MGnify/ENA primary metagenome ERZ808024 (study PRJEB31490, sample SAMN06133413) | mouse gut metagenome | isolation source: Z2_1 | host: mice | place: China: Chengdu | collected 2015-05 ...
TTCCACTGACATCCGGTGTAAACCAGATATGCAATAGCTGTGAATATCTTATAGAGGTCTGTCCGTTCCTTTCCATGAATGCCTGACAAAAACTTACGGATGCGCTTCCGCCGGCAATGCCTAAACTTTATTTTCATGGAATCAATGATTTATGTTACTGAGATATAACACAAATCAACCCTTTTTCCCTTTTGGTTGAACCGAAATTGCCATCGCCTCGCATATTGCGGAGCGACCCTGCCGTTAATATTTATTGTCGAACCGGCTCTTAATCTATGATGTCGAAGCCTGTGTATTTGCGAAGACATTCAGGGATGACGATTCCCTCGGGTGTCTGATTGTTCTCGAGCAACGCTGCCATGATGCGGGGCAATGCAAGAGCCGAACCGTTGAGAGTGTGACACAAGCGTGTCTTCTTGTCCTCGCCGCGATAACGGCATTTAAGTCGATTGGCCTGATATGTTTCAAAATTTGAAACCGAAGAAACCTCAAGCCAGCGCTTCTGAGCGGCAGAGAATACCTCGAAGTCAAATGTGATAGCTGAAGTAAACGACATGTCACCGCCACAAAGACGAAGTATGTGCCAGGGCAATCCAAGTTTTTCAAGCAATCCCTGAACATGAGCCTTCATTTCCTCAAGAGCGGCGTAGGAGTTCTCGGGCTTCTCGATGCGCACGATCTCCACTTTGTCAAACTGATGCAGGCGGTTAAGTCCGCGCACATCCTTACCGTAGCTGCCGGCCTCACGACGGAAGCATGCCGAGTAGGCACAATTCTTAACGGGAAGCTGGGAGTCGTTGAGTATGACATCGCGATAGAGATTGGTTACGGGAACCTCAGCGGTGGGGATGAGATAGAGGTTGTCCTCATTAACATAGTACATCTGTCCCTCCTTGTCGGGCAGCTGACCTGTTCCGTAACCCGAAGCCTCGTTCACTACATAGGGTGGCTGCACTTCAAGATAACCGGCCTTACCGGCTTCGTCAAGGAAGAATTGGATGAGAGCGCGCTGCAAACGTGCACCTTTGCCAAGATATACCGGGAATCCGGCACCTGTAATCTTTACACCAAGGTCAAAGTCAATGATATTGTACTTTCGGGCAAGCTCCCAGTGAGGCAGAGCATCCTCGGGAAGGTCGGGCATGGGACCTCCGGTCTTTTCAACCACATTGTCGGCTGCCGTCTTTCCTTCGGGAACCATGTCACACGGTACATTGGGAACTGAAAGCAATATATTGCGGATTTCATCCTCGGTTGCTGCAAGCTGCTCGGCGATGGCCTTCTGCTCGTCCTTCAAAGCGGCCACGGCAGCCTTTGTCTGCTCAGCCTCTTCACGAGCGCCATCCTTCATGAGTTTGCCTATTTTTGCGGCGAGTTTATTAAGTTCGGCCGCTTTGGTGTCGTTGGTGAGCTGGCACTGACGACGCTTTGCATCGAGTTCAAGAATGCGATCAATAGTTTCTTGAGCATCGAATCCCTTAACGGCAAGTCGCTTTACGATGCGTTGGGGATCTTCCTTTATTTGCTGTATTGTAAGCATATGGTGATATATTATTTTTCTTGCATAATTAGGCGAGCAGCTCCTTTACCTTAGCCGAAATGGCACGCCCGTCGGCACGGCCGGCAAGAGCTTTTGAGGCGACGCCCATCACCTTACCCATTTCCTTGGCCGATGTGGCACCCACCTGCGAGATGATTTTACGCAACTCCTCGGCAAGTTCCTCATCGCTAAGCTGCTTGGGCAGATACTCTTCGATAACAGCAACCTGAGCAAGCTCGTCGCCGGCAAGGTCGGCACGATTCTGACTGCTGTATATCTCGGCGCTTTCACGACGCTGCTTTACCATCTTAACAAGGATTTTCACGGCTGCATCATCAGTAAGAGTGCCGTCGGCACCCTTGGCAGTCTTGGCTTCCAAAAATTCTTTCTTTACACCGCGCAATGTTTCCAGACGAACGCGGTCTTTTGCGAGCATGGCCGACTTTATATCGGCACTGATTCTATCAAAAAGGTCCATATCCGTGATAAATTTAGGTGCAAAAATAACGATAAAATGCGAGATAGGGAAAAATATCATCACAGAAATAACCGATTATTAACTTAAACTCAACCAATTGTCACACAATGCCCGACACTAGAGATTAAAGAGGAAGTAAAATCGTGCCAAGTACGGAAGCGAAATCGTGCCAAGTACGGAAGCGAAATCGCGCCAAGTACGGAAGCGAAATCGCGCCAAGTACGAAAGCAAAATCGTGCCAAGTACGGAAGCGAAATCGTGCCAAGTACGGAAGCAAAATCGCGCCAAGTACGGAAGCGAAATCGCGCCAAGTACGGAAGCAAAATCGTGCCAAGTACGGAAGCGAAATCGCGCCAAGTACGGAAGCGAAATCGCAAAATATTTGTTTATTCAATTGAAATATAGTACATTTGCAGGCATAAAGCAAAAACGATGGACGACTACAGAAAAAGAATAATCGACAACATACTAAAAGACGAACTGGATGCCATGGGAGCCGTAGTATTGGAAGGCCCCAAAGCTTGCGGAAAAACCACCTCGGCACAGCAAGCATCAGGCAGCGTAATATACATGGACGACCCGCTTAGGCGCACCCAGTATCTTCAGATGGTAGACACCGACATGAATTACATTTTGTCGGGAGCCACACCACGCCTTATCGACGAATGGCAGATAGCCCCCAAAATATGGGACGCCGTGAGATTTGAAGTAGACCATCGAAGAAAAGACGGTCAATTCATACTCACCGGCTCGGCCGTACCGCCAAAAGAGGACAAAGAGCTGATGAAGCACTCAGGGACAGGGCGCTTCTCATGGCTGAGAATGAGGCCGATGTCGCTGTGGGAATCATCGGACTCATCGGGTGATGTAAGTCTGTCAAGCCTCTTCAAACAGTCGGACGACACACCGATAAGGGGACAAAACCGACTAGCACTTTACGACATAGCATTCATCATGTGCCGCGGCGGATGGCCCAAAGCCGTAGACAAAGGCATGAACAAGACCGCATTGCGTCAATCCATAAACTACTACGAGGCAATTGTGAGGATAGACATCTCACGAGTTGACGATGTAGAGCGCGACGAGCACAGGACACGCAGAATAATGCGGTCATACGCCCGTCATCAAGGAGCACAAGTGAGCGCAAAGACAATTCTGGACGACATCGCCGAAAACGACACCGTTGAATTGAGCGACAAGACCGTCTACTCCTACATCAACGCGCTGAAGAGCATATTTGTAATCGAGGACATGCCGGCATGGAATCCGAATCTGCGAAGCAAATCGGCGATACGAAGCTCCGACACCCGATACTACTCCGACCCGTCCATTGCTTGCGCGGCACTCGGGCTCGGCCCCGACGACCTGATAAACGACCTGAACACTTTCGGACTACTGTTTGAGTGCTTGTGCGTAAGGGATCTAAGGGTTTATACACAAGCGCTGGACGGAACCGTGTATCACTTCCGCGACAAAACGGGTCTTGAGTGCGACGCAGTAGTTCACTTGCGCAACGGCAGCTACGGACTTGTAGAGATAAAATTAGGCGGTGATAAGCTTATCGACGAAGGCGCGAAGAGCCTGCTCACCCTGAAAAGCAGAATCGACACGACAAAGATGAAGGCTCCGTCGTTTATGATGGTGCTGACCGCAGTGGGCGATTATGCATATCGACGCACCGACGGAGTATTGGTTGTCCCCGTCGGTACCCTCAAGGATTGATTGTCACAGCACACCCTTGACACTTATTCCCGAAAGACGGGGAAGGGTTGCACCCGGCTTAAAGGAGAGTCGCAGGAAACGTACGCGCATGTCTGACGCTTTAACATCATCGATCGGATGCCATGTCACGTTGTCGGCCGAAGCCTCCATAACGGGATTGCACTCATGTCCGTCGACAAATTCCACATTGACATCACGCAACAGCAATCCGCGCTCGGTGTCGAGAGTGAACGACGGATTATTGTCGGACGCGTCAGGCTGCCAATATGTGTGCCGGTTGCCGTCGGCAGCATAACCCGCTGCATGTCCGGCTGCGGCGCTTGAAGCAAACGTGGGGCTGTTCACCCCGAATGTAGCCAACCGCTCACCCTTGTCACGCACATAACGCACATAGGGACGAGGTGAAACCGCATGACGTGACGCGTCATATTCAGGCCCGTCTTTAAATTTAAGAGATATACGCTTTGACGGCAGTCCCTCCGACCGAGCCTCAACCACAGTATTGCCTTGCTGGTAAGCGCGAAGGGTTATGGCCGCCTTGCCTTCGATAATAGGAATGTCGGTGCCGTTGCTGAATGTAATTGCGCGTCCGGTTGGGAACTCTCCGGGCCCTGAAACAATTTCGAGAGTGACATCGGGCGAAGCGGTCACTTCATTTCCCTCTCCGTCAAGAAGCGTGACAAGCAGATGTATGTCATCGGTGCCGTCGGTCGACGCTTCGATTGACGACGGTGTTATGGCTATGGATGCGGGCGCGTTGTCAACTGGCCATTCAGGAGGAGCGATGCCGCCGTATTCATTGCGATACCAGTACCATGAGCGCTTGGGAATGCGGAAGTAGTCGATTATGCCCATGTTGCCAAGAGCCGGACCGAAGATGCTGCCATGGTCAAATGCGCACCATATAGCCTGTCCGCTTCGCCAATCATGTCCGCGCCAATGGTCGTCCTTCCAAAGATCGCCCCACCCCGGATCATATTTTCCGGGGCGAAGGGTCGCCGTCACGCCATATTCGCTGACGAAATTGGGTATTCCGGGGTTCAGGAAATCAGCAATCGTGCCTCCGTCGCCGTTATATCCTGCAATATCGCCCAAGAAGTCTATTCGATCATCTCCAAGCGGTCGTTGTGCGCCACCTATTGCAGCGGGGCGCGTCGGGTCAAGCTTGTGCGACAGTTCAACCATTCTTGTCAACAGTTTCTTTACGCCCGGCAATGTTCCGTCGGCGCAGAAAAACGGCTCGTTACACATGCTCCAGACAACTATTGAGGGATGATTGCGGTGAATGCGTATCATCTCGGCAAGCTGATCCAATGCACTCTGCTCAAACTCCTCACAATCCTTTTCTACAATAGGATAGCTGCTTGCCGTCCACGAACCATCGTCCTTCGGTCCGGCGGTAGCCCAGTACGGAGCTTCCGACCAAAACAGAAGGCCCATTTCGTCGCATGCTTTCAAATAGGCCGGAGAGTGAGGATAGTGGGAACCTCTTATAAAATTGAATCCCGCCTCCTTAAGCATAGCCACATCGCGGCGATGAGCTCCATCGGGAACTGCGTCACCCCATCCTGCCTGGTCCTGATGGGCATTAGCTCCTTTTATGACATAATGCTCACCGTTAAGGAAAAATCCACGGTCGGCAGTCCATTCAAACCATCGGAAACCGAAGTCGGTAGTGACATTGTCAATCTCACGCGAACCTTTGTATATCTTTGTATCGACCGAGTATAGCACCGGAGTCGACGGATGCCATAAACGAGGCGATTTCACGTTGTCAAACGACTGCTTGACAATCGTCAACGAATCTCCCGAAAGCATGACCCTGGACAGGCACTCGCCTATGGCATTGCCTTCGGGCGACTTCAAAATCGACTTAACGGTGTATTCACCTTTCTCGGCTCGCGTATTGGCCAATTCAACATCAACGTTGACCGACGCCGACTTACCGCCGGAAGCCTTAAGGCCATCGGTTGTTACACCTACTCCGTACCATGCCACATGTACGGGCGAGCTCTTTACCAATCTAACGTTACGGTATATGCCACCGCTGAACACATGTTCTCCTCCTCGGGGTGCGAGGGTCGGTCGCCAAAGATTGTTGACACGCACAGCCACGACATTGTCGCCCTCATGCAGAAACGGAGTCATGTCGACATTAAAACCGGTGTATCCGCCTCGATGCACTCCGGCCTTTTGTCCGTTGACATATATCTCAGCCTCCTGAAACACTCCGTCAAAGTCGAGCAACAAAACGCCTTCCAGCTCTTTCTTGTCAACTTTGAAATTCTTGCGATACCATCCGTAGCCTTCGTAGAAGTCGGTCGACAAAAAATAGGGAGTGCTGAACGAATGGGGCAAACCGATGTGCTGCCAGTCAGAGTCATTAAAATCGGGATGTTCGGCGCCGGCGACATCGCCCGACTCATAACGCCAGTCGCGGTTGAAATTATCAATCACTCGCGATGCACTGCAATTAAGTGACGCAATAATAAGAAATAGCCAAATGATGTTTAGTCGCATAAGCAATAATGTGTATTTACAATCCTATTTAGTTTTAACCATGGTATCCAAAATGAAGTCTATGATTCCTTTGGTAGCCTTTTCGTGATGCTCATAATAGGGGAATCCGTGTGTGCCGCCGGGAATCATCAGCTTGGTGCAGCGCGTATATGTGTCGGCTGCCTTATCCATCATTCCTCCGGCTGTCACGGGGTCCTTATCGCCATACACGATAAGCACATTTCCCTTATATTTTCCTGTCATGTCAAGGATATTCATGCCGTTGATTTTGGCATAATAATCACGACCGAGTTTCATGCCCATCACATCCTGGGGATTACCGTTGTCGGCATCAAAACGCTTAAGCTGAGCCGGAGCGGTTGCCGGGATAGACAATGCGGGATATACAAGAACAACCGACTTGAACATATCGGGATTTACTGCCGAGGTGAGAGCCGCAACAAGTCCTCCCTGGCTGCAGCCAAGAAGAGCGACGCGCTCGGGATCAACGAAGTCCCACGACTTCACAGTGCGGGTTATGTCCTCGACATTATCCTTCTCGGTGAATATTGTCATGTCGGTAGTGGCACCTTCGCTCTTGCTGTTGTTGCCACCGCCGCAGAAGTCGAATATGTAACTTGCCACACCGTGCATGGCAAGACTCTCGGCAAAAGCCTGAGGCTCGCCGTGACTGCTGTTGTAGCCGTGGGCCATTACGACCAGCGGCTTCTTTGCCTCAGCGGTGTTGGGGATGTAGACCTTTCCCCAGATGTCCTTGCCGTCACGACTCTTGCAGTGCTTTTCACGCACCGTGAAGGGATCGTTGACGGGAGCGTCGAAGTTCTTTGCCTTCATCGTATAGTCGGGGAAGTCGTCAATGCGGTTTTTCAGGAACACATCAAGCTCTTCAGGCTTATTCTTGAACTGCCATGCAAGCCAAGCGCGGGCCAGTCGCGAGTATGAGCCGCCATATTGTTCATGGAACGTACCTCCGTGTCCGGCTCTCAGATGATTGGCAAAAGCCACGGGTACGTTATCGATGTTGGCATAGTCTATTTCAGCGTTAGCATAGGCCATGTCACCGTCACCTCCGGCGATGTAAAGGATGGGGCCGTGCAGATTTTTCAACGACTCCTTGGAAGCATCGGCCATAGATATGTTTCCCATGCCCGAATTGAACATGATGCAGGTTTTCACGTGCTTGTCAGCGCAGTTGGCAAGAGTCTGGGCACCTCCGCAGCTATGTCCGCCAAACACTACCTTTTCGGTGTCAATGCCCTTATAGTAGTCACTGCCCTTCTTGCCGGTCTGAGCCTCGGCCCATTCAATGGCACGTATCATGTCGATGTTGGGCGATGTTTTCAGCTCACGGTCATTGACGCTGTCCTGCATTTCGCCGAGTGCGACAACCATGTATCCATAGGATGCGATGTCATTGAGCATCCTTTCATAAGGGAGCGAGGTATCGTGACATGCTCCGTTGGCAAATACAAACAGAGGCAAAGCCGCACCCTCGCCTTTCACGGCACCGTCGATGTCGCATGGACGATAGACTACAAATCCGGGCAATGTCGGTTCGGAAATAGCCTCAGCCTTGTAAGGGCCGCTGCCGCCGTTGTCGATTACTTTTCGTGAAGGCGCTGCGAATGTCGTAACACACAACGACATGAGCGCGAAACAGGTAATAAATCGTTTCATATTTGTGATAATGTTTGATTTAAATGTAAAATTATAATTTATTTTGGTATTTACACGCTATACTTATAAATTTTTGCGCTTAGAGGTAAAATGCGTATTTTTGCAGTAAATAATTATTGATTATGAAAATAGCCCTTATAGGATACGGCAAGATGGGCAAGGCGATAGAGAAAATAGCCTTGAGCCGAGGACATGAGATAGTGTGCAAGATCGACATCGACAATCAGGACGACATGGATTCGCCCCTTTTTGCGTCGGCCGATGTAGCTATAGAGTTCACCACACCCGCCACCGCGGTGGCCAACTACAAGCGTGCATTCGCCCAGGGAGTGCCCGTAGTTTCGGGAAGCACCGGCTGGCTTGAGAGCATGCCCGAGATAAAGGCGATGTGCGACCGCGGTGAAGCGACTTTCTTCTGGACCTCCAACTTCTCGCTCGGTGTCAACATATTTTTCGCCGTCAACCGTTACCTTGCGGCGATGATGAGCGGATTTCCGCAGTATCACCCCTCGATGACCGAAATCCACCACATCCACAAGCTCGACCACCCGAGCGGCACGGCCATAACCCTTGCCGAAGGCATAATAGCCAAAGACAACCTCATCAAGTCGTGGAGCGAGGATGACGACGCTGCCGATGTGCTGCGCATCGACCACGTGCGCGAAGGCGAAGTGCCCGGCACCCACATAATCAAGTGGGACAGCGAAGTCGACACCATTACTATCGAGCACTGCGCCAAGAGCCGCGAAGGCTTTGCGCTCGGTGCGGTAATCGCTGCCGAGTGGACTGCGGGTAAGAGCGGATTCCTTACGATGGACCAACTTATGCACGGCCTCATCGCCGACTCACATCTGCTCGATTTGATAAAATAACATCCCTACGTTACGATGGCTGAAAACAATCAATCCTTTGCCGACGACCTGCGTCGGCGCATACGCGAAACCAAGACCACGCGCTGGATACGCTTCACGATAGTAGCCCTCATCTTCATAGCATGGGTGGCATGGCTCGGCAGCTGGTGGGTACTCATATTCCTGCCGTTGCTCTTTGACATATACATAACGGGCTACATCCCCTTCACATGGTGGAAGAAGAGCAAAAACAAGAGCGTGAGGGCCGTGATGAGCTGGGTCGATGCAATCGTCTATGCACTGATATTGGTCTACTTCGTATTCACATTTGTAGGGCAGAACTATCAGATACCATCATCGTCGCTTGAGAAGTCGCTTCTCGTGGGCGACTACCTGTGGGTAAACAAGATGGCCTACGGCCCGCGCGTGCCAATGACTCCGGTGCACTTCCCGCTCGTGCAGAACACCCTCCCGGTCATCAACACCAAGAGCTACACCGAGTGGCCCAAGTGGGGCTACAAGCGACTGAAGGGGCTGGGCAAGGTGGAGCGCGGCGACATTGTCGTGTTTAACTTCCCGGCGGGCGACACGGTGACAACCAAGGTTACCAATCCCGACTACTACACGCTCGTGGAGATGCTCGGCCGATTTGCGGTGCATAACAACAAGGAGCAGTTTGGCGATGTGATATACCGCCCTGTCGACCGTCGAGAGAACTATGTGAAACGCGCCGTAGGACTGCCCGGCGAGCGCATAAAGATTGTTGACGGAGTGATCTACATCAACGGGGAGGCTATCGAGCAGCCCGAGAACGTGCAATTCAACCACTTTTTCCAGGTGCGCGGCGGATTGACTACCGATGACTGGGACCGCCTCGGCATCAGTGTCGACGACCGTAACCAGGTGCCGGTGAATCCCGCCGACATCGCAAACATAACGGCACTCGGATTCTCGGTCAATCCCGACGGCACAGTGCCGCCAATATATGTGGCACCGCTCACTCGGGCAATGAAGAGCGCCCTCGAAGCCGACCACCGCGTGACAAAGGTGATGAAGGTGCCCGCCTCGGAGCAGGTGACCATGTTCCCCGCCGGCGCATCGGAGGGCTGGACCCGCGCCGACTACGGCGAGCTATGGATTCCCGCCAAGGGAACGACAATCGACCTTACGCCCCGCACATGGGCTATGTATGAGCGCTGCATCCGCAACTATGAAGGCCATGACGACGCCTACATCAAAGACGACACGGTCTACATCGACGGAAAACCGGCCAAGACCTATACATTCGGCATGGACTACTACTTCATGATGGGCGACAACCGCGACAACTCGGCCGACTCGCGCTACTGGGGCTTCGTGCCCGAGGACCACATCGTGGGCAAGCCGTGGAGAGTAATCGTGTCGTTTGACAAGGACAAGAGCATTTTCAACGGCGGAATACGCTGGAACCGCATTCTTAAAGCCGCCAACCCCGACAAGCAGTGACATCGCCCCTTATACGATACCCCGACACTACATTGGTGCTTCCGCCGGTCTACTGCGGAAGCATCCGCTATTATGCGGCTATGGCAATGTATGGTGCGGTGACAATCGACACGCAGCGGCGATTTAACAAGCGGGCCAAGGAGTGTCACCGATGCACCATCGAGGGCGCCAACGGAGTGCAGCGGCTCACCGTGCCGCTGGAGAAGCCCACAGAATGGCACTCAACAAGAGTGTGTGACGTGAAGGTGTCGAGCCACGGCGACTGGTGGCACGTGCATTGGGGTGCGATATTTTCGGCCTACGGGCGCACTCCCTTCTTTGAATATTACGCCGATGACCTGATGCCGGCGTTCAGCGGCAACATAGATAGCCTTGTTGAGCTTGACGCGGCCATTGACCGATTCTGCCGCAACGCTCTCGGCATCAATCCGCGCGAAGTGACACTTGACGATGCTACATCCACGCTGCCTCAAATGCGTGATGTGGAGTATTATCAGATATGGGCTTCGCGCTACGGCTTCACACCTGGGCTGAGCGTGCTCGACCTTATATTCAACATGGGCCCTGAAGCGCCTCTCGTGCTGAAGGCGATGCAGCCTTAAAATTCATCGGGCGACACTACAATGTCGCAGCTGTCGCCGGTCAGCGCGCTCCTGTATCTTATTACAAGGTTTGCACCGGCCGCCATAAGAATTTCCTTGAGATCGTCAGCCTCGATTTGCGACACAGTATCGCTTTTAATCATTTCAGAATGTTCATGGATGTCACATAATAAAGTAGGCATATCTTGATCCTCAAGCATATAATTTATAATGACGCAATTATCACCCCATTCATAGCCCGACAATGTAAGCAGATCGTCGATTTTTTGTGGCGTATCGCAGTTCAAGATCAGCACCATCGCCTCAAGAGTCATAGCCCACCGCTCGGAATCGCTTATGTGATAATCATACAGACTCTTCAATTCATCGAGATTCAGCCCATAGCTTATAGAATCGCCCGAATCGACATAAAAACAGAAGCTGAACATTGCACCGGCATCAATAATGTTCTTTAAAAGGAATCGACGCTCGGAGCCCAAAATATAACGCGTCATGACGATCTTGGCATAACTGTCACCTTCATCCCTTAGAAACATCCACAATGGAAACTCGTCGGTGTTGACCAGAACCATGGCCGAAAAGATGTTTTCATCCCTATCGTATGAAAATGATGTAATTGTCGACGCAATGTCGAGCTCAAAGGGACATACACCGGTCGCCGTTTCAGCATTCTCAGCGAGTATGTCGGCTGCCTCACCGGCAGTATAAGCCGACAACCGAGTGACGGCAAGCGCAAGTGTGAAAATGAGTAGTGCTATTCTTTTCATGGGCTGACTTATTTGAGGATACAAAAATAACGAATATCGGCATATCGACAAAATCGGGCATAAAAAAGCCCCGTGACGCAGGCGTTCCGGCCTTGTCACGGGGCTGTGATTCAATTATTATTTAACAGGCATTATCAGCGATTAACGTAGATGTAGTATTCACCGGGGGCGAGCTTGACGGGGAACTCCTCGGTCTGACCGGTGAAGAAGTTGACCGTGGTGGCGTTTCCTTCGGGAACCTTGCCCTTATAGGTTATGTTCTGAGTCTTGTTGCCAAGGTTGGTAAACACATAGACGGTGGTGTTGTCGACCGAACGGCTGAATATGTACAGGTCGTCGCTCGTGGTGGGGTAACGCACTATCTCGCCGCCATGTACTCCGGCCTGCAGAGCGGGCTGGGTGTGCTTGAGGTGGTTGAGCTTCTGGTAAAACTCGAAGTAGCGGTTGCGCGGTTCCCAAGTGGGAGGCACATCCTTCTTGAAAAATTCCAATGCGCGGTTGAGTCCTGTTTCCTGACCTGTGTATATGAGCGGCATTCCGGGAAGCGTGTAGCTCAGCACGGCAAATGCATCGGTGAGGTTGCCAAGACGCTCTTGTGCGGTGCCCTCCCATGAGTTGAGGTCGTGATTGGTTATCATGTTCATCAGATAGCTGTCGGTGGGATATTCCTCGGCCTGACGCTCAAGCAGCGAGTCGATTGCCACGGCCGACTTGGCGGGGAATGTCTTTACGGTGCCGTCCTCGCCCTTGAATGTGTATTGCCCCTGCGTGGCCGCGATTTCGCTGAAGAGGTCCTTCATGGGCCAGTTATAACCCATGTTGAATCCGTTGACCTGAAGTTCGGGCTTGCTGGCTTCGGCGAGCATGAACACTTCCTTTACCTCGTCGAGCTTCGGGCGGGTTTCGTCCCAGAAGTCGGTAGGCACTTCACCTGCCACATCGCAGCGGAAGCCGTCGACATCGACATCGGTGAGCCAGAATTTAAGCGCGTCGACCATCGCGGCACGCATCTCGGGATTATTGTAATCGAGTTTGTAGACATCGGTCCAGTCGTAGGGGCCTACCATGTTTCCGAGCGAGTCCTTAACATACCAGTCGGGGTGCTCAGTCACCCATGCATTGTCGCGGCCTGTGTGGTTGGGGACCCAGTCGAGGATCACCTTCATGCCGAGGTCATGTGCCTTGTCGACAACCTTCTTGAACTGGTCGATTGTACCGAATTCGGGGTTGAATGCCTTGTAGTCCTGTACTGCATAGTAGCTGCCAAGCTCTCCCTTGCGGCCGTCGACCGATATGGGATGGATGGGCATGAACCACAGAATGTCGACACCAAGCTCCTTCAATCGCGGAAGTTCTCGCTCAAAGGCGGTAATTGTTCCACTGTCGGTGTATTGGCGCAGATTTACTTCATAGATGACAGCATTCCTGCTCCAATCGGGTTGTTTAAGATTGGTATAGGTACTGTCGGCCTGAGCGAGCGCCGCATCACTTTTTTTACGTGTAGTGCAACTCGCTACGATAAGTGCTGCCGCTCCGGCAGCCAAAGCTAAAAATAAAATTTTTCTCATGATTGTACCGTTTTTGAAGTTGTAATCGCAAATATAGCGATTATATCGATTTTCTACAATGCTTTATAGCAATAAATTAACAAAAACATTTGCGTGATATAAGTTTTTGGTCAAAAAAGAGCGGCTCCGGGAGGGAGCCGCTTGGTGTGTGTATGTGTTTATGTGTGAGTGTGGGATCAGTTGTTGGGGGCGTTGGAGAGGGATTGGCCTCTTGTGCGGGTGAAGGTAACTTCAATTTTGCCGTCGCCTCCCCTCAACTTGAAATAGGGATTGGTAATGCGCACTTTTGTAGTAGTGGTTCCGTTAGTGCTGATGCCGAGCGCCTCAAGCGAGGTAATCGTCTGCAATCGACAACGCACCCGGTGAAGATATTTACCGTTGTCAGGATTTTTCGGATCGGCCGGAACCTTCACAGCCGTGGGATGCGATGCGTCGAGCACGTTGTTGTAGTCGGTCCATGTAATCGGCTTTATATACTTGATGCGAGTGCCTATCACACCGTCAAACACCGAGGGGCCTGATGTAACAAGGAGCGTACCAATGGGGTTGTTCTCGATGTTCTGTCGGTCAGATTCCAATTCAAACGACAAGGGGAAGATGGCTTCGGGCAGATCCTCGGGAATGGTAAAGAATATGGTGAGCTTGGCACCGGCTCCGTCACCAACCTTGTTCTCGAAAGTCGTGTCATCGTAGGGAAACTGGTCGGGAAGGTTGTAGTTGCCGGCAAACACGCGCACATGGGCGGGGTCAAGCTCCCAAGGAGTTCGCAGCACAAGGTCAATCGTACGCCCGAGTCCCGTGTCCTTATTGATGATGGTGAAGCTCTGCTGCTTAGTTTCATCGGTGGGCGCATGAGTTTTTATCTCATAGAATTTCCACCCGGTGTAGTCGGTGGGCTCGCCTTTATCATTTACTGTGGGAGCCGTGGTTTCGGTGACGCTTTCGATAACATCGCCGGGGACAAGTCCCATGGTCGTGGGATCGGTTACCGAAGAGTTGTCGACCGTTTCACCGGCCGTGCCGATGTTTTTAGCGTATTTGAAGCCGAACTTGATAGTGCGGTCGGCATCGGTGTTCTGTGTCACGACAGCGGTTGTGAAGTTGACCCACACCATGTCGGTGCCGTTGGAGATGTTGAGCATCTTGTTGGTTGTCACATCAAACGACAAGTTGTTGTAGACAACACCGTCCATCGCCTCCTTGGCGGTGGCATAACCGCTTGCACCCACACTCTTTATCGTGACGGTGTAGTTGAAGTTACGCAGCAGATTGTAGTATTTAAACACGCCGTCGGTATCCTGATACCCGAGGTCGATCTTGTAATAGGACGACTCGCCACCGTTATATTGGCCCTTGACTATGACCAAAGTGCGGTTGACCGAGCTGAAGGGGCGCTCATATATATATTTAGGAGCAGTGCTATAGGTTAATCCGCCGGGCTCATTGTCGGTGATGTTGGCGTTACCCGGCAACATTCCGCCATAACTGAGATCCGCATAGTCGAGCTGACTGCCCGAATCATCAAGGTAGTCGGGAAATCGCATTGCGGTATAGTCCCACGGAGCCACCGAGCCCGATGTGGGGGTGTTGACCACAGCAAATCCTTCAAGCGTGAAATTGGCTGTAGCCCCGTTGACCATCGTGATTTTACCGAAGTTGCGAATCAACGGCACATTAGTGAGGGCATTGATAGTGGCCTGTGAAGTGGTCCACACATCGCCGACCATGATGCCATAACCCGAAGGGAACTCGAGTCGTCGCCAATAGGCTTCGTTGCCGCCGCTCGTGGTGAGGCCGGGAATCAGCGTACCCTCGGAGCCGTAGGTGAAGTCGAGGTCTACGCTGCTCGGCACGGCTATAAGGTGTAGCACCTTGGGCTCGACGCTCTTTTTCAACGTGACATTGAAGGTGACCAGATTGTTGCCTGCCCGCTCGTTTTCAGCCCGATATAGATTGGAGAAGAAGTTGTTGAGCGGCTCATTGCCGTTCATGTCAAACTCGGCGAGATAGAGCTTCAACCCGGCATAGTCGGGAGTGTCGCCCATGGCACGGCTTCCGGCCGGCATAATGTCGGGCATGGCCACCGAAGCTGTTATAGTGAATGTTTCGCCGTCATTGTCGCCCGCGCCGGGAGCCGGAACGATGTCATCGCTACAGCTCCACAGCCCGAAAAGGGCGACAACCACCATGATATTTTTAAGAAGTTTCATATTGTGTCAAATATCTTAATATCGTGATTATCGGTTAATTGGTCGGATTAGGATTAGTGCGCTCACGGTCGCCCCACGTGAAGCTATATCTTCCATTATTGTTTGGAACAATAGTATCATTTCCCCAATACCATTCATCGTAAACGCAACGAACAGCTGCTGATCCATTAGTGTTTGTTGGAACTGTAAGCTTTCCATTAGTCATCGTTGTAGATACAACACCTTGGGCTGACATATAATTAGAATTTGTGGAAAATAATTTAGGGATTCGTCCCTTTTGAGATTGATACATAATAAATTCAATCTCAGCAACAGTAGGTACTCTCCATCGACCTGCAGGATAACCTAATTCCTGATATGATGCACAGCGTCGCTGATTTTCTAAATATGAATTACTAAAACATACACCATAAGATGATGCAACTCTGACTTTAGGAGCAATCCAATTAGCTTTATCTCCCCCACTCTCTGTAGGATAGTAATATTTTAATTGTCTGCGAGTTCCAGTCATGTCATTAGCAAATGCCCAACCTTTATCGGGGGCAGAATCGGCATTTGTTCCATTGAAGTCCTCGCTTGTAAGATTATTTATTGTTAGACTACGAGGATCACCAATTATATAATCGGTACTCGAATCAAACTGTGTAATATTTATAACATATTGGTTAGGATTGGCATTTTCTGAGGATGCCAAGCCGTATGTCATGTACCAAGTATAATTGTAAGATGAACCAATAAAATCCTGAGATGCATTAACAAACATATTTCCTTGTATGGCAGTTGCTCCGTTTACAGGATAATTCTGTCTGGTTGTGATATACATCTGCGGATATTGGGTAATCGTTATTGTCTTTGTAAAATTGGCTGCATCCGGCTTTCCGATTTTGTCTTTATGAATAATTGTAATTTCAATTTCATATCGAGAATAAGCAGCTTCATTGGTACGCCGATAATGGTCAATATCATTAATATAAGTGGGCAAATTAGATTGACTAATTTCGCGATAATTACCATTTCTTGTTTTCCTATACGGATTCCAAACAACAAGAGGATGGCTAAATTCTATCGTACTTGAATGATGGATGGCATCAATATTTTGAAATTTATAAGAAAAAATACTGTCACCGTCATTCATAGGCGCCGAAGCCTTGTTTTGAGCCTTCGTTATCGTAACAGGATATTCATCTCCATTATTCGTAACACTATATCGGAAATATTTTACCTTTATATCTGTAATTTCAGTAGGATGTGAAGTATAAACAGGTATAGAAGTAGATGTTATATTATCCATCGTGTAGTGGTTTTGGTCGACAACGAGATAGCGGTAGTCGGCAATGTCGACATCGACAGGCACACTGCCCCACTCAGCTGCCGTATAGCTGAGATCGTCAAGCGTGAAGGGCTCGTCGGGGGTGAAGCTGCCAAGTATATTTACATTAATCTTCACTCGGTAGTGGATGTTGCGTCCAATGGTGTTGCCGGTGCGAATCACGGGCACCATGTAGTAGCAAGTACGGTAGGAGTCCTCGCCGTCAAGCTTCCAGGGCACCATAAGGGTCATATAGGTCATCGGCGATTCGCTGTCGTCGGGGTTCCACTCGTTGGGATAGGTGTAGAATGGGCTCGTGAGCTCATAGGAGAACTTGGTGTCGGTGCCCGCTTCGAGCTTGCGCTGACGATGTGTCTGATTCTCCGATACGGTGGTGGTGTTGTAGTAATCGCCTGTAACGAGAGTGTGGGTAGCCGGATTGACGGCCGAGCTTTGGACTCCGTTGGTGATGAGCACGCTCATATTGGTGCGCTCGGAACGCCACACCTGACCGTCGACGGTGATGCTCTCGGGCACGTTGACGGCAATTGTAATCTTGGATGCTGCACGCTGAAGGTCGATTTTTCCCGACACGCTTTCAGCGGTGGTGCCGGGATTGAGGAGAGTCACGGTGTTATCGCCGTCCATTACAAATGAGCTCTGCACATTGCTCGTGGCGAAATCGGATGTAACGGCGATGGCCCTGATGTCGCTGACGCTCATGACGTCGGTGACCGACGACGGCCCGTTGGGGAGGTTGGCCACGACATAAGCCTTGCAAGTAACGGCATTGCCGGGAAAGAGGGCATTGCGCATGTCGTCGGTCAACTTAACTTCGAGAACCTCGGTCGAGCCTGTCAATCCGCTAAACCTCTGTGTAAGCACCGGAGGCATGTCGTCGGTACTCGTTAACGGAGATAAACACAACACGGCCGAGGATATTAGATTTTCATTAAGCTTGTCGACCTCCCCGGCACGCGAACCGTGGGACGAAGAGCTAAGCCTTATCTTGATGTAACCTGCACCGCCGTCGGAATCGGGCCCGTTGAAGCTGTCGTCAGAACAAGCCGCCACGGCAAGCAGCAAAGCGGCTGCCAGAGTGAGGTAGAATCGATTTATAAGAAATCTATATAGAGTCATTTTATTATAGCTGAGAGTTCTGGATGATTGTGAAGTATTTGCTGTCGCCGTATTTTCCGGCACACACATCGGCTGTCATCGTTCGTCCGTCGAGGGTTGTCACGATAATCTGCAGTCGGGCCCTGTTGGTTTCCTTGGGGGCGGAGTCGGTTGCCGTGATTGTGAGGTCTATGGCATTGCCATCGATGGTTCCGCTCACATCGTCGACCTGATTGCCGGCCGAGTCGATGAACTTGAAGGCATCGCGGTCGGCGGTTTCGGGCACGAGAATGGCACGCCATGTGGCTCCGAGAGGTGACGAGAGGGTAAATGAGCACTTGGCGGGCGTCATGTCGCGCATCATCACCAGTCGAGCGGTGTTTTGGTCGATTGACTGATAGGTGTTCTCGACCCACTTTATTTCGCCTCCGTCGGCGAGTCCGGGATTCTGATCATAGTTCCACTCGATGTCCTCCTGAGTCCATGGGAGCGCGGTTACGGTAATCTCGGCGGGAACACCGATGTTGACCGAGTTGACTCGGATGCGGTAGATGTGGTTGCGGTAGAGGTTAACAAATCCGAAAGGCTTTCCGTCGTAGCCCTCAAGGGGAATTGTGTAGTCGAGCCACTCGGCTTCGGGGGTCGATGCCGAAGGCTGCACCTTGAGCCTGATGCATGGTGTTGCTGAGCTGATTGACTGCTCGGGGCAGTAGGAGCGGAATATCTTGAGCGTTTCACGCAGCGAAGCGCCGTTGACGGTGTGAGTGAGCGTTCCGGTGAATGAGCGCATGTTGCGCACGGCCGGAGTTTCGCCGGCATCGCCCAGGTTGTTCTTGTCGACCTGGTTGCCGTTGATGTAGGTGAGCGCATCGGCGGGAAGCAGCTTTCCGTTGACAACCGAGTAGTCGAGCCATGCGTCGGCGATCTTGGGGAATCCCTCGTCGTCGCGGTCGGCAATGCCGTCGAGCAACTCAACCTTCACGACGGCACGCAGCATCGACACGCTGCCAAGGTAGATGGTCTGCCACGTTTCGGTGTCGTAGAGCTCCTTGGGGTTTACCTGAAAAACCGCCGTGCCAAACATGGGGATGTATAGTCCGCGACCTGTAGCCGAGGGGAGGTTGGCGGGATCCCAGGTGGCGGGCAGAGAGAACTGCTTGCTTTCGAGCTCTCCGATGACCTGAGCGTAGGTGGAACCGTAGTCAAGCTGCGGATAGGCGTAGGGGTCGGTGCCCGATGTGTTCATGTTGGCCACGGCGAGAATGCGCATGGCTATGCGGTCGGGGCTGTCGGGGTCTACGGCAAGCTGCTTGTAGTCGATTTTGAGGTTGACGGTATAGCCGCCGCCCGAAGCACCGGTGAGCGAGTAGAAGTCGTCGTCCTGAAGCGGGCGATAGACGAGATGATCGTCGGCAAACACGTAGAACGCAACATCCTTGGTGTTGATCGAGCTTTCGTTGATGTCGGGGTTCTCGTCGGGCGATGTCACGTGGTCGTCATGCCCGGCACGCGACACGTTTCCGTCGCTGATGCGAAACGAGAAGGTGACGGTGTTGTCGAAGCTTCCGGGATTTTCGCCGGCACCGGGCTCCAACGCAGGGTCGGCATCGGAGCAGGCGTTAAGCCCTGCCGCAACCGCCAAGGCGGCAATCATCAGGCCACAAGCCCTGAGATAATATAGTCGTCGTGTATTCATTATCATTTACGCTTATAAAAAAGAGAGTGGCTGATTTAGCGTTGTTGTCACATTTCGGTGTCCTGCGGGGGCACTATGGTCCAGTTGTTGATCATGATTCCGGCGGCGGTGTACCAGTTGCTGTCGGCATCGATGAAGAACACGAGGTTGAACTCGTCCATGCGGTCGAGATACTCCTGGTCGGAGTAACGCTCGTTGTAATGTCCCTTGACGAGGAGAAGATAGTCGATGAGCGGGATGCGTATAATGTCACGGTCGTCCCAGTTGCGGTGTACGGTGAGCACGGTGTTGTGTCCGGCACGCAGGCGCGATGTCGACATTTCAAAGAGCAGCGACGCCACCGAGGTTATGGCGCGTCCCGAAGCGTCGGTGCGCGAGCCTTCGGGCATCGTGACCTGGCCGTAGTTGACATACCACGGACGGTAGTCAAACCAGGGGCCGTCCATCACGTCGTTGTTCCAGTCGAGGTTCTGGTTGTTGTCGGTGATGGTTACCGAGAAGTCGCGCTGCTCGATGGGCGAGCCGTCGAGGTGCTGCAGCATGAGGCGCACTGTCTTGGTGTCCTTCATCAGAGGCAGCGTTACGGTCTGCACCACGTGCTCGGTTTCGGAGCTGATGAGCGTTACATCCTCAAGCAAGCCGTGGAATAGCCCGGGCAGCTCGCTGTCGACATATAGCTTTCCGGCACCGTCGCCGAGAGTGGCGAGCGTCACCTTCAGCTCCTCGATCGACGATGGAGTGTAGGTGGCGAGCTTGAATGGGTCGCCGGTGGAGAATCCGCACCAGGCAAGGAAGTCGTAGCGTCCCGGAGCGAGCTCGGCCTTCATCACATAGTCGGGCGACTCAAGCGCTTTTCCCGATTCACTGCCGGTCCACGCGAGGCGACCTTGCGAATCAAAGGCCCACACGTTGACCGAATGGACCTGTCGGTTGAAAGCATCGGCTTCAAGGATATTGTAGTCATACTTGAACTTAAGCTGATAAGTCATGGTACATGGCTCGACATCCTCGGTGACCAAGCCGCAACCCGACATTAAAGCCATTGCTCCGAGGAGCAGGGGGCTCAAGAATCGTGAAATAGATCGTAACATTGTAGAAATGCAGTAATTTAGTTTATTTTTTTATTGGTGACCGCAGGTGGTAGTCATCCACCTGCGACCTTAGGTTTTTAAAACCGACGCGGACCACAGCCGGTCAAAGGTTGAGCGCCCGTGGCGCGCGGCGGCTTAGATGATTGATCGATTAGAGATCAACATTCTGGGTGGGAACGATGGCCCAGTTGAGGATGTTGAGTCGATAGGCCACGAAGTAGTCGGTTGTTTCAGCCGGCGGAACTGTGGGGTCGGTAGGATCGGCGATAGCGGTTCCAAGACCCTTTATCGTTGTGACATTGATAGAGTAAACGTGGTTGCGCACAAGACCGAAGTCGCCCACCATCACGTTGTTCCAGTTGATTGTGGTGTTGTCGGTGTAGGTTGTAGTTCCATTTTCGGTCTTTCCGGTGCGGTTGAGATTACCCCTGCGGTACCATCCGAGGTGCTTGATGGGGATGTTGAAGTAGGCGCTTGCCTGGTTGTAGTAGTCGGCGTAACCTACATTCTGCATGATAATCTTGTTGACATCGGTAAGGTTGGCGGTGGTAACAGGAACATAGCTGTTGCCTGAAGCGTAGCACAGTGTGAAACCGGCAGCTGTAGTCTGGTCGGCGGTAGGAGCGGCATTCAACTGGATAGTGCGACGACGGGCGGCAAGCTTAACCTGATCCTCGACAGCCTCACCGGTAACACCTGAAGTGAGAACGGCATCGACGGGACGCTTGATGGTAAGGTTGGATACAAGATACTGAAGATCGGGAGTTTTGCTCGGGTCAAACTGAGTAAAGACATAGGGATCCTCGGTAGTGCCTTCACCTGTACGCTTTACCAAAACAGAGAGCTGATTGATGAAGCGGCGCATCATACTTGTACCGCCGGTAACAGCCGAGTTACCAATTGCAGCACCGTCGGCATCGGTTTCCTTACTTACAACATCGAAGTAGATGTTGGCGTTGCCGTCGGAATTCTTCATGTAGGTGTAGAATGAAGTATTGGCAGGAAGAGCTGTAGCACCTGTGGTGGTGGGAGTGATTGTGTACTTACCGTAGAGAGCAATCGACGGAACTGCAGCAGCGGGGTTCTTTGAAGTCAATCCCACGGTTCCGGTGGTTGTTTCACGGAAGTAGTCGGTGAGCTTGGCATTAGTTCCGCTAACGAGATTACCATAACCGTTGCGAACCTGATTTTCGGTCAAGTAGATAAGCTCATACTTGTCGGGGTTGGCAGGGTCGATATCGCTTGCAACTTCAGGATACTGTGTCGAGTAGTAAGCGGGTGAGCAGCCCCAGAATGAACGATGTAGGCCGGCATTGTTCCAAACCCACTGGTCGGTTGCAGCCAAAAGTGTTGAGGCACCTGAGGTAGCACTCTCAAATCGAGTGTTGATAGCAGAGTTGGCAGCGGCATAGGTGTAGTTGCTGCCAAGGATGGCACCACCTGCAGCCTGTGCGCGATAAGACTTGGTGATGTAGGATGTCTTACCCTCGGCATTTACGGCCCAGTATTCGGGCACAAATTTAAGAGTGAATTTTTCGGTTCCTTCACCTGCTGCATAACCGGGGATGGCTGCATCGGTCTGAGCTACCGAGAAATTCACTTTGGCGGCATAACGCTCAACAAAGATTTGCACTCTGGCAGTGCTGCCGTCCGTTTCAGCCGCGGCCTTGGCATCAGCCTCGGTGGTGAACAACTGACCCGCTCCAATTTCAGTGGCGCGAACAAGATTACCATCTTCGTCATAGTAAACCGAATTACTCATGGGGAAACGCAAGTTAGCACCTGAACCGGTAGTAACTTCCTGACGAGTAAGAGTTTCGATGTAGTCGATGGGGTTCTGGATGTTGGCCGGAGTTACGGGATTGACATAGCACATCACAAACTTGGGTTCGTGATCGCCCTTGCGAACCGAGACGGGCACAACTGAAATACAGCTTTTAGTCACCGAGCCTGTTGCGTCGGTAACATCAGTGGTAGTTAAATTTGAAACAACAGCGATTTCGCCCACCTGCTTTCCGGGCTTTCCGGTGCCGGTTTTTCCGTCAGGGCCCAACTCCTCTTCATAGAATACGAAATAGGCAGTACCTATCGTGGATTCTACTGAAGTGCCCGGGTCAAATTCGGGAGTGTCACCGCCTTCGTAGGCACGTGAGCCGAAACCGTTGGTCGACGAGATGGCCACGTTGAGATACATCGTGTGGTCAATTTCAGCGACATCGCTTCCGCCATTGTCAAGCTTGTCGTCAGAGCAAGAGGCAAGGCCTAACGCGAGCACTGCCGCAGCTCCTGCAAATAATTTGATAGTTTTCATTTTGTTGAATAAATAAATGATTGTGTTAAATGAATGTTATCGTGATTAATTTTCAGTCTTTGAGTTTCGTGCCGTCCATTCGACCCACTCGTCGAGCGACTTGATGGCAGCGTCGGCCTCGGCAAGGCCCATCTGCGAAGCCTTTACGAGCAGATTGCGCGCCGAAGTGCAGTCGCCCTGCTTGGCGGCGAGGATTCCTCGCGCATATACAGCCTCGGCCGAGTCGCCGGCCTTGGGCAGATAGCGTGCCGCATTGTCGAGGTCGTTAAACGAAAGTGCCGTAACCGCCGCGTTGAGGTTGGCCTCGGGAGCGTCGGGATAGAGCCTTACAGCCACCTCAAATACCTCGCGGAAGCGGGCCGAGTCGCCGGGAATGCTGCGCGCGAGCAGATACATTTCATGAAGGCTGAGCTTGCGCGGGTCGCGGGCCATAACCTCGGCTATCTTCTCGGGGTCGGTGAACGACGACACCACATAGTCGATGGTGTAGTCGCTGTGACGCAGTGCGGGGTACACGTTTTCAAGCAGATAGCGGTACTGGGCGGGGTACTTCGACTTGATTTTCCACTCGCGGGCATCGGGGGTGATGTCGCTCAGCGCGATGATGTCGAGCAGAGCGTCGCGGTTGTCGATCGACGATTGCTCGACCCAACGACGCAGGCCGTCCCAGTCCTCGGCTACCGAAGCCGAGCGCAGCACCTCGGGCGAGAAGTCGTAGAGGCCGCGCACATAGCCGGTGAGAGCCTTGGTGCGACCCTCGGCGAGGCGCGCATTGTTGTCGTAGGGACCATCGGGCGATGCATAGCCGGTGATGGTTATGCGCTCGATGCGCGAGTCGGGGTCGTTCTTGATAAGGTCGATGGTGTCGCGTATACCGGCCAGCTCCTGCGGATTGCGGCGGTAGGCGGGGTCGATGTCGGTGCGGTTGACGCGGAAGTCGATGTAGGCCGACCCCTTGGCCGAGCGCTCCTTGCGCGCCTCGACACGGGGAGTCACATAGGCCCACTGCGGAGCAAACGTGCGCTCGCGGAAGTCGAGCTGAGCCAGATCGGAAGTCGACGGAGAGCCGAGCGACAATCCGCAGCCACACTCGTCCTCGGCCATCGACAGCATGGCGTCGGCCATCCACCGGCGGTAGGGAACGATAGCCTGATAATCTATTGTGTGTCCGGCACGGGTGAGTGTAGCACCCTCGTCGATGTCGTTGTGACGCTGATGCTGAATGTAGCGGTTGCGTCCCGCAGCAATTACCTGTGGCAATTCCACGACGCTGTCGCCGGCCGTGATTACGGGGATAAACGTGATTTCGCGGTCGCTCTTTAGCTTAAGCCCCGTGAGGTCGAGCGTCATGTTGACGAGCAGACTGTTGTCGGTGCGCTCGACGCTGAGATTGGTCACCCTTTCATCGGACGACGGAATTACTGCGCCCATGCAGGGCAAAGCCATGGCCATGAGCCAGGCCAGGCCTGTTATCTTTAGCTTCATAAGTGAGTGAATGATTGTCGGTTTTTTTCGAGAATTGATAATCAGAATACATACACGAGGTTGATAGCCGCCTTGGTGGGACCGAAATAGTTGTGGTGTCCCTTGCCGAGGCGACGGCCGCAGCTCGCGCAGTTGTAACGGTCGTAGCCGGTGTGGATCCATCCCACGCCAAGCTCGACCTCGATGTTGAAGTGACGGCTCACAAGCCACGAGTAGCCGTAGGCCACGCCAAGTCCGGCATACCAGCCCTGATAGCGATGATCGCGCACGGCCCCGAAGTTGGTGCCAAGCAGCTTGAAATCAAGGTCGACATTGCCCACATTGTACTGTCCGCCAAGTGCGTGGGCTGCCACAAAGTGCCCGCCAAGAGCTTCGCAGAACCAATAGCGCACCTCGGGCTGCACCATCCAGTGCTTCCATTTCTTGCCTTGGTCAAGGGTCCATGCGTTGAGATTGCCCGAGAGGTCGAGCGACCAGCGGGGAGCGAGCTGAACTTCGGCACCGAGATTGACGGTGAGGAGTGCGTCATAGACGAGATTGGTCTTTAATGCCACCTCCTGAGCCTTCATGGTGTGGGCCGAAGCCAGTAGTACAAATAGCAAAAAAATAAATTTCCGCATTTTTATTTACATTTTTCAAGAATGAATAACAATAACCGTGTATAGATCAGATGATTGGTTTGCAATCGACTAATGTGTAAAAAACAAAACAATTTACGACCACCAAGCATCTCTTGCTTAGAGATACTTAAGCGACTTTTTTCATTGCCAACCAATAATTTAGACCATTGGAAAGTGTGTGATTACATAGCAGGTGCCCGATTTTGGCTTTTAACAATTTTAATATACGATTTTCTGTGAAAATTTAAGAGAAAAATATTTCATCCCCGAAAGAAAAAATTTTTGGGCCATGAGTCACTCTTGCTTAGAGATACTTAAGCAACGACAAAAATAGGCATTAACGCTGATATAAACAAGTATTTAGATTAAATTTAACACACAAAAATTTACATATTGTTAATTGTACAATTTGATTTCCGTATTGACAGTTGGAAATTACCCCCCCCCATAATTTATTGATATATAGGCAATTATGACGGATGTTCCTCTCTAAGCAAGAGATGCTTGGTAATCGTAAATTGTAACTCTCTCTCGGATGTTAATTTAAAGCCTATATCTAATCGTTTGATAACAAGGGCAATATCCCGGATTTTTTGTCGCAATTTGACCAACATATCGTAAGTTATTTTTTGAAAATGTAATATAAAAATGAGAAGAATCATTTTTTTGCTATTTGTACTACTGGCTTCTACACACACCATGAAGGCTCAGGAGATAGCACTCAAGACCAATCTCGTCTATGACGCACTCCTCACAGTCAATCTCGGTGCCGAGGCCAAAATTGCCCCCCGATGGTCGATCGACCTTTCGGGTAATTTCAACGCATGGACTCTCGATCATGGCAAGAAGTGGAAGCACTGGATGGTGCAGCCCGAGGCTCGCTACTGGTTCTGTGACGCTATGGCCGGACACTTTGTAGCAGCCCACGCACTTGGCGGACAGTACAATGTGGGACACATCGACATGGGAAGCCTCAACTTCCTCGGAACCAATCTCAAAAACCTCAAGGACCACCGCTACCAGGGATGGTATGGCGGACTCGGCGTGGCCTACGGCTACTCGTGGATTCTGAGCCGTCACTTCAACATCGAGGCCGAGCTGGGTGTGGGTTGGATTTACACGAAGTTTGACACATTTGAGTGTGCCGGATGCGGCCGTCGCGTCAACACCGGACGCTCCCACAACTACGTAGGCCCCACAAAGGCCGCAATCAACCTGGTCTACGTATTTTAAATTCAACACCCCCACTTCATCACAACCATTTCCACTATTCAGCTGATTATGAAGCAGATTATATTGAACTTGGCGCTGGCTGCCTGCGCTCTGTCGGCAGCAGCAGCCGACCCGGTAAGCGACATAAACGTCGAACGCTCCGAGAGCAACCTCATCGTCAACATGACAGTCGACCCCCAGCAGGTGACCTCGCGATCCAACCGCGAGGAGTGGCTGCGTCCCGTGATTACCAACGGTGTCGACTCGCTGCGACTGCGACCCGTAATTGTGGCCGGACGCACACGCTACTACCAGCACCTGCGCGCCGACGGCAACAACGCCCCCTACGTGATGCTGCGCTCGGGCAAGGGCGATCCCTACGCCTACTCCGAGGTAGTGCCCTACGCCGACTGGATGGAGATGTCGACGCTCACCCTTGAGCGCGATGTCGACGGTTGCTGCGGCGACGCACTCGAGGCATCGTCATCAAGCGAGCTCGCCCGGCTCGACTTCACCCCGCAGACATTTGAGCCGCTCATGGTCTACGTGAAGCCCGCCGCCGAGGCCGTGAAGACACGTGAAATCCACGGTTCGGCCTACATCGACTTCCGCGTCAACCGCACCGACATCGACCCCGGCTACCGCCGCAACCCCGAGGAGCTCGCCGCAATACGCGCCACAATCGACGCTATCAAGGGCGACAAGGACGTGACCATCACATCGCTATCGATCAAGGGCTACGCCTCGCCCGAAGGCCCCTACGCCAACAACGAGCGGCTCGCCAAGGGCCGCACCGAGGCTCTCGTCGACTATGTGCGCAACCTCTACAGCTTCCCCGCAGGGCTCATGACCACATCATGGGAGGCCGAGGACTGGCAGGGACTCATCGACTACGTGAAGAAGTCGACACTCGCCGACCGCGACGACATTCTCGCCGTGATCACCGACAACTCCCTCGCCCCCGATGCCCGCGAGTGGCGACTCAAGTCTCGATTCCCCGAGCAGTACTCATTCCTGCTCAAGGAGGTGTATCCCGCGCTCCGTCACAGCGACTACGCCGTCAACTACAACATCCGCAACTACACCACCGTCGAGGAGATAGCCGCAGTGATGGCCTCGGCTCCGCAGAAGCTGTCGCTTGAAGAGCTCTTCCGCCTCGCACAGAGCCTCGACAAGGACTCGCCCGAGTTCCAGGAAGTTATGGAGGTGGCAGTGAGAATGTATCCCGACTCGCCCGTAGCCAATCTTAACGCCGGACTCACCGCCATAGGCCACGACGAGCTTGACATGGCACGCGCCTATCTCGCCAAGGCCGGCAAATCGCCCGAGGCCGACTATGCGCGCGGAATCCTTGAAGCAAAGGCCGGCAACTACACCCGCGCCGTGGAGCTGCTTCAGGCCGCCAAGGGTGTTGCCGAGGCTCAGGCCGCAATCGACCGCCTGCGCGAACTCAAACTTATTGACTGATCTAATCACAGTGTGTGAAAATTAATATTTGTTTAATCACTTTTTATAATTAATTGCAATGAAAAAAATTAACTTTCTTTTCGGAGCACTTGCCGCCTTGGCAATGGGCGGCGCTGTAACAGCATGTTCCGACGATGACCTTGACAAAGGTATCGACAATGGCGTGGCAGAGGTCGACCAAACCCGCTATCTTTCTGTCGCAATCACAAATCCGGCCGCAACTTCTCGTGCAAATGTAGCGACTGACTTTGAAGACGGAACCACAGACGAAAACTACATTGACAAATTGTTCTTCGTGTTCTATGATGCACAAGGTCTTCCTACCGGTACTCCTTATCAATTACAATTCACCGATAATGAGAACAATGCCGATGGTACCAATAACACTACAACAGGTACTAAGCCAGGACAATTTGGTGACGGTACAACAAATAATGTAGAAAAGATTTGGAAATCAGTAATTCCTGTGGCTTTGGCACAAGGTGCCAACCTCCCCTCTTACGTTATGGCATTTGTAAACCCGATTAGTTCAAGTGACCTTTTAACAAAGTCGATGTCAGAGCTTCAAGAGATGAAAAGAAAAAGGGCTCGTTGTGACGACAACCATTTCCCTATGAGTAATTCGGTTTACTATGCCAATAATGAAATCTCAGGTGAAACAATGGCTCGTATGTTTGCAACGCCTGTACTATCGACACAACTTTATAAATCAGAAGAAGAAGCAAAAGACAAACCGACTATCGATGTATATGTTGAGCGTTATGCCGCTAAGGTAAAATTAAATGTTCTTCCTACTGCAATAGCCAATAACACGGATAAAGTAAATGGTTATGAACTTAAATTTATCCCTACAGCATGGCGTCCCAATGCAATTGACGAGGAAACTTATATATTAAAGCACTATGGTGTATATGTAGACGGAGCCCTCGTTGAAAAACCGACATTTGGACAATTAGATGCTGTTTTAGGTTCTTGGTGGAACGATCCTGACCTTTTCCGTAGCTATTGGGGATGTTCTCCTTCTTATTATAAAAATATTTACCCCAAAGTTTCTGATGATGTAACTGACAATCCTACAGGCACATACAACGTACACTATTTCACTTATGATGAAATTGAAAGCGACAAACTCGCTACAGAAGAGTCAGCCGATAAGTCTATTCTTCAACCTGCTATAAAGTGGGATGCAACAAATGGATTCAACACTGCTTTCTATGCCCGTGAAACTACAGCTGCATTAAAATCATGGAAAGATGCAAGTACATCAGGTTACAACCCATTGGCAACTATGGCATCTATTGTAATTGCAGGAAAATACGAAGTATATGCAACCGGATCAACCACTCCGTTGACTCTTACTGATGGATTCTGGCTTTTTGGCAAAACTGGCGGCAAATGGAACCTTTATAAATCAAAAGATGAAGTCAAGGTTGCTATAGGTGCTAATCAGAATGTAGTACTGAAAAATATTTCAACAACCGATGTTCCTAATTATCAACCGATTCGCATTGGTGATCCAAATGCTGAAAATGCGGCTGCTAATATTGTAGCTGGAACTTATTTCAATATAGAGCATCCGTCTAAAGAGGTTCGTACCGCAGCCAAAACAACAGTTGCCGGCCGACTTGTTGCTCTTCAGCTAAATGAAACAGTTGCTGGTAGTGGACTTTATTGGTATAACAATGGTAACTATGAACCTATCACAACTACAAATCTTAATGCTGTAAATGCCGCACTTTTGACCGCCGGATATGCAACTCAATATGGTAAAAACCTTTGCTACTTCAATATTCCTATTGAACACCTTGGAATATATGAATCAGCTACCGGTGCTACAGGTACTTATGTTGAAGGTGCCAAGAATGCTGATGGCACATATAACTTCAATTCTTGCCCCGCAGGTTCATTCGGTCTTGTACGTAATCACGTTTACAACATCAATGTATCTAAGATTTCCGGTCTTGCAACCGCACTCCGTGATGAGAACCAGCCCATCGTTCCTCCTGTAGATGAAGTAGAATACCACATCGCAGCTAAGTTGAATGTATTAAGCTGGCGCATCGTTCCCACACAGAACGTTATCCTCTAATCGGCCTATCTCGCGTGACTTGTCACGCAACAAATAAAATGGTAAAATGATTTGATATTCAGCAGAGGGGAGCCTTCACGAAGCTTCCACCCGAAGTCCCCGGGACTCCCCTCCGCTTTTTCTCTCTCAGCGCAAGCAACCTCTCCCCGAAACCCGGAAGCAACTCGCAGCCCTCACCAAGGCCGCAAACGAAGCCGAAGCGCAAGCATCGACTCCACCTAACAACGACAACAACGAGGCCCCGCTCAACCGAGGCCCACAACAATATAAAGGCGGAAACGCCCCACAACAACGACAAAACAAAAACAACAACGATATAACATTGACCAACCGTTATGAAACTTACTTGCATCCGACACCTGACGGGCATCATCACCTTGCTATGGGGCGTTATCGCCCTCGGGTCGCTGTCGTCGTGTGACAGCGCCATATATGACGACGAGGGCGACTGCTCGGTACACTACCGAGTCACCTTCACCTACGACATGAACATGAAGTGGGCCAACGCATTTCCCCACGAAGTGAAATCGGTGACCCTCTACATCTACGACCGCAACGGCCAACTCGTCATGAGCAAGACCGACAACAGCGCCGCACTCGCCTCGCCCGACTACTACATGGATGTGGAAGTGCTCCCCGGCAAATACGACCTCCTCGTGTGGGCCACCGGCAAGTCGCCCGTCGACAATCCCACCGCATTTGAAGTAGCATCGGCGGCCCCCGGAAGCGCCATGAGCACCCTCGGAGCCAAGATGCCCCTCGACGGCACCCCGGCCGACGGCGGCCTCTATGTCGACCGTGACATCGTGCCCCTCTACCACGGCATCATGCGCGGAGTCGACTTCCCCGACACCTACGGCAACGTGACGCTCGGCCCCGTAAGCCTCACCAAGGACACCAACGTGATGCAGGTGCTCCTCCAGAACACCGACGGCACCACAATGAAGGCCGACGACTTCAGCTTCTACATCACGGCAGCCAACAACGAGCTCGACTACCTCAACAAGGTAGTGTCGACAACGCAGTTCAGCTACCGCCCATGGGCCATGACACTCACCTCGGCATCGCTCGACAAGCCCGAAGCCCAGGCCGCCTCATCGACACCCGCACGCGCCCTGACCGAGGCCAACGGCATCCTCGCCGAGCTATCGACAGGCCGCCTCATCGACACCCGCACCCAGCGACTCGTAGTGCGCCGCAACTCCGACGGCGAGGACATCATAAACATCAACCTCATCCAGTATCTGCTCATGGTCAAGGGCGAATACAACCGGCAGATGAGCAATCAGGAATACCTCGACCGCAACGACAACTACTCGCTCATGTTTTTCGTCGACGACAACCGCAACTGGTACATAGCCGGCGGAGTCTACATCAACGGCTGGCGCATCGTGCCGCCTCAGGACACCGAGCTATAATCAACTACGTGACACAGCTAAAATCAACACCCCAAAAAATTTTTACTTGAATCAATGACCCGATTTTACAATAAATTCCTCGCCGCAGCCTCGGCAATGATGCTGACGCTGACGGGCTGTGTCAACGAGGACTCACCATGTCCCGGCGACGGCGACGAAGCCACGAAGGTGACGCTGCAGTTTACCGTGATGACCCACAACCCGGCCGCCTCGCGCGAAGCGCAGCAGTCGCGTGCCACCGGCGCAGAAGCCTCACTGCTGTCGCGCGCCGGCGATGACTGCTATGACGACCTCCAAGGCTCACCCGCCGAAAACTACATCAACACGGCCGACTGCCAGTTTCTGCTCTTCGATGCCGACCGCAAGCTCCTGCGACCCATCTTTCCCGAAATAACCGGCAAAGACGATGTTCAGTACACTTATTACACAATCAAGGCATCAATCACCGAGCCCTACTTTGACGAAGCCGTAAAGGCCGACCTCGACCAAATCGACTTCTACATCATGGTCATCGCCAACAGCCACTCAACCGGCCTCGACGGCCAATACCCCGGCCTCACCCCCGGCGTGACCACCATCGACGACATCGCCGCACAACGTGTAACGTTCAATCAGCCTGTAGGCTATCATCTCGGAGGCCCCGGAGGTGAATATCGCCCCTGGACTCCCTCCATCGATGAAAATCGCCTTATCCCCATGGCCGGACTACAGAAATTCACCGTATCGGCCACGCAGCTTAAGGAGTCGACCTACGATGTTCCTGTCTACCTCTCCGACGAAAATGCCAATGGCAAAACCATAGATATGCTCCGCGCAATGGCTAAAATCGAGGTGATCGACCGAATCGATGTCACGGGGACATTTGACCCCGCATCCAATGCCAACCGGTTCCATGTCGACAAAGTCGAGCTCTTCGGATGGTACAACAGCGGAACAATAATGCCCTATATCAACAACGGGAACTGGAGCACCGCAGCAGGCGAATGGAGCATGGATTCATCGGGCGATGTCAGCCTCCCCACAATCTCGCCAAAATCGGAATACAATTTCCCGGTGACAGGAGCGCAACAAAAAACCGATAATTTCGGTAGGCCCATATACAACGATGACGGAACCCCGCTCATGGATGATGTTAAAGGACCCGAAATCACCTTTTCCGAAGATGACGATGCCACAGCCCTGCGCGCCGACAAGTGCATCGTGTGGTCGGGATATGTGGTAGAGTACTCAAAAGCATTGGTAGGAGTAATGGACCATGAATATGAACGCTACCCCTTTATCGAGGTGACGGTCAGCAACCCCAATTCCGGAGGAATGGACGACTCACCGATATTCAAAATGAAACTTGCAGACTATAGCAACGGACAAGTCGTAGGCGATGGAATCGACTTCCTGCTGCGCAACCACATCTACCGCTACGAGATTACCGGCGTTAACAGCGAAGCCAATATAATCGAGGTGGGCTACACCGTCTGTGACTGGAACAAACCCACCGTCGACATCCCTACATTTAATTAATCTACAAATACATACTGATTATAAGACATGAACTACTATATAAAATATCTTAAGATAATCCCTGCATTTATCGCCATTTTTATAGGTTTGACATCATGTGAGGATGATATAAAGTTTGAATGTGAGAATCAGATTGAAGGTGAAGACACGACAATATCTTTAAATCTCAATACTCCATCATTCACACAAATATCTTCGCGTGCCGATATGTCCACAGAAGATGCCTATAAGGTGAACACCTTATGGATAGGAATTTATAATTCCCGTTCAGGGGAAAGCACTCTTACCGATAATGGTAAAAACGGTTTATTTCTTGAGGCCCAAAATGACCATGGTTTTGTAGCAGGAAGTCAAGATCATAACAGACATGCACTCACAAATATAAAAACGAAATCAGGAAGTAGCTATATAGTTGCTGTGGCCAATCCTGACCGCAACTTTGGATTTACAATTAAAGACGAAAAAAGGACAAGTACTTCACTTAAGGAGTTACTTGAAAATGCATCAACATGGGATGATTTCCGATCAATCATAATTGAACGCGAACTATTTCGAGGCAGTGCTGATATTAATATTCCTAATGCAACACAGAATCCGCTTCCCATGAGTGGAATATATCTTGAAGAATCGCATACTGCCGACTTTGACTGGAATACGGTAAAACCTTATGCCATCCCTCTGCCAAAGACAAACGGCGGAAATGTGTCAATGCCTGGAAGCATACACCTGCGTCGCCCGTTCACACAAGTTAAAGTAAATCTACAGGCTGCAACCGAGGAAAACAACGACATAAAGATTTTAAAAATCGAGCCCGAATCGTTTGTCATACACAATGTGCCCATTTACAGTTGGTTGTATGAACGACCACAGCTACCGGTTGGAACTCCACCTGAAAAAAATACAGATTATGCCAATGCCGGTGATGCGTTGGAAAAAGATGCTGAAAAAAACACTAACTATAAGTCATCATTGATTTATCCGTCTACTAATATCAACGAAAAAGACGGAGTATATTCGTTTGACTTCTGGATGATGGAGAACAAGCGCACGGGACTTGACTTCTGCACCGACTATCAAAAGCGCGAAATAGAGTGGAAAAACGACGCAACAGGTGCCAACACAGGCGTTTACAGAAGCTTGTGCCCATCCGAAACCCCTACGCTCAACAACTTCGCCACCTATATGGAAATACGCGCAAAACTCACTTATATAGAAAAAGATCCGATTGTAAACCCCGATGGGGTCACCGGATTACCCGATAAAGTAGACAGCCGTACAGTAGATGCCGTGTACACAATCCATCTTGGCTACGTGGGCCAAGATCCCGACCCTAAAGATTTCAACAGTTTACGCAATTCAATCTACACATATAATGTAGAGGTATTGACTGCCAATTCAATCATTGTTGAAGCATTCCGCAATAACGGAGAACCCGACCCCGAACCCCAGCCAGGAGCGGAAGGTATAGTGTCGGATGTGACAAATAAAATGTTTGACCTTGATTCGCATTACAATGCATTCAACATTCAGCTCACAGAAACAGAACTCCAAAACTTCAGTTTCTCCATGCGTTCCTACTATGGAGAAAATACCTATAACTATTCTATTGACAAAGACGGAAATCCCACAGGCGATGCTATTCCCGACAGGGATGACAATAATTACCGTTATTTTTCGTGGGTGGAGATTGTTCCAACTACAGGAGAGGATGTACTCGCTCCTTATCCGGGAGTAACTGTAGGCCCTGATGGAACTCCGTTTATGAAATGCAATCTCAATGAAATTCGTGCAAATGCGCAAAATTTATATAATCAATCAACCGATGGATGGTTTACTGTATTTGTAAATGAATACACTTATGAAGATGAAACAACAACTCCGGGAGTTGAAACCGGAAGAAATTGGCGCAATTACGTGATGAAGCCCAACCGTGTGGCTTATCTCAATGTGACGCAATCTGTTTCGACCGACAAAGAAAGCAGCTACTATCAGTCGAAGTATGGTATATCGCAGAAGTCGATACAGACTTACTATGATTATACCGAAAACATACAGACGGCCATCGGTGTGGAATATGACAATGAAACTTTCGGCATGAATCTTCGTTGGCCGTCAGGAACAGTTAATACTGTCGCGGGATATACCTATCCTGCAGTAACAACTTCAAATGGCGTGAATGGCACTCTTTCAGTAAATAACGGGCGCTACAACGTTTGGATTGGTAGTGGAGGCAGCGGAAGAGAAGACCAAGCCGGTAACTGGAATACGTATGTCAATTCGGGAAATGCGAATAACGGAACTTATGGCAAGGTCAATTATGTAAACAGAATCACAAATACAAATCAAACCCAATACGTTAAAAATTTTAGTGCCGCCCCTAAAACATGGCCGGTTCCACAACCAGTGCTGCTATCTCCTAATGGTTTTTCAGGAGATGATAATGGCGGAAATAAAGGAATGAGTGAATATGACCCTCAATACAACATTAATGACATTAATGACATTCAAGTTATCCATGCCATGCACGCATGCATGAACCGAAACCGGGATAACAATGGTAATGGAGTCATCGATGCCGATGAACTTCGTTGGTATCTTCCCGCCTCAGGAAAATATATGCGTGTCATAATGGGACGAAATTCTTTGAGGGAACCTATCTTAAATTATGATAACAATCCAAAATTGCCCTTCCCTGCATCAGGTAATGGCGATGGAAATAATTCTCGTTTATTTCTTGCATCAAGCGATTATCGCACAATATGGACAACTCAGGGAATGTCAATAAGCAACTTTTCTACTTATTGTCAGTCACCATGGGCGGTACGTTGTATTCGCAATCTTGGTGTAGATTTAAGCACTGTTACAGCAACAGCCGAAGATGACCCTGTTGACCCCGCCTATGAGGTAGAATTGGGAAAAGGTGACTATTCTACCGGAGGTGTTGTAAGAGTTAAGCATTACTATGGAAGCTCTCTTCGCAATTATACAGTCAATCCTATAGCTATTCATAAAGTAAATTCCGAGGGCAACATGCTCGGTCAATATGGATTTGAAATAGCGTTCCGTGGTAATCAAGCAACCCCACAATCAGCAGAAGCTGATGTTAACTTTACCAATAACGCTCAAGGTGCTATAGATTACCAAGATGATGTGAACGATGCAACTCCATGTGAAGAATTGAACAAATTAAATCGCAAAGGTTGGCGTGTGCCCAATCAAAAGGAGCTTATAATTATGATGCGTAGTGGAGCGATTCCAGATTTTGGCTCCGGCAATTATTGGAATTTTATGAGTTCGACTATTCCTGCATGGAATAAAAGTACCCCCGCAAATACTAATAGCGAATTGACATATGAAAGCTCTACAATTTGCTCAATTACACAGAACCTTAGTACTCTCAATTTTGAAGCAACAGCAAAATCATACAATGAAATAAATAAGGTGCGTTGTGTCCGCGACCTCACCCCTGAGGAAGAGGGTATGTCCTACGATCAAATCCGAGCACAACAATAGCAACAAAGGAAACAACAAACCACACATAAAAAAAATAGTTATACACACATCCCCACACATCGGAGGCAGCGACAGGTTCTCTCGCTGCCTCCTCCTTTTTTACCATCCCCTCTCCACCATCAATTATTTCAAAAACACAAAATGGCTATAGTTTCCAACCATCAAACACCTACAAATCAGCCCATTGAAAAACTACACTCCACACCTCAAAAACTCAATGCAAAACGGAACAAAAACGCACAAACTTACGGATTATCCAGAATTTATCCGTAAGTTTGTAGCCCCCTTCTACACCCTCCACAAATCATGGCCGATATATCGCAAATAAGAGAAGGAGCCCCGATGAGCTTCGGCCAACAGCTGAAGCTCACCGTGATGCTGTCGCTCCCGGCAATGCTCGCGCAATTGTCGAGCATTCTCATGCAATATATCGACGCGTCGATGGTGGGACGGCTCGGAGCCGACGACTCGGCTGCTATAGGACTCGTGTCGACAAGCCTTTGGCTCTTCTGGGGCATCTGTTCGGCCGTCACTACGGGATTCTCGGTACAGGCCGCCCACAAGGTCGGAGCCAAGGACGATGCAGCCGCACGCAACGTGCTGCGACAGGCCATAACCGCGTGCCTCATATTCAGCCTCGCCGTGACAGCCATAGGCATTGCCATCGCACCCTCGCTGCCCCGCTGGCTCGGTGGCAACGACGACATCAACCCCCAGGCATCGCTCTACTTCCTCGTGTTTGTGTCGGCATTGCCCTTGCTCACGCTCAACTACCTGGCGGGAGGAATGTTGCGATGCGTAGGCAACATGAAGGTGCCGAGCGCCCTCAACATTCTCATGTGTATCATGGACTGCCTATTCAACTTCCTGCTGATATTCCCGTCACATCACCTCAACCTGCACGGCATCGACATAACCATTCCCGGTGCCGGACTCGGAGTGCTCGGTGCCGCACTGGGAACCGTGCTCGCCGAAGCCGTCACTGCCGCCCTCATGCTCTACTACCTCTGTTACCGGCAGCCCGAACTGCGTCTGCGCGGCCGCCACGGCAGCTATCGTCCCCGGAAATCGATCATACGCAAGGCGGTGACAATATCGGTTCCCATGACCGTTGAACACGCCGTAATATGCGGCGCACAGATAGCCGTGACAATGATTGTGGCGCCACTCGGAGTCTTTTCCATAGCCGCCAACGCATTTGCCGTGACAGCCGAAAGCTTGTGCTACATGCCCGGCTACGGAATAGGCGATGCCGCCACCACCCTTGTAGGCCAAAGCTACGGAGCAGGGCGGCGCGAGCTCGTCAAGCGGTTCGGCTACATCACCGTGGGCCTCGGCATGGCGGTGATGTCGGTCATGGGAGTGCTCATGTGGATAGCCGCGCCGTGGATAATGGAGCTGATGACACCCGTAGCCGAGATTCAGAGCCTCGGCGTGGAGTCGCTGCGCATCGAAGCCTGGGCCGAGCCCATGTTTGCCGCCTCGATAGTCGCCTACGGAGTCTTTGTAGGGGTCGGCCACACCACCGTTCCCGCCATCATGAACTTCGGCAGCATCTGGGCCGTAAGGCTTCCGCTGGCGTGGATTCTCGCACGCTCCATGGGGCTGAAGGGAGTGTGGATAGCCATGTGCGCCGAGCTCACCTTCCGCGGTGCCATATTCCTGTTCAGGCTTCTCCGGGGCCGATGGATTCCGCAAATCAACACCCCGCATGACGCCGAGCCCCTCGAGGCGTAAATTTATTTGTGGTGGAATCAAAGATTTACATTAACTTTGCATTCACGAAAAAGAGTTTTGCTATATGACTTACGAATATGATTATCTGGTAATCGGATCAGGCATCGCGGGCATGAGTTTCGCCCTCAAGGTAGCCGGTACGGGAAAGGTGGCATTAATCTGCAAGACAAAGCTTGAAGAGGCCAACACATTCTTTGCTCAGGGAGGCGTGGCTTCGGTCACCAACCTTGCAGTCGACAACTTCGACAAGCACATCGAGGACACGATGATAGCCGGCGACTGGCTGAGCGACCCCGAGGCTGTGAAGAAGGTCGTGACAAATGCGCCGTCACAGATAAACGAACTCATAAAGTGGGGCGTCGACTTCGACAAGAACGAAAACGGCGACTTTGACCTGCACCGCGAAGGCGGACACTCCGAATTCCGCATCCTGCACCACAAGGACAACACGGGAGCCGAAATTCAGGAAAGCCTTATCGAGGCCGTGCGCAACAACCCCCACATCGACATATTCGAGGACCACTTCGCCATCGAGATAATAACGCAGCACCACCTCGGCAAAATCGTTACGCGCCGCACCCCCGACATAACCTGCTACGGAGCTTACGTGCTAAATCCCGCCACAGGCAAGGTCGACACATTCCTCGCCCGCGTAACACTCATGGCCACCGGAGGCGTTGGAGCCGTATATACCACCACAACCAATCCCCTTGTGGCAACAGGCGACGGCATAGCCATGGTGTACCGAGCCAAGGGCACGGTAAAGGACATGGAGTTCATCCAGTTCCACCCCACGGCGCTCTATCACCCCGGCGACCGCCCCTCATTCCTCATCACCGAGGCCATGCGCGGCTACGGAGCCGTGTTGCGCAACAAGCGCGGCGAGGAGTTCATGCACAAGTATGACCCAAGACTCTCGCTCGCCCCGCGTGACATTGTGGCACGAGCCATCGACTCCGAGATGAAGCAATACGGCGACGAACACGTATATCTCGATGTCACGCACAAGGACCCCGAGGAAACCAAGAAACACTTCCCCAACATATACCAGAAGTGCCTCTCGCTCGGCATCGACATCACCAAGGACTACATACCCGTGGCTCCCGCCGCCCACTATCTGTGCGGAGGCATAAAGGTGGACTCCAACGGCGAGTCGTCGATCAAGCGACTCTATGCCGTGGGCGAGTGCTCGTGCACTGGATTGCACGGCGGCAACCGACTGGCCTCCAACTCGCTTATCGAGGCCGTTGTATATGCCGACGCAGCCGCGCGTCACGCAATGGAGGTGAAAGACCACTACCCCTACCGTCACGATGTGCCCGAATGGGACGATGAAGGCACCCGCCACCCCGAGGAGATGGTGCTCATTACCCAGAGCATAAAGGAAGTGGGACAGATAATGACAACCTATGTGGGCATTGTGCGCAGCGACCTGCGGCTGAAGCGCGCATGGAACCGTCTTGACATCCTCTATGAGGAAACCGAGAAGCTGTTCAAGTGCTCCAAGGCAAGTCGCGAGATATGCGAATTGCGCAACATCATCAACGTGGGTTACCTCATAATGCGCCAGGCAATGGAGCGCAAGGAATCGCGCGGACTGCACTACACGGTCGACTATCCCCACACCGAGCACTAATTACGCCGTTGCAGCATAATCTTTTAGCCACATTGCACGTTATATGATTATGAGAGTTTTTATAACCATTCTTATGATGATATTAAGTGTAACGTCGATGTGTGCCCAGAAGCTCGACACCGACGGTGTGCCCGTGCCGCGCAATCCGCAGCAGGCAGCCGTGAAGGGACGCTATCACTTCATCACCGAGGAGGGCGACACCGCCCTGATGGTTGTGCTCAACAACATCACCTACTATCCGCCCCTGAAGTTCAAGAACAAGAAGCAGGAGCAGTTCTATTGGCGCACGGTGCGTGATGTGAAGCGCACTCTCCCCTACGCCAAGCTCATAGCCGAAACCCTTCTTGAAACCTACGAATACATCGAAACATTCCCCACCCAGAAGGAGCGTGAGGATCACCTTACGCGCATGGAAAAGGAGGTATTCAACCAATACAAGCCCGTGCTGAAGAAATTCACGCGCTCCCAGGGAAAAATGCTCGTAAAACTTATAAACCGCGAAACCAACCAGAGCAGCTACTCTATTTTGAAAGCGTTTCTCGGCACATTCCGTGCCGGATTTTGGCAAACGTTCGGCAAGTTCTTCGGTGTCAACCTAAAGGCGGGCTACAACCCCGACAAGGATTCCGACGATGCGATAATCGAGCGTGTGTGCGTACTCGTCGAGCAGGGAATGTTGTGATGCGTCACCTGCGGTTGCGCGGATGGTGGGCGAGTATCTCGTCACGCAGCATCGAGCGGTCGAGATGCAGGTATATTTCTGTCGTAGCAATCGATTCATGTCCGAGCATCTGCTGAATCGCCCTGAGATTTGCCCCGCCCTCAAGCAGGTGTGTGGCAAATGAGTGACGCAGCGTGTGGGGGCTTATCTCCTTCCTTATTCCGGCCAGCTCACACAGCCTCTTGACAATGTAGAATATCATTACACGCGTGAGCCTGCGCCCCCGTCGGTTCAGAAACACGATGTTCTCCTCGCCCGGCTTTATATCCATGTCGGCGCGCTGCTCAAGATAGAGGCGTATATGGTGCATGGCGACATCCGATATGGGAACCATGCGCTCCTTGCTGCCCTTTCCGCGCACAACGATGTAACCCTCATCGAGAAACAGATGCGAGAGGTCTAGATTGACCAATTCGCTCACGCGCAATCCACAGCCGTAGAGAGTTTCCATAATGGCAAGGTTACGCTGCCCCTCGGGGGAGCCAAGGTCGATGCACGACTCCATTGCGTCGATCTCGTCGACGGTCAGCACCTCGGGCAGGTGACGCCCAAGCCGCGGACTCTCAAGCAGCAGAGCCGGATTTTCGTCAATGTATCCTTCAAGCTTAAGGTAGCGGAAAAACGACTTTATCCCCGATATAATACGTGCTTGCGATGCCGGAGCGATACCGAGGTCGTGCAGGTCGGCAATAAAAGCCTGCAGATCGTCAAGCGTCACGCCGCTCAACCGCTTTCCCTCCTCGGCAAGATATTTCACAAGCTTGTCTATGTCGTCACGGTAGGAGCTGCGGGTGTTTTCGCTCAATCCGCGTTCAAGCATCATGTAGGCGTCATAGGATGCAAGTACAGCCTCTATGTCATTTATCGAGCGGACAGCCATGTCACATCATTCTTAAAACCATAACGAGAAACTCTGTCGGGGCAGATGCCTGTAGCCTACTATAACGGCTATGCGCCCGTTGGTGAATGTCATGCCGTGGGCAAGCGACGAGTCCAGGTCATTGAACAGTGTCGCCATCCGCTCGTCACGCGACAGATTTCGCATAGCCACCACACCCTCGCCGTCAAGCACCTCACCGGCATATCGCAGCACGCTTTCACGCGTCATGTCGCTGTCGACCGAGTTCACGACCATGAACCTGACACCGTCACCTTGGCTCACGGCCCTGTAGTGCGAAATGGCCTCATCGGCCGTCGCCGCCTCCCGGATGCGCTCCTTGTAGTCGGCCGTCACCTTGTCATATATGTCACGGTGCGGGTTGTCACCGGTGTATATGACGAGCCTCGACCGGCTGTCGACATCGAGCATGGCCGTTGTCGACACACCGTAGGATGTGCCTATCTGCAGCATGACACGCGGATTGAAGTAACACACTATGCGAAACAGCATTTTCGCATTCTTGAGCGATATTATGCGCGGATGTCGCGCGACATCCGCAGCAAGCGACAACGCAAGCTTGCGCCGCGACGAAATGTCGTCGTAGGCATAGTAAGGGCACCGCTCCCTGAGCACCTGAAGCACGAAGGAGAAAGCAAACGGCGAGTGGATTCCGAATCCCTTGCTACGCTTGTAGCGGTTAAATGCCGTGTAGTATCGCTTAAGATTCATCGTCCTCCTTACGACGCGACAATCCAATTATACCGAGCAGGGCTGCCGCCACCACAGCTATATAGATTATGATTATTGACACGTAGGCGAGCGACGATGTCACATGAAGCGACTCGGGGTCAAACTCCATCTTGATTTCATGGGTTCCCGCCGGTATTCTCATGGCTCGCAACAGGTAGTCGACACGCGCTATGTCGGCGGGCTCACCGTCAATCCACGCTTTCCATCCCCACGGGAAATAGACCTCCGAGAACACTGCGACACCGCCCTTGCCCGACTGTGCATGATAGGTGAGGCGATTGGGAGCGTAGGTGGTTTCAAATATGGTATCGCCCGGTTGCTTTACGGGGACATTCGCACCCAGTATGTCACGGAACTTTGCGTCGGACACTGCCGTAACGGCGGGATTTATGGTGTCGAGAGCGGCCATCTCGGCATCGGCACCGTCGACATACATAACCTTGTCGACAAACCATGCGTTACCGAGAGCATCGGGATTGACATATACCTCATCGTCACTCATCACGAGGTAACGCGCATTGAGCATATTGAGGACATTCATGTCGGCCTCGCTCACATCACCGCCCTGGAACTTTATCAGGTGACGGTCGATCATGTCCTGATAGCGCGTAAGCTTGGCGGCATGATAACCGCCTATCATCTTATGGTGGTAGGAGGGCGCGGCCTCACCGAATTGCGGAATGTTCATCACGCGGTAGTTCATTGTCGTGTCGGCGAGAATCTGTCGGTCGGCCTGTGTGAGGGGGAACGGATCGCCCTGAGCAAGCTGACGAGGCAGGAAGCTGTCGCTATTGATGTAACGCTTGTCGACCATGTAGAGGTCGCCCACAATCACTACGGTGAGCACAATGCACAGCACCTTCGCACTGATTTTATCCTTGAAGAACAACAGCAGCAACGATGCGCCTATGCCGATGACGATAAACGAGCGTAACGCATCTGACGACACCATCGACATTCTCACCTTCTCTATCGCGGCAAAAAGCTGAGGGTACTGCATCGCCATGCCCGATGCCACATAGTAGTCATGCTCCTGTGCGCTCAGGTAGGAGCCGAATGTGCCCGGAGCGATTATGCCTATCGCACACACAAGCAGGCACAATCCGAACGATACAAGCAACGGTATCCTGTATTCGCGCCACTTGTCACGGTTGGCTATCATCTGCTGCAGAGCCAGCACGGCAAGCAGCGGTATGGTAAATTCGGCTATGACAAGAATACTTGCCACCGTGCGGAATTTGTTATACATCGGGAAGTGGTCGATCATCAGGTCGGTAAGCCACATCATATTGTGTCCCCACGACAAGGCGATTGATATGATCGTGACAATCACCAGCATCCATTTTATGGGGCCTTTCACGATTATGCATCCGAGCAGGAATAAGGCCATAAGCAGCGCACCCACATAGACTGGGCCGTTGGTCATGGGCTGGTCACCGAAATATTGCGGCATCTGCTGAAGCGCCGAGGCCATTTCGCCGGGAAGCTGTCCCGACCTTACCAGGTCCTGAGTGGCATCCACATCGTAAAGCGACAGCAGTTTGTTGCCTCCCTTTTCGGGCTTTATCGTGGCACCGCCCTTGACATTGGGTATGAGCAGAGTGAACGTTTCGCTCTTTCCATAGCTCCACGCCGTTATGTAGTCCTTGTTAAGTCCACCTCCGGCATTCACGGCCGAAGCGTTACCTTCGCCCGACAACTCGCTGTGGTTGCCGCGCATGGTTTCCTTCGAGTATTCATAGGTGTTGTATAGGCTCGGACTGTTGGCAGCAACAGCAAGCACAGCCGCGATTGCAAGAGCGCCCGTAGCCTTGACCCATTGCGAAATATTGTGACGGCGATACAGTATAACGGCGTAGGCCACCACAAATCCCACGACAACAAACATGAAGTAATAGGACATCTGGATGTGGTTGCCGGCAATCTGGAGCATTGCAAACAACGCCGCCAACGCGCCGCCCGCGAGATAACGCCCCCTGTAACACAGCACTATACCCGCGATTGTGGGAGGTATATAGGAGAGCGTTATGAATTTCCATATATGACCCGCACCGATTATGATGAAGAAATAGGACGAGAATCCGTAAGCTATGGCACCGGGCAAGGCAAGATACCACTTAACCTTCATGGCCAGAAGCAGGATGAAAAATCCCATCATCATGGCGAATATAAGATTGGCCGGCGAAGGTAGCCATAGTGTGTAGAGGTCGCCAATCCATGACATCAGATCGTTGGACGGATACGATGGCGCAATCTGGAAGTTGGGCATACCCGAAAATATGGAGTTGGTCCATCGCGAAGCCTCACCGGTAGCCTCGGTATAGGCCTGCACCTCATGGCCTATTGCAGCACCCTGCTGCATGTCATGCTGACGCAGCTCGTTGCCTTGCATTGCATCGGGATAGAAATAAACCAACGAAAGCACTGCGAGTACGGCAACCGAAATGACGAAACCTATAAACGACTTGCTCTTGATGAATGCGCTTAATCCCTTTGACAGCGAAGTGTCAGGGCGCTTGGGGGTTGTGTTGTTGTCCGTTTGGGTCATAACCATTTAAATTATTATGACAAAGTTACAAAAAATTACGTGTTCTACTCCCCACCGCCCCACCAAAAACATCTTATCACGCAAATACGTATCCTTAACCAACATTGGCATCCGATCGACTACGACCTCTGAATGTTATGCGCTAAATGCGGATGGAAAGCATCGGTGTGTCGCAAAATATCCGGGATTTATCGCATTTTTGACTAAAAAAGGCCGGTATCGCCCCACTTTCCTGCATTTTTCATCCGATATAGAAATTTTATCGCTATATTTGGCAGATTTCAAAACCAATTCGTTGTCAATGATAGTAACTCCCGAATCCTTCAATCTGTTTCTTATCGCCATGGCCGTCACAGCCGTAGTGGTGTTCATCGCGCTTCACTTTGTGGAAGCGGGTTACGGCATGATGTACAATCGCCGCTGGGGAGCGACTGTCGACAACCGCATAGGCTGGGTGGCAATGGAGGCTCCCGTGTTCATCGCTATGCTACTGCTGTGGTGGTATTCGTCACGCCGGTTTGACACGGCACCGTTGGTAATGTTTCTCCTCTTTGAGCTTCATTACTTTCAGCGGTCATTCATTTTCCCGTTGCTGATAAACGGCAAGGGGCGTATGCCGCTTTCAATCATCGCCATGGGAATAACATTCAATGTGCTTAACGCATTGATGCAGGGCGGCTGGATATTCTACATCTCCCCGACCGACCGCTATCCCGACTCATGGCTTCTCACGCCTCAATTCATCACAGGCACGATAATATTCTTTGCCGGAATGGCTATAAACATCCACAGTGACTACATAATACGACATCTGCGCTCACCCGGCGACACGGCCCACTACATACCTCGCGGAGGAATGTTCCGTTACGTGTCATCGGCCAACTATTTCGGCGAAGTCGTGGAATGGACCGGATTTGCCATACTCACCTGGTCATGGGCCGGAGCCGTATTCGCATTGTGGACATTTGCCAACCTTGCACCTCGCGCGGGAAAAATCAACCGCCGTTATGCCTCGGAATTCGGCACCCGGTTCACCTCGCTGAAACTTAAACGCATCATCCCCTTCATATACTAATCCACCACCTGAACATGGAAACGAAAAAGGAATCAATACTATTCACTCCGGCCAATATAGGCCCCGTCACATTGCGCAACCGCACCATACGCTCGGCTGCATTCGAGGGCATGTGCCCCGGAAACAGTCCGTCGCAGCAACTCAAGGACTATCACCTTTCGGTGGCCGAAGGCGGAGTAGGCATGACCACCCTGGCCTACGCCTCGGTGACACGTAACGGACTTTCATTTCCGCGCCAACTGTGGATGCGTCCCGAAATAGTGCCTGCGTTGCGCGACATAACCGATGCAATCCATGCCACGGGAGCAAAAGCATCGATACAACTCGGCCATTGCGGAAACATGTCACACAAGTCGACAGCCGGAGAAACGCCCATATCAGCCTCGGGACGATTCAACATATACTCGCCCACCCCTGTGCGCAAGATGCGCGAGGACGAAATTATAGCCATGAGCCGGTCATTCGGCGACGCAGTGCGCCTGGCACGTGACAGCGGCATGGACTGCGTGGAAATTCACGCCGGACACGGTTATCTCATCAGCCAGTTTCTGTCGCCCTACACCAATCACCGACGCGATCGCTGGGGCGGTTCGCTCGACAACCGCATGAGATTTATGCGCATGTGCCTCGAAGAGGTCATGAAAGCCGCAGGAAGCGACATGGGCGTAGTGGTTAAGACCAATATGCGTGACGGATTCAAAGGCGGCATGGAGATTGACGACGCTCTCACCGTGGCTCGCGAAATTGAACGCGCCGGCGTTCATGCCATAGTGCTTAGCGGTGGATTTGTCAGCAAAGCCCCCATGTATGTGATGAGAGGCGAGATGCCAATAAAGGCACTCACACATTACATGGACTGCTGGTGGCTGAAGTATGGCGTAAGGGCTTTCGGAAAAATGATGATACCCACAGTGCCCTATCGCGAAACCTATTTCCTCGATGATGCAAAGCTGTTCCGAAAGGAGCTTAAACTTCCGCTCATATATGTAGGCGGTTGCTCGACACGCACAGGCATCGAGCGAGTGCTTGACGAAGGCTTTGAGTTTGTACAAATGGCAAGGGCCCTCCTCACCATGCCCGACTTCGTAAATCGAATGCGTGACGAAGGCATTGAATCGTCGGGATGCGAGCACACCAACTACTGCATAGGACGAATGTACACGCTTGAGATGGCATGTCACAAGTGCGTGAAGGACCTTCCCCGCTCTCTGTGCCGTGAAATCGAGCAGATTAAAGGCCGCCAGAAGCAATGAACCGCGAAAAACGACTTATAGGGTGCTGGGCCATTGTCACCGGTGCATCGTCGGGCATAGGATTGGAATTTTCGCGACGACTCGCCTCCTTAGGGTGCAATGTCGTCATGATAAGCAATCAGGACACCCTTGAAAAGTGTGCCTCCGATTTAGGTGTACTCTATAATGTCAAGGCTCTCCCGTTATATCTCGACCTCACCGACAGCAATGCAGTAGCCTCAATCACGGAGTTCCTTGACAGGCGTGACATCACCCCTCGGCTGCTGATCAACAATGCCGGAATATTTGATTTCAAGGCGGTGAACGACCTCTCGGAAAGCCGCATCAACCTCTATGTCGACCTGCACGTGCGCTCGCTCACGCATCTCAGCCGCACCATAGCACAACGCATGAGCCGTAACGGAGTGAAAGGCTACATCCTCAACATGTCGTCGATGTCGTGCTGGATGCCGATGCCCGGTATAGCCCTGTATTCAGCCACAAAGGCATATATACGCGCATTCTCCCGGGCACTGCGCATCGAGGTTAAGGAGCTCGGCGTATCGGTAACGGTAGCCTGCCCCGGAGGCATCGCCACCAATCTGTTCGGACTGCCGCCCAAACTTCAGCGCCTCGGAGTGAAACTGCATGCGCTCGACACCCCGCAACGATTTGTAAAAAAGGCATTGCGACGCACCCTGCAGGGCCGTGCCCAATACATAAACGGAGGCCTCAACCGCATGGCTATCGTAGCAGTATCCTCGCTACCCGAATGGGCGCGATTAATCATAAAAACACGTTTACTCGACCGCATCAACCAATGAACAACAATCCTGTACACATCGTAACGGGAGCCACAGGCGGCATAGGAAGCGCAATTGTCGACCGGCTTATAGAATCGGGAGTGTCGCACATTGTCCTCGCTTGTCGCAATCAAGACCGCGCCAAGGCGATGATTGACCGCCTGTCGCCTTGCAACGTGACGCTCACGGCAATGCAGCTCGACCTCGAGTCATTTGACTCGGTAATCAATTTCGTCATGTCGATAAGGGAGCGTGACATGGCCGTCGACACCATTTTCAACAATGCCGGAACAATGCCCGGAACAATGAAGCTCACCGCCGACGGATATGAATCGGCCACCCAGACCAACTTCCTATCCACGGCACTGCTGACACAAATGTTGCTGCCGCGAATAATCAACGGTGGCGCCATAGTGTTTACTACATCCATGACACGACACATTGCGAAACTCCGAACCGACTGGAAACAACATGCCATAACCCATCACAACCGATTCACAACCTACGGGCGCAGCAAACTCATGCTCACGCACTATGCGCTCGACCTCGTGCGTGAACTTGCACCACGCGGCATCCGCGTAAACTGCTCCGACCCGGGAATCGTCGATTCAGGCATAATAACGCTCGGCAACCGTGTAATCGACATGTTGAGCGACAAGTTTTTCCGTCCCTTGATATCGACTCCCGCCCAGGGAGCCGCACCGGCTCTTAATGCGGCCGGCACCCAATTGACAGGACAAATATTCACGCTCAATCACTGCACCCCGATACCCGAAAGCTATCTCTGCAATCCGCTTCACTCAATTGCTTCGGAAGCCGTCAACGACGCTCTTGCCATATCGACTTCAGAGGCCATGCCGTAATGGATGGGCAGCCGAACACAAAAACACGGAAGCACACGCGATTGATGCTCCTATTAAGTCATGTGAAAACACAAAAATAAAAAGGGAAGTGCAGCTATCGACAGAATCAATCCACAATAGCTCACACTTCCTCCCAAAACCTTTTTAACCTTAAAAACTAATGGCCTTTAGAAACTCGGATAACCGGGATTCTGAGTATATTTACCTAATGAAAAATTATATTGTGCAACGGGAATGGGATAGTACTCCTCGCCATCATCAAACTTGGCATCCTGATAGTAGATACGGTTGTCCTTCTCGGCATTGAAGTAAGCAGTCATCACCTGCTTGGCAACACCCCATCTCACGAGGTCGAAGTAACGCTCGCCCTCAAGAGCCTTTTCAAGACGCATCTCGGTACGTAGTGCCTTGCGTGCATAGTCCTGATTCCATCCTGCGGCGGGGTAAAGTCCTATCTTATAGTTGGCGGCATCCTTCGACGGGTCGTTGAAGTCCTTGACATAGGCGCTGCTCTTGGCGCGCTGACGGATGCGGTTGATTATGTTGCGTGCCTGCTCAAGGTCCTCGCCTATCTCTATCAAGGCTTCAGCCTTATAAAGAAGCATGTCGGCGTAACGAATTATCTGCCAGTTGAGCTGCGAAGCTCCCCAAGGCCAACCCTGATACATGTCGGATGACTCGGGCGATACCCAGAAACGTTTTGCACAATTATGTCCGTAGACTCCGCGGTCACGCACCCATGACTGGCAGGGAGTGTTGCGATAGGTCTTGTAGGTGATTGTCGGACGACCGGTCACAAAGTCAAGACGGGGATCGACATTGGGCTCGGTGTTGCCGAGTGTCTGATGCTCATCGTCGATGAATGTCACGACACCGTAGTCGGGACGCGACTGGTAGTCAAACACGGGAAGCCCGGCATCATCGGTCTGATAAGCATTAATCAGGTCCTGTGAGGGGAGGAAGAATCCGTCACCGTGGTAAGGGCTGTTGCCGCCGGGTGAGTTAAGCAGGTTGCTCCAGTTGACGCGTCCGGCATCGCCTGAACCGTCATTCATCGAATACTGCACGGCAAACACCGATTCAACTCCATTTTCGTTGGCAACCAGGTCAAGACCCTGGAAATCGGGAAGCAGGTCGTAGCCCGACAAGCGGTCGACAAGTTCAACCACCTCCTTGAGAAGGCCCTTATTGATGTTGACTACGGCATGAGTCTGTGCATCCTGCTCATAAGCCTGATAGAGTTTTACCTTGGCGGCGTAGGCGAGCGCGATGTTGCGGTTGATGCGGCCCACCTCATCCTGGCGTTCAGGAAGGTCATTGGCTGCTTCAAGGAGCTCCTTGGCTATTCGGTCGAGGTGCTGTTCGCGTGTGAACTCGTCATTGCGTACATTGACATACTCGGTTTCAGGAAGATTCTCATCCATGTAAGGAATCTTGTTGAAGAGGCGCACAAGTTCAAAGTAGAAGTGTGAACGCAGCACCTTCATCTCGGCTATGCGTGATTTCTTGACAGGCACATCATTTTCATCGGCTTTGTTGAGAACTCTTAGGGCCGCGTTACATCGTGATATCTGGCTGTAGAGGTTAAACCACTTTCCGTCAAGATTACCGTTGTTGCTCTGTACCTGGAATGTTTCCATAGCATGGATATCCCACAGGTCACCTTCACCGCCACCGCCTTTATAGGCATTGTCGGCGCGAACTTCACCGAAGCTCCAGTTGGTGGTAGGTCTTACCCAGGGATCGCCCTGCTCATTGGTAAAACCCGATAGTGAGGCATAGGCTGAGTTTACCAGCAAATCTATGGCGTCGGTCGAATTCATCACACCGTCCGAAAGGCTGCCCTGAGGCTTGTTTTCAAGGAAGTCATCGCTACAGCCCACGAGCATTGCGGCACATCCGAGAGTAAGTAATATATTTTGTATTTTCATTTTATTAAAAATTTAATGGTGTTGTTGTTTTGTTATCAGAAACCGAATTGTATACCCACAGTGTATTGACGGGGCAATGCGTAGGGATAACCGAGTCCTTCGGGATCGGCTCCCGAGTAGTTGGTGATGGTGAACAGATTCTGTGCCTGAAGATATATTCGTGCATTTGACAGCTTAAGCTTGCTGCGCAACGAGGCGGGCAGCGAATAACCTACGGTAAGTGTCTTCATGCGCAGGAACGAACCGTTTTCGATGTGAAATTCCGAAACCTCATGCTCATTGTTGTTATTGTCGGTCGTAGGAGCCGGAGTGTCACAATTATAGTAGCCGGTCAAGAGATAGTTGTCGTAAGCCTTGGCGGCATCAAGCAGGCGGGTGCCGTGGTTACCGTTCCAGCACTGGAACAAATCGGTATAGTACTTCGAGTTATTGAATGCGTCACGTATGATTGATGTAAAGAACATGCTCAAGTCAAAGCCTTTCCAGTTGGCGGCGAGATTAAGTCCGAACTGAGCCTTGGGAAGGTCACATCCGAGCCATGTGCGGTCATTGTAGTTTATCTTGCCGTCACCGTCGGCATCGACATATTTCACACGACCCACTGCCGGGTGTCCGAACTCTACCTGATAACGATTGCAATATTCATCAACCTCTTCCTGAGAGCGGAAAACACCGTCGGTCTTGAATCCCATCCATGAACCGAGCGACTGTCCCACAAGTGAGTGTCCGGCATAACCTCCGCCGTAGGAATAGTAGATGTCGTCGAGCAGGTCGGTCACTTCATTCTTCTGAAGCGTGAAATTGAATCCTACCTCGTAGCTGAAGTCACGATTCACATTAGTGCGCCAGGTGATTTGTCCCTCGAAGCCTCGATTGACCATCTCACCGCCGTTATACCAGCAGTAACCGCCTTCACCTATGGTCGCTATATAGGGTTTCTCAACAAGCATGTCCTTGGTTTCCTTGTGGAAATAATCGATTGAAACGGTGAGTCGGTTGTTAAGGAATCCGGCATCGATACCGAAATTGGTCTGATAGGTCTTTTCCCATTTAAGATCGGGATTGGTGGTGCGGATACGGAAGGCTCCGGGTGACAGTGTAGTGCCGTCGCCGTTCATGTTATAGGAACCACGGTCAAGGCTCATGAGATATTTGGCATAGAACGCTTCATTGTCGATGAGGTCGTTACCGTTGATACCCCATGATCCGCGAATCTTCAGGTCGGAAAGCCAGCTGCTTGTCGATTCCATGAAACTCTCCTGCGATATGCGCCATCCTGCCGAGAACGAGGGGAACCAGTCGTAGTTGTGATCCTTGGAGAGGCGTGACGATGCGTCACGGCGTATAGTGAACGATGCAAGGTACTTGTTGTCGTAGGTATAGTTCAACTTTCCGAATCCCGAGAACATCGAGTAGTTGGAAGCACCGGCGCCCACATTCTTGTTGGCCGTCACGTTGCCGAGGTATATGTAGTTGGGATCCTCTATCTCCAGTCCCGTACCGTAACCGAAGAAACTTTCGTTGTGATACTTCTTCGACTCCACACCGGCAAGAGCCATGATTGAGTTCTTGCCCAAGTCGATGTTGTACTGAGCGGTGTTGGTCCACACCCAGTCGACATTCTTTGCGGTTGACTGAGTAAGCTTGTTGACATCGTCACGAAGCCACTTGGGCTCAAAAGTCTTGTTGGTTTCGTTATAGTAGTTGACACCGAAGTTGGTCTTTACTATAAGGTTCTTTATAGGCTCAATCTGAAGATATGCGTTACCGAACACTCGCCAGTATTCATGATTGTTGGACTTGTTATTGTTAATAAGACGCATCATGTTGGGTGCATCACCCAATATATCGTTAATCTGGTCAACATACACGCCGTCGGCATCATAGACAGCCTTGGCGGGATGCTGCTTAACGGCATTCTCCTCGGCGCCGTCGGGCATATAGTGGGCCTTCCACCAGTTCACGGCTATATTACCTCCCGCCTTCAGGCGATTGCCAAGGAATCCGTAATCGGAGCTGAATCGGGTGTTGATGCGCTGAAAGTCGGAACCCTTCACGATGCCGTCATGATTGAGCCAGCTTAGCGAGAGTGACGACGAACCGTTTTCAGCACCCTTTGAAAGACCTATGCTGTAGGTTTGCATCAGGGCAGTGCGGTGAATCTCCTTCTCCCAGTCGGTCGATTGGGGAAGCACGTCGACACCGTTGAGATTCTTGTAGGTCTGCAATACGGGGGTGGCTCCGTTGCCGTATACGGCCGATGACGGGGTAGCTCCGTTATGTGCATATTTATAAGCCGACCAATATACTTCGCCCCACTGATAGGCGTCGAGCAAGTCAAGACCGCTGTTGTAGGTCTGCATTGTCAACGTAGCATCGAATGTCACGCGCGCCTCGCCCGACTTTGCCCGCTTGGTGGTTATGATGATAACACCGTTGGCAGCCTGGGCTCCGTAGATTGAAGCCGAAGCGGCGTCCTTCAACACCTGTATCGACTCGACATCGTTGCTGCTGAGTATTGTTCCGGGATTTTCACGCGTCATCACGCCGTCGATTACATACAACGGGCCGTTGGCATCGCCTCGGAATGATGAAGCTCCACGTATTGATGTTCCTGTGCTGAGTCCGCCGGGCGTTCCGTCGGTAGTGATGGTCATACCTGCCACACGGCCTTGGAGCGACTGAATGACATTGCCGGTTGGCGTGTCGGCGACATCCTTCATCTTGACAACCGACACCGAACCGGTGAGGTCGGATTTCTTTTCCGAAGAGTAACCTACCACAACCACCTCATCAAGAGTTTCAGTATCCTCTTCAAGAATGATAGTCATTTCAGGTTGGGCTTTCACGGTCTTGGGCTTAAACCCGATATAAGAAACGGTAAAGCTGGAACCCTCGGGAACAGTCATGATGAAGTTACCGTCAATGTCGGTTGCAGCACCATTAGCACCCTTTACATCTGAAATCACGCTTGCACCTATAAGAGGTTCGGAATCGGTTGCCGAAACCACCGTTCCATGCACTGTGATGTTCTGTGCTTGTACTGCGATTGCTACTATGAGCAAAAATGTACTTAGAATTATTCTTTTCATGTTATATTTAGATTGGTTTGTTATTTCCGACACAAAGTTATGTCCAAGAGGCTGCAAAGGCATATAATCGATGTTGCACAAGCTATGAAATTTGATTCATTGCACGATTATTGATAGATAAAGCATCATTTTTCACATCGCTCATCCCTTTTTGCACAAAACACACCCTTCAACAGTAGTGAAAGGCGTGTTTTATGTTATGTGTCGGTTGTAAACTCTATTTTTTAAATGCTATGCGTTCTCTAAGTTCGGTCGGTGTTTCATCGAATGCTTCCCTGTAGCATCTCGTGAAATAGGCCGGGGAGGAGAATCCCACTTCGTAGGCAATCTCGCCTATAGTCTTTTCGGTCGTGGTGAGCATCTCACGTGCCTGTTTCAAGCGCAGGTTACGCAACAGCTCCACGGGCGAATAGTTGGTAAGTGCCTTTATCTTGCGATAGAACTGCGACCGTCCCAGCCCCATCATCGAAGCCAGACTGTCGACATTCAAGTCGGGATTTCCCATCTCCTTTTTCATTATGTCGAGAACCTTGGAATAGAACTCGCTGTCGACATCGTTTACCGGCACTGACGCATTGCGCTCCTTTGCCGTTACATCACCGCCGCCATTGGACAACCACAGATTCTTGATGCGCTTGCGGTTATCTATAAGGTTACGACATCGCGACTTCAGCACCGCGCTGTTGAACGGCTTCGACAGGTATCCGTCGGCACCGCTGTCGTAGCCTCGCGCCCTCTGTTCATCCATCGAGCATGCCGTGAGCATCAACATCGGAATGTGGGATGTCGACACCTCATCCTTTATGATACGACAACATTCGAGTCCGTCCATGACAGGCATCATGACATCGCATATTATCAAATCGGGCACATATTTTGCGGCTAACCTCACTCCTTCACGACCGTCGGGAGCCGTGACAATGTTATATTCATCCTTCAACAACTCGCCTATCATGCGGCGTATGTCGGCATTGTCGTCAATAACAAGAAGCAACGGAAGCTCAGTGCCGGCGGTGGTTGTCCTGTCGACCTCTTCCAGCCTGTCAAGCTCGGCATTGACATCGGCTCTGGTTATGAGATTGTCGGTATCGGCCGGCATGCACTCCTCAACATGAACCACAGGTAATGTCACGGTAAATTTCGAGCCCACCCCAAGAATGCTTTCAACCGCTATTGAACCTCCGTGAAGCTCTACAAAGGCCTTGGCCAACGACAATCCTATGCCCGATCCGTTGGGATGTATCTTGTCGACCTGATAGAAGCGGTCGAATATATTGTTAATGTCATCGGCTCCTATACCCTGCCCTGTATCCTCGATTGAGAAGCGGAGGTTGTCGCCATCCAATCTGCAGCTGAATTTTATCGAACCGTTGTCGGGCGTGTACTTGAAAGCATTCGACATGAGGTTGAAGAACACTCTCTCGATCTTTTCGGCATCGACGGCCAACGTAAAGTCCTTGTCAAGCGTCACATCGACGGTAAGAGTTATGTCACGCTTGCGTGCTATGGAGTTGAACGACTCGGCCCACTCCTTGACAAGGGTGCCAAACTTCGATTCAACAAGATTAAGGTTGAGCTTACCGTTTTCATACTTACGGAAATCCAGAATCTGATTGATCAACCGCCTCAGAATCTTCACATTCTTATTGGCTATCTTCATCAACATGCTCTGTTGCGGAGTAAGGTTGTCGGCAACTGCAAGTTGCTCCACCGGCTCGGCAATAAGCGTGAGCGGGGTTCTCAAGTCGTGTGACACATTGGTAAAAAACACCAGTTTTGATTGTGTCGCGGCATTAAGTTGCTCATTAAGTTCGCGCTGAGTGTCACGCTGCTCCTCAAGTATCTTGTTTTGACTCATCAGCACATTCTGATGCTTTTTACGCTGCCAGAAAGCCCTAAGAACCAGAAACAACACTCCGAATAGGAGCAACAATATTATTATCATTGCATAGAACAGCGATGTCTGTGCCGAATGACGGTTCCAATAATCGTCGACCTGCGACTTCAGATACTTTATCTTGGATGTTTCTTCCTCAAGCGACTCATTCTGCAACAACAGGATGTCGGCATTTGACAAGTCAACAGCCGACGACAACGGCAGAATCTTTTCCCTTTCGTAGGGACGGCCGCTCAATATGTTCAATGCCGTGCGTATAAGCCTGTAGCCTTCGGTGGGATATAGAAACGTTGCATCGATCACCGAATCGGCAACAGCCTTTATGCCTATTTCGGGAGCTGCATCTATACCTATTATTCTTATATCCTTGCCATGCTTACGCGCAACATCCGATGCAGCTATGGCCATGCGGTCATTGTGAGCATAAATCAGGTCTACATCCTCATATATATTAAGAAGTGAATCAACCTTTATGGCTGCATCCTCATAATTCCAGTTACCGTAGGCCGAAGCGATGATGTCAATTCCCTTCAGCTCAGCCTCCTTGGCAAATCCTTCATGACGCCCCACCGCCGGAGTGGAACCGGCAAGACCGTGTATCTCAATTACATTTCCACCGTCGGGGAGCAGATGACGGGCATAATCGGCCGCCGACTTTCCTATCCCTACATTGTCGACACCCTGATAGGCGGTATAGCTGTCGCCGTTTATATTACGGTCAAATACAATGACGGGTATTCCCGCATCATACACCTCCTCGATGACCGGCGTTATGGCATCGGCCTCATTTGGAGCGGCGATGATGATATCGAAACCGTTATCGGCAAAATAGCGTATGTCGGCAATCTGCTTTTCATTGCTGTCATCGGCCGAGCGTATTTCAACCGTAGCCTCGGGATGAAACATAATCTCGCGTTGAATCTCCTCGTTCATCTTGGTGCGCCAGTCATCATTGCTGCACTGCGAAACACCTATGCGATATTTGGTTTCCTCCTTACATGATTGAAACACCGACAACATTATCACAATAAATATAATGTGACAAATTTTTCTATGCATATTATTTTACAGGTTTAACTATGGTATCTTTTTTCTATTCGCTGCAAAAATAAATATAATATTATGAAAAACAGTGCTTTTGATTATAAATATCGAGCAATGCAACATTTGTACAATATTATGGGTAATTTTTAATAACGCGTGACATTCTTATATATTAGTTTTGCATTGTGAAATCCAATCAAACAAAACAACCTCAAAAAAAGATAACATGAAAATAATCGCAAAAGCAGTCATGTCATTAGTTGCAATGTCACTCTCAGCTGCAACGATCACGGTCCTTGCATCGGAGCTGGGCATTAAAATCGAACATCTCGGAACCAACAACACGATTGTTCGCGTCGACAGCGACAGCAAATATCTGCTGCTTCCCGTGCAGGAGTCAATCGACGATGCTACAGTGAAGATAATAGTTGACGGAAAGCTTGAACGCACACTGGCCGTGCGCATGGCAAAATCCAAAGTGGACTATACCGTGCCTCTCGACCTTACCCCTTATAAAGGACACGACCTCATCCTTGATGTGGTCACCTCACAAAGCCGCTCATCGGTAAGAGAGGCAAAAGACGACGCCTGCTGGAACAACCTTACATTTGCCGACACCATCGACACAACAAACCGTGAGAAATATCGCCCGATATATCATCACACACCCCTCTACGGATGGATGAACGACCCCAACGGAATGGTCTACAAGGACGGTGTGTGGCACTTGTGCTATCAGTGGAATCCTTACGGCTCGAAATGGCAGAATCTCTCATGGGGACAATCGACAAGCCGTGACCTCATTCACTGGGACCATCAGTTAAACCCCGTAGTGGAACCCGACGGACTCGGCATGATATTCAGCGGAAGCTCGGCAATAGACACAGCCAACAGCGCCGGATTCGGAAAAGACGCAATAGTGTCGATGTACACTTCGGCCGGCACAAGCCAGATACAAAGCCTGGCATGGAGCGATGACAATGGCACAACCTATCATAAATATCCCGGCAATCCCGTGATCACCCTTGAAAGCGAAGCCCGCGACCCCAATATGTTCTGGAACGACGAAACCAAACTGTGGACATTGGTACTCGCCCATGCGCTCGACCACGAAATGCTCATATTCACTTCACCCGACATGAAGGAGTGGACCCTGAAAAGTGCCTTCGGTAAAGGACTCGGCTCGCAGGACGGTGTGTGGGAGTGTCCCGACCTTTTTAAACTTCCCGTTGAAGGAAGCGACGAGAGCAAGTGGGTTCTCCTGTGCAACATCAATCCGGGCGGCCCCTTTGGTGGAAGCGCGACACAGTACTTCATAGGCGACTTTGACGGAACCACATTCACCCCCGACCGGGACGCATCGGGTAACGTGCCTACAAAGTGGATGGACTACGGTAAGGATCACTACGCAACCGTAAGCTTCAGCAACGCTCCCGACAACCGACGCACTGTCATAGGATGGATGAGCAACTGGCAATATGCGGCCGAAGTGCCCACTATGCAGTTCCGCAGCGCCAACACACTTCCCCGTGAGGTGGGACTGTTCAAAGGAAATGACGGACAGATCTACGCATCGTCGGCACCCTCGCCCGAACTGCTGTCGCTTCGCGGAAAAGCCGTAACCGATGTCAAGAGCATCAAGGCCGGCGCCAAGGCTCGCAACTACAACCTGCCTTCGGTCAACGACGGAGCATGTGAAATAGTAATGGACATTGAACCGGGACGCACATCCGATGTAACCCTGACGCTATCCAACCACAAAGGCGAAAAAGTTGTGATGACCTACAATCCGGCCGAAGAAACAATGTCGTTTGACCGTCGCGAAAGCGGAGTCACCGATTTCAGTCAGGATTTCCCCGCCGTCACCGTATCACCCACATTCGGCAAGGACTCTCGATTGAGCCTGCGCATATTCATCGATCGCTCAAGCATCGAGGTTTTCGGAAACGACGGACGATTTGTAATGACCAATCTCGTATTCCCCACAACTCCCTACACTACTCTCTCACTGTCGGCCGCCAACGGCAAAGCCAAAATAAATAATCTAAAAATTTACACAATAAAATAACCCATGGACACGACCCAATCACTATCAACAGCTAAACGCAGCTCATTGATGCAGATAGCACCCGTAATGCTCTGCTTCTTTGCAATGGGCTTCGTAGACCTCGTGGGAACTGCATCAAACTACGTGCAAAAGGATCTCGGACTCACCGACTCGCAAGCCAATCTGTTTCCGTCGCTCGTATTCTTCTGGTTCCTCATATTCTCGGTGCCTACAGGCATGCTCATGAACCGTATAGGCCGAAAGAAGACTGTGCTCATCTCCCTTGCCGTAACAGCCTGCTCGCTTATATTGCCGCTTACAGGCGACGGTTACATGACAATGCTCGCCGCTTTTTCACTGCTCGGAATAGGCAATGCCATTATGCAGACATCGCTGAACCCGCTCGTAACCAACCTCATCAGCAGCGACAAACTGGCTTCAACCCTTACATTCGGACAATTTGTAAAGGCCATCGCCTCGTTTCTCGCTCCAATACTTGCCGCCTGGGGAGCAACAACTTATCTGCCTACATTCGGGCTGGGATGGCGTGCATTGTTTGCAATCTATGCAGTAATAAGCTTCCTGTCCATCTCGGTACTCGGTGCGACTCCCATTGAGGAGGAGCGCCCCGACAAGGCATCGGGCATAGGTGCCTGCCTTAAGCTTCTGGGCCGTCCCTTCATCCTGCTCTGCTTCCTCGGCATAATGTGTCACGTGGGAATCGATGTGGGCACCAACACCACCGCTCCCAAAATAATCATGGAGCGACTCGGACTTCCGCTCGAAGAAGCCGGATTTGCAACAAGCATCTACTTCATATTCCGTACTGCAGGTTGCTTCCTCGGAGCATTCATACTCCGCTCGGTTCCGGCAAAACGCTTCTTCGCGCTAAGCGTGATCATGATGATAGTAGCAATGGGAATACTGATGAGCTGCGACACGCTATATACCATATACGCAGGCATAGCCATGATAGGTTTCGGCAATTCCAACGTGTTCTCAATCATCTTCGCACAGGCTCTGAACTCATCGCCCGACGAGAAAAACGAAGTGTCGGGACTCATGATTATGGGACTATTCGGAGGCACGGTATTCCCCCTCGCAATGGGATATGCAGCCGACACTGCCGGACAGAACGGCGCCGTGGCCGTAATGGCCGCAGGTGTAATATATCTGCTCTATTACACCCTTAAAATCAAAAAATAATATATTTATAAAAACTTAAACAATAACAATCATGAATGACATAGTAGTGGGAATGGGAGAAGCCCTGTGGGATGTACTCCCCGAAGGTAAGAAAATAGGCGGCGCTCCCGCAAACTTCGCCTATCACGTATCGCAATTCGGCCTTGAAAGCTGTGCAATAAGCGCAGTGGGAAACGATGCTCTCGGCACCGAACTGCTCGAGAACTTCAACCGAAAAGGCGTGAACTACCTTATAGAAAATGTGCCTTATCCCACAGGAACGGTACAGGTCGAAATAGACCAGGCCGGCATTCCGCAATATGAGATAAAGGAGAATGTGGCTTGGGACAACATTCCCTATACGGCAAGGCTTGAAGCTCTCGCCGAACGCACACGCGCCGTATGCTTCGGTTCATTGGCCCAGCGAAACGTAGTGTCACGCAACACTATCAATCGATTTCTCGATGCAATGCCTCAGGACGACAACAGGCTAATCGTGTTTGATGTAAATCTGCGCCAGGGATTCTACAACAAGGAAATCCTGTGCAACTCAATGAAGCGCTGCAACATTCTAAAGATTAACGACGAGGAACTTGTGACAGTGAGCCGGATGTTTGGATATCCCGGCATCGACCTTCAGGACAAGTGCTGGATACTTCTTGGCAAATACAACCTGAAAATGCTTATTCTCACCTGCGGCATAAACGGAAGTTATGTTTTCACACCCGGAAATGTATCGTTCCAGCCAACTCCCAAGGTAGAAGTAGCCGACACTGTAGGAGCCGGTGACTCTTTCACAGCCGCTTTCATTGCCAACATCCTTAAGGGAAAATCGGTAATCGAAGCTCACAAGAAGGCAGTCGACACATCGGCCTATGTCTGCACTCAGCAGGGTGCCATGCCGGTGCTTCCCTCCTACATAACCGAATAAATCCATTGCAATTAACTCTACTCTTTTACGGGGTTGTGTCAACCATTACACAGCCCCTTGCTTGTTTAATTCATAAAAATTTAATAAACCGTTGAGGGAGGCTCTATGTTTAAAGATAGACGGGTTACGTTAAATTAGTTAAACAGTAATCGCGTGTATTTTGGATTTTTATGAAAGAATTATTGATTATAGTAGGTCTTATTCTGCTCAATGGATTATTTTCGATGTCGGAAACCGCTCTTATTTCAGCGCGTAAATCACGACTGTCACAGGAGAGCAAGCGTGGCAACCGTGCCGCACGCACGGCTCTCGAGATAGCCAACGACCCCGACTGTTTCCTGTCGACAATTCAGATAGGCATAACACTTATAGGCATCCTCACCGGTCTATACTCAGGCGCTACATTCGCAAATACATTTGCCGACATCCTCGTCAAGTGGGGAGTGGCTCCGGCTTACTCCGATGAAATAGCACAGGTGACGATAGTCATTGTTGTAACCTACCTATCAATCGTTGTGGGCGAACTCGTGCCTAAGCGCATCGCGCTTAATTCAGCCGACACTGTGGCAAAGATTGTGGCCCGACCAATGAAGCTGCTTTCAAAGATTACAATGCCTATAGTGTGGCTGCTTTCTGTGTCGACCAACCTTATAGTGAGGCTGCTTAACCTGCGAGGCGATGAAAACAAGACCACCGAGGGCGATGTGAAACAGATAATCGAAAACGGAGCCGCATCGGGCGAGGTCAAGGAGGTTGAAAAGGACATCATGACGCGTGCCCTCGTGCTTGGCGACCAGCGCGTGGCATCGATCATGACATGCCGCAAGGACATCGTAACGCTCGAAATCGACATGTCGACCGACGACATAAAGCGCAGCATAGCCTCAGAACTTCACGACACCTACCCCGTTCTCGACGAAAATCACGAGGAGATAAAGGGCACCGTGTCGCTGAAGGATCTCATACTCACCCTCGACAGCCATGACTTCGAGCTTAACAAGGTGTTGTCGCCCGGCACGTTCATTCCCGAAAGCATGAATGTATATGACGCTCTTGAGCGACTTAAAAACGAGCATGTCCACTGCCTGATTGTGTGCGACGAGTTTGGCACAATGCAAGGTGTGGTGACATTGAACGACATCCTCGACGGACTGGTGGGATGCTGTGACACTCCGGCATCGGGGCCCTATATATTGCCGATGGACGACGGCAAGAGCTATCTTGTCGACGCACGCTGCCCGGTTTATGACTTCCTCAACTATTTTGACCGAGGCGACCTCTACCAACCTGCCAATTATGCGTCGATAGGCGGACTTATCCTTGAAAACACACGCAAAATACCCGTTGAGGGCGAAAACATAAAGTGGAACGACTTCCTGTTTAAAGTCGTCGACATGGACAAGGCACATATCGACAAACTACTTGTGACAATAACGAAGGACGCACAATAACGCCCCGTCAAGAGAGGCATCATTGTGCGTCGACTCAAAAGAGTTTATCATTAAGAGCCGGTACGACAATAAATGTTAACGGCAGGGCGGTCAATTGTTGAGTGATTTTCTTTAGCTCTTGAGGGAGCGATGGGGTTCCATCGTGACCGAAAGAGATGAAGAAAAGCGCCAACGAGTGGCCGAGGCGAAGGTAACTTTCGTCCCATCAAATAAATATTAGGGGTATAATGTAATCGTCAGTCAGCAGTACCGGAGCATGAAAAGTATCGCGGCAAGATATGTCATTGCCCGAGCTGAAGACAGGTATCGCTCATAGTTCCGGCATAGTCGCCGATAGTTTTCGAGCCAATAATTTGTGCGTTCCACCACCCAACGGCCTGAAAGCGGGCGAAATTCAGCTGTACCGAAATTCGATTTCACACATTCGATAATGCAGTCCTCAAGCCTGGAATCAACGCCACAGTATCCTTTATCAGCCTTGACCATTCCATGGAAGCCTGACAAAAACTTACGGATGCGCTTCCGTCGGCAATGCTTAAACTTTATTTTCATGGAACTAATGATTTATGTTACTGAGGTATAACACAAATCAAACCTTTTTCCATTTTGGTTGAACCGAAATTACCATCGCCTCGCATATTGCGGGCGCTTTTTGGTCTGTTTGTCAGTCGTGTACATCCGGTACACTCCTTCCTCGCAGACCAAAAATCGCTCCGCACTATGCAACCCTGCCGTTAATATTTATTGTCGAACCGGCTCTAATATCACTGAGCGCGATTCAATTTCAGCGCAATTGTGAAACTTTCGGTGTCATTGATCCAAAGCGAACCGAGGTCGGCCAACTTGTTTATGCCCAATTCAGGCATTATCTCGGTCATCAGCAACTTAACAACCGGGGCATTGGGATCGGCGGCTATCATCTCGGCAAGCTTCTCGTCGAGCTTGTCAAGTGCGGGAATAAACGCTTTGACCACCGAATCTATCATTTTTTCATCCAATACAAGGCTCATGCTGTTGTAATCGCTACGCACTATCTGCAACGGAATTCCATTCTTATTCCAATATTCAAAATTCTCCATCAGCACGCTCACATCCACTCCGAGTTGAGCAAGCTTTTCAAGCAGCTGCTTCTCCATTTCAGGTAACGCGCCGTTGTTCAGGTCGGGATCTTCGCCGTTGTCTATGGCTATCTGTGCCATAATGTTTGGCATATAAGGTGTGACACACAGATAATTGCCGGGTGAATACCAGAAAGCAAGATTGCGAGGCGACTCTTTCCAGTCATTGTTTACATGGATGTAACGCCCCTGCTGCTTGTCGACACCGGCTTCCATGAATGTCACCAGGTCAAAGCCGCTGCTATATAGAGCCGTTACGTTTCCATCGGGGGAAAATGTTACCGATTTCAGCATCTGATACACAATGTTGCCGGCAAGAAGACTTGCCATAGCCGACAATCGGGCATCCATTTCAACGCCACCGCTCTTAGTAACCCAGCTAACCTGTACGGGAGCATTGGCCATTCCTTCGGGTGTCAACGGCAGATATTCGGCCAACACCCATGTTCCGGTAACATGGTTTTGAACATTGTCGGCCAACACCGCTTTAAAATTCATGTCAGCTTTTCCCTGTGTCGTGACATTTCCTTCAACCGACAGATTATAGATGACAAGCTTTTCGTCAGATTTCGATGACGGAAGCATACAAGGAGGAGTGTCAAGTGTAGTGGCTCCCGTGACATTAAACGAGCCGTCGGGCTGTTGAGCCATGTCAACAGCCATCGTTACTTCAGGATAGCCCGGAAGTACATTCACAACATTAATCACACCCTTGGATGAGTTATCGGCCTTAATCTGAACCGAACCGTAGGAACGATCGCCGTTGAACGTTATCATTGCATCGGCACCGGTTATAGGTCCCGAAGGCAGCTCCTCCCACGGAGCTTTATTGTCATCATCGCTACAGCCGAATGTCGCCAGCATGGCCATCGACATTATAAACAAGAGAGATTTTTTCATAATTTGATAATACATTATAAAGGGTTGTTACTTTTCTTTTAACAAATACTCCCGCCCTATTGATGGTTTAACTCATGTTAAATAGCACGTAACTTAAAAAAGAGTGACCGGTAAACGAGTTTACCGGTCACTTTTCATCAGGGATTGTATGGAATGTCAGTAAGAGTATGCTACAATGTAATTAGCGATAGTCATGAAATTGCTGCTGAAGTTTTTGACGGGCAAAGAATATGCGGCTCTTCACTGTTCCGAGAGGCAGATTCATCTTTTCGGCAATTTCATTATACTTGTATCCTGCAACATGCATTGAGAAGGGAACACGGTATTCGTCGCTGAATGAGTTGATGGCCTTGGTTATCTCCATGGCGGCAAATGATCCTTCGGGAGTCTGGAAACCTGAATCTTGGGGCAAGTTGAGATGATATAAATCTTCTGTCTTATCAACAACTGTTGATGAACGCACTACTTTGCGGTAGTTGTTGATAAAAATGTTACGCATAATAGTAAATACCCAACCTTTGAAATTAACATTGTCAACATACTTGTCTTCATTGTCGAGAGCCTTCAATGTAGTGTCCTGAAGCAGATCGTAGGCATCGTCGTAGTTGGATGTTAACATGTAAGCAAAATTCAATAGATTACTCTGAAGGCTTAAAAGTTTGCCTTGAAATGTAGTAGAAGTTCCCATGATGAATTGTTTTTGTTAGTTTGATTGCTTTATGTTTTAGTTTGATGTTGCAAATATACAAATAATTTTAATAGACAAAACATTTTTGTCTATTTTTTTCAAATATTTTGCAAAATAATTTTAAATAAATATCTAATTTATTATTAATCAATTAATTAAATATAATATTATATTATTACAATATTATTACATAGTTTACATTATATATTACATCATTGCAACAATAGTGTTACTACTACACTTATTTTATAATGTAGTGAACTTTTTTAGGCCTTTTTTATTGTCACCCTTAATGTAGTTTAGCGTAATTTTTGAAGTGTAAAAATTACACTTCAAAAATTACGATGTTCACAAATGTACATTGTGATGTAGATAAAGCTTGATAAATTAATAAGAGATTTTTACAACTAAATTTGCATCGTATTCACCCCTGATTGTATAACCGGATAATCGTAATTACAAAATAAGTTATAATAATGATTTAATAGTATTATACACCTGTTTCAACATAGTTATCAAGAGTAATGGCGTAATGTTTTTATTAACATTGAATGTTATAAACCGTATGTTAATAACATTGTGATATCATTGGAAGATTGCAATATAGCAGCATTTTATATGTAGATTATTTGTAGATTGTAGTTTCATAAGTTAATATGCAAGCATATACCGAAAAAGTTATCACACTTATCAACATGCTTATATAATCTTACTTTGAAAGTTTTTTGAAAAAATTTTTCAAAACAAAATAGAATAATAATGTTGACAAGAAAGTCGAGGGAGTGGATCGAATTCCAATTTTAGTACATTGACTATGTTGTCATGATGTGTTGATCCATTTTTATTGCCTATATATAATAAACCTATATATATAGATGTACGTGTATAAAGTTATGTCCTAATCTTGCCTAATAATTAATAAGTTGTTACCTTTGCAAGCCATTCACATGGTGCTTATTCACATCTTACTATAATATTACTTATTTAGTATAGATTTATACTTATAATATATCAATCTATGACAATGAATGTCGATAAAGGCTATGTCGACTCTCCGGTTGACAAAGACATTGACTTGAAAGCTGAGATTCTTCGATTGAAGAAGGAGAAAGGTGCGGTCATTCTTGCCCACTATTATCAGAAAGGTGAAATACAGGATATCGCCGATTATATAGGCGACAGTCTTGCGCTTGCTCAGATAGCTTCGCGACTAACCGAACCGATTATCGTACTGTGCGGAGTCAACTTCATGGGTGAAACCGCCAAGATACTCTGTCCCGACAAGAAGGTGCTTATTCCCGACCTCAGTGCCGGCTGTTCGCTTGCCGACAGTTGCAAAGCCGATGAGTTTAAGAAATTCATAGATGATAATCCCGGACACACTGTAATAAGTTATGTGAATACATCGGCCGATGTAAAGGCTCTTACCGATGTACTCGTGACATCAACCAATGCACGGCAGATAGTGGAGAGTTTTCCTGAGGATACTCCAATCATATTCGGTCCCGACCGTAACCTCGGAAACTATATAAATTCAGTAACGGGACGCAACATGAAGTTGTGGAACGGTGCTTGTCACGTTCATGAACAGTTCTCGGTTGAGAAACTTGCAGAATTGAAGTGTCAGTATCCCGATGCCAAGGTATTGGCTCACCCCGAATGTCCCGCTCCACTGCTCATTCTTGCCGATAAGGTGGGTTCTACAGCCGCTTTGCTCAATTATGCAGTAAAGAGCGACAACAAGGAGTTTATCGTGGCCACTGAAAGCGGCATACTTCATGAAATGAGGAAGCGTTGTCCCGACAAGATATTCATTCCCGCTCCTCCGGCTGATTCCACTTGTGCATGCAACGACTGTTCGTTCATGAAGCTCAACACAATGGAGAAGCTCTATAATTGTCTTAAATATGAGCAGCCTCAGGTTGAGGTCGACAGTGAAATAGCCGATAAGGCTCGTCGTCCAATAGAGCGTATGCTTGAAATAAGCGAGAAACTGGGACTATAACACCATTAACCGAATAAAATAAAAAATCATTATATGGAATATAATCATAGAGATATAGAGAGCCGCTGGCAGCAGTATTGGAAAGAAAACAAGACTTATAAGACGGAGATTGACAATTCGCGTCCCAAGTTCTATGTGCTCGACATGTTTCCTTATCCTTCGGGAGCGGGATTGCACGTAGGTCATCCACTTGGTTACATAGCAAGTGACATCTTCTCGCGTTACAAGCGCCTGCAGGGTTACAATGTGCTTCATCCCATGGGATATGACGCTTACGGTCTTCCGGCTGAACAGTATGCCATACAGACTGGTCAGCATCCCGAGATAACCACTGTCAACAACATAGCACGCTATCGCAATCAGCTTGATAAGATAGGTTTCTGCTACGACTGGGATCGAGAAATCAAGACTTGCGACCCCGAGTACTATAAATGGACACAGTGGGCGTTCATGAAAATGTTTAACAGCTACTATGACACAAAGCTGGATAAGGCAATGCCCGTAGCCGACCTTATAGTTCACTTTGAGAAGGAGGGAAGCAAGGGTGTGAATGCAGCCTGCGGCAAGGAACTTAAGTTTACTGCCGAAGAGTGGAATGGCTACAATGAAAAGCAGAAGAGCGACACTCTCATGAACTATCGCATAGCTTATCTTGGAAACACTATGGTCAACTGGTGTCCCAAACTTGGTACAGTGTTGGCTAATGACGAGGTGAGCGAAGGTCTTTCAATACGTGGAGGCTACCCTGTTGAACAAAAACTGATGTATCAATGGTGTCTTAGAGTGTCGGCTTATGCTCAGCGTCTTCTTGACGGTCTTGAAAGAATAGACTGGACCGACTCCTTGAAGGAAACACAACGTAACTGGATAGGTCGTTCCGAGGGTGCCGAAATGCGTTTCCCCATTGCAGGAAGCGATGTTGAACTTGAGATATTCACCACTCGTGCCGATACCGTGTTTGGCGTTACATTCATGGTTATGGCCCCTGAAAGCGCCTATGTCGACATGATAACTACTCCCGAGCAGCGCGCTGCCGTGGATGCCTATATCGATGAGGTAAAGCACAAGACCGAGCGTGAGCGAATGATTGAGAAGAATGTATCGGGAGTATTTACCGGTGCTTATGCCGTTAATCCGCTTACGGGTAAGGAAATTCCCGTGTGGGTGAGCGATTATGTGCTCGCCGGTTACGGTACGGGTGCTATTATGGCCGTTCCGGCTCATGACAGTCGTGACTATGCCTTTGCAAAGCATTTCAATCTTCCTATAGTTCCGCTTATTGAAGGATGTGACGTAAGCGAGGAGAGCTTCGATGCAAAGTCGGGTAAGATGATAAATTCATGTGGAGCCGAGCTTGACCTCAACGGTATGGAAGTTAAGGATGCCATTGCAGCAACCAAGCGTTTCATCGAGGAGAAGGGAATAGGAAAGGTAAAGGTCAACTATCGTCTTCGTGACGCTATATTCAGCCGTCAGCGTTACTGGGGTGAACCGTTTCCCGTATATTACAAGGACGGTGTTCCTCACCTGTTGGATGAGTCACAATTGCCTTTGCTGTTGCCCGAAGTTGACAAGTATCTTCCTACCGAATCGGGCGAACCTCCGTTGGGTCGTGCCAAGGATTGGAAGAGTGCCGAAGGCTATCCTCTTGAATTGAATACGATGCCCGGATTTGCCGGATCGTCGGCCTACTATTTGCGTTATATGGATCCCCGCAACAATGAGGCTCTCGTGTCGAAGGAAGCCGATGATTACTGGCAGGATGTCGACCTTTACATAGGCGGTACCGAACATGCTACGGGTCACTTGATATACAGTCGTTTCTGGAATAAGTTCCTTTATGATTTGGGTATTGTGTGTCGTGACGAGCCTTTCCGCAAGCTCATAAACCAGGGTATGATCCAGGGACGCTCCAACTTCGTATACCGCATTAAGGACACCAATACTTTTGTGTCTTATAATCTTAAGAAGGATTATGATGTCACACCTATACATGTTGATGTAAACATCGTCAGCAACGATATTCTTGACCTTGACAAGTTCCGTGCATGGCGTCCTGAATTCAACGATGCCGAGTTTATTCTTGAGGATGGCAAGTATGTGTGCGGATATGCTGTTGAGAAGATGTCAAAGTCCATGTTCAATGTGGTGAATCCCGATGACATTGTTGAGCGTTACGGTGCTGACACACTTCGATTGTATGAGATGTTCCTCGGTCCGCTTGAGCAGAGCAAGCCTTGGGACACTAACGGCATTGACGGCGTAAACCGCTTTTTAAAGCGTCTGTGGGGACTTTTCTATAAAGGTGACAATCTTGTTGTAGATGACAGCAAACCTTCAAAGGACGAGCTTAAATCGCTCCACAAGCTTATAAAGAAGGTGACATGGGACATTGAGAACTTCTCGTTCAACACTTCGATAGCTGCGTTCATGATATGTGTCAACGAACTTAATTCGATGAAATGTCACAGTCGTGAGGTTCTCGGACAGCTGTTGCTCCTTCTTGCTCCTTTTGCTCCTCACATCACTGAAGAGCTTTGGCATGCCATAGGTAACGACAGCACTATATGTGACGGTTCATGGCCTGTATGCAACGAAGAGTACCTTAAGGAGGATACCGTGACAATGGCCGTGTCGTTCAACGGTAAGGCCCGTTTCAATATTGAAGTTGCTGCCGACACTCCTCGTGAAATTATCGAGAAGACAGCTCTTGAACATGAAGGCGCTGCAAAGTGGCTTGAAGGAAAGAGCGTGAAGAAAATCATCGTAGTTCCCGGTAAGATAGTCAATATTGTCGTGGCTTGACATGTCACGGCAATAAATGACTCGTGTAATGCGTTAATTCATTGAAACATCCATGTCATCAGGTTATGAGAAAAATAGTATTTGCAACCAACAACAAGCATAAGCTCGAAGAGATTAGGGCTATATTGGGTAATGAATTCACTATACTCGGACTTGGTGATATAGGATGCAATGAGGATATACCTGAGATTGCCGACACGCTTGAAGGTAACGCTGCTATAAAGGCTAAGTTTGTAAAAGAGCATTACGGTTACGACTGTTTTGCCGATGACACCGGTTTGGAAGTGGATGCCCTTAACGGTGCTCCCGGAGTCTATTCGGCCCGTTATGCGGGTCCGGCTCACGATTCGGCTGCAAATGTGGCTTTATTGATGCGTAACATGGAGGGTGTGACTGACCGTAAGGCCCGTTTCCGCACTGTCATAGCCCTTATAGAGGGTGATGACATAGTTGAGATGGAAGGTATGGTAGAGGGTGTCATAATCGATGAATTGCGCGGTTCCAACGGATTCGGATACGATCCCGTATTCATGCCCGAAGGTTATGATGTGACTTTTGCGGAAATGGATGCAGCGGAGAAGAACAGAATAAGTCATCGCGGTCGTGCCACCGAGAAACTCAGGAAATATCTGACTGAAAAAAAGATCTCTTCATAGAGTCACGTTTCCCGGTTTTAAAGCATGATTTACCGAATATTTCTACTTGTGTTGTCGTCGCTTATGGCGACAACATTGTCTGCGCACATACCTGTAGGAGAATGGTCGGTCTATAACAACTATACTCATCGCACAGGCAAGGTTATAGACACTGCCGACAAAGTTTTCTTCCTGTCGGAGGGTAATCTTTTTCATTACGACAAAAAGTCGGATGAAACATTCGGCTACACCATGTTCAATGGGTTGAGCGGTGTAGACATTGCCGATATTTACCGTAATAACGCAGGCCGTTATCTTCTTGTAGTCTATGGTGACGGTAATATTGATTTGTTGCATGATAACGGTGATATTATCAATCTCGGTGATATAAAGGATGCTCCCCAGGTGACGGGTAAGAATATAAACGATGTAGCTTTTGAGGGTAATCTTGTGCATGTAGCCGCCGGATTCGGCATCGTGACATTCAATACACGTGACTACACCGTAGTTGAATCAGGCATATTCAACCGTGAGGTGACGGCTATTGCTGTCGTAGGTGAAAATATGGTGATATGTTGCGATGACAAGCTCTACACCTCGCCTCTTAAAGAGCGTCACAATACATTTGATGCATTTACCCCTCTGGGTGAATTGGCTTCAATGTCGATGGCCGGAATAAGCGAAAACCGCGCATTGTCGGTTGATGGACGCGACAATGGTAAGGCTTATGTCATTGAATTTGATTTTGAAAAAGAGAGTTTCAAGGCACGTGACATAACGATGGGACGCTCGCGTCACATCATCGATAGCGGTGGCTTCCACACGGTGTCGAGCCGCTATGAGCTTGCTATTTTTGATAGTGAAGGACGACAGCTTGAACGCATCGACATCCCTTCGGAATTCAGGTTGCTCGACGATGAACCTTGTGTGTCGACATGCAAGGGCATGGAGAGTGTGTGGCTCATAAACCGTGACGGACTTTGCAATGTAAACATGGGTAACAAGGGTGAGAGCGTGACATTCAATCATGCGTTTTTGCGGCCTATGGGTACTTCGCTTGTGAGTGGTGCCGGTTATCTTGCAAAGGGAGCTTCGGGAAATGTGTATGCGTCAAATAGAGCTGTGGGTCGAAACGGATTTATGGCCGGATATGACGCTGTGATGGGCATAAATGTAATCAATCAGGGATTTGTAGAGAATATAACGCCCGAATTGAAGGATGTAACGTTGAATAATCGTGTTTCTCACGGATTGTTGAGAGCGGGAACACGTATATTGGAGGACCCTGAGGAACCTGGCACTCTATTTGTTGGAACCTGGTATGAGGGCATCTATAAATTCCGTGACGGAAAGCAGATAGGAAAGTATGATTGGAACAATTCACCCTTTAAACGTGACTATTCATGCTGTGTCCTTGAACTTGCTTTTGACAGCTACAACAATCTTTGGTGTTACGGCATAAATGCATCTGATTTTGTCATAGCGGTTCTTCCTGCATCCAAGCGCAAGTTTGACAATACAACTGTTGACGACTGGGTAGAAATAGACATCGAGGATTTCGGCACCTACGACACATGGAATGCCGTCATACTTCCGTGTAAGAGCCGTGAATCAAGAAACGTTACATTGATTGCCGAAGGATGGAATGAATTTAAGTTTGCAGTCTACGATACCGGGGGAACAATGGAGAGCATTTCGGATGACAGGTATCGTGTGATAGATGAATTTGTCGACCAGGATGGAAAAGTGTACTCCTCTTTGGCCGTAACGTGCATGGTTGAGGACAGCGACGGCAGTGTGTGGCTTGGAAGTGATGAAGGTGTATTCATAATAAGAAGGCCTGTAGATATGCTTAACTCGGGAACTACAGTCGAGCATGTCAAGGTTTCACGTAACGACGGCAGCGGATATGCCGATTATTTGCTTGACGGTATCAAGATTTCATCCATTTCGATTGATGCTTCAGGGCGCAAATGGATATCGACGACAAGCGACGGCATATATCTTGTAGCACGTGACGGTCGTGAAATAGTAGAGCATTTTACTACCGGCAACAGTGACATTCCCACCGATGAGATAAATGTAGTGTTATGTTCCGATATTGATAACACTGTCTACGCGGGTACCCGTTACGGAGTGTCATGTTATGGAGCCGACTTTGCTCCCGTTGCCGATGATTTTTTCAATGTCACGGTTTATCCCAATCCTGTCAGACCCGATTATTCGGGACCGGTGACCATCGAGGGATTGAGTGAGAGATCACTTGTAAAGATAGGTGACGCTTCGGGCAACATATTTTTTCAAGGTCGTCCTGAAGGCGGAATGTTGACATGGAATTGTTGTGACCGCTCGGGAAAACGTGTGACATCAGGCGTTTACTACGTATTCGCTTCAAGCAGCGACGGCAGTGAAGGAGTGGTGACAAAGATAATGGTGATAAATTAATGACCAAAAAATTCTATAAACCGAATCCAATTGTGTATATTTGGTGTTAATTTAAATATAGACTCATCAGATACGCGACTATGGAATTACGATACATAAATGAAGATGAAAAATGCTACGGTATAACCGGTATGGCCATAGGTATGGTAGTGTGGAACGCTGAGGATGTACTTGCCTCGGTGTCGCTTGACGCTCCGGTTGATGAAGTGGTGGAATTTACCAATGAATACTATTTCAACGGCAATCCCCGATTGTCGGCCAAAGTGGCATGGAATCATATACTCGAACACTATCAGGTGTCAATGGGAATGATGATAGGCAACGTTCTTTGCCGAAGTTATGTGCTGCATGAGTCATCGCTTGACAACAAGATAAAGGACGAGCTTATAAAATATCTTGATGAAGAGGGACGCGAAACCTGTTCGCTTGAGAGTGATGAAGTGAGGAGATTGTTTGACAAAAGTTTCTCCTACCTTAACAAGGTTTTCAATCACTCGGGAGTGCAGTCGATAGCTCACGATTTCGCGCGAGTGCTGAAAAACCGTCGCCGAATGTCGCGCGGTGAAGTCATCGAGCAGCTACAGGCTCTCCATCAACTTTAATATACCTCTTAGTTGCCCGCATGAAGAAATAGAGAAACAGTGCGGCTGCAATGAACAGGCTCACCGAGAAACTCAATATGATGCCGTAGGTACCCATCGATGCCGTGAAGGCAAGCAGATAGGTGGCAGGAATGCCTATGACTACATAGCTCACAAAGGCTATCCATATCATGGGCATTACGTGTGATGTGCCTCGGAGTGCATTTGCGAAGTTTATCTGTGTGGCATCGCCCATCTGATATAGCACGAGCGGCACTATCAGCACTACCGTTGCGGCTATTACTTCGGGATCCTCGGTGAACGCATTAATGAATTCGTGTCCGAATACAATAAATAAGGTTGATGATATGGCGGCAAGAGTGAGCATGATGTGATAGCCGGCAAATGCTATGCGACGCATTCCTATGCGATCGTTCAATCCCGCGGCATTGGCTACGAGAACCGATACTGCCGATCCCATGCTGTAGTAGATACAGAAGCCGAGAGTGCCCGTTATCACGATTATCTGGAACGATGCAAGGCTTATGGCTCCAAGCCATCCGGCCATGACAGCCGCTATTGTAAACGAGCCTGACTCGAATGTCATCTGAAGCGATACCGGCCATGATGTGCGGTTGATTTGTCCTATCATCATCGAATTGATGCGTGATGCTTTAAATCCGTCCCTGTAGGTGCGGAAATCCTTGTAGAGGAAGAATATTACCATTACGACCACAGGACACAGCACGCGGGCAAAAAGAGTGCTGTAGCCGGCTCCTATGAGGCCCAGTTCGGGAAATCCGCATTTACCGTATATGAGAAGCCAGTTTCCGAGAATGTTAAGGGAGTTGGCCGAAAGGAGTATCCACATGGGAAGTTTTGTGCGGTTTATGGCAAACAGCCATTGTGCAAACACATTGAATATCGCTATGGGAAGCATTCCCGCCATCACTATAAGATAGTAGGGCTTGATGAGCGGCATCAGCTCCTCGGGCTGTCCGAGTCGGTCGATGTTAAGCCACAGTATAAACATTATCGTCGTCACGAGTAGCGAGAATATGATGTTTATAAGCAATCCGTTCTTTATCATGCCTCCTATCGTGGTGTCGCGTTTCTGAGTGAATAACGCACCGATAAGAGGAGTAAGACCGTAGGAGAAGCCAAGACATGCAAATGTAGCCACGTTGAATACATTGTTTACAAACGATGCTGATGCGAGTGCTTCGGTAGAGTAGCGACCCACCATTATGTTGTCGGCAAATGCAACCACAATCATTCCCAATTGCGATATGAGAATGGGTATTCCGAGGCTGAATATTGACGCGTAATTTTCCTTGTATTTTTTCCAGATATCTTTCATATTGCAAAGTTACTCATTTATAATCGAATGGGGAAATTAATAAAAACTTGTGAAAATACGAATTTAGGTTTGTTATAAACTATTAGTATTGTCATGAGCAGTCTTTTAAGTGATTCAGTGAGTTTCTTTGTCGAATATTCTTCCTATATTTGCAGGAGTTTAAAAATTAAAACACCTAAAAATGAAATCACTTCTTATTTCTGCAATGGTGATGTTGTCGGCGACGACAGCATCGGCCTTTGACTACGTGGTCACCGGAAATGCAGCTCCTGAAATGGAGGGTAAAATGTTCTATCTACTTGACGACAACAGCAATCTTGTCGATTCGACAAAGGTAACAGCCGGAAAATTCAAGTTTCAGGGAAATGCCGACAAGGCATACTATGGCCGTATAGGATTCAAAGAAAACGTTGAAGGAGGCGTGCGTACCAATTACATCGCCGAACTCATTGTAGAGCCCGGAACAGTTGAAATGGACATGAACAAGCGCATGCCGGCCAAGGGCGGTGAGCTTAACACAAAATTCGCCTCTCTGTGGGGTGGTGTCATGGCTAAGCAGAATGCCGTTATGAAGCAGCTTGAGGCTCTTCAGAAGGATTCGCTTGATCAGGAAACAATGATGCAGAAGCGTAACGAGATAGTGAACGCTTTCTATCAGGACTTCGGCACTACGGTTAAGAATGCAATACTGGAGAACAAGGACAATGCTGTGGGAGTTTCGGCACTGCGTCAATATTCACAGCTGTGTACTCCCGAGGAGTGGCAGGAAGTGTATGCGGTAGTGTCGCCCGACATCAAGAATCTTGACTTTGTAAAGGAGCAAAACAACAAGGTAAATAATATCCTTCGCACTTCGGTTGGAAAGAAATTCATCGATGTGGAGGGAAAGAATATCGACGGCACAGTAGCTCATCTTTCCGATTATGTGGGCAAGGGCAAATATGTTCTTGTTGATTACTGGGCAAGCTGGTGCGGTCCCTGTCGCCGCGAGGCCAAGGAAACTCTGATTCCTCTATACGAGAAATACAAGGATGACGACCGCTTCACAATACTCGGTGTCGCTACATGGGATGAGGCCGATGAAACAAAGAAGGCAATAAACCGTCTTGGTTACAAGTGGCCGCAGATAATCGATGCAGGCACAGCTCCCTCGGATACTTACGGATTTAGCGGTATTCCCATGATCATGCTGTTTGGCCCCGACGGCACTATTCTTGCCCGTGACATACGCGGTGAGGAAATTGTCAACAAAGTGGCCGAATGTCTGAAGTAGAAACGCGAGCGTAGCTCAAAATAAAAGAAGCGTGACAATTATGCCGCGCTTCTTTTATTTTTTAGTGCTATTGCGGCTGTTCATCGGGATGCAGCGCCGAGTATATTATTGAGGCACGTGCAGGGCCTGTTATTTCAGCTATCCGGTCGATTGATGCTTCCTTCAGTCGCTTTACGCTCTTAAAGTGCTGTAAAAGAGCCGTTTGTGTTTTGTCGCCGATTCCTTTTATTTCATCTAATTCGCTGATTATCTGACCTTTACTTCGTCTGTTGCGATGATGCGTTATACCAAATCGGTGGGCTTCGTCGCGAAGATGCTGAACTATGCGCAGCGATTCGGAATTTTTGTCGATATAGAGCGGTATGCTGTCGCCCGGGAAGTATATTTCTTCAAGTCGCTTCGCTATTCCCACAACGGCTATTGTGCCTCTCAGTCCCATGTCGTCCAACGCCTCCACGGCAGCGCTGAGCTGTCCTTTTCCGCCATCGACAACTATCAGCTGGGGCAATCCTTCGCCTTCCTCCATCAAGCGTGTATAGCGGCGCGTGAGCACCTCTTTCATTGAAGCGAAATCGTCGGGTCCCTCGACTGTCTTTATGTTGAAGTGACGGTAGTCGCGTTTCGACGGTTTGGCGTTCTTGAACACAACACACGATGCCACGGGATTTGTGCCTTGAATGTTTGAATTGTCGAAGCACTCGATGTGACGGGGAAGCTCGCTTAGCCGGAAATCCGATTTCATGCGTTCGAGCGTGCGTTCCACCCGCTGTTCGGGATTGTGCTTTTCCATCATCTTCAGGGAGTCGACCTTGTTCTGTCGGGCATTGTGGGTCGACACCTGCAGCAGCTTGAGTTTGTCGCCGCGCTGTGGTATAATGAACGAAACTCCGGGCATCTCCATGTCGGGCAGCACGGGCACTATTATTTCATCGTATTCCAGATTGAATTTCTCCTTGGCTTCCACTATGGCATAGCTCAGAATCTGCTCAATCGACTCTTCAAGTCGTCGCTTGTACTGAAGAGTGATGCTGCGCACTATCGCGCCTCGACGCACGTGCATGTAGTTTACGTAGACATCGGTGTTGTCGTCGTCGATTCCGAATACGTCAATGTCGTCGAGTGTCTGACTCACGATGACGCTCTTGGACTGATAACGCTCCACAAGCTGATATTTTTCTTTCAGCACCTGTGCCTCCTCAAAGCGCAATTCTTCGCTCAAACGCTCCATTTCAAGCTTCAGATAGTCGAGCAGTTCCTGGGTTTCGCCACGAAGTATCTGCTTCACGTGATCTATCATGTCGGCATACTTTTCGGGGCTTATTTGTCCGGTGCAGCATCCGAGGCAGTTCTTAAGATGATACTCAAGGCATAACCGTCCCTTGCCCTTGTTTATGAAATCGGGGGTAATTGCATGACGGCATGTGCGCACGGGATATAGTTCTCTTATCAGATTAAGAACCGCTTTTGCTATTCCCGTATTTGTATAGGGACCGAAGTATTTTGAGCCGTCCTTTATGCGCGTACGAGTAAGGAATACCCTCGGATAATGCTCCTTGGTGACGACTATCCAGGGGTAGGACTTGTCGTCCTTAAGCAACACATTGTAGCGCGGCTTGTACTCCTTTATGAGCGAATTTTCGAGGTTGAGTGCATCGCCTTCGGTGGGTACGACGATATATTTCATGTCGGCTATTGCACGTACAAGAAGGTTGGTGCGCACCGAGTCATGAGTGCGGTTGAAGTAGGACGACACCCGTCGTTTAAGGTTCTTCGCCTTACCCACATAGATTACAGTCCCGGCTGCATCGTAGTATAGATAGCAGCCGGGCGTATCGGGAAGAATGGAGATTTTCTCCTTCAGTTGTTGTGACTTTTCTACTTTAGCCAAATGGGTTGTCTTTCTGTTTTAGTAAACGATAAGCGATCTTACATCGGCATCGGCGGGGAGGTTTTTGCGACCGTTCAATGCGCTTAGCTCTACGATGAAGTTTATGTAGATCTTGCGCGGATTCATGCTCTTGACGAGTTCGTAGCAGGCGGCCATTGTGCCTCCGGTTGCGAGCAGGTCGTCGTGCAGCACCACTACATCGTCGGGGGTTATAGCGTCACGGTGTATTTCGATTGTATCGGTGCCATACTCCTTCTCAAACGATGCGCTCACGGTGTCGGCGGGAAGCTTTCCGGGCTTTCGTGCAGGCACGAAACCTGCTCCTATTTCGTAAGCGAGAATAGCGCCACCTATGAATCCTCTTGACTCGATGCCTACAACTTTTGTAACGCCTTTGTCGCGATAAAGTTGAGCAAGGTCCCATCCAACAATGTGCATGGCTCTTGGATCCTTGAACATCGTAGTGAGATCTCTGAATATGATTCCGGGTTTCGGGAAGTCATACACATCACGGATTTTTGACTTGATGTATTCCATTGTTTACACGTTTAAATATTTGTATATTAGAAAATTATTAATGTTTCACGTGGAACAATCACCTACCCATAAGCAACAGCAGTATGTTTATGTCGCTTGGTGATATTCCGGGTATTCGGGAAGCCTGTGCCACTGTTTCGGGGCGAATCTTTTCAAGCTTCTGGCGAGCTTCGGTCGAGAGAGCCTTTATCTCGGAGTAGTTGAAGCGGTCGGCTATCTTGAGATCCTCGAGGCGTCGTATTTTGTCGGCCACCATCTTTTCGCGTTCGATGTAGCCTTGGTATTTCAGCATTATCTCGGCGGCTTCGATTATCTCCTCTCTTCGATCCGGTTCGATGCGTTCTATTTGACGGGCGAGTGCGTCGATGTGGGGAGCGAGCATTGCTATTGTCAGCTGCGGGCGAAGTATCAGGTCGTGCAGTTTCACGCCTTGCTTCAGCGGAGTTGTGCCGAGGCTTTCAAGGGCTTCGTTTATGAGTGAGGGCTTCAATGAGTAGTTGCGTATAAACTCTACGAGCTCGTCACGCTGACAGCGTTTTGACTCCATAAGCAGGTATCGCTCCTCCGATGCAAGACCGATTGAGTAGGCTCGCGGAGTGAGTCGCATGTCGGCATCGTCCTGACGCAACAGGATGCGGTATTCGGCGCGTGAGGTGAACATTCGGTAAGGCTCGTCGACACCCTTGGTCACGAGGTCGTCGATGAGTACGCCTATATAGGCTTCGTCGCGTGCGAGCACAAAGGGTTCTCGGTTTTGGACGGCAAGTGCCGCATTGGCTCCGGCAATCAGTCCCTGTCCGGCCGCCTCTTCATATCCGGTTGTTCCGTTGACCTGACCGGCAAAGAATAGTCCCTTGATCAGTTTCGTTTCAAGAGTGTGGAGCAGTTGTGTGGGGTCGAAGAAGTCATATTCGATGGCATAGCCCGGTCGATATATCTGCACATCCTTCAGTGCCGGAATCGACTCCAAGGCTTCTACCTGGATGTTGAGCGGCAGCGATGATGAGAATCCGTTAAGATAGAACTCCTGTGTGTCCTCGCCTTCGGGTTCAAGAAACAGCTGATGCTCCTCCTTGTCGGCAAATGTCACTATCTTGGTTTCGATGCTCGGGCAGTAGCGCGGCCCTATGCTTTGTATCTGTCCGTTGTAAAGCGGTGAGTCGGGAAGCCCGCGACGCAGTATTTCATGAGTCGTGGTGTTGGTGTAGACGGTGTAGCAGTCGCGCTGTTGCAGCCGGCGATGGACATTGGGGAGATAGCTGAATTTATGGAAGTCGTCGTCGCCGTGCTGAGGTGTGGTGAGCGCCCAGTTGACGCTGCGTCCGTCGATGCGCACGGGTGTTCCGGTTTTCATTCGTGCGGTTGTGAATCCGGCATCGCGCAGCTGCTCGGTGATGCCGTGTGACGCCGGTTCCGACACTCGTCCTCCCTTGACCTGCGCACGTCCTACGTGCATCAGTCCGTTCAGGAATGTGCCGGCTGTAAGCACTACGGCTTTCGATGTAAACTTCACTCCGAGCGCGGTTACCACGCCCTTTACTTTTCCCTCTTCTATAATCATTGACACTACCGCATCCTGCCATAGCGACAGATTGGGCGTGTTCTCAAGAACGTGACGCCAGGCGGCACTGAATTTCATGCGGTCGCTTTGGGCTCGCGGACTCCACATAGCAGGCCCTTTGGAGCGGTTGAGCATGCGGAATTGTATTGCCGTTTGGTCGGTGACGATTCCCATCATTCCGCCAAGGGCATCGATTTCACGCACGATCTGTCCTTTTGCAATGCCTCCTACGGCGGGATTGCAGCTCATCTGCGCGATTTTGTTCATGTCCATCGTTATGAGTAGGGTGCGTGAACCGAGGCGTGCGGAGGCCGATGCCGCTTCACATCCGGCATGTCCCGCGCCTACCACTATCACATCGTAGTCAAAATTCATAGGTCAAAAAAATGGATATGTGTGATTAATTATTGTCATCGCAACGGAGCATAGCGAGGGCTTCGTTCTCGTTCTGTTCCATGATTTCACGTTCTCCGGGGCCCTTATCGTTTATGCCGCACAGGTGGAGCACTCCGTGAATTATCACGCGCAGCAGCTCGTTGTCGTAGCTTGCATTTACAAGCTCGGCGTTGGTGGCCACGGTGTCGAGCGATATGAACATGTCGCCGCTCACCATTCGTCCGCGTGAGTAGTCAAATGTTATTATGTCGGTATAATAGTCGTGGTTTAGAAATTGTCGATTGACTTCGATTATGCGGTTGTCGTCGCAGAATATGTAGACCAGCGGTCCCAATATACGGTCGTGCGACTTTACCACTCGGCCAATCCATTCGGCCAATGCTTCAGTGTCGATTTTCGGCATCTCCACATTTTCGCATATCCAGTCAATCTTATTCATTTTACAGTGTTTTTGTTACTACAAAAGTAAGCAAAATTCACTATATGGCAAAGTGAAAAAGCTTATTGTCGCACCGGCTCTTAACTGAAAAATATGTAGGCTGCGATGATTCCGGCCACCGACCCTACGGCATCGGCAAGGAGTGCGTAGGGCACGGCGTAACGTGTCTTCACCACGCCCACGCTTCCGAAGTACACGGCGAGGATGTAGAATGTGGTGTCGGTGCTTCCCTGTATAGCCGCTGACACACGTGAAACAAATGCATCGGCTCCGTAGGTGCTCATCAAGTCAACCATCATGCCGCGGCTTCCCGATCCGCTCAGCGGTTTCATCAACGCCGTAGGCAACGCTCCCACCCATTCGGCGTCGAGGCCGATGGCGTTAACGGCAAGCTCCATCCAACGTGTTATCACATCCATTGCTCCCGAGGCGCGGAACACCGCTATAGCCACGAGTATTGCCACGAGATAAGGAATAATCATTACTGCGGTCTTGAAGCCTTCCTTGGCTCCTTCTATGAATGCATCATACATGTTGATGCGTTTTCTCAATCCGGCAAGCAGAAACATTACGATGACCGAAAACAACAGTGCGTTGGCAACAAAGCCTGAGTAAAGCTCGACCTCCTCTTTGGGAAGCCGTGCGAAAAACCACACCACGCCGGCCACTATCAGTGCAAGTCCGCCAAGCCATGCAAGCATTACTTTGTCGAGAAGATTGATGCGTTGTTTTATGCACAAAGCCACGATGCCCACAAATGTGGCGATGAATGTAGCGAGCAATATAGGCAGAAACACATCGGTGGGATTGGACGCTCCGGCCTGTGCGCGATACATCATTATGCTTATGGGGATGAAGCATAGTCCCGATGCGTTCAGGATAAGAAACATCAACATGGCATCGGTGGCGGTGTCCTTCTTGTCGTTAAGCGACTGCATTTCCTGCATGGCTTTAAGTCCGAGCGGAGTGGCTGCGTTGTCGAGGCCGAGCATGTTGGCCGACACGTTCATGAATATGGAGCCCATAGCGGGATGTCCCTTGGGTATTCCGGGAAACAGGCGGGTGAACAGCGGACTTATCAAACGCCCGAAGAACTGGATGACTCCTCCGTGCTCTCCGATTTTCATCAGTCCCATCCACAGCGAAAGGATGCCGGTCAATCCGAGTGATATTTCAAATGCCGTCGCAGCGGATGAAAACGATGCGCTCATTATAGTACTCCAGATGTCGAGGTCGCCGAGAAAGATCGTTTTACCCACAGCCACGACAAATGCGATTAGGAAGAATGCTATCCAGATGTAGTTAAGTGCCATTGCAAGATTTTTTACAAACTTAGCTATTTTTTGTCACATCACTTTTCAATCGGGCGTATATTTGTTATTTTAACAAATATTAAATATATGAAAGGTTTATAAGTATTACCGCGATTTTTCACGATATTTTTGTATGAGTGAATATTTAAATATAAGCGATTGAATTATAGTGATTTATTGGATATTGTAAGCCTCTTAGATTTTGATATTTAAATTTATCCCGTATAGATTGTCGAATTTTTTAATTCTCGCAGGGAAAATTTGTAACTTTGCGAAGGACATAGTCTTTACACATGATCAAGCATTGGCAAAAGGAACTTAACGAAGCTGCGCGTCCTGAAAAGATTAAAATACTTTCATCTTTCTTCAAGACGGGTCCCGGAGAGTATGGCGAGGGTGATGTTTTCATCGGACTTGCCGTGCCCGACAATCGTACCGTATCCAAGCGTTACCTTATTGCCGATTTTCCCGACCTTGCCGTTATGCTCGACTCGCCCATACATGAGTATCGCCTGTCGGCTCTGCTTGTCATGGTGGAGCAGTACAAGAGAGCCCGCCGCAATCCTGCGTTCAGGGAATCGTTGGTTAAGTTCTATATCGACAATGCCGTCAAGGCCAACAACTGGGACCTCGTTGATTTGTCGGCACCTTATATTTTGGGCGAGCATGTATATGAGAGTTCCGACGATGAAGTGCTTTACCGGTTCAGCGAGAGTGACAACTTGTGGGAGCAGCGCATTGCTATAGTGTCTACGTTGGCATTGATTCGTCACGGACGCTTCGATGTCACGATTAAACTGGCCGAGCGTTATATGTCGCATACCCATCAGCTCATACACAAGGCTGCCGGATGGATGTTGCGTGAGATGGGCAAGCGCGGAGGCGATGTGGAGCTGCACGATTTCCTCGACACCCATGCCTCGGTTATGCCGCGCACCATGCTCCGTTATGCCATAGAGCGGCTCGACCCTGATGAACGAAAACATTATATGAACCTAAAATAACCCCTCCCCTACCCTGCCATGGCACATATTTCAGTTACGATTATCACCTATAATGAAGAGCATCGAATTGAAGCATGTTTAAAATCGCTTCAGGATATAGCCGACGAAATTATTGTCGTGGACTCCTTCTCGACCGACCGAACGGTAGAGATATGCAACGCCTATGGGTGCAAGGTGACGCAGCGTCGTTTCCCCGGTTACGGTGCGCAACGGCAGTATGCCACTTCGCTTACGAGCTACAGTTATGTGCTGTCGATTGATGCCGATGAGGTTCTTTCGCCCGCTCTGCGCTCGTCGCTGATCAAGCTCAAGGAGGAGGGATTTGCTCATCGTGTGTATGAGATGTCGCGTCTTAACTTCTATTGCGGACAGCCGGTGAAGCACTGTGGGTGGTATCCCGATATTCAGATAAGATTGTTTGACAAGCGTTACGCCAACTGGAATCTGCGCGACCTCTCGGAGCGCGTCATATTTCCCGACTCTCTTAAGCCTGTTCTTCTCGACGGCGACATTCTGCATTACCGCTGCTCCACCCCCGATGAATATCGTAAGGTGCAGAATCGACATGCCGCACTGTCGAGCGACATTATAAAAGCGCGTCGCAGTGCGGTGCCTTTTTTCACTCCCTACATTAAAGGGGTTAAGGCATTTCTCGAATGTTATATTTCAAAGGGTGCCATTCTCGACGGTCCCGAAGGGAGGGCGATAAGCCGCGAGAGCTATCGCACGGCCTACATGGCCTATGACCTCGCACGTCGTTCGTTGCGCAAGAAGCAGCAGTAATCCTATTTCAGGTATTTGTCAACTCCGTTGGCGCAGCGTGCGGGCTTGTCGTCGTCAAGGCATGAGCTGTAGGCAAAGTTTTTCTCACGGTTGTACATGAATTTGTCCTCATGCCACAGGTGGTACACTATTCCCGCAAATTTCAGGTAACGTTTTCCGAATCCCATTTTCTGCATTCTGACGCCGAAGTCGACATCTTCCCCACCCCATCCTTCAAAGAATTCATCGTAGCCGTTGATCTTGATGTAGTCGTCCTTGAAAAACGACATGTTGCATCCGAGTGCCGACGAGTGGTGCTTGCGGTATCTTGGCGCAAGATAGTGGGCGAGAGTCTTCAGATGCAGGGCATTCTCGGGCTTGCTTTCAATGCCCTTGGTGAGCCAGCTTATGCGTCGTGACACACCCTGCCGGCATATCTCCTCGGTGAGCTCCTTGCCGAGATTGGTGCGTCCTCCCTTTACATAGATTCCCGGTGCGGCTTCCCTAAGGTGGTCTTCGATGAATTTGGGATGCAGAAACACATCGCCGTCAACCTCGATTATGTAGTCGCCCGATGAAGCCGCCACCGACTTGTTGCGCATCATGGCGAGCCGGAATCCGTTGTCCTCGTGCCACACGTGCTTTATCGGCACGGGAAAGTTGCGACTTATCTCCTTTATGGTGTCGGCTGTTTCGCTGCGTGAACCATCGTCGCCTATTATGACTTCGTAAGGCAATATCGTCTGATGCTTAACGCTGTCAAGACACACCCTCAGGGCATCGGGACGGTTGTAAGTCGATACGATAAGCGAAACACGGTGTTGTTTTATCTCTTCGGGGCTCATATTGGGTTACGGTTGGAGAATTATTTCAGATATTTTTGCTTTAGTCGATACTTCACTTCACGGCGGTGCTCGAAGTTGTCAAGACCCTCGATTACGCGTCGCACAGTGTCGTCGACATCCCATTTGCGGTATTCGGCGTATCGGCTTATCAGGTATTCAAGGAGGTCACGCCTGTGGGTCAGGCGCACGAGGTTGCTGATGCAGCTCGACTTTGACAGGTTGCTCTTGAATGTCGACCTGTTGGTGTCGATAAGAGTGAACCTGATAGTTCCGTCGGCTTCGCGGTGATATAGGATGTTGTTGAGGTTGGGGTCGCCGTGCATCACTCCGTCGATGTGCATCTGTGCCACATACTGTGCCAGCTTGGCGGCAAGCTCGCGGTCGAAGTCGGGCGTTTCCACCAGGGCGTCATATAGAGGCGTGTCGGTTGTCACTGTCGATATGAAGTAGCACTCGTTTATCAGTCCGCCTTTCTTTATCTCGATGTAGGCTATTGGCGTGGGTGTGGCATATCCCCGGTCGAGAAGTATGTTGGCGTAGCTATAGGCCCTGGCGGCTTTGCTCGGGCGGAATAGAGTGTAGACTACTCGCTGCACGGCATTGGGGCGCTTGTAGCGTTTCACTATAAGGTCGATGCCGTCGCAGGTGAATTTTTTCACCGTGTTGCGGGCTTTGTACAGCGTTGTGCCTCCCGATTCAAATGTTTCGGGAAGTGACTTTATAAAGTCGCCAAGTGAGCGGAAATCATCGTTTACTATGGTTTTCATTTCAGTTGTCCCTGTATTGTTCTTTATCAATTCCGAATTGAGTGCGCACGCGGCGTGTCGCTTTGGTTTCACGGCGTATCGCCCGGTTGATCGCGATAGCCTCCTCGTTTTTATAGGGGCGGTTGTGGTCGAGATGCAGCAATATTGCCGAATACCTTATCTGCCGTGACTTCATGCCGCTGTTTACGAGTCTTTCGCCAAATTCACGGTCCTCGCCTCCGTAACGCATCCTTTCGTCAAATCCGTTGGCTTTAAGGATGTCCTTGCGCCACACCGACGAGTTGCAGCCGTTCCATGACGCGCGAGCCGGTGTTATGCGGTTCATCAGCATTGTAAACAGCTTCGATTTAACGAGCTTGCTGCACTTGAACGAGCACTTCAATCCCCGGCTGCGAAGCCATTTAAGATCGAAAGCCCGGCCCGAAGCGATGTCGTCGGGCGTTATGTCACGGCTTATGTCCATGGGCAGCTTGAAGTATCCGCCTGAAAGGAAATATCCCTCGCGGGCATATCGGCGATGAGTTTCTATGAAGTCCCTGCGCGGGATGCAGTCCTGGTCGGTGAATATGAGATAGTCGGCCGTGGCGGCTGAAATGGCTTTATTGAGTATCTCGGTCTTGCGGAAACCGTTGTCCTCATGCCACACGTGGATTATAGGCAGATGCGTGGAGTAACGCTCGATGAGCTTGCGGGTATCGTCGGTCGACCCGTCGTCGGCAATGATTATTTCATCGGCTTTGCATGATTGCGACATATATCCCAACAGCGTCTTCTCAAGCCATTCGGGATTGTTGTAGGTGGAAATTACAACGCCTGTCGTCATGTCGTTATTTCTATCCATATAACGCAAATATAGACAAAAACCTGTAACAACCCAAATAATCATGCAGTCATGTATGGAAAATTTGTATATCTTTGTGGAGCTAATGACCAATTAACAGCCATGCCGATAGTTTCATATATCATTCCGGTCTACAACGTAGGCCCCTATTTGCGAGAATGTGTCGACAGTTGCCTCGGGCAGAATGGAAATCATGATTATGAAATCGTGCTTGTCGATGACGGATCGACCGACGACAGCGGCGCTATATGCGATGAATATGCGTCATTGCATGACAATGTGAAGGTTGTGCATCAGCCCAACGCCGGTTTGCCGGCCGCACGCAACAAGGGACTGTCGGTCGCTACTGGACAGTGGGTACTCTTTGTCGACTCCGACGACTTTGTCAGTCCCGATCAGCTTTCAGTGTGTCTTGGTGCCGTCAATAGGTATGGCGATGTCGACATGGTGCAGTTTGCCTACGAATATGTGAAGCATACCGGAGAGTCTATGGGCAAGGTGAAAGGCGCCAAGTGCAACAATCTCTACACCGACATAACCCGATACGGAAATGACGGAAATTATAAGCCGGTTTCAGTGGGCTATCTGATAAACCGCAGTTTACTTGACGGTCACGATCTACGTTTCGATGAAACTCTCCGAGCCACCGAGGATGCCCACTTTACTTTGCGATACCTGTTTTATTGCAAGCGCATAGTCACGATTTCCGATGTGTTGTACTACTATCGTCAGCGTCCCGGTTCTATAATGAATCAACGTGTCAACTATCGTGTACCTTATCATCATCTTAAAGTGGCCGAGTTGTTGATGGCGTTTTTCCATGACCAAAGCTCGGGCGGCGACTATCCCCGATTTTTCAAGAAGCAGACCACGCAGCTTGTAGTCAGTTTCCTGAAGAAGTTGTACAAATTTGAAGGGAACGACAAGCGCAGGGCCTACGCCGATTATGCCAAGTTCAAGCAATATGCCAAAAACTATCCCGGCAGCCTTGTGGGTGGATTCAACATGGGAGTCGCCAAGCTCAACATTTCACTCTACCGTAGAATGAGGCGATTCTTTCACGGCAAGTTATAATCTTAATTCAGCATCATGACCAATGTTCAATACCATGCCTACCGTATCGATTATTCTTCCGATATATAATGTCGAGCCCTATTTGCGAGAGTGTATCGACAGTTGTATCGAGCAGGTTGACGCGCCCGATTATGAAATAATTCTTGTTGATGACGGGTCGACCGACAACTGCGGCGCTATATGCGATGAGTATGCATTGTTGCACGACAACATCAAGGTGGTGCATCAGCGTAATTCCGGACTGGCGGCTGCACGTAACGCAGGATTGGCCGTCGCCGGGGGACGATGGATTCTATTTGTCGACTCCGATGACTTCATCGATAAGAGTCTTCTGTCGCGTTGCTTCAAGGCCATTAAGCACTACGGCGATGTCGACATGGTGCAGTTTGCCTATTGTCATGTCGACGATTCAGGACTGTCGCTTGATGTTGTAAAAGGAGTGCGTTATAACCGCTTGTATAACAGCTTGGAGGAGTATGGCAGTGAGCGAGGGTATCGATGGGAGGCTTGGAGCTTCCTGGCGAGGCGTGACATAATAGAGCAACATGATTTATACTTTGATGAGAAGTTGCGGTTTGCCGAGGATGTGCATTACACGATGCGTTATCTCTACTACTGCGACAGAATAGTCACAATTGCTATCCCTCTATATTATTATCGGCAACGAGCCGGTTCCATGATGTTTAATCGCAATGTTTACCGTCAGGTAAAGTTTAACCTTACAGCTGCCGAGCTACTCATGAAATTCTTTTACGAGAAGAGCGGAGGAAGCTGTTATCCGCGTTTTTTCAAGAAGTGCACTACCCGATTGGTCCTGAATTTCATCAAGGCTCTCGACTCGCTCGATGCCTCCGATCTTCAAAAGGCCTCGGTTGATTATGCAGAGTTCATTAAATGTAGGAAGCGTTATCCGGGCACTTTGATATGGAAATTAAAAATAATGCTGACTGACCTTAATTTCAATCTGTATGTAAAAATGCGTCGCAGGTAGCGGCGATGATTCATCAGCGGCTCGGTTCCCCCGGAATTGAGATAAATTTTATATAAATAGGGCGCTGATATGATGATGTAGTTGATTTATTTCGTATTTTTGTATAGTTTAGAAATGCGGAAATACGATGCGAATTGTTATACAACGTGTACAGCATGCCTCCGTCACGATTGACGGCAGTGTATATTCCTCTATCGGAGCCGGACTGCTCGTTCTGGTCGGTGTTGAAAACGGCGATGTTGCCGCCGATGCCGAATGGCTTGCAGCAAAGACCTCGTCGCTGCGCATATTTGACGATGAGGCCGGCGTGATGAACCGATCGGTCAAGGACGTCGGCGGTGAAGTGCTTGCCGTGAGCCAGTTCACGCTTACGGCCTCGACGCGCAAGGGCAACCGCCCGAGTTACATACGCGCGGCAGGGCACGAAACTGCGGTACCTCTCTACGAGCACTACTGCAAGTGCGTGCATGACTTCACGGGTCGTGAGGTGAAGAGAGGGGTATTCGGAGCCGACATGAAGGTGGAGCTGCTGAATGACGGCCCCGTAACCATAATCATAGATTCAAGACTTAAAGAGTGACATGACTGACAATAATGACGACATAACGTTGCGTGACGCGCAGGCCACGGTCGACAACTGGATCACAACCGTTGGAGTGCGTTACTTCTCCCCTCTCACCAACATGGCGGTTCTCGCCGAGGAGGTGGGCGAGGTAGCCCGTATAATGGCGCGTCGCTACGGCGACCAGTCGTTCAAGGAGGGCGAGCGTGACACTCTCGGCGACGAGCTTGCCGATGTAATGTGGGTTGTCATGGCAATTGCCAATCAGAGCGGTATCGACCTTACCGAGGCATTCAAGGCCAATCTGCGCAAGAAGAGCGAGCGTGACGCGTCGCGCCACAAGAACAACAGTAAATTATCCAACTAATATATAACTCAAATACTTAGAAATCATGAGCGACAAATACCACGACACCGTGTCGGCATCGGCTGTCACTACCGATGACAACGAAGTGAAGGCTGCGGTAGAGAAGATAATTTCGGAGCACCTCAGCGAAAACATGAATCAGGATGTGTATAAATTCCTGTTCAACTGCATTGACCTCACCACATTGTCAACTACCGACTCTCCGCAATCGGTGGCCGATTTTGTCGAGAATGTCAATGCTTTCGACAACGATCATCCCGAGCTGAAGAATGTAGCCGCTATATGCGTCTATCCCAATTTTGCCCCTGTCGTGCGCACCGTGCTCGATGTGTCGGATGTAAAGGTGGCCTGTGTATCGGGCGCATTTCCCTCGTCACAGTCGTTCCTTGAGGTGAAGATTGCCGAAACTGCGCTTGCAGTAGCTTCAGGAGCCGATGAAATAGACATTGTGTTTAATGTAGGCAACTATCTCGACGGTGACTGGGAAGAGGTGGCCGATGAAATAAGCGAGCAGAAGCACACCTGTCGTGACGCTCACCTGAAGGTGATTCTTGAAACGGGTGCGTTGAAGACGGCCGAGAATATACGTAACGCATCGATATTGTCGATGTATTCGGGTGCCGACTTTATAAAGACCTCTACCGGAAAAATCTATGAGGGTGCTACGCTTGAAGCTGCTTACGTGATGGCGCAATGCATCAAGGAGTACTACGAAAAGACCGGCAACGCGGTGGGCTTCAAGGCCGCAGGAGGCGTGTCGACTACCGAGGATGCGGTTAAGTACTATACCGTAATCAAGGAGGTGCTCGGCGAAGAGTGGCTTACCAACGAGCGTTTCCGCATTGGTGCGAGCCGACTTGCCAACAATCTGCTCAGCGATATTCTCGGAGAGCCTGTGAAGTGTTTCTGATAAAAATAATCGGGGAGTGACCGCCCGGTCGCTCCCCTCTAAATAACATAGTAATGCAATACTGGACTATAGTCAACAATGTCAAGGTGGGCCCCATGAATGCCGCTCAGCTTATAGCCTACGGCATAAATCCCAACTCGCTTGTGTGGTGTGAGGGAATGGCTCAATGGACTCAGGCCTGCCGTGTGCCTGAATTAATGCCCTACTTCAGGAGCGCGCAGCCTGTAAACAACTTCCGCCCTTGTCCGTCGACCTATTTTCCGTGGGCCATAGTCACGACATTGCTTTGCTGTTTTCCGGCCGGAATCATTGCTCTTATCTACTCCACGATGGTCGAGTCGCGCTATTCGCGTGGCGACTATTACGGCTCGGTGAAAGCGTCGGAAACCGCTCTGCTGTGGTGTATAATAGCCTTGGTGTTCGGCCTTGTAAGCTGGCCCTTCGCACTGTTCTTTAATTTTCCGGCCAATTACTATCTATTTTAAACAGTGGCGGCTAAGTCAACCAATCGGCGCCTTTTTATAGCTATAGGAATCCTTGTGGTTCTTGTGGGATTGTGCGTATATTTCTATTTTGACCCGTCAGACAGCGCGTTTTTTCCTAAATGCGCATTCTTTTCCATGACCGGCTACAAATGCCCCGGATGCGGCTCGCAGAGGGCAATTCACGCGATGCTTCACGGCGATGCGTTGGGAGCCATCCGCTACAATGCCATGCTTCTTCCGGCAATTCCTGTTGTCGTGCTTCTTTTTGTCGCTGAATTCAACCGCGAGCGTTGGCCTCGCTTCTATTCCAAGGTCAATTCCCGATGGATGATATGGGGGTGCTTCATCATGGTCACGGCATGGTGGATAGGCCGCAACATCGCTGATTGGTGAACGAGGGTCTAATAGTCGCTGAAGAACTGGGGCTTGATTACGAGTCCTACGCGCAATTGTGAGTGAAATTTGTTGTATTCGAGCAATCCTTCGCCGTATCCGTTGTAATACTGCATGAAGAAGTATTGGTTTTCGGCCTTGAAGAGCCTGTAGTTAAGCTCGATTATGGTGTTGTAGTTAAGATTCCATCCTTTGCGCTTAACGAGCACCACCGAGGCTCCGAATCGCTTCGACGGTGGCATGTAACTCAATCCCATCTGGTATATTCCGCTGTATTTCAATATGTCACGGTTGTTCTCGCCGTCAACTATCGGAATCCAGAATTTTCCGTGAACCATGATTGTGGGGTCGATGAGAATGTTGGCTCCGAATGTGATTTTGTTCCATGAACGGCTCATTTTTCCGGCCTTTCCGTTGCTCTCGTGTTCAATCAGGAATATCGCCTTGCCTATGAAGCGGTCCTTTACAAAGAGAGGACGGGCCAATCCTATACCCGGGTTGAAGTTGAGGTCGGTCATTGGCATTGACTTCTGCAATACATTCCAGAAGCACTTTTGGGTGTAAAATAGAAATAAGTAAGTGTTGAACGGAAGCACGCTCTTGGACAGGCGCTGTGCTACCGATATCTGAAATTTTACGTTGGTGTTGGACTTATTGGCTTTGGGGCCTATCGACGGACCGAATATGAAGTAATTGTCCTTGTAAAGACCGAAATATGGAGCGTTGTCAAACTCGCGGCGCATCGAGTCGACATCATAAACGGCATCACGTGACGGTGCTACTATCTGGCCCGTTGTCACGCATGGAGCAAACAATAAGATTGCGAACAATAGCAGAAGGCAATATCTATTCATTATACTACTCAATATTCTTTGCAAAGATAGTCATATAAATTTGTGGGATATTAAAATAAATGTCCCTAAATATGTCCGATTGTTCATATTTTTCTTTGTGGCGTGTGGCCTTATCATTAACTTTGCGGTAATCATAATAATGCTGTCACTATGGTGAAACGTTTCAATTTGTTAATTGTTTTGGTCATATCGCTAATTCTTTCTTCATGCGGTGATGACAGTCAATTTCGCATAACCGGGTCCATCGAAGGGCTCGGTACCCGTCATGTCTATATCATGTATGTTGCCGATGGCACCGTAAACCGATTCATGACAACGGCCATCGACGGTAAGTTTGTTATCGACGGCGTGTCAAACGACTATACTGTTGTAGAGATATTTTCATCCAATAAGGAGCTTGTGGGGCGTGTATTGGCTAAAAACGGACAGACGATAGAGTGCCGGTTCAACCCCGACGATTACTACTCGATGAAGATAAAGGGTAACAAGCCTACCGAGCAGTGGGGACGCTTCCTTAATGAAAATTCAAAGGTATTGTCGACTGGAACTCCTGCCGAAGTTAATGCATTGGTGAAGAAGTATGTAGTCGACAACAGGGACAACATCGTTTCATCGTTGCTTATGATGACACAATATGACGCTATCGACAATGAATCGCAGGCCGATTCGCTCTTTTCGCTGATAGAGCCTAAGGCGCGTCCCGAGAAACTTGTCGACGATTATCGCAGGCTTCTAATACAGATCAACAATTCAGCTCTCAACATCAAGGTGCGTCCATTTTCGCTATATTCCTACGGTGACTCGATGGAACGCTACTCACCTTCGAGGTCGAGCTGCTCGTTGCTCTATTTTTCGACTGTCCAGTCGGGCCGTGACACTATAATATCCACTTTGCGCAAGGCATTTGACCGTTATCCTCGCCGCCGGTTCAAGTTGGTCGATGTGTCGTTTACTCCCGATACCTTGTCGTGGAAAAATGTAGCGCGCATGGATTCGGTTGGCTGGCCTCAGGTATGGGCAGTGGGTGGCGTGGCCAATTCTGTGTTTGATGAACTCAATATTCCGCGTCTGCCCTACTTCATCGTCGCCGATTCAACCGGAAAGCAGCTTTATCGCGGAGCGTCGGTGAGCCGTGCGGTGTCGGCCGTCAACAAGCGGTTGAGCCATTAAAACATATAAAATTCAGGTATTTGGACAAAATAATTTGAAATCATTCCAATGGATTTCAAAAAACGCATTATCTTTGCGAATGTCCTCACTTTTTATACCTGAAAAATGCTTGTAAAGACATACGGAGCCGCCGTTTACGGCATTGATGCTATAATCGTCACCATCGAGGTGTCGGTTGAGATAGGCGTGTCATTTAACCTTGTGGGTCTTCCCGATACTGCAGTCAAGGAGAGTTATCAGCGCGTGGTGGCCGCCATGCGTCACAGCGGGCGTGACTTTCCTCGGCGTTCGGTATTGGTGAATATGTCACCTGCCGATGTGAAGAAAGAGGGTGCCGCCTATGACCTGCCCATCGCATTGGGAGTATTGGCCGCCTCGGAGCAGATCAACGGCGACCGCCTGTCGCAATACATGATAATGGGGGAGCTGTCGCTTGACGGCAGCGTGCTGCCTATACGCGGGGCTTTGCCTATGGCCATAAAGGCCCGTGAGGCAGGATTCAAGGGTATGATTGTGCCCAAGGCCAATGTCACGGAGGCTGCCGTGGTCAACAATCTTGATGTGTACGGTGTCGACAATCTCACACAGGTGATTGATTTCTTCAACGGCCTGCTGTCGGTTGAGCCTACGGTCATAAATACCCGCGAGGAGTTCAGCAAGGGGGTTGCCGAATTTGACTTTGATTTCTCGGAGGTCAAGGGGCAGCATCTTGTAAAGCGGGCATTTGAGGTGGCGTGTGCCGGCGGTCACAACATTTTGCTTGTGGGCGCTCCGGGTTCCGGAAAGTCGATGATGGCCAAGCGGTTGCCGTCGATAATGCCTCCGTTGTCGCTTCAGGAAGCTCTTGAAACCACCAAGATACACTCGGTAGCCGGCAAGCTTAAACGTGGATCCATGCTGATGACGCAGCGGCCATTCCGTTCGCCTCATCACACCATATCGCCGGTGGCCCTTGTGGGCGGAGGTGCCAATCCCATGCCGGGGGAGATTTCGTTGGCTCATAACGGAGTGTTGTTTCTTGACGAGTTTCCCGAATTTTCAAGGCAGGTGCTTGAGGTGATGCGTCAGCCGCTTGAAGACAGGCACATATCAATATCACGCGCCAAGTATCAGGTCGACTATCCGGCGGGTTTCATGCTTGTGGCATCGATGAATCCATGCCCTTGCGGCTACTATAATCATCCCACCAAGGCATGTGTATGTCCGCCCGGTGCGGTGCAGAAGTACCTGAATCGCATTTCGGGTCCCCTGCTAGACCGCATCGACATTCAGGTGGAGATAATGCCGGTTCCGTTTAAGGAGATGTCGTCGGACACGGCCGGTGAATCGAGTGCTTCGATAAGGGCGCGTGTTGTCAAGGCCCGTCATATTCAACAGCTTCGTTTCAAGGATTGCAAGGGTGTTCACTGTAACGCACAGATGAACTCACGCCTGCTTAAGACTTATGCCGCGCTTACCGACGAATGTCTTGATATATTGCGGCAGTCGATGGAACGCTTCGACATGAGTGCCCGCGCCTACGACCGCATCCTTAAGGTTGCACGCACAATAGCCGACCTCGATGGGTCGCCCTCTATCTTGCCCTGCCACATCCGCGAGGCCGTCAGCTACCGCAGCCTTGACCGCTCGTCGTGGGGTGTCACCTCACCCCGCCTCTGATTCCTTTTCAAACAAGCGGAGGCAAGCCACCTTGCGCCTTTTTGAGGATTTCTAAAATTACTCCGACTTGACTTGCAGGATGTAGCCGCGTTTTTTGATGGAGATGATGGTGAGTGACGGGTCGGTGATGTGTCGGCGCAGATAGGTTATCTGAACGTTGAGTGCCAACGAGTTGGAGTAGCTGGCATCGCCCCACACGCTTTCCAGTATTGTGTCGCGGTTGACAATATGGTTGCAGTTGGAGGCAAGGATGTCGAGTATTTCGGCCTGCCGCACCGATAGGGATGTTGTTTCGTTATTGTAGGTAAGTGATGACTGCGACACGTTGAACAGGGTATTGCCAAGCTGATATATGCGCTCGTCGGCTGTTGTGTCGTCGTTGAATCGTTCCTCGATTTTGGCAATCAGCACCTCGGGATAGAATGGTTTGGGTATATAGTCGTTGCCTTTTAGGCTGAATCCTTTCAGGCGGTCGGCTTTTTCAGTGCGGTCGGTCAGGAAAAATATTATAGTGCGCCTGTCGTGCTCCCTTATCAGCGAGGCCAGCTCAAAGCCGTTCATCTCGGGCATGTTTATGTCGAGCAGAATGAGGTCGGGCTTCTCCGATGAGTAGAGTTCCCATCCTACCCTGCCGTTGTTGGCATAGGTGACGCCGTAGTTTTCGGCTTCAAGAAACCGCTTAAGCAACATGGAGTTTTTGAGGTCGTCGTCGACGAGCAATATGTTGAGTCGTTTATTCATGTCTGAGGAATGGTGATGGTGAATGCTGAGCCTTGTCCTGGCTTGCTGCTCACGTTGATAGTGCCGTTATGTGCTTCTACAAGCATCTTTATGTAGGTAAGGCCGAGTCCCATGCCGGGTACATCGTTATGCGACGGCACGCGGTAATATTTGTCGAATATGTGGGATATATCCTTGGCCGATATTCCGAATCCGTTGTCGGTAACTGATATTGTCGCCAAATTGTCGGTAATTCGGTAGTCGATGTCTATCTCCACATTGTCAGATGAATATTTTATGGAATTTTCGATAAGGTTGCTCATGATGTTTGACAGGTGTATGAAGTCGGCGTTTATCGTTACATCGTCATCGGGAATGATTTTTATTTCGACCGATTTGCATGACGGCAGGTGGGTTTTGGCAATTACATCTTCAAGCATGTCACGCACGCTGAACCGGGTTGCGTTCAGGGGAATCTGTTCAACGTTGTTGAATGTTATGTCACGCAGTTTTGTAAAATAGGCCGACAGGCTGTCGAGTGCGTCACGGCTGTCGGAGAGGATTTCATCACGGGTTTCACTGTTTTCCAGCATGCGTTGGTTATTGAGTCCCGAAACACACATTTTCAAGGTGGCTATGGGGCGTTTCAGCTCGTGAATCATCGTGCTTACGAAGTCGTTGCGCATCTTGTCGAGGCGGTTTTGCTTAAATATTGTTGATATCTGCCAGATAAGGCACAATATGAGCAACAGCGATATGATGATGCTGAGAATCAACGTGTCCATCATTATTGTGATTACATTGGACACGGGAATGTCATAGTCGATTATCACAACTTTCTTTTCAAGGGCGCTGAATGGGCTCGTTATTCTGATGTGAGGTGATGTCAATGATTTTTGGTGTTCAAACTTGTTTTGCCACAGCATAGTGTCGAGAGTGGCAATCGTTATGTCGGCCGTTATATCCTCCCGGCGTAGCACCGAGTCCAGTCCCTCGGCAGTGAAAGGCGAATAGAATTCAAGCTCAAAGTCCCTCATGGCATCCCATATATCCGACTCTTTCGGTGCGTTATCAACCTTGAATGTGCAATCGGTATAATCAAGGTCTTTGATTTTATTCAATGCGATATTGTTGGCCTCCTCCTCTTGCTCTTTGGTCAATTGCTGGTTACGCGGAATCGAAAGCAGCTTGTGGGCATCAAAAACGTAGGTGGTTATGTGGGCTATTTTGCTATTTGTTATATCTTGGTTGAATGACAGAGAGGATCTTGTATTATATTTGTAGTCACCGGTTGGGATGTTCTTGTTTTCACTTTGGTAATTTCGGTATGCTTTTATCGCAGCCATTATTTTTTCGTTAACGGTTGTACTATATTCCGTTATGGAGTACTCGTAACGTGAGTTCAGCCAGTAGGCCTGCATGCCCAGAAAAGCGATGATTGATACTATCGTGATGATGTATATTATTTTGATGCGTCGTTCCATATAGACAAATTTACGTATTGTCAATCGATTATGTGTTGTGTGGGAAGCCGTTTTTTGTGAGGAGTAATAATTTAGTAATAATTGAGCAATAATTGGGTAAGGATTATTTTCGGTCGATAGGGGTAGTTCTATGTTACTTTGCCTTCATAAACTTAAAACAATTAAGAGTTATGATCAAACGAACGATTCCTTTCGTGATTTTGTGTGCAATCGCATTGTTGCCTGACATAGCCAATGCAAAGGTGCTGCACCGCCATTTGAACATTCTTCAAAGCTCGGTACCTGATTCAAAGTCACTTGCAACCGACAACATGGAGTTTATCTATGACTTCTGCTATAGTGTCGACACGGTTAGCAACAGCATTGACACCCGTGACAAGATGATGCTTCAGATTTCGCCTGAAATGTCGAAGTTTTCAAGCTACACCAACATGAATGTCGATTCACTTATCAATACGATGTCACCCGATGAGATTGTGGCAAATGCTGAAAAGCTGGTCAACGGCATACCCATGATAATTTTGAAGGATTATGCGGCGGGAAAATTCACCCATTCCGAGAAGATATGCCTCGACTGGTTCAAGTATGAGGAGCCTGTCCCGGAATTTGAATGGGAGCTTGTCGACAGCGTAACCACTGTATTGGGCTATGAGTGCAAGGGTGCTCGATGCTCGTTCCGCGGCCGTGAATGGATGGTGTACTATTGTGAGGAGATACCTGTTATGGACGGGCCATGGAAATTTCACGGGCTCCCCGGACTTATTATGGCCGCCCGCGATGCCAACAAGGAGTACGCATTTGAGTGCATAAGCATCAATTCACACTCGTCGCGTGACATAACGGTGTACGATGTCCCCTACAACAACGCTACACGCAAGAAATTCTACGACACGCTGCATCGCTATGATACAAATCCTTTCAGCTATTATCAGACGACTACGGGCGGCTCCGTCACCGTGACCGACGAGGCCGGAAATCCCGATCTTACAGCCTTCGATCCCATGGAGCTGGATTACGATTATATTGAACGTGACTGGAGGGAGAAATGAAGCGTTACATCACCCTATTTATGTCGACTCTATTGGGAATCGCCGTCATGACGGCTGCGCCTGAGATAATCAGGGGCACCGTCACCGACAGCGAAAGCGGAGAGCCGTTGCCCGGTGTTGTCGTGCAGTCGATAAATGAAGCGTCGAAGTCGGTGAGCTTTTCATCGACCAAGGCCGACGGGTCGTTTACGCTGAATGTCAAGAGCGGTGTGAGCGTGACATTCCGCTGCATGGGCTACGAAACTTTGTCGATGAAGGTGACCGACGACTTTGCGTCGGTGAAGATGTCGCCCAAGGCAACACAGCTCCGCGATGTTATAATAAAGGCTCCCGACATATATCAGAAAGGCGATACGCTGGTCTACAATGTCGACAAGTTTGCCAAGCAGCAGGATGACGCCATAATCGATGTCATAAAGCGTCTGCCGGGTATAAAGGTGGACGACGACGGCACAATCATGTATAACGGGAAGCCCATCAACAAATTCTATATCGACGGTAACGACTTCATCGGCGGCCAGTACGGACTTGCGACAAATAATCTGTCGAAGGATGACGTGAAGTCGGTAGAGGTGCTTGAAAACCATCAGCCCATAAAAGCCCTCGACGACATAGAGTTTTCCGATCAGGCGGGTATAAACCTCAAGCTAAAGGAGGATGCCCGGCAAAAGTGGGTGGGCGTAGCTCAGGGAGCCGCCGGATTTTCGCCGATGCTATATGACGCATCGCTTTTTACGATGCGCATTGCCTCCAAGATTCAGAATATGTTTACGCTTAAGGTCGACAATACCGGCTGGGACCCGTCGACACAGATAATCGAGCATGATTATGATATGCTTTTTGACCGGAGTTACGACGCAAATATATGGAGCGACTACATATCGGCCGATGCCGTGAGCATTCCGCTTGCCGACAGGCGCACACGCGACAACCTGTCGATGCTTGCCAATGCCATAACGGCATGGCGCACAGGCGACACATCGATGAGGCTTAAACTCAATTATTCGGGTGACCGCCTCGATTACAGCTCGGGAGTGACTACCGATTATTTCAGCAGCGACATACCCGACTTCGCTCAGAACAAGTCGCTGCGCACATCAAGCCATGATGTCACGGCGCAGCTTAACTCGGAGGTGAACAAGAGCGAATACTATCTGAAAAACAAGCTTGTGGCCGATGCCTTGTGGCGTAACTCCGACTCCGATGTGTCGGGCTCTTACAGCCTCGGGCAACGGGTGAAGCGTCGCACGCTGTCGGTTGTCGACGATCTTCGGCTTGTAAAGCGCAACGACAAGCGGCTCGTAACAGTGTCGTCGCGCAACTCGGTGAACCACAATCCGCAGGAGCTGAATGTGACGGGAGATGAGATTAACGCCGACCAATGGATACACACAACCGATGTGCGCAGCACCACCGAGGTGAAGTATGGACGCTTTTTCGGGCGATGGAAACTGTATACTTCGGGAGGTGTCGACTTGAACTACCACAGGCTTAGGTCGTCGCTTACGGGCCGGGAGTTGCCTGTGGAAGGTGACGGACACTATAATGCCTTTGTGTCGGGCGTCTATGTCACGCCGCAGCTCGACTATGATTACAGGTCGTTCAACCTGTCGATTTGGCTGCCTGTCAAGTGGCGTCACTACAGTATAGCCGGCAATCGTGACTTTGTAGATGTGTCGCCGCGGGTGTGGGTGCGCAAGCAAATAGGGGCGAAATCGGAGTTTTCGGCTTCGGTGGCCTATGCAATGTCGTCGCCTTCGGCTGAAATGTTTGTCGACACGCCATTCATGCTCGACTCCCGCAACATCTATCGAGCGGTGGCTATGGAGCGTTACACCAACAGTTCGTCGGCCTCGTTAACCTACAAGTACCGCAATCCGTTGTCGGCCTTTTTTGCCAACATATCGGGCTCGTTTCAGCTTAGTCGCGCACCTTTTATGTCCAATCAGCTCTTTACGGGCGATTTTATAGTGTCGACCTACTCGCCCATGGCCTGCACAAGCCGCATAATGTCGCTTTCGGGCGGTCTTAGCAAGGGTGTCGGCCACGGACGGCTTGTGATGGGCATCGACGCCTCGATGAACCATGTCACATCGGCAACCATGCGCGAAGGAGGCAAGGTTCCGTACAAGCAATGGTTTGTGTCGGTGAATCCCTATGTGAAAGGAAACATCGTGAGGTGGCTGTCGATGGCCTACGACATGCACGGACAGCACAACAGTTTCGCCATCGAGGGTGAGCCGCCAAGTCACGTAAACTCATTCAACCACTCGCTGTCGTTGACAGTGTTGCCTAACGACTACTGGATGTTTACGGCGGGATGTGAGCACTATTACACGCGGTTTGCCGAGGGCAATCACTCCAATCTGGTGCTGTTTGACGCATCGGTTGTGTGGCAGATCACCGGACGGACACGCTTATCGCTCACAGCGTCCAATCTGCTTGATGAGCGCAGTTACCGTTACATGAGCTACGGCACATTGTCGCAAAGCGAATATGCCTATCGCATAAGGCCGCGCAACGTGTTGGCTTCGGTTCAGGTAAGATTCTGATTGTCGGGCGACAACCGGTTGAGGTTGCGCAACAGTCCTGAAAGTTTCGTGCGCTTTATGGCCGAGTGCCTGAACAGCGCATTGAAACGCTCGGGAGTGAGATTGGCAATGTCGTCGCGGTCGAGTGCGAGAAATTCGGGTGACGGAGTGAAATCCTCAATTTCGGTGGGACGGCTCTTGCGGTTGTGAGGACACACTCTCTGGCAGGTGTCGCAGCCGTATATGCGGTTACCGAGATTCACGCTGTCGGGAAGTTCGCCGCGATACTCGATGGTGAGATAGGAGAGGCATCGTGACGCGTCGACGGTGCCGTCGCCTCTGATTGCACCGGCCGGACATGCACGCTGACAGGCCCCACAGTCGCCACAATGCCTGTTACAAGGCTCTGTAGGCGTTATCTCAGCAGTTGTGAGTATTTCTCCAAGAAAGAAGTAGGAGCCGCGAGAGGGCAGGATAAGCAGCGAATTCAGCCCCTTGAATCCAAGCCCCGACTTTACGGCCCAATATCGTTCAAGCACCGGGGCGGTGTCGACACACACGCGCGTGGCCGCTCCGGTGAGCTGCGTCACATAATCGGCGAGGCGTGACAGGCGTTCGCGCACTACTTCATGGTAGTCACGACCGTAGGCGTAGTAGGCAAACCGCGGATTGTCGGGCTGCCTGAATTGTGCAGGATAGTAGTTGAATGCTGCTGTTATTATGCTTCGTGCTTCAGGAAAAATCAATCGCGGGTCGGCGCGAAGATCGGGATAACGTTCAAGATAGGACATAGTGCCGTGACATCCGTCGGCAATCCATTGACGATAGCGTGACATGGTTTCGGAGTCGACAGGCTCGGCTGCAGCGATGCCTATGTCGGTTATGCCGAGTCGGCGGGCCTCGTCGATGAGGTCGTCCTTACATATCGATGGCCCTGAACTCATAGCCCTGCTCCTTAAGCCACTCGATGGCGCGGGGCAGTGCGTAACGCAGGTTGCGCTCGGCCTTCAGTGAGTCGTGAAAAACAATGATGGAACCGTTGCGGGCAAAACGCTTTATATTCTTCAGCACCTGCTCGCCGTTGAGTTTCTTGGAGTAGTCGCGTGACACAAGGTCATACATGATGATGTTGAAATGCTCCTTGATTACCTTGGCCTGTCCCCAGCGCATTATGCCGTGAGGCGGCCTGTAGAGGGGACTGTCGATGAGGTCGTCGGCCTCCTTGATGTTGCGGAGATAACGCGGTGTCTGCACTTTGAAACCCTGCAGATGGTTCATGGTGTGGTTGCCCCAGCTGTGTCCGCGCTTCTTTATTTCTTCGAGCAGATGCGGATTGCGCTTAACGTTATCGCCAACAAGGAAGAATGTTGCCTTTATACCGTAATAATCGAGGAGGTCCAATACCCAAGGAGTTACCTCGGGTATCGGGCCGTCGTCGAATGTAAGGTATACCACCTTGCGTTTCTTACGCTTTATGCGCCACACCGCTTCGGGAAACAGAATGCGGTAGAGCAATGGCGGTTGTTCGATAAACATGTATTAGTGACGCGTTTATAGATTCTCGTCAATTGATTGAGGAAGAGCCTCTTCGGCTGCTCGCAGATAACGCGAGAAGTTGACTCCGCGAGCCTGAAGATCCTTCATCAACGACTCGGCATCGCCTCCGGCCTCGGCATATTGCTGAAGCAGCTGCAGATAGTAGGTGTCGTGGATGTAACGGTCGTCGCGCGGGAGCGTAGAGTACTGTGCGGGCGACAGGCTCTGGAAGTAGAGTATGTAGCCTGTATAGAGCTCTATCTCGTGCAGCAGGATTTCCTGAGCTTTTTCAATGTCGTCCTTTCGGTCCATGACCAGTCCGAGCCTGTCGTAGAGGTCGGCAACCTGAGCGCCTATCTGTATACCGTAGGGCGAGGTATATTCAGGAAGTTTCTCGGTCATGAGGTCGAGAACGTTCTGAGCCTTGGTGTAACGGTCGACAATGAATTTGTGAATCTTCTCACGCTGAGCCTCGTCCATCGACGCGCTGTCGTTGTTGAGATATATCTCGGCTCCAACACCTTCGTTGTAGAGCGAGGTTGCAAGTCGTAGTATGGTGCTGCGTGTTGTCGTCACCATGCGCCTTACCGTTTCGTCGAGATATATGTCGTCGGCGCTCTTGGCTTTGTCGATGCCTCCCCAACGGAATTTGTTCACGACATTGTCATAGGCTTTGTCGGTGTTCACGTCGATCGTGTAGCCGTCGAAGTCACGGTTCTTTATAGGGCCAACTTCGTAGGCCATTCCGGTCGAGCGCATATAGGGCGACAAATTGAGATAATAGTCGTCGGGAATAGTCATCGCAAAGTAGATGGGTCGCTTCCATCCGTTTGCAGCATTGGTGGCGATCATGTCGAGTGATATGACATTGCTAAGCGAAAGTCCTCCGTCGGGCACATCGTTAAGATTCACATCGATGTATTCCTCAACAGCGGCTGCTTCATCTTCGCTCACCCTACCCTCCTTTACTACGGCTTCCTTGTCGACGGGAATGTACATGTTGGGGTAACGGAACTCCGACAATCCCCATGAATTCTTGTTGGAATCATCGGAATAGAGAGCCTTCAACGCCGACAGGGCGTTTACCTTGGCGGTGTCGGGAGTGAGGAAGTAGTTGAATTGTCGCTTGTCGTGGGCATATTTGTCGGGCGTGGCCATCATGTCGATTGCCGCAGCGTCGTAGGTCGGATACTTCATCTGGTTGACATACCAGTCGGTTGTCAGATAGGAGAGGTTTACGACTCTTACATCGGTGCGGAATCCCTCGACTTCCTGGGCATACCACAAGGGGAATGTGTCATTGTCGCCGTTGGTGAATATGATACCGTTGGGCTCGACGCTTGACAGGTAATTCATACCGAAGTCACGTGCCGCATATCGTCCCGAACGGTCGTGGTCGTCCCAAGTCTGCGACACCATCTGTAACGGAACAATCAATCCTATAAGACATGCAATCGACACGGCTATTATGCCGGTGCGGCGCTGTGAGGGAGTTTCCTCCGAATCAACAGTCGAAGCCGCCGGACGCTTTTTCTTGGATTCAACGGCGTTGACAATCAGTCGCCATATACCTGCGACTCCCATGCCTACCCATATTGCAAATGCGTAGAACGAACCGGCAAATGCGTAGTCACGCTCACGGGGCTGGTTGGGTGTCTGGTTCAGGTAGAGCACGATGGCTATTCCGGTCATGAAGAAGAGGAATGCAACCACCCAGAACTGCTCGATGCCTCGCTTTGAGGTGAATGACTGCCATCCGATACCTATTATACCGAGCAGAAGCGGCAGCATATAGAACACGTTGTGTCCCTTGTTGCCCTTGCCGAGTGGTTCGGGAAGCAGCGACTGGTCGCCGAGGCGGGGATTGTCGATGAAGGGGATGCCCGATATCCAGTTGCCGTGGGTCACTTCACCGTTACCCTGTATGTCGTTCTGCCGTCCTGCAAAGTTCCACAGGAAGTAACGCCAATACATGTGGTTGAGCTGGTAGTTGAAGAAGAACTGAAGGTTTTCCAGGAATGTAGGCTTTATGCGGGTCTGCTGATTGCCGGGATAGGGATTTCCGTTCTGGTCGACAGCGGTTGTCACCGTAACGGGCTTGCCCTTCATTCCGGTCCAGTCCTTGTAGGCGCCTGCATATTTTCCGTCATACATTCGCGGGAATAGCATGTTGAGCTCGGGAGTCATGACGTACTCACTCTTGTGACCGATCACTTCGTAACGGTCGGGGGCGTCGGGCGATGTCTTTACGCTCTTGCCGTAGATCACCTTGCCCTCTTCCTTCATGGCCTTGGGCTGGCCTGAGGCATCGACTTCGTAGACTATGCCCGAATTGAATGTGTTGCCGTAAAGCAGCGGACGGTCGCCATACTGCTCTCGGTTAAGATAGGAGCTGAGGTCGAATACGTTGTCGGGCGCATTCTGATTCATGGGCGTGTTGGCCGATGAACGTATGAGCAGCAACGCATAGGAGGAGTAACCGATGAAGATTACCGTTATGCTCAACAGTATCACATTGAAGATTCGCACTGGTATCTTCTTGAGATAGACAAACAGGTAGTAGAGCAAAGCACCGAGCAGCACTACGGGAATCAACCATCCGTCGCCGATGAAGGTTATACCCGACAGGAATACCGCAAGGAAGAATGATAGCTTCATCAGCTTCTCATTGCGCTGACGGTAAAGCTCATAGACAGCCCATATCATCATGCCCAATGCAATGATGGTGTAGGCCAATGCTCCGCTGTTGTAGCCCATTCCGAATACGTTGACAAACAACAGCTCGCAATACTGTGCCATCTCGATGAATCCGGGTACGAGTCCGTAGAGAATCAGTGCCACGATTACAAACGACACGAGCAGTGCAATGAGCGAGCCCTTGCCGTCGGGGTTCTTGAATTTCTTATAGTAGAACACAAGCACGATTGCCGGAATACATAGCAGGTTGAGCAGGTGCACGGCAATCGATATACCGATTACGTAGGCGATGAGTACAAGGTAACGGTCGCTGTGAGGCTGGTCGGCCCTATTTTCCCACTTGAGGATGAGCCAGAATACCAAGGCGGTGCAGAACGATGAAAAGGCGTAAACCTCGCCCTCTACGGCCGAGAACCAAAAGGTGTCGCTCCAAGTATATACAAGCGCACCGCATACACCTGAACCGAATATGGCAAGCATCTGGGTGAGTGACACCTTTGTCGCATCATCATTGACAATCAACCTCTTGACAAGGTGGGTGATGGTCCAGAAGAGCAACAGGATGGTGCCTGCGCTCAATAACGCCGACATTGTGTTGACGGCTATTGCCACATGCTGGGCGTCGGGTGCGAAGTTGACGAAGAATCGTGCGGCAAGCATGAATATCGGGTTGCCCGGCGGGTGTCCGATTTCAAGTTTATAACCTTGTGATATGAATTCCGGGCAGTCCCAGTAGCTCGCGGTGGGCTCGAGTGTGAGCAGATAGGTGACGGCTGCGATTACAAACATCAGCCATCCGAGCGAGTTGTTTAGTATGCGATATTGTTTCATCCGTTAGGGAAAAATGTGACAATAAAGGCCTGTCAGCCAAAATAAACACGCAAAGATAAGTATTTATCTCGGTATAATGCCGCTTAGGAGGGTGTAAATGTGAATATCGTGATTTAACTTTAACGATTATTCAAAGTTCCAGGTGATGATGCCCACCTGTTCGGCCTGGGCGTCGAGGTCGACCGAGAACCGTGAGTTGCGCGATGCCTCGATGCAGCTTCGGCGAGTGGCGCTGTTGGCTGCCGCCGGTCCGCTACCTCCAACATAGGTGGGATTGCCTACCACCCTACCCTGTCGGTTGACGCTTACGCGTATGCGTATCGTTCCGCTGAGCGTACTGCTCGGACGGCCCCATGACTCGGCCGTGCGGCCCTTGAGGTTGTGTCCCGGCATTCCGCTCACAGCCCCGGTTGTCGAGTTTCCGTTGGGCGAGCCGGTCTTTCCTGAGCCTTTCTTTCCCGAGAAGCCGCTTTTGAGTCGGTCGCTTATCTTGGATTGCTTTTCGGCGCGTTCTTTCTCGCGCTTAACCCGCTCACGTTCGGCAAGTTCCTCTTTTGTAGGGCCTGTAGGTGCGGGTTTCGGTTTCGCCTGCTCCTTCATCGGCGATTCCTGTTGGCTTGTTGTCAACGGAGCAGCTTCGTCGGATGGCAGCCCTTCGTTGGTCATGTCCTGACCCGAATGCGACGGGGCGTTCACCGCTTCGGCGGGTGCCGGTGTGTTGTCGGTCTGTGCCACTTCCTGCTGGATGTCGCCCAACATCACATATTCTCCTCCGAATACGATTTCGCTTGTGTCCTCGGGAGGCCAACGGCGTTCTTCGGCCTCTCCGCTATAATGCAAATAGACCAGAAGCAGTATAGCCGCGATAATTATGTGAAACACGGCTGTTCCGACTCCGGCTATGATGCGATCTTTCTGTGATTGTTTCATCGTGCGTGAGAGGTGTTGTTGTTTTGAGCGTTATTTATTGAAGCGGTTGCGGGTTTGCGGCCGCTGAAGGGGTAGTTTGGGTGGGTTTGGTGGCAAGCACCATCTTGAGGTTGTTGCGGGCTCCCATGTCAAGAACTTCAACAATCTTTCCGTAGGGTACCTCTTCGTCGGCGTATATGGCAATGAAGCTTTCGGGCTCGCTCTTCTGGGCAAGCTGGAGGAATGCCAACAGGGCTTCAGGCTCGATAGCCTGCGGCTCCTCGTCGCCAAACGATGCGTAGAGCCGATGCTCCTTGTCGATATAAACCCGTGTGCCGGGTTTGATGGCTGTCTGCTCGGAGCTTTGGGGCAGGTTCACTTCAAGAGCCGTAGGGAAAACGAATGTGGAAGTGACCATGAAGAAGATGAGCAGAAGGAAGATGACATCGGTCATTGATGCCATCGAAAACATCGCCATCATGTCGTGGGGTCGTCTAAGTGCCATGACTGGTTGCGTTTTTTTATTGGGCCGGCTCGTTGAGCAAATCCATGAATTCCATAGTCTTACCCTCAAGAAGCTTCATGACACCGTTGATGCGTGACACAAGGTAGTTATAGGCAAACAGAGCGATAATACCTACCACAAGACCTGCAACGGTGGTGACAAGCGCTTCATAAATACCTCCGGCAAGTACGCCGATATTGGCTGCGGAACCGGCGCTTGCAAGTGAGAAGAATGCCTCGACCATACCTATTACCGTTCCGAGGAATCCGAGCATGGGCGCTCCCGCAGCGGTTGTTGCGAGCCAGGGCAGTCCCTTTCCGAGGTTGGCTATCTCAAGGTTGCCGGTGTTCTCGATTGCTACAAGCACATCGTTCATCGGGCGTCCTATTCGGCTGATGCCCTTTAATATCAGTCGGGCGTAGGGCGAACCGTTCTTCTTGCAAAGATTTTTCGCGCTCTCGATCTCGCCCTCATGGATGTAGTCCTTTATGCGCTTCATGAAAGAAGCGTCCTCGCGATTGGCTCGGCGAAGCACGATATAACGTTCAATGAATATGTATATGCATATTATGGAAAGGAGTGCCAACGGAATCATTATGAATCCACCTTTAAGACACAATTCCCACACTGAAAGCTCAACGGGCTCGGGAGCCGGAATGCTCTCCACCACCTCGGCAGTCGTGGTTACGGTGTCGGTCAGCGTGTCGGGTATTTGGGCTTGAATAATGCCTGTGACGGTCGATGCGCTATTTGCAACCGTGGATATGACATGGGTTGCAGCATCGAATACCTGTGAGATAAGCGAGTTTAGGGTTGACATGAAATATATTTATTGTGATGAATTCTTGTAGAGGATTTGTTATCTCAGGCAAGGCACTCCTTGTATTGCCTGATTGTTTCTTTCAGTCCGAGATACAGTGCATCGGATATCAGCGCATGTCCTATCGACACTTCGTTGAGGAACGGTACACGCTCGTGGAAGAACTTCAGGTTGGCGAGGCTGAGGTCGTGACCTGCATTTACGCCAAGACCTGCCTTGTGGGCTGCGCGGCTTGCCTCGACGAAGGGAGCCACCGCTTTTTCGGGATTGGTGGGATACAAGTCGGCATAGGGCTTGGTGTACAGCTCCACGCGGTCGGCGCCTGTGGCTGCGGCGTCTTTTATGTTTTCAATATCGGTGTCCACGAATATCGATGAACGTATTCCGGCATCACGAAGGCGATCGACTATGTCGGTCAGGAATTCCATGTTTTCCTTTACGTTCCATCCTGCGCTTGACGTTATTGCATCGGGAGCATCGGGTACAAGGGTCACTTGTTCGGGTTTCACTTTTAGAACGAGATCCAAGAACTCCGGAGAAGGATATCCCTCAATGTTGAATTCAGTTTTAACAAGCGGGCGCAGGGCAAATACATCGTCATGACGGATGTGACGCTCGTCGGGGCGCGGATGTACGGTTATACCGTTGGCTCCGAATGATTCGCAATCAATAGCAACTTGCTCCACGTTAGGCACATTCTCACCTCTTGCATTTCGCAAGGTGGCTATTTTGTTGATATTTACACTTAAATTAGTCATCTTTTTTACCTCTAATAGTAGTAAAGTGTTGTTATTATTAAAAGCTTACTTTAGTGTGGAATAAAATTCTTATATTTGTAAGCTAAAAATAGCGACTACAAAAGTAATCAGAATAAATAAGAAAGCGAAAAGTTTTGACAGCAAAAGACGCCATATCACCACAAATTGTGCCTTTACGCTCGGCTACTACCTATAGAGAGGGTCTTGAAGAGATGCGTAACGCAGGCCGTCACATTCTCCCGGTGGTTGACGACGGGGTGTATATAGGCCTGGTGAGCGACTCGGCACCGCTTTATGCTATGGAGAGTGTAGGCGATGCGGCCACCGTTATGAAGCCGGTAATTGCGTCCACCCCAATGCCGCTGCTGTTGTGGCGAATGGTCGATGAGCAGGCTTCGATATTCCCTGTTGTCGACGACCTTACCGGCGATTACATAGGAGCTGTCGACCGAGAGTCGATTATCAGGTCGGTAGCGCGGCTTTTCCCTCAGGTTGATGAATCCACTGAATTGACCATAACCTGTCGTCCGAGCCAATACAGTGCATCGGCCATCGCGCATGCCGTTGAGGATGCCGACGCGCATCTGCTTAATCTTAATGTTACAGCCGGCACGGCACCCGACTGCCCCACAACAGTGCAGTTGCGTGTCAACCACAGTCGCGGAGAGTCGGTGGCACGCTCGCTGCAGCGTTACGGATATGACACGGTTGAAATGGCCGGCACGCCGGGACTTGTAAATTCGGATCTTGCCGAGAGGGTGAACGCCTTGTTGCACTATCTGGAGGTGTGACATAAGAATTAAACGTATATTGATGTTATGAGAATAGCGGTTTACGGCAACAGTTACCAGGAAGAGCATCTTGAAGAGCTTTCGGCGCTTTTCGAGTTGCTGTCTACGCATAATGCCTGGGTTGAGATTGAGGCTTCGTTCTACCGTTATCTGTGTAAGGTGTTGCCTACGCCTCCCAAAATAAACGATGTGATAGAGGGCGACGATTTTTCGGCCGCCATTGCCTTAAGCCTCGGCGGTGACGGAACTTTCCTGCGCACCGCGCAATGGGTGGGGAAAAAGGAGATTCCGATATTGGGAATAAACACCGGGCATCTGGGATATCTTGCCGATGTGAGAATAAGCGATGTGGGCAAATGCCTTGAATGCGTATTCAACGGGAACCACCGCATAGATTCACGCACGATGATTGAGGTCGATTGTGCTGAAACCGATGTCGACGGATGGCCTTACGCTCTAAATGAAGTGGCTATCCTTAAGCAGGATACATCGTCGATGATAGACATGGAGGCCCGAATAGGCGATGCATTGCTCGCCAATTACCGGGGCGACGGATTGATAGTATCGACACCTACCGGTTCGACAGGTTATAATCTGTCGGTGGGCGGACCGATATTGGAGCCTTCGGCGCCCGTGTGGGCCATTTCGCCCATTGCCGCCCATTCGTTGACCATGAGGCCTCTTGTTGTCAGCGATGACAGCGTGTTTACGGTCACGACACATTCACGGTCGGACGCTTACCGACTGAGTCTTGACGGCCGTTCGGTGAGTCTTGCCGCCGGAACGACCGTGACGATGAGGCGTGCGCCTTTCGTGACAAAAGTCATTCAAAGCCAGGATCACCATTTTTCCGACACGTTGCGCGACAAATTGCTTTGGGGCATTGACAAAAGATGAGAGAGGCAAAGCTTGTCGAATTTCCCTATTTGGGCCCTGTGAGAATAGCGTTTCGCAACAATACGTCACGCATAAGTGCGCGATGGAAGGACGGCATTGTGAGTGTGTCGGTTCCTTCGGGGATGGATTTCAATGAAATATTGAGGACAATAGAGCGTTTTACGCCACGGCTCATGTCGTTGCGCAAGGATGTAACTTATCGGGAAGGCGTCATGGAGTTTGACGGCATAACCTTTGAAATCAGGAGGCAAAGCGTTTGTCCCGAAAAGGTGCTTGGCTCGATAAGGATGCCGCAGGCATTTATAGAGGTGGGAGTGTCGCTCGACATGGACAGCATTGAGGTTAAGCGTGCCATAAGCAGAATTATGTGCAGGATTGCTTTCAATGTTGCCGACAAGGTGCTGCTTCCCGGAGCCCGTAGTCTGGCTGCGAAATTGAATTGCCGACCGGCAGAGTGGGGTATAATGCGAGGACATTCCACGCTTGGCCGCTGCAGTGGCTCAGGTGTGATTCATCTGAGTTATGTGCTTGTGTTCTTGCCTCAGGAGCTGCGTGACTACATAGTGTGTCACGAGCTCGCACATCTTGAGGAGATGTCACACTCCAAGCGCTTCCATGCGATATGTGACAAGCTTTGTTCGGGGCGTGCCGCCGAGCTTGAACGCAAGCTCAAAGCTTACCGATGGCCTATAATCAAGATGTAGGCTTAGACAATGGGATGGATGAACAGGAATCGGGCTCCGTTGCGGTAGTTGGGGTCGATGCATACTTCTCCGTTAACCATGTTGGCTATAAGACGGCATATATGCAATCCGAGTCCCGATCCTTGTGAGAAGTTGTTGACTTTCTCAAATCGGTTGAATATCATCTTCATCTTGTCGGCAGGGATGCCTATTCCCGTATCGGTAACCGAGAATATCACCTGTTTATTTTCCTTGTCTACTTTGTATCCCAAAGTTATCGAACCCCGAGATGTAAATTTTGTGGCATTTTTGAGAAGGTTTATGAGCACTTGCTCGACGCGGGCTGCATCGGTGTTGAGTACGAAGTCTTTATCGCCTTCGTTTTCAAACTTCATGATTACTCCGGGGTTGGCGAGGTGCTCGACCACGCTTATGGCTATCGAGCATATCTGCTGTAGCGATGTGGGTTTGGGGTCAAGCTTAATTGTTCCCGTTTCCATTCCGGCAGTATCAAGCACGTCGTTTATGAGCGTGAGAATCATTTCGTTGTTGATCATGATTATGTCGGAATAGCGTTCCATGTCGCCTCGATATTTTTCGGGTATGCTGTCGACTATAAGTTGTGAGAATCCTATGACGGCACTTAACGGGGTGCGTATTTCGTGACGCATGTTTCTGATGAACTGTGTTTTCATCTTGTTGGCGCTCTCGGCCTGGTTGCGCGCCTCGATCAGCTCCTGTTGCGCCGTGATGAGGTTTTCTTGTTCCCTTTGCAGCTTTTCGCGCGATTTTTCAAGATTCTTGGCGAGTTTTCTTGTTCTGAGGTACAGGCATATAGCTATTACAAGCATTATGAGCAATATGACACCTGCTATTATGAATATGCGCAGCATGTTGCGGTTGGACTGCAGTTCGGCATTGCGCATTTCAAGTTCAAGCTCTACATTTCGGTTGCGGAGTTCGTTAATGTCAAATCTTATCTGAAGTTCCTTGTATATTTCGGCGGCTTTCAGCTTGTTGTACTCTTCAAGCTGCTTGTTGTAGGCCATTGTGGCATCAAGGAGTGACTCCTTGTCGTTTATCGCGCCGGCGGCTTCCATCATCAGCTTGAGGAATTGTCGTTTATGTGATGCGTTGACGGGATTTTCGATCTGTTTTTTCAACAACTGCAGGGCTTCCTTGTAGCGCTTTGTCGCCATAAGATAGTATATGGTGCTGCGCTGATTGTGCATGATGTCGTTTCGGATGGTCGAATTGCGGCGTGATATCGCGTTTATCTGGTTGTTGTAGTCCTCGATCTCTTCGGGCGAAAGTACCGAGTAGTTGCTGAGCATGCGACGGTATACGTTATAGTAGTTTGCGTCGTAATTCCTGTAGCGTCGGCCTTGACTGCGGTAACGTTTTTCAAGCTCTTTGACTATTTTCAGCTGCTCCTTATCGGCGGCTATAGCCTGAACATACTGGTTATTGGCCGTGTATATGGGCCCCATCTGCGAATAGTACATATTGCGTAGCGGGTTATATTCCTGGGGCAGTCGATTGATCAGGTTTATTAGCTTGTTGGCATAGTCGACATATAGCTCACCGTGGGTTGTGGTTCCAAGATATATGCATAGGTTGAAGAGCTGCCTTATGCGGTCGTAAAGGTCGTTGCTGGGTTCTTCGTTGTATTCTTTCATAAGCTCGCGCAGTCGGTACTGGCGCTCGGCTTCGGTTGCGTTGCTTGCTTGTTTGGCGTTAAGCGCTATTTCAAGAAAAAGTTTTGTCATTTTCTTGTCATCGCTCTCAGGAACGAGTTCGGTTTCGGCTATTAGCACTTTGTGCATCGAATCGGACGGTGCGATCAGATATAGGTTTGAGAGATTACGAAGTATGTCAAGCTGTACATCGTAGAGCTTGTTTGCCTTGGCAAATTCGTAAAGTTCATTACCTATTTCCTTTTGATCCTTGCGTGGTGTAATGTCGAATATATTATACATTATGTTCAGACTGTCGGCAACGGTTTTTGAACGGGATAGTTCACGCTGCAAACTGTCACGAACAGATATAGGTGCTGATAATAGATGATTGATGTTCATCATCAGCAGTGTGACGAACAGAAATAGTTTTAATCGGGACATTATGTCATGTTAGGTTAATATTGCAAAAATAAGGATTTTTGTGAAAAGCGTAGTATAAAAACGATTAAAACAGACCATCAATTAACCAAATTGTAATCATGGTTAGTGAAAAATAGATTTGATTATAACGCAATCAGATTATTTCAACCGTAGGGCTCAGAAGGTATAGATTGGAGGTGGCGCGTGTCACGGCAGTGTACAGCCAACGATAGAAGTCGATTCCCATCGCTTCGGGAGGAATGTAGCTCATGTCGATAAAAACATTGCTCCATTGTCCGCCCTGCGCCTTGTGACATGTCACGGCGTAGGCATACTTCACCTGTATTGCATTGAAGTAGGGGCTCTTCAAGGCATTGGCGGCTCGTGTGGCTGCCGACTGCTCGCTGTCGTCGGGGTCGGCGACTATGCTCTCGTAGAGTTTCATCATGACCTCGCGGCTCATTGAAGCGTCGTCCGATACAAGAGTGTCGAGCATAATCTTACAGTCAAGGGTTATTTCACGGTCGGGGAGCAGTAATCTTACATCGGCAAACCGGTGACCGTAGCGTGACTCGGTGGCATATATCTTTTCAACCATCGCGACATCGCCGTTGGCAATGAAGTCGAGCCCCTTTATCTCCTTGCTCCAGTAGTAGTTGTTTTTTGCGACAAGAAGCAGTTCTTCGGAAGCAAGCTCCTCTTCGCTGTAGAATATGCGTGAGCGTATTGCGAGATTAAACTCGGTGGCGCGTTTGTTGGAGCGTGTTATCAGGATTGTTTGGGATACTCCGTCACGTGCGTAGGCTTCGTTTATCATGTCCTCAAGTTCTTCACCGTCGACTACGTTTACATCGCCAAATGGTGTTACGGTGAGCTTTGGCGGGGGCAGTGGATTCTTTTTCATAGCACGTCTAAGCCATGTGGCGTTATATAGGATTCCGGAGTCGGATGCCTGCCTGACGGTTGCAGTGAGCACCGCGCGATTGACTCTCAACCCGAGTGACCGCAGCTGCTTAACGCTCATGGCAGGACTCTCTTCGCATCCTACAGGTGGCAGCTGGGCGGTGTCGCCGAGTAGAATCAGTCGGCAGTTGATGCCTGAATAGACATAGTGTACCAGGTTTTCCAGTAGATTGCCCGAGGAGCTGTCGTCGCCTATCATTGATGCCTCGTCGACGATGAATACGACATTGGTCGAGTTGTTACGTGCCTGACGGAGCACACGTGCCGATGTGATGTCGTTGCCTCCCACGCTGTAGATGCGCCTGTGTATAGTGTATGAGGGGTGCTTGGCAAATGCACCGAGCACCTTGGCGGCGCGTCCGGTGGGCGCGAGCAGCACGGTGCCTATGCCCACCGAATTGAGTGTGCGTACAAGTGCGGCACATAACGATGTTTTTCCCGTGCCGGCATAACCGTTGAGCAGGAATACGGTATCGGAAGGTGTGCGTGACGAGCAGAACCGTGACAACGCCGCTATCACCTCGACTTGCTGTGAAGTGGGGGTGTAGGGCAATGAGCTCACGACAAGCTCGGCAAACTGCATCGTATCCATCGTGCGGGTTTATTGTTTTGCCGGTTGCGGCTTGTCGGTAGTGGAACGCGTGACGAAAGCCACACCTATGAATATCAGCGCCGTTGCGGTGATTTTGGTCAATCCGAATGCGGCTATTCCTATTGCTGTTGCAAGCAGGGCCGAGAACACAGGCTGGAAATAGGTGTACATGCTCACTACCGTAGGCTTAAGCAGACGCTGGGAGTAGGGTATGAGCAGGTAGGCGATGAACGATGCGAAAATGATGATGTAGGCTATCGACCACCACACGAAAGGAGGCAGCGAGGCGTAGTCGACTTCCATGAGCCATGGCAGACAACATGGAACGTAGGTGACGGCCGAGAACCAGAACATCCACTTCATCATGGTCCATGGCGAATAGCGGCTTATTATGTCCTTGAATATCACGTAGTACAACGCGGCGCAGAATTGGGCGGCAAGGCACAGGATGTCGCCAAGTATGGGATTGGTCGAGCCGTGGGAGCTGTCGTTGTCCGACAATACAAGCATCAGTGCACCTCCAAGGCCTACGGCCACTCCGGCAGCCTTCATCCATGTTATGGGCATTCCTATGAGTATTGCCGCAAGAATCATGGTGAAAATAGGCGTTATGGTACACATGACAGTAGCGTCGATGGGTGATGTCAGTCCGACTCCCATGATGTAAAGCCCTTGGTTGCAGGCAATCATCAGGATGGATGCGAGAAACAGCTTCATGTAGTCGCCTCGCATTATTTTTTCCTTCTTTACGATGGACGAGGGCAGCATCATGTCCATCAAGAAGAAAACCAAAGCTCCCCCGGCGATTCTTATCGCCGAGAGAGCAATCGGGCTGACCAGCCCTGTAAGCAGTATGGTCTTGGAGATAGGGGCCATTATACCCCACACCATATTGGCAAACAACATTGCCAGATGTCCTTTCCAAGCTCCGTTGTCGGATAGCGTACGAGTCATTTTTTCAGTTATGAATCGCTATTTTTTGAGGCTCCATTCGTAGCCGTCCTTGGTGTCCTTTATGTCAAAACCTATTTCACCGAGTCGATTGCGTATAAGGTCGCTTGTGGCCCAATCCTTTGATGCCTTTGCTTTAGCGCGGATGTCGAGAAGCAGTCCCACAGCATCCTCAAAAGGCTTCAGCGCCTCGCCCGATGACGCTCCGTTGCCGAGAATGTCGGTGTGTATACCAAGAATGTCGATCAGGAATATGTCAAAGAGCTCTTTCAGTTCCTTGATGTCGTCGGCTGTGGCTGTGGCCTTTCCGTCATTGACCTGATTTATGAGTCGGCATGCCTCAAAGAGGTGTGCGATTACAATAGGCGTGTTGAGGTCGTCGTCCATTGCCTCATAGCATTTTGCTCGAAGTCCTTTTACATCTATGGTCGATGTTTCCGACGGCGTAAGTTCGTAGAGTCGTCGCCATCCTTCAAGCATTCGGTTAAGAGCCTTCTCCGAAGCCTGGAGCGCTTCGTTAGAGAAGTCAAGAGTGCTTCGGTATTGAGCCTGCAGGATGAAGAAGCGTATGGTCATGGGAGAGTAGGGCTGTTCAAGCGACGGATGCGAGCCGGTGAAGAACTCATCGAGTGTGATGAAGTTTCCGAGTGATTTGCCCATCTTCTGTCCGTTGATGGTGATCATGTTGTTGTGCATCCAGTAGTGTACGGTTTCTTTGCCGTTGTGAGCCACCGACTGAGCTATCTCACATTCGTGATGGGGGAACATCAGGTCCATGCCGCCTCCGTGTATGTCGAATGTTTCACCGAGATATTTTTCGCCCATGGTCGAGCATTCAAGGTGCCAGCCGGGGAATCCCTCGCTCCAGGGCGAAGGCCAGTGCATTATATGTTCGGGCGCGGCTTTTTTCCAGAGGGCGAAATCGGCCGGATTGTGCTTCTCCTGCTGACCGTCAAGCGCACGTGTGGTTGCGAGCAGCTCATCGATGTTGCGTCCCGAAAGTTTGCCGTAATGGTGGTCGCGATTGTATTTGGGGACATCGAAATATACCGAACCTTCGCTGATATAGGCATATCCGCTGTCAAGAATCTTCTTTATATATTCAATCTGCTCGATAATGTGACCCGATGCGTGAGGCTCGATCGACGGCGGCAGTACGTTCAGGTCGTCCATGGCCTTGTGGTAGCGGTTGAGGTAGTGTTGCACGACTTCCATGGGTTCGAGTTGTTCAAGACGGGCTTTCTTGGCAATCTTGTCCTCACCTTCGTCGGCATCGTGTTCAAGATGGCCCACATCGGTTATGTTGCGCACATAACGCACCTTGTAGCCGAGATGAGTGAGGTAGCGGTAAAGGATGTCGAACGTTATTGCGGGGCGTGCGTGACCGAGATGTCCGTCACCGTAGACAGTGGGACCGCATACATACATTCCCACTCTTCCTTCATGTATTGGCACGAAACGTTCCTTGCGGCGTGACAGGGAATTATATAAAGAAAGATAGTTTTCGATCATTGTAGTGATTTTAGTGAGTTACGTTTAAATTATCAAGCTTTGAAGGGATTGGGCAGGTCACCGTTGTTTCCCATAGGGCGGCGAGGCTCAATCACGCCGAATGTCTTCTCATACAGTTCTACATTCTCTCGCAGGGCAAAAAGCAGTTGTTTCGCATTTTCGGGAGTCATGATTATACGGCTCTGAACCTTGGCTTGCGGCAGGTTTGGCGCAAGCGCGATGAAGTCCATGAAGAATTCGTTAGGTGAATGTACTATCATTGCGAGATTGGCATAGTGACCGTTTGCCACTTCGGGAGTAAGCTCTATCTTAATCTCGTTCTTTTTTCCGTTGTTGTTATCCATATCGTGAGAGTGTTATTGTTTTTTAGTGAATATGTAGACATCCTTTTTCAGGTTTATGTCGTTGACATGTACTTTTATCGACTGACAAGTGGGGAGTGACCACACGTTGGTCATATCGAATGAAGCATAGGTTTCCATCATGTAGTTCTCGGGCTGACCTTGCTTGTCATGGACGAGGTAGGCCTCGGGCTGCGGATTTTTCAGTGTGAGAGAGTCGACCACAAGTCCGAATTGGCGCGGTTTTTCGGAGTATTCCACTTTCATGCGCAGGTTCAGGTAGTTGCCGGTGCGCCATATCGAGTTAAGGAATACCGGCGTGGCCGTCCAGTTGTATTTTTCGATAGGGCGTATGCGCGTTGTGTCGTTGTTTATTAGCGTGAGTCCCACAACCTTTATGGCTCCTGAAACATAGGGTTCTCCCGATTCGGGATAATATCGGAGCAACACGCGGTTGTTGACGATTTTTTCAGGGAGGTCGACATTGCCGGCGGTGAGTTTTATGAGCGGAGAGTCATCGTAACGTTGAAATTCAAACCGTGTGTCATTGCCCACCGATGTGACAGTGACAATGTCGCTCAGCATCATCTCGGTGCTATACTCCTCGTCGCTGCATGAGCTCAAGGTCACGGCCATTAGTGCGGCCATGAATGATGCTATTGTCTTATGTCGGAAAATATGTGTCATCTAGGCAATGGTGTCTTATTTTTGATTTATTATTTCAGTTATGTGACCGTCACGCATGTGTATTATGCGGTCGGTGTCGGCGGCCAGCGACTCGTCATGGGTGACGATGACAAATGTTTGTCCCATGTCGCGGCGAAGGTCAAAGAACAGTTTGTGCAGTTCACGCCTGTTGTGGCTGTCGAGGCTTCCCGACGGCTCGTCGGCGAGCACTACACGGGGGCTGTTGACAAGTGCGCGCGCCACTGCGGCACGCTGTCGCTCGCCTCCCGAAAGCTGGGCCGGCTTATGGTCGGCCCGTGCGGTGAGTCCGAGGTACTCTATCAGCTCCTTGGCTTTGGAAAACGCATCGGCACGGCTGCTGCCTCCGATAAGTGCCGGCATTGCCACATTCTCAACAACGGTAAACTCGGGCAAAAGTTGATGAAACTGGAAAACAAAGCCTATGTTGCGGTTGCGGAATTTAGCAAGTCGTGCGTCCTTAAGCGACATGACATCCTCGTCGTCGTAAAGCACCCGTCCTGAGTCGGGGCGTTCGAGAGTGCCTATTATTTGCAGCAGAGTTGTCTTTCCCGCTCCGCTGGGACCCACAATCGACACTATTTCGCTCTTCATAATGTCGAGGTTTATGTCGGAGAGCACTTGCAGGTTGCCGTAGCTCTTTGATATGTCGCGTACTTGTATCATCTTTTTCCTGTAATGCTGTTTATGGCATAGGCGGCAAGCATCATGCCGAATATGGCCGGTATCCATGCCACGGTTCCGAATGATGAAGCCTTGCAGGGCATCTCGTCGGTGAACATCAGTGAACTGCGTTGAGCCTGTTCAGTAGAAAACACTACTTTTACGCCTGAGGTTATTCCGCACTGTTTAAGCCGCTGACGCACAACTCGGGCAAGCCCGTCATGGAATGTTTCGGAAATGTCGGCATAACGTATTTTCGTGGGGTCGACGCGTCCTCCTGCACCCATCGACGATATCAGCTTGATCTTATTGCGACAGCAGTGCTGAATCAAGGCTATCTTGGGCGCTATTGAGTCGATGGCGTCGATGACATAGTGGGGATTGTCGCCGAGAATCGACGATACGTTATCAGGAGTCATGAACATCTCCAATGCCGTGACGGTACATTCCGGATTTATGTCGTGGATGCGGCGTTTCATGACCTCGACCTTGGGTGCTCCTATTGTCGAGTGTAGAGCCGGCAGCTGTCGGTTGAGATTGCTCGGGGATACTACATCGGCATCGACGATGGTTATGTGGCCCACACCTGCGCGTGCGAGCATCTCCACCGCGTAACTGCCCACGCCGCCGGTGCCCACAACGGTTATGCGCCGTGTAGCAAGCAGCTCCACTGCTTCGTTGCCGAGCAGCAGAGCCGTGCGTTGGTTGAAATCATTTACCGGCATTGGTGTGCAATTGCGGGTGTTGATGAGTTGTTACTTTATCTTTGCCGCTGTTGCCGCAGGTATTGCGTTGCGGTTGACGAGTATGCTTAGAGTCTTTGCGAGGAAATAGGGTTCAGATACGTAGAAATATCCGTCATATATCTGGTTGGTGTCCCACGAATTCTTGACCTTGTAGTACTTGTTGCCCTTCTGGTCTACGGCCTTGCCTACGATTACCATGCCGTGGTCGTCGGTCGTTTCCTGACGGTCAAACATATCCTGGCGTATCTCGGGGGTGATTTCCATCTCTTCAACCGGACCCTTTATGTCGAAGCGTGAGTTGGCGCGGTCACGGTCGGAAAGCTTCACCCAACGGGCGAGTTCGGTACCGGTAAGATCCTTCTCGTTCTTTTCCTTAGGCATTACGGCAAAGCCTTCATTCCACTTGAAGCCGCCTTCGCTTACATCGGCAGCCCATACAACCGAGTAGCCTTTGTCGATAGCGTTGTCGACAACAGCCTTAAGCTCGTCAAGAGGCACATTGTAGTAGTTGCCCCAAAGCCAGTTGTCGGACACCTCAAGACCGAAAGGCTTGTAGTAGGGGTGATGGGTAAACGAGGTGAGGGGCACATAGTCGTCCATGTCGAGATTGAGCTCGGCTGCGAAACTTTGCGGGGTGTAGGTTTTGCCTTTATAGGTGAACGATTCAGGCACTTCGCCTAGATAAGCGTCGAGGATTCCTTCAAATCCTTTGAGCCATGCGGTTGAATATTTGCGGTCGTGCTTGGCGATAACTGCGTCAAGATAGGCCTTCATGACAGACGAAAGCTCGCCGTGAACGTGCTTTTTCTCGCCATAGTTCAGGCCTGCGTAAGCTTCTTCGGGCATTGCGCCGTAGTGTTCCCACACGTAGGGCACATCAAGGATGCTGCCTCCCTGTGAAAAATTGGTGGCACCGTTCATCCTTACATATTTCTTTGCCTTGTCGATGTAACAGTTGCGCACAACAAACATTTCGCTGAGATCGACTTCGGGAGCGCCTTTGTGCATGGCTTCTTCCTCAAAGAATGAGTTTCCTGAGAAACACCAGCATGTACCTGTCTGGTTCTGGTCCTTAACGGGTGTGGTCTTGACCACTTTCACATCGGTGAATTTGAATCCTGTGCTGTCGTTTTTGGCAGCCTTGTCATCAGCGCTGGCGTTGAAAGCCACTACGCCGGCCAAAATGGCACTTAAAAGCAGTTTCATAATATAATGGCAATAAATTTTAGTCGTTAGCTACAAAATTACACAAAATTAGTAATAATTGAAACAATCGTCTTTATAAATGTTCCTATTTATCGGAAGGGTTAAAAAATATTGTTTATCATGGTGTTGGAGCGGGGTTGCGGAACATTGGCCTAGGATGTTATGTTATATGGTTGAGTGACTGCAAACAGAGGTAAAATATGATTGTGTCGGAGGACGCAGTCGTCAAATGATTCATGTGGCATATATCAGATTTTTTGACAATCCAAATATTCTATCTAAATTTGTAGCTTGGTAAAGTTATCGAAATTTTTTACTTAATTATAAACAACATGGATAACCAAGATTTAGACCGTATAAGCTATGCTTTAGGGTTGAGTATGGGAAATAATTTCCGCAATTCGGGTATCAAGACTATCAATGTCAGCGATTTTGCCGACGGAGTTGCCGCTGTTTTTGAAGGCGCCAAACCTAAAATGAGCTATGACGAGGCAAAGGAAGAGATACGCATTTTCTTCCAGGCCATGGAAGAGGAGCAGCGTGCAGCCGCTCAGAAGATGGGTGAGGTGAATGCTGCTGCCGGAAAGGCTTTCCTTGAAGAGAACGGCAAGCGCGTGGAAGTTAACGTTACTCCTTCGGGTCTTCAGTATGAGGTGCTGGAAGAGGGAACAGGCAAGCAGCCTTCAGCAGGCGACAACGTTACCGTACATTACACCGGCAAGCTCATCGACGGTACTGTATTTGACAGCTCGGTCGACCGCGGAGCACCTGCAACTTTCGGCGTAACTCAGGTGATACCCGGATGGGTCGAGGCTCTTCAAATGATGAAGGAGGGCGCAAAGTGGCGTCTTTTCATTCCGTCAAACCTTGCTTACGGACCTAACGGCGCCGGTAACATAATCGGCCCCAACTCTACCTTGATATTCGATGTAGAGCTTATAAAAGTGAATTAAATCAATTTATAATCAAATCAAAAAAGGAATTATGAAGAAATTATTTATGGCTTGCGGAGTATGCGCAATGCTTTTTAGCGCTACCGCATGCAATAAAAGCAACGCGGCCGGAAATGAGGACGCTGCGTTCAATGATTCAATCGCCGAACTCGCCGGAAAGGTAATCGGCTCGGAAATCGCCGGAAGTCTTGGTCAGTCAATGACTCCCGAACAGCTTAAGAAGGATGCCTATATACGCGGTATGCAGGTTGCCATCATGGCCGATACATCGGATATCGCATATCTTCAGGGATTGCGTGCAGGTGTAAACCTCGCACAGAACTTTGACGCTATGGCCAAGCAGGGCGGCATCGATATCGACCGCAACGTGTTCATGGCTTCGTTTAAGAAGGCATTCCTTGCCGACAGTGTAAACTCGGATGAGTTGTCGGCCAACAACATGGCTCTCCAGTTGATGATGCAGCGTGCGCAGCAGCGCAGCGAGGAGCGTCGCAAGGCTGAGCTTGAAAATGCTCCCGAGGCAAAGGCCAATCGTGAGGCAGGCGAGAAGTTCATTGCCGACTTGAAGGCAAAGGATCCCTCAATAAAGACTACCGAATCGGGTCTTTCATATAAGGTGATCACTGAAGGTGCCGGTGATTCAATAACCGATACCGACCGTGTGGCTGTCATCTATAAGGGTGAGCTTACCGACGGAACCGTATTTGACGATTCAAAGGGTGAGGCCCGCACATTCAGCCCCCGCAGCGTAGTGCCCGGTTTCGGTGAAGGTCTTAAGCTGATGAAGAAGGGTGCCAAGTACATCCTCTACATCCCCGGTGACCTTGCTTACGGTGTTGAAGGACAACCCTACGCAAAGATTGGCCCCAACCAGACTCTCGTGTTCACTGTAGAAGTGGCAGGTGTAAACGAAACTCCCAAAAAGTAAGTAGTATCGCACACCATATATAAAATAAGTCCCTGCCGCTCATAAACGGCAGGGACTTTCTATATAGAGGCGAATGTAAAAATCCTTGTTATTCGTAGTGTACCGGAATTTCGCGGTTGATGCTGTCATCAAGCGAAATGAGCGTTTCGGTGCCTTTTACACCGTGAATCATCTGTATTTTGTCGTTAAGCAGCTCCATAAGATGCTCGTTGTCGCGAGCATATAGCTTTATCAGCATGGTGTAGGGGCCGGTAGTGAAGTGACATTCTACTACCTCGGGGATTTTTTCAAGTTCGGGGACTACATCACGATACATGGCTCCACGTTCAAGATTAACGCCTATGTAGGTGCATGTGCGGTAACCGAGCACTTTGGGATTTACATGATAGCCCGATCCTGTGATTACCTTCAAATCAATCATTCGTTGAATGCGCTGATGTATTGCAGCGCGCGACACGCCACACTCTGTTGCCACATCCTTTGACGGGATTCGTGCATTGCGCATCACTATCTCAAGTATTTTTCGGTCAAGGTTGTCAATTCTTTCCATATAGGAACAAAATTATCGTTTTGAGTTGAAATGGAAAGCAAAAGTAGTGATTATTTTTTACAAACAAAGCAAAATGTTATAAAAATCATCTATTTTATGACCGCTTAATCAAAAAACGCTGTTATTCAGTGGCTGTATTTAGCCGAAAGCAGTAGTTTATGGTCTATGCAGTTGTATATAAAAAGATAAAAAGGCACCCTGCTGTAGATTGTGTACCGCAGGGTGCGCTGTGTATTTTACGCTTTTGTGCGTTATTATTCGCCTTCGGGAGCTGTTGCAGGTGCTGTGGGAAGCACGGGAGTTGCTGCGGGAGCTACATCGGAGTTGAAGTCGGCGGGCTGAGTCTGTTCGGTAGCCTGAGGCACGATGCGCGATGAGCTTTGGATGATGTTGCGCGGCATTGTGAATACACCGAGTATGGCAAGAAGGCATATTGCACCGGCAATCCACCATGTTGCTTTTTCGATGAAGTCATTGGTGCGGCGTACACCCATTACCTGGTTGGCACCACCGAATTGTGAAGAAAGGCCTCCGCCTTTTGATTTCTGTATAAGTACCACTCCGATCATGAGAATCGAGGCGATAACAGTGAGAGTGATAACGACTACATGCATTGTTTTTGTTGTTATTTTTGTTTTTGATATTGCTGATTTATGATAAGTTTCTGTAAGAAACGTAATTGGTCTGCAAAGTAAACACTTTTTTCCGGATATTTCAAACTTAAACCGCTTATAATTTCAAAAGCTTTGGCATAACGGTGTTGTTTTATGTAAATTTTGGCCAAACTTTCGCTTAATAGGGAGTCATCCTGCACTTCAGGGGCCTGAATGGGTTCTTCGGGCGTTTTTTCACTGACGGTGTCTTCGGGCTTCTCGGCGCTCTCTTCGCTTGTCGCCGGGAAGTGTCCGTGATTTTCCTTGCTCTTGATGATAAATGCGTTTATCAAGCTCTCCCGGCTGTCGCCTGCAGCTTCTTCGGGCAGGGGCAGGCTGTGCTCCTCTTCGTCGGCGAGCAGTAGGGCGTAGTCGGGGGTGGGGTTGAATATGAGGCGCTCAAGCAGCTCGTCCTCGCGGGGGGTCGGCTTTCCGTAGTTTACGATGAAGGTGTCGATTGCTTCATCGGTCGTGGGTGCCGACGGACGGTCGTCGGGCGGATATATGTCGGCTATGTCGGCGGCCATCGGCTCGACTATAGAGTAGAGCACATCCTTTGACGGAGTGTTCAAGGCTATGCGCCGCAGCAGTTTGCGCCTGCGTTCGTCGCTCATGCCGTTGTCACGCTTCACCTGCAGCAGCGCAGGGACGGTGAAGTAGGGGTATTGGCGTGACATCTCATCGACCCATGACGAGTCGACTTTGTCGGAGCCGTTTTCAAGCAAGCGTACAAGTGTTTCACGCAGAGTTTCCATTGCTTGTCGATTACCAATTACCGAGGGTGGCGTTGAAAATAAGGTCTACGAGCTGGTCGGTAATCTCCTGACACAGCTGATCCTGCACATCGGTCAGCATTTCGGAGCTGTCGAAGTCCTGATAGGCCGAGAAGGTTTGGTCGACATCGTTTTTCTCATTCTTGGTGTCGGTGTATTTCACTCTCACGGTTATTGTTAGTCGTGTCTTTGACGCGATGGCGTTTTCGGTTACGGCCTGCGGACTGAGGCTGTAGCCGGTTATTTCGCCTTCCATCTCGAGGTCGCTTGCTCCGTCCACAACCTGAAGTCGGGTGTTGCGCGTTATGTAGTCGAGTAATTCGTTCTCAAACAGTTGCTGCAGAGGAGGATATACCAGGGCGGCTCGTATGGGGAACTGTGACACTCTTATCGTCTTGTAGACATTATAGTCGAGTGCGGCTCCGTTGAACTTGTAGCTTATCGTGCAGCTTTGGAATGCGAGCATTACGGTGAGGCAAAGTACGGCTATTCCGGCCAGCCGGCTTTTATATCGTGACATGAAGTTGTTGCGCATTTTGCGGATATTGTATTGGTTTATGTTTTTGTGTACTATTCGAGTCCGTATTCCTTGATTTTGCGATAGAGTGTGCGCTCCGATATGTTTAGCTCCTGTGCCGTGGCCTTGCGACGGCCTTCATTGCGTTCAAGCGCACGCTTGATTGTTTCGCGTTCGGTGTCCTCGAGCGTCATGCCCGAGTCGATGTTTTCGGCATCGGCTTGCGGTGCGGGCTGCTCTTTAAGCAGGTCGTGTACCGGGGTGTAACGCACCAGTGAACAGGGTGAGTCGTCGACCGTAACGGCTTCGTTGTAGGAGTGTCGTCCGTTTTGCATTTCAAGCGATTCGACAGTCGACCGCAATGAGTCGATTTCGTTGCGCATGCGGAATATCATGTTGAACAGCAACTCGCGCTCCGAGGCATAGGAGTGTCCTCCTTCCTGCGATACGGCGGGTGTGAAAACCGATGTTGCCGACGGCAGATAACCGTGAAGGTTTTCGGCGGTTATTTCATTCCCGGCTTCAAAAAGCGCTATCTGTTCTACTACATTCTTTAATTGTCTTACGTTTCCGGGCCATCGGTAGTGCAGCAATGCATGTGACGCGCTCTCCTCAAATGTCACGGCGGGTGTGCGATAACGTTCGGCAAAATCGGCTGCGAATTTTCGCGTGAGCAGCAGTATGTCGCTGCCTCTTTCGCGCAGGGGCGGCACGGTTATGTGCACTGTCGAGAGTCGGTAATAGAGGTCCTCGCGGAATCGGCCTTTCTCGATGGCCTTCATCATGTCGACATTGGTTGCCGCCACGATGCGTATGTTGGTTTTCTGTACGGTCGAAGAGCCCACTTTTATGAACTCGCCGCTTTCGAGCACTCGCAGCAGTCGGGCCTGTGTGGTCAATGGAAGTTCGGCGACCTCATCGAGGAATATAGTGCCGCCATCGGCTTCCTCAAAGTAACCTTTGCGCGATGCCACGGCACCGGTAAACGCTCCCTTCTCATGACCGAAAAGCTCGGAGTCGATAGTGCCTTCGGGTATCGCGCCGCAGTTTACGGCGATGTACTTGGAGTGCTTGCGTGCGCCGTACTGATGTATTATCTGCGGAAAAAACTCCTTGCCCGTGCCGCTTTCGCCGGTTATGAGCACCGACAGGTCGATCGGGGCCACGCGCAGCGCGCGCTGGACTGCGGCGGTGAGCGCCGGAGCGTTTCCAACGATTCCGAATCGGGCCTTGGCCTGCTGTACTTCAGCTGAAATGTCTACTAAGCTCATCGACGGTCGCGTAATTCGTAGGTTTTACTTTTCAGGAATGTTCCGAGAGCTTCCACCGATTCATGCTGTTTCTGCTCCTCGGGAGTTATGATGTCGCCCACCGATACGTGTATTGTAGTGTGACATTTGCGCCACACCTCGGCGGGAAGGCGCAGTGTGCGCAGTTGCCAGCTTATCATGCCGAGAATGTTGAACCACAGGCTGTTGTGGCCGTGGAAATATATAGGTATCACAGGCACGTTGAGTTGCTGGATGAGTCGTATGATCGAGGGTTGCCATTCGCGGTCTTCGATGCGCAGCTTGCCGTTGATTTTGCTTACGGCTCCGGCAGGGAAGAATCCGATGGGATTTCCGCGGCGTACCTGCATAATGGCTTCCTTGATGCCTTTCATCGACACGGCTTTCTTGGCCGGGTCGTCCGATGCAAGCGCGTCAACGGCTATGAAGTTGGGCCTCATTGCCGATATGTGGTTAAGCACCATGTTCACCATCACTTTAAACGAGGGGCGTATCGAGCCCATCATTGCTATGAGCGATATTCCGTCGAGAGCGCCAAACGGGTGGTTGCTTACGGTGATGAAGGCTCCTTCGGGAAGGTTGTCGAGTACTTCCTTTCCGTCGATGCGTAGATTTATGTCGAAATCCTTTAGAAGATTGCGGGCAAATTCGGGACCGGGCTTGTCGCAGTAGCGGTCATGTACATCGTTCACCTTGTCGACCGAGAGCCAATGAAGCACACGGTTCACGAGCTTTTCGTGACCGCGGGCCTGTGGAGCTATCTCCACGATGTCGTTATAATCGAGAACAGTGCGCTTGATGGGTGCGTTGACTGCTGAATTGTTGTTTGTGTCCATTACATCAATCTATGAACTACAAAGTTACTAAATATCGTTCACACAACAAATCGAGCGGTCATAAAAAAGAAAAAAGAGCCGTATCTCACGACAAGGCTCTAATAAATGTTGTAAAGTGTATACAGGGATGTGATTATGCTTAATACGGTTTGTTTTTGTGATTTGGTCAACTTTCACGCCACAAATATATAACATATTTTTTGTAAAAGCAATTTTATTTTGGATTCTTTATATAAAAAGTGTGAAAAATTTGGATTTTGCACACATGGAGTCAAATTTTTTTCACAAAAAATATATTTTTATGAAACATTTAGCAATAAATTTGTTACTATGTTAGTGTGAAATTTTTATTAAGGAAAAATGAAAAAGATTATTTTTTCGGTAGCAGTGGTTGCTACTATGGTTTTTGCCGCTTGTAGCGGAGAGAAGAAAGTTCAGGACGAAGCATCTTCAATGCAGTCAAAGATTGAGAATTGCACCAATCCCGACAGCTTGAAGGCCTACGCAGCTCAGGCTCAGGCTTACTATCAGAAGCTTGTTGCCGAGGGTAAGGTTGACGAGGCAAAGGCGTTCCTTGACAAGGTGGAGCCTACAATCAAGGAGAAGGTGCCCTCTCTGGCAGGTGCTTTTGAAACGCTGAAGAGCGGCGTTGACGCACTTCCCGGCAAGGTTGACGATGCTGCATCGGCAGTTGGCGACAGCATAAGCGCAGCCGCCGATCAGGCTCAGCAGGCAGTTGCCGACAAGACCGCTGAAACAAAGGCCGCAGCTGAAGCTAAGGCTGATGAAGTTAAGGCAAAAGCCGCCGACAAGGCTGAGGAAATTAAGGGCAAGGCTGCCGACGCTGTTCAGCAGGGTGCCGATAAGCTTAAGGATGCGCTTGGCAAATAATTTCACCTCGGGATTAAACAATTAAGAAATTAAAATCGCGCAGCGTGCTGTCAATTCAGCAGGCTGCGCGTATTTTTTTTTGCCGTGTGTAGTGACGGCTCTTAGTATTGTTCCGATGAGTTGGGGAAGTCGCCGGTCTTTACATCGTCGATGTAGCATGCCACCGCATCGTTGATGACGGTTGAAAGGTCGGCATAACGGCGAAGGAATCGCGGAGAGAAGCCCTTGTTGATTCCGAGCATGTCGTGCATTACGAGAACCTGACCGTCGGTGCCGCCTCCGGCTCCGATGCCTATGACGGGAATCGACACTTCCTGTGCCACACGAGTGGCAAGTGTTGCGGGAATCTTTTCGAGTACGAGAGCGAAACATCCGATTTCCTCAAGCATTTTGGCATCTTCTATCAGCTTGTTGGCTTCGGCTTCTTCCTTGGCGCGTACGGCGTAGGTGCCGAATTTATTGATTGACTGAGGTGTCAGTCCGAGGTGTCCCATTACGGGGATACCGGCGCATAAAACACGTTCTATCGATTCGCGTATTTCAGCTCCTCCTTCCATCTTTACAGCCTCGGCATGGCTTTCTTTCATTATACGTACGGCTGAAGCAAGTGCTTCCTTGCTGTTGCCTTGATAACTTCCGAAGGGAAGGTCTACTACTACAAGTGCGCGGCTGACTCCTTTTACTACCGACTTGGCGTGGTAGATCATCTGGTCAAGAGTTATGGGCAGTGTGGTTATGTTACCGGCCATTACATTTGATGCTGAATCTCCTACGAGTATTACATCCATTCCGGCCTCGTCGATCAATTTGGCCATTGAGTAGTCGTAGGCTGTGAGCATTGCGATTTTTTCACCGCGCTGCTTCATTTCGGTAAGGCGGTGGGTGGTTACCTTGCGCCTGTCTTCAGTGTATGTTGACATGATTATCTATTTGGGATGAAAAACCGCGCAAAGTTACCCTTTATATATATTACAAGCAAGCATATTTATTCAAAATTGGCTTCTCAGCGGTTTTTTACTTATTTTTTAGCTAAATATTAACGATAGAACCGATTGTATATTTGCAATTTATATGTAAATTTGCATTGTTAAAAATCACTATTATGGAAACATCACATACTCAAGGCGGAATAATAGGTCGTATACGTCACCTGATGTATCTCAACCATCTTTCCCAGGCCGGGCTTGCCAAGCTTATCGGTATCGATGCATCCAATGTGTCGAAATATTTGAGCGGAAGGCTTCCGGTGAGTGACGCATTGATTAACAGGATAATAGTAAACCTCAACGTGTCGAAGTCGTGGCTTAAGGATGGTATGGGGTTGCCTTATGAAAAGACGTCGCCGGCTCACGATAACGATGCCGATGATGTCGAGCGACCTGTGAGTCAATCACAGGAGGGAATGCCGGTCTATAATATCGATGTGGCAGCGGGAACTACGGTTCTCAGCCGTGAGCTGACTCGCGAAAACATTATAGGATGCATCAATCTGCCCAACTTGAACCGTGACTGGTGTGTGGTTAAGGTGTCGGGCGAGTCGATGCAGCCTGTCATACGCAATGGCGGTTACCTTGCAATCGATCGCGAGAGCGACCCTTCATCGATATTGTGGGGACAGATATATGTAGTGGTTACCGATGATTTTCGTGTAGTGAAATATGTGCGCAAGCATCCCGACGACCCTGAAAAGGTGATACTGCGCAGTCGCAATGAGAACTTTGACGACATCGAGTTGCAGCGGAGCGAAATAGTGGCCCTGTATCCGGTGAAGTGCATTATAAATCTTGAAATGTGTATATGACATGGGCAAGAACAAGTTAAAGAAATTCAACGACATGGCCACGATGGATTGCGTGTTCCAATATCCGTTTGGTGTGCTTAAGGAGTCGGGATTCCCGATGAAGGGCAGCTGGAGGCGCGACTATTTTCATAACGACAATCCCATTGTGCTTGAACTGGGTTGCGGAAAGGGTGAGTACACGGTAGGACTTGCCGAAAGGTATCCCGACCGCAATTTCATAGGCATCGACATAAAGGGCGCCCGCATGTGGACCGGAGCTTGTCAGGTGCGGGAACGCGGAATGAAGAATGCCGCGTTTCTGCGTACCAACATAGAGTTGCTTCCCTACTTTTTTGCGCCCGACGAGGTTGACGAGATATGGATTACCTTCCCCGACCCGCAGATGAAGAAGGTGACAAAGCGTCTTACCGGAACCCGCTTTCTCGGACTTTACCGTCAAGTGATGAAGGATGGCGGCGTAATAAACCTTAAGAGCGACAGCCCCTTCCTTTATACCTATACGCGACTGATGACGCAGCTCAACGGTTTTGAGGTGATTACCGATACCGCCGACTTGTATAATGACGCTACGGTGGACGGTGACATACTCGGCATACGCACTTTCTATGAGCAGCAGTGGCTCGACCGCGGACTTACCATAAAATATATAGCGTGGAAGCTTGACCGTGAAACTCCGTTGCAGGAGCCCGATGTGGAGATAGAGCACGACACCTATCGAAGTTTCTCGCGCGGGGAGCTTCAATGTCCCGAACTGTGCAACAATCCCGAAGTGCGCCCTAAGGGGAGTCAAAGTGAAAAATAAGATTCATAAAACAATAAAACAACATCATAGATATGGAAACATTATATCCTCGTCTTATTCTTGACGCGCTTACCAATGTGCGTTATCCGGGTAACGGCAAGAACATCGTCGAACTTGGAATGGTGGAGGACGACATTCGCATCGACGGTAACAAGGTGAGCTTTTCGCTGATTTTCGACAAGTCGACCGATCCCTTTGTGAAGTCGCTCGTTAAGGCTGCCGAAACGGCTATTAATACCTACATCTCGCCCGAGGTGGAGATAAAGGGAAACATTGCTGTGAAATTCCGTCACACAGCTCCCGAACCGCGAGAGAATCCGCTTCCCGGTGTTAAAAACATCATAGGTGTGTCGTCGGGCAAAGGCGGAGTGGGCAAGTCGACCGTTGCGAGCAATCTGGCTGTGGCTTTGGCGCGACTCGGCTATAAGGTGGGATTGCTTGACGCCGACATATTCGGGCCTTCGGTTCCCAAGATGTTTGGAGTCGAGGACGAACCCATATATATGGAAACAGTCGATGGAAATGACCTCATAGTTCCAATCGAGAAGTACGGAGTGAAGGTGCTTTCAATCGGATTCCTTGTCGACCGTAACAGCCCCGTGCTTTGGCGCGGTGCAATGGCTTCGCGAGCATTGAATCAGCTCATAACTCAAGCCAACTGGGGCGAACTCGACTATTTCCTCATCGACATGCCTCCGGGAACGAGCGACATACACCTTACACTTGTGCAGACACTTGCCGTTACGGGTGTCGTGATTGTAAGTACGCCTCAGGAAGTGGCACTTGCCGATGCACGTAAGGGTATCGCCATGTTTACCGATGAAAAGGTCAACGTGCCGGTGCTTGGAATAGTGGAAAACATGGCATGGTTCACTCCTGCCGCTCACCCCGACGAGCGTTACTATCTGTTTGGCCGCGATGGTGCGGTAAAGCTTTCCGAAGAGCTTAAGGTGAAGCTTCTCGCTCAGATACCTATTGTTGGTACAATATGTGAAGGTGGTGACAGCGGTTCGCCAATCGCGTTGAACGACAGCATAACCGGTGAGGCGTTCCTCGACCTCGGGCGTTCGGTTGTTGAAGCGGTTGAAGAGCGTAACTCCCAGTTGCCTCCGTCGGCAAAGGTTGTGACTCACTCTTAAGGATGAATCTGCTGACTTCCTATGACAGGACACGGCCGAGAATTGCGGCCGTGGGGATGTTTGACGGAGTCCATGCCGGGCACCGTCATCTCCTTGATGTGCTCTGTCAGGCGGGCGACGAGATGGGATTGTCGCCTACGGTGATTACGTTTCGCAATCATCCTCGCAAGGTGGTTAATCCCGGTTCGCGAGTAGAGATGCTTTCTACGCTTGACGATCGGCTGGATATGCTCTCTCATGCCGGGATAGCCGATTGTGTGGTGATGGACTTTAACGACGGATTGCGCTCCATGTCGGCCCGCGACTTCATTGTCATGCTGCGTGACGATTATTCGGTAAAGGCCATGGTGAAGGGTTTTAACAACCGCTTCGGACATGAGAGGAATCTTGACCTGGATGACTACATCAGGATTGGCCGCGAGGAGGGTGTTGAGATAATATGCGCCGATGAATATCGTAGCGTTGCGACACCTTCGGTAAGTTCGTCGACTGTAAGGAAGTTGCTGCATGAGCATGAAGTGGGGAAGGTGGCTGAGTTGCTTGGCCGGCCTTACTCGATAAAGGGGCGTGTGATACACGGCAAGAAGCTTGGCCGTCAATTGGGATTCCCTACCGCCAATATAGAGCCGATAGGTGATTCCATATTGGTGCCGGGTAACGGAGTGTATGCCGCATTTGCCACCATAAGCGACGGTAGTCGGCATCGGGCAATATTGAACATAGGTCATCGTCCTACGGTTGACGGATGCGATTCGCCTGTAAACATTGAGGTGCACATAATGGATTATGACGGCGATCTCTACGGAACAGAAATGCGCATTGAGTTTATGGCTTTTCTGCGTAAGGAGATGCGCTTTTCAGGTCTTGACGAGTTGAAAGCGCAACTTGCGCGTGATGCCGAGGCTGCCAATGCCCTGTTGCTATAGCACTGGTTAGAATTTCACCTCAAATCCGGCCATTACGGTGGCTCCGGGCATGGGGAATCCTTCGTTTATTTCATAATGCTTGTTGGTGAGGTTGTCGCCTTTTACGAATATCTTGGCATCGCATATTCCGGCAATGTCGACATTATAAGCTGCACGTAGATTAAGCAGAGTGTAATCGTTTTTGGTGCCTGAGGTGACATTGGTGTACAGCCCCCATATCGACTGTACTTCGGCTGTGAACTCAAACTGACCGGGATTATAGTTGACCTCCGCGTTGAACTTGTTGCGGGGAGCGGCCAGGAGTGGTTTTGATGTATGCAGATAACTGTAGTTGGCGTTGGCGTTCCATTGACGATTGATTATATATGTAGCGTCAAATTCCACGCCTTTGTTTATGAACGATCCGGTATTGCCGTTGAGCGGACGGCCGTCGACCGTCGATGTTTGTATCATGTCTTTTCCATCGATGAAGAATAGTGACAGCCCCATGTCGAGATGTCCGTCGAGCAGTCGCTGGCGTATTTCGACATCGTAGTTATACATGTATTCGGGGTTGAGGTTGGGATTGGCCGGGCGGTAAAGGTAGAGTTCGCGAAGGTTTGGAGCTCTATATCCTTTGCTGAACGAGAACTTCACGGTGTTGTTGAGCACGGGATGCAATATGAATCCGGCCTGAGGCACCCATTCGTTACCGAATTGAGTGTTATGCTCGAGTCGCACTCCGGCGTTTACCGACATCATTTCACACAGTTGCTGCTGGAGCATCAGATAGCCTGCTACTTCGGTTTCCTTGCGGTCGATTATCTCTTCCCTGCCACCTTCGTCGAGGTCGTTCCAGGCATGTCCTCCGTATTGCTTGTAGTCAAATCCAAGGCTTAGGTCGCTGCCTGTCCACGGATTCAATGTTTCGTAGGCGGTAAATCCGCGGTTGAAGTCGGATAGTCGGAAAATGTAGTCCGTCGGTTCGGCATCGGGGGCATATCCGTCGTCGACCCAATGTTGTCCCCAGCTATAGTACATCTGAACGCCGCCTTTCAATCGGTCATACACATTGTTGGCATATAACGCGGCTGTGCCACGGAAGAAGTGGGTCCACATCGACAGCAACGGTTCATTTGTGGCACCCGGATTTCGGGCTAAGCTTTGCGTGAGGTTGATGTTGGCTCCTACGTTCCAGTTCTTGGATGTGTTGTAGCGTATCTGGGCAACTTCGTTTGCAAGCCAGAAGTCGCTTCCGGGTCGGTTGTTTTTGGATCGGTCGTATTGTGCTCCGGCTGTAGCCTGAAATTTATTGTGGCGGTAACCGAGGCTTATGCCGTAACGTTGTGTGGCGTGAGTACCCCACATCATGCGGGCTCTTCCTTGAAATCCGTTTCGATCTTGGTCACGGGTTATGATGTTGACCGAGCCGCCCATTGCATTTGAGCCGTAGAGCAGCGATGACGGGCCGCGCACGACTTCCAGATGGTCCACTTCGGTGGTTGTGTATGTGTCGGCGAGCGAGTGTCCGTATATTCCCGCCCAGTTGGGCAGGCCGTTGATCATGAACAGCACTTTGTTGCCTTGTCCCACGCCGCGTATGTTGATTGTTCCGGCCGAGCCGCCTGAAACTCCGTATCCGGCCATGCCTCGCTCGGTGACGAATAGTCCGGGCACTTTGTTGACAAGCACCGGAAGCAGCGATGTTTCGGTGCTGCGGCTTATCTGTTCGGCTGTTATGCGCATTGAGTTCAGAGGTATAAGCTCGATGTTTGTTTTACCGGGCTGTATGAATTGGACTTCATGCAGCGGTATAGTGTCATTTAACGAGCCGGCAAATGTGACAAGACTTGAGGCTGAAAGCGCAATCGACAATAATTGATTTCTCATTGATCTGGAATTTGGGTAATATTTAGGGTTCGTTGTTTTAATAATGAACAATTAAAATTATAAAATTGTTTTAAAGTTAGTAAAAATGTATAGTATATCATTATGAGCTGCCAGAATAATGTCGATTTTTTTGATTCCGTAGCCGAGTTATGGGATGAGATAAACACATATAATGTCGAAGCTATAAACCACATCATCGACAAGGCCGGTATCGGGCCTGATGATGTTGTGCTTGACTGTGGAACCGGAACTGGAGTGCTTATCCCCTATATTGTGGAAAAAATTACCGAAAACGGATGGGTCGATGCCTATGACATGTCGACCGAGATGCTTAAGGTGGCTCACCGTAAATTCTCGTCGACCGAAAAGGCAAGGTTCATTTTGGGAAATATAGAGCGCGACAGGTTGTTTGGTGCCTACGATCGAATAATGATGTTCTGCATGCTTCCGCATCTTGACGATCCTGTGGCTACGGTGGCTCGACTCTATGAAGGAAATCTGATGCCCGGCGGACGCATCGTGATTGCATTTCCTTCGAGCAAGGAGGAGATTAATTCCATTCACCATGAGCGACAGCATAACCATGTTCACAGTCATTTCCTTGTGTCGGCCGATGAGCTTGCCGATGACCTGAGGCATGCCGGGTTGAATGTCGACTATGTGGAGGACAACGACAGCTGCTACATAGTGCGGGTTGCCAAGCCTCAGTAGCTTGTAACGGCTATTTTTGCCTAAGCGGTAGATTTTAGCTACCTTTGCCGGCAAGATGAAAAAGAAGACCATTTGGGACTTGCACCGCATCTCCCCCGAAGAATTCAAAGCTTCCGAAAAGCTTCCGCTTGTAATGGTGCTCGACAATGTAAGGAGTCTTACCAATGTGGGCGCGATATTGCGCACCTGCGACGCCTTCAAGGTTGAGCGGGTGTTGCTGTGCGGTGTCACGGGCTGTCCTCCTTCGCCCGAGATTCACAAGACCGCCCTTGGTGCCGAGGATTCGGTCGATTGGCAATACTGCAAGGACACTCTTGAGGCAGTGAAGGAATTGCAGGCCGAGGGCTACACACTGTGTGTGCTCGAACAGGTCGAGGGTAGCGTGTCGCTTGATAAGATGACGGTCGAGCCCGGCCGCCGATATGCTATTGTTGCCGGCAACGAGGTCAAGGGTGTGGAACAATCGGTTGTTGATGCCGCTGATGTGTGCATCGAAATTCCCCAGTTTGGCACAAAGCACTCGCTCAACGTATCGGTAAGCGCGGCTGTGGCCATGTGGCACTTCTTTGAAGCCTCGCTCCGTTAATAATGGAACGAAGAACCTCCCAAAAATTCTCGTAAGAGCGATGTCGACGGTATCAGCCTGTCGGTGATGGGAGTGAAATAGCTGAGTAATTTTCTTAATCGGTAGGCTTCGGCATACTCCCTGATGTCACGCGGCACTCCGTTGAGAATGTCATCGGCAAGTTCCTTCATGACCCCGAGTTCAAAGATTAATGAGGAGTTGAACATCGCATCGGCATTTTCCTGGAACGGGAATATCCACTTTTCTTCGCCTCGACGCACACTTGGCCATCGCTTTATGGTGTCGGTGGCGCTTACACCACGGTATTTGTAGTCACGTATTATTCTTCGCAGCAGTCGGTTGTCGGTTGTCGGTACCCAGTTGTGGTCGTCGATCGACAGCGTGGTTAGTGCCGACACATAGATGAGATATTTCATCTTGGCGTCGATATGGGCCGTGAGTTCGGGATTTAGACCGTGGATACCTTCGATCAGCAGCACTGAATTGCTGTTAAGTTTCAGCTTTTTCCCTTTGTACACACGATGTCCAAGTTCAAAGTTATAGGTGGGCAGATTCACTTCCTCGCCGGCAATAAGAGCGTTGAGGTCGCTGTTGAATGTTTCGAGGTCGAGGGCATACAGTGATTCGTAGTCATAGTCGCCGTCAATGTCACGCGGTGTAACCTCGCGGTTGACAAAGTAGTCGTCGAGCGATATCATTTTAGGCTCAAGGAGGTTGGTCATAAGTTGTATGGCAAGCCTCTTGGTGAATGTGGTCTTTCCCGATGATGACGGTCCGGCAATGAGCACGATCCTTGCGCCTCCTTCGGCGTAACGGCGTGAAATGTCATCGGATATTCGTCCTATTTTTTTGTCATGCAGTGCTTCGGCTACATTTATCAGCATGGCCGACTCCTTGCTGGCTACAGCTTCGTTTAGCTCACCCACGTTGTCGACCCCGATCACTCGGTTGAAGGCCAGGTAGTCGGTGAATGCGTGATACATCTTCTCCTGTACGATTGGTGACGCAACCATTGAAGGGTTGCTGCTGTCGGCTCCAAGCAATAGGAATCCGTCCTTATACAGCTGGAGGTCAAATATGTTGAGCATGCCGGTCGAAGGTGCGAGATTGCCATAGTAGCTGTCGCACACATTGTCAAGGCGATAATATACTGTATATAGTTCATGGGTGGAGCGTAGCAGCTTGACCTTGTCGTCAAGCCCCTGCTTTTCAAATATCTTTATCACATCGGATGTAAGACGCTCCTTGCGTTCAAATTTTATATCACGCTTTACGAGTTCGGTCATCCGGGCCTTTAATCGCGCGACGACATCCTCGTTTACGGTTATGTCGCCTGTGAGCCTACAGTAGTAACCGCGTGAGATGGAATGTTCGATTATAAGTCTTACACCGGGAAACAGGTCGACTACCGACTTGTAAAGCATCATGCACAGTGAGCGCACGTAGACGCGATGCCCCGAAGGACTTTGACGAGTAAGGAACTCGACTTGCTTGGGAGCGAACAACGGAAACTGTAGGTCCTCGGTCTTGTTGTTGACATGAGCGCATATCGGATGCTCGGGAATGCGGTCGGCGATGGTGTTGTATATGTCCATAAGCGTGTCGCCGCCCTTGAACGGAATATACTCTTCTATATTCTTGCAGTAAACTTTCAGTTGGTCACTCATAATTTAATAGTCGAAAATGAATTATACTCTTGTAAAGATACAAAAGTTAGGGCAAATAAGTTTCCGGCAACAGTTAAAAAAATCCAAGACGATTATTTATTGTATTTGTCACTTTTTTTGATTACCTTTGCCGCCCATTACAAATCAAAAACACTTTTAACGTTATGACTAAAAGTAAGATATACACTCGTACGGGCGATCTCGGAGTGACTTCGCTCGTTGGCGGACAAAAAGTGAAGAAAACCGACATACGCATTGAGGCTTACGGTTCGGTTGATGAACTCAATGCCAACCTCGGCGTATTGATTGCAATCCCCAATCTTCAGTCTGAATATGTCGACCTGCTCCGTTTTGTTCAGAACAAGCTATTCAACATAGGCGCATATCTTGCGACTCCAAATGTCGATAATGCCATAACCCACTGCAACGGATTGACCCATGAGGACATCGAGCGCATCGAAACCTCAATCGATGTTATGGACGCTCAGTTGCCTCCGTTGACATCGTTTGTATTGCCCGGAGGAACACATCGCTCGGCAGTCGCTCACGTGTGCCGCACAATGTGCCGTCGTTGCGAGCGTCGCATCGTTGCTCTATCCGACACTACCTATGTCGATCCCAACGTATTGAAATTTGTGAATCGATTAAGCGACTTTCTCTTCGTGTTTGCACGTTTTAACAATGTCGCCAATCAATTTGATGAAATATTTTGGGATAAGAATTGTTAGTTAATCAATAGACAGACTAATTCTACCTTTCTAATAACTATAAAAATTAAATAGACCTATGTATTGGACATTGGAACTTGCATCAAAGCTCGAAGATGCACCTTGGCCCGCAACCAAGGAAGAACTTATCGACTATGCAATGCGTTCGGGAGCGCCGCTTGAAGTAATCGAAAACCTCCAGGAAATGGAAGATGAAGGCGAAACCTACGAATGCATCGAAGATATCTGGCCCGACTACCCAAGCAAAGAAGACTTCTTCTTCAACGAAGAGGAATATTGACATAAAATCCTCTCGATTTTAAGACATAAACAGCTAAGATATAAGCGATTGGTAAGCAAAGAAATAAACTTGCCAATCGCTTTTTGCATCCTTTTACCGCAAAATTCGCTTGTCCAAAATACGATAGAACGCAGCTATTTCAAACGAGAAAAACTAATTTTGATTTGCAAGTGTTATACAAATGCATTACCTTTGCGCTATTATAAAATTATATGATATGAATACGGCATCAATTACAAGAAAACAAACATCATTCCGTCTTAGCGAAGACCTTCTCTCTCGTCTTCAGGCGGAAGCGAAGCGTCATAATCGTAGTCTCAATAATCTTGTGGAGAGTGTACTAATGGCATTCGTGGCTGACCGGCCCAACAAGACCACTCTCGCCGCTATGAAGGAAGCAGAAACCTCCGACAATCTTGAGACGCTCGATTTGAACAGTTTCCGCAGTTTTGTCGATTCGTTATGAATACCCTCAAACTTACGTCTCAGTTTAAGAAAGACCTCAAGCGTTATAAATACAAGATTGAGATAATCGACAAACTGGAGGTGCTTCTCAAACTGCTCGTAAATGGGCAACCGATTCCAGATGAAAACAAGCCTCACATTCTGACCGGCAATTATCGTGGTTATATGGAATGCCATGTCGAAAGTGACACATTGCTGATTTGGTGGGATAAAGAGGAAGGCATAATAAAACTTGTCCGTTTTGGATCACATTCTGAATTATTCTGATATCTGCTTTCTCCAAAAAACTGGAGTAACAGAAGATTATCCTAACGGCAGGATGAACATGACGCTCTCAGCGAGAAGCGCGGTACCTCGCAAAAAAATTATCACGAGTTTACGGAAAAGAATCAGGAGCAGGTGCGCATGAGGCACACCGATGCCGTCTTTGCGAGGTGGTTGTCGAAGTCCGTCACTGCTAAACGCTATGCCGTCGGAACTGAGAGCCGATTTAGACGGCGAGTTCCTGATCGAACAGCCCAACGAGATTTTGAAGTGTGCGATGTATCTCTTTCTCGGCTATCTCGATGGCGCAACCCAATTCGCCCAGTCATGTGGCGGCGGAGGTGGCGACACATCACTCCCTTGGGTCGCAAGGATGATGAAGACGACCGCCGCTTCGCCTACCGCTGCATAATGCAAGCCCACAAGATGCTGAAACCGACTCAGCCGAAACGCAGCATGGGTGGTAGGCGATAAATATTCAGCAATCTTCTAACTGTTACTCCGACAAAGAGGGTGATACGGGACTTTAACAATTAATCATCAATCCAATCTCCACCGTTATTTCTAATATAATCCAATTCATTCCTTAAATCTTGTTGATAAAATCTATCATTTTCCCTTTCTGCGGCCTCACGAGCCATTTCCTCTCGATACTCTTCATCTTGTTTGAGAACTTCATCTTTCCAATGTTCCTCTTGTTGATATTTCGCACGTCCTGCTTCTGTCATAAATTTATTAATAACGGAAGCTGCATCATTTCTAATTTTTTCACTTAGAATATGGACAAAGTATTGTAAAAAGAAGTTGTTTATTAGAAATAATGCCATATAACTACACCTATTACCTAACGTTTGGATGTAATCAAATACTCGCATTTCATTAAATGCCAGAATTTCTCGATGTGTCAAGCCGTCCGCGATAGGTAATAGACAAATATTACCATTTTCTCCAAAATTGCGACGCTCCTTATATTCTCCAGATGAGATAGTTTTAGCTTTTTCGAAAAGGTCATCCAGTGATGACGGGATTGTAGTCCACAATACGTTGTCTAGAAAATCGGTGGTAGAAGCCTGTCGTTTCATAGGCGAATCTGCACTAATCTTGGATAAATCTTGATTTTTCAAGCAGGTAGTTACATATCTGAAAATAGCTCCTTGTGGACTTTGTTCTGGTATTATATGTCTCAAACAATTGATGTTGAATGAACGACGTCGAAGTACCATAATGTTTACTGTTACCCCAAACTCGCAAGACGGTTCTTCGCACATGGCCAATGAATAAATGGGCCTGTTTTTTATTGAAGTGCCGCCTTTACTCATGTATCCCATAAGTTTGCCATCCATAAACCACGGATAAGAGATTATGGGGAAAATTTTTCGAGCGACCTCTTTAAATGCTACTTCATACTTATCCTCGGTAGATGGAGACCAAAAATTGACAAAAGAAGAATTGTGTAGATTTAACAAATCTTCAGTCAAATCTTCTGCTCTCATCATACTAAAAACCTTTCTTACCTTAAGGGCGGACGCAATGTGTCGTAGCATTTCTGCAGAAGTATATGATGGATCAAAGAAATATACAAACATAATAATTTATATCTGTTGAGAGATGTTTACCGAATAATGATAGTTACCAGTCAACTGCCACAATTCATAATCGTATTTGACATTTAAAATACGATAAAGTTTATTGTTCAGAGTAATTATACCTCCACATTTTGGGATTATTGAAGATTTTACTCTCGCAATCACTATCCTTGTATATTCAAGCAAATATTCTATGAATATCTGAGTTTCGATAAATGAATTCTTGTTATCGGTCATATTAGATTAACAATTATGATAATTTTGAGGTATAGTTAGTCGCAAGACTCATTACCATTTTTAACTTAAAGTTAAATTGTCGTCCATAACACTTGTTTTAAGAACAAAATTACTAAATAATTCTAAAAAGTAATATCCAGATTATGAGAATTATGAACGCCAGAGAGATAAAATAATTAAGAAAGAAGCGTAATTTTGAATTTCAAAATCATCACGGATACTGAAAATACAGTTCATATTTTGGTTGCACATGTGGGATATTGCATTTTATCGCCTTTTATAGCGAATTTTGCTTGTCTAATTTCTGTGAATCCAAGCTAATTTTCTGACATACAATCTATTCGCATCTCTTCAACGAAGAGGAATATTAAGCCTCTAAAATTGCATAAAATACTTATTACCAGCCACATAGACAATCATAATTTGTTTGTATGGCTGTTGTTTTATGGTCTAAAATAGCAAAATTTGTTTGTATAATTGAGGAGAAAAAGTACTTTTGTTTTTGTGTATTATTAATTTTAAGATGATGAAACATCAGACCATATCCATGCACGATGATAGCGGGACGGAAGTTACGGCGCAGGCACCGCTGATAATATCGGCAAGCCGGGCTACTGACATTCCGGCATTTTATGCCGACTGGTTTTTCCGTCGATTTGAAAAGGGTCATGTCAGGTGGCGAAATCCTTTCTCAGGACAGGATAGTTATGTTTCATTCGGGAATACACGTTTTATTGTTTTTTGGTCGAAGAATCCTGCTCCGCTGTTGCCATATCTGCCTATGCTTAAGGAGAGAGGGATTGGCTGTTATATTCAATATACCCTTAACGATTACGAAGCGGAAGGACTGGAGCCGAATGACCCTCCGTTGTCACAGAGGATAGAAACATTCCGTCGTGCCGTTGAAGCTCTCGGTCGAGGAGCCGTGGTATGGCGTTTTGACCCACTCATTCTCACAGATAAAATCAATATTGACACTCTTATTGAGAAAATCGCACATATCGCCAATGCCTTGACCGGCTATACAGAAAAACTCGTTTTCAGTTTCGCTGACATTGAGTCATATAAAAAAGTATCGCGAAATCTAAGGCAAAGCGGTATCAATTATCGCGAATGGGATGAAGAGTCTATGCGCGAGTCCGCAGCGCGACTATCGACTTTGAACCGTAACAACTGGAATCTCGAACTCGCGACATGTGCCGAACGCATTGACCTTTCAGAATATGGAATAGGGCACAATCGCTGCATCGACCCTGAACTAATCAACCGTCTTGCTCCTGATGATGAAATTTTGCAAAACTTCCTTTATAACGCTAAGACAGACACCGGTCAGCGCAAGGCGTGCGGCTGCATCCTCTCAAAAGACATAGGCGCATACAACACCTGTCCGCATGGATGCCTCTACAGCTATGCCAACACCTCTTCAGCCTCGGCACTTTCCAATTATAAGAAATCAATCGCCAATCTTTTTACTGACTCAATAATCTGAATTATGAACTACACACCCAACGTTAGGAAATCTACACAAACCTTTGTAAACGTTCTACAAAAGGCAAAGGAGTGGTTTGCATCGCTTTCAAAGATGGAGCAACAAAATCTTATTGACGAATTAGGTCACGAACCGGCTCTTAATGCTTACATCGCCAAATATGACTAAATTCATCAAGCCAAATTGCTTCATGCTTACGAAAAGATTCCCACTAAAGTTTGGCACGAAGACGGCGTCACTATCATAGATTATGGCTGCGGGCAAGGTATTGCTGAAATGGTTCTTTCGGATTATATGGTTTCGAAATATGTTGATAATGATTACATCAGAGATTTTATCCTCATTGAACCTTCACGCACAAACCTACAACGATGCATCGGCCATGTAAATGCGTTCTTTAGTGAATCAAAAATATCAGCTGTTTGTAAAAAGGATAACCAAATAAATGAAGATGACATCAATCCGGAATCCACAACCGTCATTCATCTTTTTTCCAATGTTATAGACTTAGATGATTTTGATGGCAATGCCGTTTTATCGGTGTTAAACGACGATAAATCCCATAATAACATAATCGTATGTGTGAGCCCTTATTATCAGGAAGCAACACGCGGTAAGAAAATAAAAGAGTTTGGCGACAAACTTCAAAGGTATTCATTGGTATACAAATTAGAGAAGCACACTGATGATTGGGATAAGCCTTATAGTTGCCAAATATATATCGTTGTCAGCTCGTATTACTGACAATCTATGCCCCGATTTATTTGTATGGGAATATTCCGGACTGGCGTTTTATGGCCTCAAATGACAAAATATGTTTGTATTTAAGTCGGGTGGCAAGGTTAAATATCTGAAATACCGTGTTAAAACCATTCTTCAACGAGGAGAATATTGCTTTAAAATCTGCCCGATTTTAGGGCATGATGGTGCAACTCAGTTAGCCCGGTCATGCGGTGGCCCCGGGGACGCAAAGACGATGAAAGCGACTGCCGCTTGTCTACCGCTGCATGATGCGAGCGCACAAGATGCTGAAACCATCTCAGCTAAAACGATGGTTGGGAATAAGACTATGCAATCAACGACCTTTTACTTCACTGAGTTCGCAAATCTTCATAGGCTTTGCGGTGAGCCATCACTGTTTTCATGTTTGTCTGTGCCCATTCTGTAAGCTGCTGTATGAGCGGGAGAAGTGATTTTCCCAACGTGGTAAGACTGTATTCAACCTTAGGAGGTACAACGGCATAAACCTTCCTGTCTATAAAGCCGTCGGCCTCCAGTGTGCGCAAGGTTGATGAAAGCACTCTCGATGACACATCTGGAATCAAGCGGCTGAGTTCATTGAACCGGATAACGCCTTGTTCGCCTATGATAAGCACAGTAAGAAGCGCCCACTTGTTGCCGAAACGGGCTATGACATTTCTGACAGGGCACATCTCTATAATTGAACCTGTTTCCTCTTTCTTTCTCATATACAAGGATGTTTACTTTTATTTGCAAAGTTAGTAATTAGTTTTAATATACCTTCATAAAATCAACTGTCCCTATACATGGTCGATAAAAAGTAGTTGCTTGTGAATTTTTTTCTCTCTGATAATCAGTAAAACCGATAAAAAGGTTACTATGGGCTGAAAATGTAACTTCTTGACAGATAGATGCTATAGTTGTAACTTTGCAGAAAATATGAAGATAAAGCAAAACGATATGGATAGCTTAAAACTCAATCTTGAAGTGATGGACAATTTCATCCGCTTCATAAACACCGGTGACATTGACCTCGGTCAATCGATAATATCGCCGGATGTGGTGTTTTACGCATCTACCCTGTTCTCGATGCTCATACAACTCGGTGTTATTCCTGAGCTGCAACATTGATATAAAAATCTTAACACTCAAATTAAACTCTACAATGAAACAGATTCAAACAATCGAAAAAGGCGCGAATTTCAGCGCGGCAAATTTTGGTAACCTCGCAGCCATTAAGGATTACGTTCTTGAACTCGGTCCGGAGGTCAAGATACCCGGAAAAGTGTTCGGCGGTCAGGCTGTCGGTGCAAACGGCGGAGAATTTTCATTTCAGGTATTTGCTCCCGGTCAGGAAACCGGATTCCTGCACACCCACAAGAATCATGAAGAACTATACTTTTTCCTGAGAGGCAGGGGGGAGTTTCAGGTTGACGGGGAGGTCTTTCCTGTCGAGGAAGGCTCGGTGGTCCGCGTATCTCCCGATGGGCGCCGCTGTGTCCGCAATAACGGCACCGAACCTCTTGTGATGCTCTGCGTGCAGTATCGTGGCAACACGTTTACAGCCGAGGATGCCGCTGACGGAAACATTCTCAATGAACCTATTGAATGGTAATCTTACTAAAGAGGGTGTGTCTATTTTGACACACCCTCCTGGAATATCTGGTAATCTTAGTCTTCAATAATGCCTGAATAATAAATTCATAGAATTAATAGCATTCCATCGCCTTTTATGACAAAATAGATTTGTTTATTATATGAATCGATAATGCAACTGATTGATAGATAAATCCTTAAACTTAATTGAACAAAGAGGAGTATTGATATAAAATCGTTACGATTTTAAAGCGTAGGAGGTAGTGTCAAAATAAACTGCCTTTATTTTTTTTGTGATTATATTGCAATAAATTCATTTGCAGGGCTTATATTTGCATATTATGATGAACGATAAATTCCCTTCGATGCCTTCGGATGAAGATGTGAATTCCGATGGATATGTTTTTAAGGATGTATTTGAAGTGTTCAACTATATAAAGTCCAAGGGCTGGGACATTGGATGGTATGCGGCACCTCATTTTGAAGTAATGACATTGTATGATAACAATGTCGTGGCATCGCCAACTCCATTTTCACCGTTATATAGAGGGCAAAGCTCTTATTATGAGCGTTGTCTGCCATCGCTTTATCGCAGGAAATGGAGCGAATCGCAGAAGTTGGAACGGCTTGTGCAGATAGAAGATTTCAAGACTATCCTTAATGACAATCCTGAAATAAAGGATGAGATTGAGGGCGGTTTGGCCGTCAATTATATCGGACTTGCCCAACATTACGGCATAGAAACCAATGTGATTGACATGACCAACAGTTTTGGCGTAGCTGCATTTTTTGCCACATCTGATTATGATAGCCTTACACATACCTATCGACCGGTTATGGAAATTGTGAGAAAAGGCGTGATATATTTTATGCCGACGGGTATTTTTAATTTCGGGCCAACTCTGGATAACCAGGTGTGGCCCATCGGCATGGAGGCTTTAGCGCGTCCCGGGGAGCAGCGGGGATTTGGCGCATATCTTAAGGAAAATCAGGATTTTCATGATATATGTCCATTAAAGTTCTTCTTTTGGCAAAACGCTCAGGCATCAATTGAATGTCAACGACGGTTTGGTTTTGGTGCTGCACTATTTCCCTACGACCCTATGGCCGAAAAAGTATCGATTATGAGGAAATATCGCATTTATGGGAGGGATTCCATCAGAAAAGTTGTTGATGAAAATCCTGAATTGGGATATGATTTTCAAGCGGCTGTTGATGCTTTGGCTGCCGACGGATGTCACATTCTGGATTCAACGCCATTTCGTTATACGAAAGACGAATTGAATCACATCACAGAGCAATATCACAGGAAATATCCCGGCAGTTTCCCTGTTGAAATAGTCAGAAAATGATTATAAAAATTCTTGAAGAAATCCATGTCGACAAAACCGTTGTCCTACTCATCATTGAAGCAGAACACTCCCACACGGTCACCGCGATAATTTCCCCACGGAAGCTGATATGTCGGACTCCCGGTATGAATATGACACCATTTGATACGATGACAGATTTGCTATCTCAGGACTTTTTAAGATCCTACCAACAAAAGAGATTTTCTTTTCGCTGCAGAAATCATCGACTGCAGGGAAAGAAAATCTTTAGTAGTTGTTAAGCTCCACTCGACTGTCGGTCGATTGCGCGATTATATCTCTTTGAAATGCGAGCGGTCGAATCCGCATATCGGACATACGAAATCGTCAGGAAGATTAGTTTCCGATTCTACCTCATAGCCGCATATGTCACATTTGAATCTGCGCACATCTTTCTTGGTCACTGTAGTCGACTCCTGTTCGCTACGGTAGGTGGGGCGTTTTTGGGCGCGCTTCCTTTTATCACTTTGTGGTAATACTCGTATGTCATGGGTGCGCCGCTTCCATCTTGCGTATCCTTCAGTTTGCTTATGACAATGACATGCGTTCCGCAGTCTATGAAATCAGTGGCATCCAGAACAAGACGGCCGCAGAAGTTGCCTTTGACAGCCGGAGCACCGTCAAGGTCAACATATCCGAAGTCGGCATATTTGTCGGCATCACGCGATGACCTGAATCCGAAGGAGCTGATTATCATAGGATCAGTATCTTCTGATATGATTGATATGCAGAATTTTGGATTCTTCTTTATACAGTCAAGGGTGTAATTCTTTTTGTTTAGACAAATTGCCAGCGTAGGATTTTCACTTGTAACTTGAAAACAGGTGTTGACAATGCAACCGGCGGGCTTGTCGTCGGAATAGCATCCGACAACATATAGTCCGTAGGTTATGTTATATAGAGCATTGCTGTCCATCTCTTCCGGCATTAATAGTTTTTTGCCTCTATTTCAAAGAAGCTGCGCTTGTGATGGCATACGGGGCAGAGTTCAGGGGCTTTCTTGCCGATGTGTATGTGTCCGCAATTACGGCAAATCCATACAGTGTCGCCCTCGCGTGAAAACACGATGCCTTCTTCAATGTTCTGCAACAAACGACGGTAGCGTTCCTCGTGGTGCTTTTCTATCGCGGCGACAGCGCGGAAGCGATAAGCTATTTCCGGGAATCCTTCGGCTTCAGCCTCCTCAGCCATTTTTGAATACATCTCGGTCCATTCATAGTTTTCTCCTTGCGCTGCAGCTTGCAGATTGTCCATCGTGTCCGAGATTTCGCCTCCGTTCAGCAGTTTGAACCATAGTTTAGCATGCTCTTTTTCGTTGTTTGCAGTTTCCTCGAAGATTGCTGCAATCTGCTCGTAACCGTCCTTGCGTGCTTTTGATGCAAAATACGAATACTTGTTGCGTGCCATTGATTCACCGGCAAATGCTTCCTGAAGGTTACGCTCGGTCTTTGTTCCTTTTAAATCTTTCATTTTCTTGATTATTATTTGGTTATTAAACTGTTTATATTTGTTTTTTGCTGCATTCCGGGCATACGCCTTTAAAATATACATTTATGTTATCACACAAAAAATCGGCAGGGACTGTCAATATCGACATATCAAGTGGAATGTCAAAAATTTTTTTGCAGGTGCGACATATAAAATGTGCATGCGGCGTATTTAGTGTTGAATCGTACCTGGTGGATCCGGATGATATGTTGATATCGTTTATAAGGCCATTCTCAGCGAGCAATTTTACGCTATTGAATACCGTTGTGCGTGATAGTGTTGGATTATTCTGATGCATGAAGGAATATATTTCATCGGCAGTAGGATGACTATCGCATGAGGATATAAATTCTAAAATCTCAAGCCTCTGCATAGACGGTCTTATGCCCGCGTCAGTGAGCTTTTTGAGAAGAGTGGTTTTGTCGTCACAACTTTTCATCTGGAATCAAAACAATTCTATATATAGTACAAAGTTGCACCTAATTTAATACAGCACCAAGCTATTTAACACTTATTAATTAAAATGTTATTTTAATAGGTTTTAGAACAGCAATTTTGACAAAAATCTAACACAACACTATTAACGGCCGATATTCGTTTATATAGCTGATCTTTTATGACTTTTGGGCAATTCGTTTTGCAATAAATAGTCACATAACTATCGCATATACTGCTCTCCCACGCTTGCTCATCCAATAACCTACTTATTGATTTGCCTCGTTTCATAGGATATATTCAAATGAAAAAGGGAAGCGAAAGAGTTTCAACCCTCTTTCGCTTCCTTTTTTTGTTATATAATTCACTCCATTATGACGACTATGTGATTTGTAACATGTGCTGCTAAATGGATTGTATCATGCGAGTTTTATCAGCTCGGGGATATAGCCTCTCACTTTTCGCGGATTCTCTTCCCCCGGCAGCGTCACATCGGCATCGCGGTCTGAAAATATCATTGCCACGCGATTGCCTGTTTCGTCGTCCGTTTTAATGACTACAAGAATCTCGGCATCATCTTTTCGGTATCGGTCAAATTCGTTTCGACCTCTCCACATGGCCGGATTGTCACGCCTGAATGTCATCGCGTCACACACGTAGTTAAGCAGTCGGCGTTCGCGGTCGTCATCGGCCTTAAGATGCCCCGATGTGCGTGAGGCGTTGTCCGATTGACTTCCCTCGCAGTCACGCGAAAGGTCGGCAAATTCGTCACCGTAATATAGCGTTATCGGCCCGTTGTATCCTGCAAGGATGGCAAATCGGGTCATTAGATTTATCTCATTATTGTCGTCATAGAAGCTGTCGGCCACTCTCACTCCGTCATGGTTGGTCAGAAACAGGTTGGGCAACACATCGTCGGGAGCATAACCTCGATCGGCAGGCGATGAGTACACTCTCATTATGTCGTCCCATCCGTTGTCAAGGCCGCCGTAGTCGTCACCGTTCATCGAACCGCTGATAAGCTGTTTGCCGTCGAAGTCAAATGCGCTTTTTAAGCCTCCGTCGCGGAATATTCTTGAGCTGATGCTTCCTGCATCGCTCCAGTCCTCGCCTACCATGTATCCGAGAATGCCCCATTCTTTACCTTCGTTACGGCGTTTGTCGCAAATTTCCCTCACGACTTGGGATATTTCGCACCAGTAGTTATGGCCGTTCTGGCACAGCTGATAGGCCTGGTCAAATCGCCAGCCGTCGATGTCAAACTTGTCGATCCAATAGGTGGCGACCTCCTTGAAGTAATCGAGTGATTCGGGATACTTTACATTTCCCGTGCCTCCGTCTTCTCTTCTGTCGCTGAGCGAGGGTGTCGAGTCTATCTGAAAACCCGATGGCGAGGGTTCATTCACGCCTCCATGATGACCGAATACTCCGTCGAGAAACACGTATATGCCGCGTTCATGGGCTTTCTCAACAAGCTCCCTTAAGTCATCCTCGGTGCCGAAGTGCGGGTCAATCTTGAAATAATTGTTGGCAAAGTAGCCTGTGGCTTGAAGCTTTTCACCACCGTCGGCCTCCGAACTGTCGAATATCGGCGTTAACCATATAGCATTGGCGCCTATGCGCACGATATGGTCAAGTGCCTGAATTACTCCCTGCAGATTACCGTCTTTACGTTCCCCAGCCGGCCCCCAAAGGCTGTCATAGCCTTCAGCACCCCCTTCTCCATGGAGGAAAGAGCCGACCATAATCTGATAGATTGTTAGCGACCTCCAGTCGCTGCTCGGTTTGTTGTGTTTCGTTTCCATAAGAATTTGTAAGTGAAATAGGTGTGTGAAAATCATTATCAACAAATAACTTCCATCACGTTGCGATTGTTCATCGCAATACCTGATGACGCAACATATTTCAATTTTACGATTGCTTTCCCCTTTAAGCTAACAAGTTGTTAGTCAACTACTATTTGCTAAAGGTTGTCATATTCAGTTATCGGCCCAGGCTCAAGCCAAATGTTGTCAATATTCTTATTCGGTCAGTCCTATTTGCGGGCGCTGCATAAATTAAGTAAGGGAATGCCGTCACGGCATCCCCTTACCTGATAATAAACCAATCATTATCACATTTCTTGCAATGGAAAAAGTAATTTTGCTATGTACTATTATAACATAGCATTAAAAATTTGGTTCAGGACAAAGAATTATTTTTTACAGTGACAATCCTATTTTCAGCGGCTCGTTGCGCGTAAGCGTCACCGTAAGAGTGAAGTATTTGTCGGCTGATTCAGTTATCGTGCGAACTCGTCCGTTTTCGGTAACTGATTTTATATTTGAACTCTTGATTCCCGGCAGAACCAGCGTGATTGTCTTTTCGGCTGGCATTCCCGGATAATCGCCCGACATATCGATGTCGACGGTTATCGATGACTTCGATGCCGCCCCGCGGAATGTAATCAGGGCATACTCTCCGTTGTCAAGTGACGATGTTGACTTGCGGTCGTCCTCAAACATCACGTAGTCGCTCGTCACATTGCCTCGCGGATAGTAAAGCACTGTGTATCGCGATGCGTCGTAGTCGCCCGTGTTGTCCATCTCGTAATCGGCCTGAGGGATGAAAGCTCCTGCGCGAATGAGCATCGGCAATACGTTGAGGGGCGCGTCGTAACTTATTTTCGATGGCCCGTGATAGGTGACATCGGGGTTGTTGTAGTCGATCCATGTGCCGTCGGGCACTACGATGTCGCGCTTGCGGGCGCCTTGTTGCAGCACGGGTGCCACAAGCACCTCGGAGCCCCACATGTATTCATCGGTTATCGAATCGTAGGGTGTGGCTCCGTGTGCGTCGAAGTTGAGAGGACGCACCATCGGATATCCCTGCGAAGCGTTTTCGTAGGCAAGCGTATAGTTGTAAGGCAACCAGCGGTAACGAGTTTTTACCAAGTCGAGCAGCTCATCGGCATATTCGGGATAGTGGTAAGGCTCGGCAAATTCTTGGGCGTGGGTGCGGAGAATGGGGGAGAATGTTCCGAGCTGGAGCCAGCGCACATATAGTTCGGGATCAATGGGATTCTTCTTGTCGATAGCGAATCCGCCCACATCATGTGACATGTATGCCAATCCGCTAAGACCTGAATTGAGCATTATCTTTATTTGAGGCTGCAGGCCTGCCCATGAGCGTGACACATCGGTCGACCATGGGAATACGCTGTAACGCTGCAGGCCGGTAGTTCCGCCTCGCATGAGCGTCATCAGTCGGGTGTCGGGATATTCGTCCTTATATAGGTCATATATGATTGAGCTCCACACATTGCCGTAGACATTGTGGTATTGACGCGCCTTCTCTCCGTTGGCGTGTACTATGGTTTCGGGATGCACTTCGGGCTCGCCGAGGTCGCCCCACCATCCGCCTACACCTTCGTCGGTGAGTGTGCGGTAACGCTCGCGCAGCCAGCGGCGTGTGTCGGGATTGGCCACATCAAACATTCCTGCTTCGCCCACCCAGGTGGTGACATCGTTTATTTTGACTTGTGCGTCATGAGTGAGCATGCCTTTTTCGGCAAGCTGATTGTAGTTGTCAATTGCACCTATCTTGTTGATGTAGGGTTGCGATATTAGTACGGTGTTGACTCCTTGAGCCTTAAGATCGGCGAGCATCTTGCGATGATCGGGCCACTGCTCCTTGTTCCATTCGAGCCGTCCCATGTCGGTTTCCTTTCCGTACCAGTATAGGTCGAGCACCACCCCGTCAACCGAATATCCGGCATTCTTGAGCGTGTCGATCACTCCGCGGGTTTCCGATTCGTTGTGGTATCCGTATTTCGATGTTATGTATCCGAGCGACCAGAAAGGAGGCAGCTCCTGTCGGCCTGTAAGTCGGGTGTATTCACGAGTAACCGAAGCAAGATTGTCGGCTCCGTATATGAAATAGTATGATACCGGGGCGTCGGCCTCGGTGGTATATGTGATAGGGTCGCTCATTACCAGTTCCGCTGCAGCATAGTCGTCAAAGAGCACGCCGTAGCCTTGGTTGCTTACAAACAGCGGGATGCATATATTCATCTGGTTTATGCGTGGATCGCCCTCGCCGTAACCGTAGTTCTGACGGTTATACATCACCAGTGTGTCGCCCTCTATGTTGAAGCTGTGGCCGCGTTCTCCGGCTCCGTAGAATGAGCCGCCTTTGGCCGGCACGAGTGACATTGATTTGCGTCCGTCCGATGCTGTTGTCCTCACTCCCGAGTCATAGAGCAGTCGCTCTTTTCCTCCGGTGAACGATGTTGCGCCGCTCGCAGTGTTGAGCGACACTTCAAGACCCGAAGGTAGTGTCATCACGATTTGTGAGCCGTTTTTTACGATTTTACCGTTGAATTTTTCAGCCTTCATGGAGGCAGCCTGAGTGTGGCTTGGCTTCACGCCGCGGGGAGCATTGGTTACTCTTATGATATTGTCGCTTAAGGCACGCACTACCACGCAGTTGCCGTCGGGAGTGACTGTGGTCATGGTACCTGTAGGTGCGGCATTGAGCCATACGGCGACGGTGCCGAAAATACCCATCACCGCCGTTCTGATTAGATTCAGTCGTTTTAGCATGTTGATTGTAAACTAATTCTTAAAAATAGAGACGATGCAAATATACTGCTTTTTAACAAAAACAGCAAATCAACGGCAATGGATTACAGTATATTACGATAATCGCCCCGCCCCGCTTAAAATGTGTTAACGACTTTAGAACAGGGTGAGCTGCTGGGGGTCGAGGAGGCGGAAGGTCATGCGGTGGTAGGGCGTGGGGCCGTATTCGGCTATTGCTGCGCGGTGGGCGCGGGTGGGGTAGCCCTTGTTCACATTCCATCCGTATTGCGGATATTGCTCATGCAGGTTTCTCATGTACTCGTCACGGTGAGTCTTGGCAAGAATTGACGCTGCCGCTATGTTGCCAAAGCGTCCGTCGCCCTTGACAAAAGTTTGAAAAGGGATGTCGCCATAGGCCGAAAATCGATTCCCGTCGACTATTATTGCACCGGGTTTTACGCCCAATGCGTCGATTGCGCGATGCATTGCCAGTATCGACGCCCTGAGTATGTTTATGTGGTCGATCTCTTCGGGTGTTACGATGCCCACTGCCCAGGCAACAGCCTCGGCTTCGATTATGGGGCGCAGTTTCTCGCGCCTTGCTTCGGTAAGTTGCTTTGAGTCGTTAAGCATAGGATGGCGGAAATCGTCGGGAAGTATCACAGCGGCGGCATACACCGAGCCGGCAAGGCATCCTCGTCCCGCTTCGTCGCAGCCGGCTTCGTTGCGCCCGGCTATATAGCATGTGGGAAGCATTTCACTCAACATATCCGTAACCGAATCCCGGGCGGTCGACCAGCTGTTCGGCGTAGCTGCCGAGCTTCTTGCGCAGTCGGGCTATGTTTATGTCTATAGTGCGTCGGCTCACCGGCATTTCACCCGGCCATATCGTGTCTATGATCTCGTTGTGGCTGAAAAGGCGGTTGCGGTTGTTGACAAAGAGTGTCAGCAGATAGAATTCGTTGTTGGTGAGGTCAATCAGTTTGTCGCCGATGTACACGGTCATTTCATCGATGTTGATTCTCATGTCACGGCAGGTAAGCACTTTTGCCGGCGGAGTGGGTGTGCTCATGCGGTGGCGGCGCAGCACTGCGTTTACACGGGCTATCATCTCCTTCATCGAGAAGGGTTTCAGAATATAATCGTCGGCACCCGAGTTGAGGCCGTTGATAATGTCGTTTTCGCCATCGCAGGCCGTACAGAATATCAGTGGAATCGATGTGGTGCTCTTTGTCTGCTTTAGGTGATGAGCGAAGTTCATGCCCATCATGTCGTTCATCATCACATCGATTATAAACAGATTATAGTTGGGGAGATCGGCCTGATAAGCTTCATCGACATTGCGGAACACATCAACCTCAAATCCCTCTTTCTCCAGATTGAATTGCATAAGTTCACACACCAGCGGCTCATCGTCGGCAATGAGTATGCGGCACGGTTGCTCGGATGTTGATTCTATATGCTTCATAATAGGATGCATTTTCATGAATGTTGAGATGATTTCGCATGACTGATATGACAAAGATAACGGTAAAAGCAATGTGCTACAATGTTAGTAACCGCATTGTAGCACATTTTTAACCCTTATATCACATTACAATGGCAATTCGTAACATCAGTCACGGTATTGCCACATAGATGTAATTACTTAAGCAACATGCTTGCGAAAATGGTCGCGAATCGTATCTACTACATTTATTATATAGTCGCCCATCTTTTCGAGGTCGTTGATAATGTCCATGTAGTATATGCCCGACTGATACTCGTACACCTTGTTGTTGATGTTCTCGACATTGTTGGTGCGCAGCTGATTGCGCAGGTTGTTGATTTCACGCTCTTTGTTGTAGGAGCGTATGATGGCCACTTCCCTTGCTTTTTCTACATCGCTGAGCAGCTCTATCATGTCGGTCATAGCCTCTTTCAGGTAGCCAAACATCGTGTCGATGTTCTTGTATATCAATTCGGTGAAGTCGACACCGCTTTCCTGCTTGCGTATGAGTATCTTGGCGCATCCGAAGCAGCAGTCGGCTATGCTCTCGATTTCGCTGACGATGTTGAGCATCGCGGCGATGTGGAGTTTACCTTCATTGGAGAGTCTCCCCTCAGCGCATCGGTTGAGGTAGTTGGCGATTTCGATCTCCATGCGGTCGGAAATCTCCTCATATTTCTCAAGCCGCGAGAATAGTTGCGAGAACTCCTCGCTCTTCTCCTTGGAGTGTACGAGGTTTTCCGCCATGTCGATCATGCGTTGTACGCGTTGGGCATATACGGTCATCTCCTTCTCGGCCTGGGCTATGTTGAGTTCTGAAGCACTGAGCAAGCCGGCCGATATGAATTTGAGCTGGAACTCTTCGTCCTCCTTGTGCTTTGCGGGGATTAGCTTCTCGACAATCTTCACATACATTCCCGTGAGCCATATCATTATCGAAAGGTTGATGAGATTGAACACGGTGTGGAACATTGAGAGGCCAAATGACACGCTGAACTGCATCATGGCGATCTTGGCCAGCACTTCATGTCCTGCCGGAAGGCTGCCGGCAAAGAGTTGGTTGTATATGTCGGGCTGTGTATCTTCGAGAGTATTCACGTAGGTAAACAGAGTTTCCGGATTGCCTTGTCCGAAGGCTTCGGTTATCCACACGTTGAGGTTGACAAACGGATAGAACACACACAAAGTCCATATTATGCCGAGGGTGTTGAACAGCAGGTGTCCCATCGCCGTTCGTTTTGCCGCAACGTTTCCGCTCATTGACGCGAGCAGCGGCGTTATGGTGGTTCCTATGTTGCTGCCGAGCACTACGGCACAGGCAAGGTCAAATGATATCCATCCCTTGGTACACATTATAAGTACTATGGCGAATGTCGCCGCCGACGACTGGATGACTGCCGTGACTATTATACCCACAAGCAGGAACAGCAGCACTGAAGTGAAGCCCATCGATGCGTAACGCTCGAGGAAGGCAAACATTTCGGGATTGCTCTGAAGGTCGGGGACATAGTCGCTTATCATGTCCAGGCCCATGAACAGGAACGAGAAGCCTATCAGGAACTCGCCTATGGACTTGGTGCGGCTTTTCTTGGAGAAGAGCAACGGGACTGAACATGCTATGAGTGGGAGAATGAAGAGCGATGTGTCGACTTTGAATCCGAACAAGGCTATGATCCATGCGGTGAAGGTCGTACCCACATTTGCTCCGAAGATGACAGCCATTGATTGGGCCAGCGTCATCAAGCCTGCATTTACGAAGCTGACTACCATTACGGTGGAGGCCGACGAGCTCTGAATCAGGGCAGTGATGGCAAAACCGGTCAATGTACCTGTGAATCTGTTGCGGGTCATTGCCGAAAGGATGTTACGCAAGCGGTCGCCCGCAGCCTTCTGGAGGCCTTCGCTCATCACTTTCATTCCGTAAAGGAATAGACCGACGGAACCGAGGAGAGCTAAAAAGTCTAATAATGTATAATTCATACTTGAGGCATCGAAGTCGTTGGTGAAAGTCTTCTTTGTTTCCAACGACAAAGATATAATAAAAGTTCCTTATTACATAAATTTGTTAAATTTTTGTGATATAAAATTTTCTATATGGCTGTTGCGACACCCGAACTTAATAATTCTCTCAAGCGTTCTTAATCGTAAGTATTAAAATGTCTTGACGATGAAATTCCGATTCTTTATTTGTATTGCGGCTATGATGGCGTCGTTGACCGCATCTCGCGCCGATGCCTGTTCCCGCATCCTTTATGTGGGCGAGGATTCTCTTCGCATAGTGGGGCGTTCGCTTGATTGGAAAACTCCCATACCTACCAACCTATATGTCTATCCGCGTGGAATGGCCAAGGTTGGCAATGTCGGAGATAACGTAGTGAAATGGACTTCACGTTACGGTTCGGTATATGCTGTGGGCTACGACGGCGGAGTTACCGAAGGTATGAATGAAATGGGGCTTGTTATAAACGGCCTGTTTTGCAAGGGTACGGTTTATAACAATGATTCTACTGCCGGCAGGCCGGGAATGTCGCTTGCCGTGTTTGTGGCATGGCTTCTCGACATGAACGCAACGACACCCGAAGTGGTGAAGGTGCTGAAGGAGCACAATTTCGACATATCGGGAGCCACTTTCGACGGCGGAACGGTGTCGGCTCTGCACTGGGGTATAACCGATGCTCAGGGACAAAGTGCCATATTTGAGTTTGACCACGGAACAATCAAGGTTTATGAAGGTGAGGACATGAAGGCTATGACCAACGACCCGTCCTATCCCGAAATGCAGGCTATTAATGACTATTGGATAAAGGTTGGCGGCGAGAATATGCTCCCCGGAACCGTAAAGAGTCCCGACCGGTTTGTGCGCGGATACTTCTTTGACGGCCATGTTGAGAAAACTGCCGACTCCGACCTCGGACTCGCCATAATACGAAGCATATTGGTAAACGTTTCGGTGCCTTATACCTATCGTCTTGAAGGCGAGCCTAATGTTTCATCCACTCAGTGGCGTTCGTTTGCCAACCTCCGCGACCGACTTTACTATTTCGATATAGTGACCAACCCCGGCATATATTATATCGACTTGAAGAAGTGCGATTTGCGCCCGGGTGCTCCGGTAATGAAGCTTGACACTTCCAAGTCGAGCGTGATGATAGGCGATGTCACCGACAGCCTTAAGCCCGCCGATCCGTTTAAGCCGATGTATTGATTACCGGCCGAATGAAACCCTATTCCGCCCGGACTTGGAAAATCCGGACGGAATATTTTTATAGCTCATGTATAGCTTCGCTGTCGATTAATAGTGCTATTTTTGCATTACATTAAATGATTTAGTTGATGAAGTCACTCTTGTCCAGGCTTAGATTTGCTATTGCCGCATTGGCGTTGCTGTGCTCGGTCAGTGCCGTTGCGCATGACTACGCAATGGCCGATTCAGCTGTGGTCGACACTATTTCGGCACCTCACGCAAAGTGGTATCGCCAACTTATCGACAACGGGTTCCACATAAACGACCCCGACATCAATTACCCGCGATTCTGGCGATGGTGTGTGGATGTCTACAATTGGGGCGACCGCACCTTCAACAGCTATGACCCCGATTACGTTGTGGGTGCCGGGAAAAACTGGAAGGCGGGATTAAAGAGCTACAACTGGACCGAAAACTATACGCTGCTGTTCCCTCACAAGCTCCGGGTCAACATGGTGTCGGACATTTTCAGCGATGTCGGTGCCTATCTGTCGTTCATGGCCGTAAGCGTAGGCTACACTCTTAATGCCAACGATGTATTCGGCCATCCTGTGGCCAATCATCATAATTTCGATTTCAATTTCTGCTGCGCCCTGTTCTCGGCCAACCTGAATCTGGCTTCGACTTCCGGAGGCACTCGCATAACGCGCTTTGGCGACTACAACAAGGGCGAGCATCTTTCGCAACGGTTTGACGATGTGTCGCTGTCATCGGTGGGAGGCGACATATATTACTTCTTCAATCATTCCCGCTATTCCCAGGCAGCCGCTTACTGCTACTCCAAATATCAGCTCCGAAGCGCAGGGTCATGGATTGCAGGCGCGGCGGTGACCCATCAAAAAATCGACATCGACTTTTCGGGACTGCCTGAGGATATGCTTGAAAAGCTCCCCGGCAGCTATGAACGGTATCGCTTCCACTACACCGACTACGGCCTTATAGGCGGTTATGCCTATAACTGGGTGCTTCATCCCAAGCGGTGGCTGATAAATGCCACAATTCTCCCGTCGATAGGTTACCGTCACTCCTACGAAGGAGCTACCGAAGGGCGCAAGGACATGTTTTCAACCAATGTGCGAGCAATGATGTCGGTGGTCTACAATCATCGAAGCCTTTACGCATCGCTTGTCGGACGATATGACGGACACATATATTATAAAAGCGCCTACACATTCGTTAACTCCAATAATTCGGTTACATTCAACGTGGGATTCCGTTTTTAACCCATCACTATCGTGACGCTCCATTTTTAACATCTTCAATTGTGATTTTGGTATAGTGTTATTAATAGATATTCAATATAATTTAATATCTTTGTAAATAATTATTTGAGCACCCAAGCCTGCTAAACCATTTGTATTTCAATTACATAGTGGTTTGATAATGTAGTAGTCGGTTACAATCTGTAACTTTGTGTGTTAAAATAATTACAGTTTAATTAACAATCAAACCAAGTCATTATTATTATGAAGAGACTCCTTCTCTTGGCCAGTGCTATCTGGCTCATGTGTGCAGCGGCGATAGCCGCGCCGGATGATATCAAATGTAGTGGCGTAGTAGTCGATGAGCAGGGCGAACCTATCATCGGTGCTACAGTGACCCTTCCGGGAACTTCCACGGCCACTGCTACCGATGTCGACGGACATTTTACCTTGCTTGTGCCCCAAGGCAAGAAACTCAATATCACTTACATCGGATACAAGCCCGTTGAGGTTGTCGCAAAACCCGACATGGGTACAATACCTATGGAGGTTGAGGCCCAGATGCTTAAGGATGTCGTGATAACTCAGTCGGCTGCCCGTACGCGACTTACTCCTGTGGCAGTGTCGACTCTCGGAGCGCAGACTATCGATGTCAAGCTCGGTAATCAGGAACTCCCCGAAGTGCTGAAGACTACACCCGGTGTGTGGACAACACGTGACGGAGGCGGTTTCGGTGACGCTAAGACCAATATGCGCGGTTTCAAGAGCCCCAATGTCGCTGTGATGGTCAACGGTATTCCCATCAACGACATGGAGTGGGGAGGTGTTTATTGGTCCAATTGGGCCGGACTCGGTGATGTCGCTGCCAATATTCAGACTCAGCGCGGTCTTGGTGCCACTATCGTGTCGACTCCCTCGGTGGGCGGTACAATCAACATCACCACCCGCACTATCGATGTCGAGAAGGGCGGTAGCGTTTGGTACGGAATGGGTAACGACGGAATGAACAACTTCGGTGTGAAGGTGTCGACCGGTCTTATGAAGAACGGATGGGCTATAACCGTGCTTGCTTCGCGCAAGTGGGGCGACGGATACATCCAGGGTACTCCCTTCAACAGCTACAACTACTTCGTGAACGTGTCGAAGCGCATAAATGAAAACCATCAGTTGGCATTGACCGCTTTCGGTGCTCCTCAGACTCACTACAAGCGTGACTCCAACTATGGCGGTCTTACAATTGACGGCTATCAGACCTATGCAAAGCGCTATATGGGTAGCGAAAGCATGTACCGTTACAACCCCACATTCGGTTACGACAATAACGGACAGATGCGCAACTCGAGCTATAACTACTATCACAAGCCTCAGATTTCATTGAACCACATCTGGAAAATCGATGAAACTTCTTCACTCTCATCGGCTGTTTACGTTTCTCTTGCCAACGGAGGCGGTTACAGCGGTCAGGGTTCGGGCCTCGACGGATACACCTACTCCGATTGGCGCGGTGCCCAGTACGGTGAGCTCAACATGAAGTTCCGTCGCCCCGACGGTACATTTGACTACGGTGCTATTCAGGATCTTAACGCAGCAAGTACCAACGGTTCAAAGCTTGTAATGTCGGAGTCAATCAACTCGCACAAGTGGTTTGGACTCGTATCGAGCTACAAGAAAGAGCTTGAACTCGGTCGCAACAAATTGAATTTGACCGGCGGTATCGACCTCCGTTACTATGTCGGCGATCATAAGAACAAGATTAACGACCTATATGGCGGTGAATACTTCATCGACTACAGCACACGTAAGGATGTTGACCCGCTTTTGAACTCGGCTGCCGCCAATCCCAACTGGAAATACGAGAAACTCGGCATAGGTGACATCGTTTACCGCAACTATCTCGGTTACACTGTACAGGAGGGTATCTACGGTCAGGGCGAATACACAATCCTTGACGGTAAGTTCAATTTCGTATTGTCGGGTGCCCTTAACAACACAAGCTACTGGCGTCGCGACAAGTTCTACTACGACAAGGCTAACGAAAAGTCGGAAACTGTCAACTTCATCGGTGGAACCATAAAGGGTGGTGCCAACTATAACATTGACGATTTCAACAACGTATTCTTCAATCTCGGTTACATAAGCCGTGCCCCCTTCTTCTCGGGAGGTGCATTCCTTAACTCGACCAACTCCAACGCCATCAACAAGGATGCCGTAAACGAAAAGGTAATGTCCTATGAAATCGGTTACGGTTACAACTCACGCACATTTGCTATCAGCGTAAATGCTTATTGGACCAAGTGGATGGACCGCAGCGGATTGTCGCGTCGTGGTGAGTTCTCTCGCGCCGATGGTACATTCTATATGAACATGACCGGTGTCGACGCTCGTCACATGGGTATAGAGATGAACTTCAACTGGATTCCTGTAAGATGGTTGAATGTCGAAGGTATGATTTCATGGGGTGACTGGATTTGGGACAGCAATGCCAACGGTTACTTCTACAATCAGCTTGGACAGCCTATCCAGAATCTTACCGATGGTGCTCTTGCCGACGGTATCGGTGCCGAAAACCACTTGAAGTCGACCCTCAACCAGAAGGGTGTGAAGGTGGGCGGTTCGGCTCAGACCACCGGTTCGCTTTCATTGACTTTCCTTCCCTTCAAGGGATTCCGCATCGGCGGTGACTGGGTGATGAATGCCCGCAACTACAGCGACTTCTACATTTCGCCCTCTTCGCTCGGAACAAAGGCTATCAATGTCAACGACCTTTGGCAAATTCCCTGGGGACAGCAGCTTGACCTCAATGCAAGTTATCGTTTCAAGATTGGAAATGTAAATGCCACTCTTTATGGCAATGTTTACAACTTGTTCAACTATAACTATATTATGGATGCCCAGACTCCTACCACCTCAAACGGAACATGGCAGGAGGCCTACAGCGTATTCTATTCATTCGGCCGCACCTATACCGTTCGTATGAGAATTAATTTCTAATATATAATTGCGAAACAACAATGAAATATAACAATATATTCAAGAGCATGATTATCGGCGGAGCCGTAGTCGCACTTGCTGGTTGTTCGGAAAACTCCTGGAATGAGGATTATCTCGACGGCTTTGAAGTGCCTCCCGTAAGCTCTAACGTGGAAACTTTGGACTATACGCTCACTGCCGACGATTATAAGAATGTAGCAGCTAATCCTGCTAATGTGGCGTTGGCTAAGTCTAAGGGCTTGAGCAAGCAGCTGTCGGCAGTAGGCAGCAACGGTTACTTTACCGATGAAATCCCCGCAAAGGATTACCTTCCCGCCTACATGGATTCAATCCTATTCCCTTACTTCGCTCTTAACGACGGTTCGGCTATAAATCTCACCTACAAGCAATCTCAGGCTGTGCCCGAGCTTATCACTCAGGTCGATGCCGCCGAGATGGCTACTGTGTCCGACGACGAGTACAAGGAAGTGTGGGGAAGTACCTCTGCCTATGCCAAGGCTTTCACCCCCGAGCGTCCCGCTTCAAGCTATCTGCCTCGACTGCTGTCGCAGCGTTTCCCTGAGGCTGTTTCAGGCGACTACGTATTGATTTCCTATAATGAGGCTGAGGTTGAGCCCGACTTTGAGAACGGTGTAATCACTCCCATCAAGGATGTCAAGATAGGTGAAACCTACAATGTTCAGGGCTTTGTTACCGCTATATGTGCCCAGGGATACATATTGAGCGACGACTCCGGAAGCCTGCTCGTGTATGTTGGACGCGACTTCGTGGCCGACAATTATAAGATAGGTCAGATGATTGCATTGAACGGCACCGGCTCGAAGTACAACGGCGGCCTGCAGATGTCGATAATTAGCGAAAATGTCGTGGGTAGCGAAATCTATGGCTATCCCGCTCCCATCGAGCTTGACGGAGCTGCAATGAACACCTATCGCGATGAGTTTGTAGCTGCCAACAAGGAAGGAAAAGGAAAGATGGGCATATATGTCAAGTTCACTGCCAATGTCATTTCTACCGGCAACTACACCAACTTTGTAGTAGAAGGCGCCGAAACAAAGTGCAGCGCTTATCAGCCCACCGAAGCTACCAAGGCTCTGTTCACCAAGGGCGAGGATGCTGTGATAACCGGCTACATGATGTCGGTGAATCTCGACCGAAATACCGGCGAGCCCACCTATCTTAACTTCATCATCACTTCGGTTAACGGTACTGCTACCGCTCCCATGGCCGAGGACAACCCCTATGTTCCCGCTCCGACTCCTGTTGAGTCAGTTCCCGCCAACTCATTGTACACTTACAATGGCTCGGCTTGGAGCTTGGCTTCAAATGTAGTTACGCTCACCAACGACGACTATATTGCAATGGGCCAGAAGTATGGCAACCTCTCGGGAACACTCCCTGAAACATTGCTCCCCGTATTCCTGAAAAACAAGTTCCCCTATGCGTTGGCCGACGATGTGAAGTATGTCGCCTACAAGTACTACGGCTCCGACAAGAGCACTACAGTGCGTTGCAAGGAGCTTACCTACAACGGCAGCGAGTGGGTGATGAACACCAATGTGGATGTTGTTACCGAGCAGTATGTAAAGACCAAGGGCTCTTGGATGTTCAATCCCAATGTCACCATATCGATTCCCAATGTCCGTCAGTCGGAACCCGGACTCACCTTCTATCAGACTACTGTAGACTGGGTTAAGGCTAACGAGGGCGAAGGCTATATCGACCGTGGCAATTCGGAATTCTTCTCGGGATGTTCGGCTTACTACTGCAATGTCAACCATGACATATCGCAGGTTGAGAAGTATGCTTCAAGCATGTGGCCCGACATGACCCAGAGCGTGGTTATTCCCAAGATGCGCGAAAACTTCCTCTATGTCACCATGCCGGCTACCTTGAAGGCTCTCTATCCCGAGGCCAACTTGATCGACGGCTACACCCAGCCTATTGTTTACGAGATTGATTACGTGACCTACTACGGTTCATCGGCTTATGATGGACAGAGCGGCAATGTCAACGACACTGTACGCTATGAGGTGACCGGAAAGGCCGACTTCAAGCTCATTTACTCTACTTGGCTCGGAGGTGAAGTGAAGGGTGAATAAAATCAGCTCTTGAAAAGGTAAAAATTGGAATTCTAATATCGGAGCGACGGCATCATCGATGTCGTCGCTCTTTTTTGGCGACAATGGCTACTGATTTGTAATAATTTACGACATAATCGCTTTTTTGCAATTATTAAGTGTGTGGAATGGAGTTTAATAGGTAAATTTGCAAATTGTAAATCAATTTGTATTATGGACCGGGACATTCCGACAATCTATCTTATTCCCGTTACGCTTGGCGATTCGCCCGTTGACCGTGTGCTTCCCTCCTACAATCTGGAGGTGATTCACCGCGTAAGCTACTTTATTGTCGAGAATGTGCGCTCGGCGCGAAGATTCCTGAAGGCATGCGACCGTTCCATTGACATTGATTCGCTCCATTTCAGCGAGCTGAATCAGCACACGGCTCCCGAGCAGATTCCAGCTTTGCTTGGTCCTGCCGAGGAGGGGCACGACATTGGCGTGATTTCCGAAGCCGGATGTCCGGCCGTTGCCGACCCGGGTGCCGATGTGGTGGCTATTGCCCAGCGTCGAGGTTATCGTGTGGTTCCGCTTGTCGGCCCTTCAAGTATTCTGCTGTCGTTGATGGGTTCCGGTTTTAACGGTCAGAGCTTTACGTTCAACGGTTATCTGCCCATCGACCAGTCGGCGCGTACCGCCAAAATGCATGAAATGGAGCGTCGTATCATGAGGGAGAATCAGACTCAGATTTTCATCGAAACTCCCTACCGCAACAACAAGCTGATTGCCGAGCTGTCACGCACGCTGCCGCAATCGCTGTTGCTTTGTGTCGCATCCGACATCACTTGCTCCCGGCAGAGCATAATCACTCAGCCGCTGTCCAAGTGGGCCCGGGCCACATATAACTATGATAAGATTCCAACCATTTTCTTGCTCTACAAATAACTATGGCGAAACGCATCAATTTTTCATCACATGATATGCCAGGCCTTTTTGACGACTTTGAGTCGTCGATGCCGGTGCATCCCGATATAGAACGACATGCCAGGCTTGCAGGACTGACCGGTGGCCAGGCTGAAGTAAAGGTCGACGGCGACCCGCTCGGCCCGGTAGTGGTCAAGCCTGTACCCAACAAGATTGTGTTCATGTCATTCGGCAGCGGAAGCAGCGGCAACTGCGCCTACATAGGCGATGCGCGTTCTGGATTCCTGATCGATGCAGGGGTCGATTGCAAGCGCATCGAGCGCGGACTTAATGAGTATGGCCTCGACATGAACCACGTGAAGGGTATATGCATAACCCACGACCACAGCGACCACATGCGTTACGCTTACTCAATCGTGCGCAAATATCGTCACATAAGGCTCTACTGCACGCCGCGCACCCTTTCGGGCATATTGCGCCGTCACAGCGTGTCGCGACGCATAATGGACTATCAGGTCAATATCTACAAGGAGATTCCGTTTACTGTCGATAACTTCACATTCACAGCCTTTGAAGTGATGCACGACGGCAGCGACAATGCCGGATTCTATGTCGAGCACGACAACAGGGCATTTGCATTTGCCACCGATCTCGGATGCATATCGGAACGCGCCGACTACTATATGCGCCGGGCCGACTACCTGATGATTGAAAGCAACTACGACCTCAATATGCTTAGGTTCGGCCCCTATCCCGAGTATCTGAAGGCGCGCATAATGAACGTCAACGGACATCTTGACAACCGCATGACGGCCGAGTATCTCGCGTCGATTTATACCGATAGATTGTCCTATGTGTTCCTGTGTCACCTTAGTCACGACAACAACACTCCCGAGATTGCGCTCAACGAGTCGCGCACGGCGTTGGAGAATATCGGCCTGAAGGTGGGCGGCGGAATGGATTCGCCCGACGACATAGGCGCCGACATACAGCTCGTAGCGCTTCCGCGCTTCGATTGCTCGCGACTCTACACTCTCAGGATATAGAGTGATATGGGGCTAATGAAATAAAGGAGGCCTGCGCATCTTTTGACTTGCGCAGGCCTCCTCGTTATGAAGCATCTTATGTAATTATTTTATTTGTCGGTGGATTCGTCAACGTATTTGTTGAGTTTATGCCAGTCCTTGATGGGAGGAATAATGCCCATTTCGATTATCTCGTCACGGAGCTTGCACAAGTGCTGGTAGCTCTTTTCCATCTCATCCTGCTCTTCGCGTGTTCCTGTAATCTCCTTGCACTTGACGCCGTCCTTGCTGATGGTAGTTTCCATGGCCATCATTATATGATGATACTTGGCGTCGTTTACATAGGTTCCTGCAGGCCAGCGGAAAGGCTTTCCGCCCATCGCGGCGGCAATCATCTCTATCGACAGGTAGGCCGGGCTTTGGAACGACGACCTTCCTCTAAGATCGATGATGTTCTTTCCTCCCTGTATCACACGCACCTTCATCTCCTCCCACTCCTTTTCGGGCAGGGCTTCGGTGCCTATGATTTCAGTTAAAGGCTTGCCGTTGACGGTTGTCGTGGAGGCAAACACTGCCATCTGTTCGCCGTGACCGCCGTAGGTGCGGGCGTTTACTATGTCGTCGGCGGGAATCTTGAAGTACTTCGACAATTCACTGCGTAGTCGGGTGCTGTCGAGTGCTGCGAGAGTGGTTACTTGCGAGGGTTTGAGTCCCGAGTATAACAGAGTGATAAGTCCGGTTATGTCGGCGGGGTTGAATATGACTACGATGTGTTTTACATCGGGACAATAAGCGCGCACATCCTTTCCAAACTGTGCTGCGATTTCGGCATTGCCCTTCAGAAGGTCCTCGCGGGTCATTCCGGCTTTACGGGCGGCGCCGCCCGACGATACGATGTAGGATGCTCCGGTGAGTGCCTCTTTGATGTCTGATGTGTAGGTTATGTTCATTCCTTCAAAACCACAGTGGTAAAGCTCCTCGGCTACACCTTTAAGAGCCGGTTCAAAGGGATCGTATAGGCATATGTTGGGAGTGAGTCGCATCATTGCCGCTGTTTGTGCCATGTTGGAACCGATCATTCCGGCAGCTCCGACAATGGTCAGTTTTTCATTTGTTAAAAAGCTCATAGAACAAAATGTTTTTATGTTGATATTAATATGGTTATTGCTGATTGTTCTATATTCATAACATAGTCGTGTCGATTTTGTTTGCTTATGACTGTTATGTAATGTTGTTTTTCTGATAATTTTACTTTTGCTCTCAACTTATTCGTATCGATGGCTTCGCCCAAGATACTCATGTTCGGCAATGCTCCAATCATAAGAATATTTGGCATTGCTCTCAACTTATTTGTATCTTTTTATTCGTATCTTTGCAATTATGAAACGAGTATTGATTATTGGTGCCGGAGGTTTCATCGGCGGTTTTATTGCCGCCGAGAGCTTGAGGCGCGGTTACGAAACATGGGTGGCTGTGCGTGAATCAACTTCACGCAGGTTTCTCGACGATCCGAGGTTGCAGTTTGTTGTTCTTGACTATGACGATTCGGTTCAGATGCAACAGGCTCTCTCCGAAGCACTTCCTGCCGGTGAAAAGTGGGATTGGATTGTATATAATCTCGGAGCGACCAAGGTGACCAACTACTTCGACTTCAACCGTATCAACTATATGTATCTTAAAAGCATGGTTGAAACTCTCAAGGCCATTGACAAGGTGCCTGAACGGTTCCTTTATATGAGCAGCCTCAGTGCTCTCGGCCCCGGTGATGAAAAGGGATATGCGCCTTATACTTCACGTGACATTCCCAATCCCAATACACGTTACGGGCTGTCGAAGGTGAAGAGTGAAACGTTCTTGGCCATGACTCCCGACTTTCCGTGGATTATATTCAGGCCCACAGGCGTTTACGGCCCTCACGAGCGCGACTATCTGATGATGATAAAGAGCATCGACCGTCATTGGGATTTCGGTGTGGGCTATCGCAAGCAGATGCTTACATTTATTTATGTAAGCGACCTGGCTGCGGCGGTGTTTGACGCGCTGCAGCGTGGCAAGACCGGAAAATCCTACCTCATAAGCGAGCCTAAAGCCTATACGCAGAGCCAGTTCCGCCGCATCGTTGCGCGTGAGCTTGACAAGAAGTGGGTGATTCCCGTGAGATTGCCGCTGTGGGCCGTCAAGATTGCCTCGATAGTCGCCGAGAAGTATGGCGTTGCCAAGATGAAGCCGTCGACGCTCAACTCCGACAAGTATAAGATTATGAAGCAGCGCAACTGGAATGTCGATGTGTCGGATGCAGTGGCCGATTTCGGTTTCAATCCGCAATTTGATCTTGAGCGGGGCATAAAGGCCACAGTTGAGGCTTACCGTAAGGAGCAGGCCGAGGAAAAGGAAGCTAATAAAAAATTGAAGAAATGAGTACCGACAATTACAATCGTCCGCCGCTGTGGTTCATAATCGTCATAATCGTGATGATGTTGCCGCTTTTTTCATGGCCGTTTGTCATGACATCGCTTGATCCGGCCGACGAGGATAGCACAAAATGGCTTATGACCGTGATATTCCCGATTTATGCGATATTGTCGGGATATTATGCCTATAAATGCTATGTTCAACGTAAAGAGCTGAGCGTCATTCTTTTATGCGTATTGCTGCTCTCTTATGCGGCAATAGGATTCTACTTATATTGTTAAAAATTGTGAAACATAGCGATTTTTATTCCGAAAACTATGTTTTATAACATAAAAAGCATTACCTTTGCAATGTGTTTTTCATGGTATTAGATTTAAGGTTAAGGAGATTATTTGTCGTGAGACAAATAATTTTTTTTATACCCCTACCGTAACGCTCTTTTATAGGTCGGATTTTGTCTTCGTGCCACAACACAAGCCATGTCGTGAAGCTCACGCCATGTAAGCAAGGAATTGCACTTCGCGACATTATGGGGTGAAATCGGGGGTTTCGGCGCATTATATTTGCAGGAAAAAAGTAACTATGGAAAATACATCGAAAGTACATGTCCGCCGAGGCCGGGGATTAAAGTTTGATCAGGAGTGGAAGGATGCAGTCGACCGCCTTCCCAAGCATTACCGCGACGAGATATGCGCCGCAATCGA